>Ga0208786_10890_pt1 | contig 1684 bp, 1 predicted proteins | sample Wag42014_12_17_FD_187357 | JGI IMG/M metagenome (GOLD analysis project Ga0208786, IMG submission 187357) | Deep subsurface shale carbon reservoir microbial communities from Ohio, USA - Utica-2 Time Series 2014_12_17 (SPAdes) (version 2) ... | reverse complement strand
TTAATAGATTTTGATCTATAGCTGCTACGAAGATTTTATAAATCCATCTCGAAACTTCTAAGAAATAAAGATACTTGACCCAGCCTAATGTCACGACTGTGACTGTTAGGCGGATAAATCTTTTTATAATTAATTCAATTATCTTTTCTTTTATTAAATTATATCCATTTGCTGCAGTACTTATCATTGATACTTTCATTTTGCTATCTTCATGAAACTTATTTCATTAAGATTTACAGCAGAAAGTTTTTAAATGCTAAATAATTTTTTACACTTTTCGCTCATTAAGACTTTACACTTGAAATTTTTCTAATCCGATTTAACAGTGAATTATTTTGATCTTAACCAAAAAATTTAAAATTAATGGTTTAATTATTATTAATTTGGTTTTGAATTACCCGAGAGGGTTTTACAAATCCATCTTGTTCTTTCCAAGCTGAAAACATACTTACTTAGTTTAATGTCGTATAACGTTACTGGGATTTAAGAAGTTTATGAGGCTTAGGGCAACTGCCCTTGCCGAATAAATTTGCGTGGAGCGCAGCGGAACCTTCAATCCCATGTTATCAGAAGTGGCTTGGGTTTTACTTATCTAATAAAGAATCCGCATTTAGATACTCTCTTAAATAATCAGTTAATTTATCAGCAGTTTCTTCTAAATCATTAAATTCATGATTATAGCGATTAGTAATCCATGTTATGTTTGCTTTCTTTAATGCATCTCTGTTTGAATATTTTTCAGGTAATTCTTGTGCAATCTCCTCTAAAACATCTTTTACTAACATTATATTGTTGTTAACAGTATTTTTTATTTCAACTAGATATTTAATACATTCTTTTGGTAATAAGGGCGATTTTAATATTTTATCAAGTTCCTTTAGGGAATTAGATGTTTTTCTAGGAATTTTTATATCACCATGATTATAATCTTTCCATAAGGTGGCTTTTACCATTGGATCTGGAGGTTCTCTTCTTATCTCGGAAGTTTCATCGATTATATGTTCATCTACTAATGTGAAGTTTTTTTCTATAAAATCTTGTGTTACTAAAGACGAAGGACAATCATTAATATTATAAGGCCTTTTTTCTCTGGCGATTTTCATATTAAAAAATAAAGAAGCATAATTATCTAACATTAAAAATGCATTTGCTTTTATTAAATCACTTAATCCAAAATATTCTCTTAATTCAATTTCTGATTTTCCGTTGAAAATATCCATAATAGTGGTAAATTCACTCAATTGCTTTTTAAAGATTTCATTTTTCATAGGCTGTAATATTGTTTTATTTGCTTTCAAATATGTTAAGACAGTAACACTCCCTACAATAATAAAAAACAAGATATGAAACAATTCTTTTATTATCGATACATTTGTTGCGAAATAATTAATTGTTTCAGTAGATTCCATAAATTATCACCTCACAAAATATATTTTATTAAGCCATTTCTGATAACGTTACTGGGATTTGCGCTCGTGACTGTTTCCGCAGGAACTGGCGTAAAGCTTGCTTTTCCATACTCATAATTGGTTAGATTGCAAGCTTTATGACAGAAGGCATGACGCCAATCCCATGTTATACGACTGTTAAACGGTAGTTCTTTTAATTACTTCTCTTTTATTATTTTGATTCTCTTAATAAATATACTGATTTAAAGCGCTAATGAGTATGTTTAGTTGAATTA
>Ga0208786_10814_pt1 | contig 1905 bp, 2 predicted proteins | sample Wag42014_12_17_FD_187357 | JGI IMG/M metagenome (GOLD analysis project Ga0208786, IMG submission 187357) | Deep subsurface shale carbon reservoir microbial communities from Ohio, USA - Utica-2 Time Series 2014_12_17 (SPAdes) (version 2) ... | reverse complement strand
TTACCGAATTTAGTCGAGAAAGCCTCGCTCATGATAATGGACGGGGATGAATCGGCTATTTTAATTTTTCGTCAATCTGAAAATTAAAATTGTTTTGTATATAATCCAGTTATTGAATACGAATCCCTTTTATGGTATAATAATATTAATAGTTGACACTAAAGGGGTTTTAGTCATGAATACCTATAAAAGTACAAGACATGCAAAATTTCTTTTAAATTATCATTTTATATGGATACCTAAGTACAGAAAGCAGATTTTAGATAACCCTCAAATTAAGCAATTAATCTTAGATACCATCAATGAATTAGCTGATAAACATAATTTTGAAGTATTAGCTACTGAGATAATGCCAGACCATATACACCTTTTTATATCAGCTTTGCCTAAATATTCTCCCAGTAAATTAATGAATATTATTAAAGGTACAACTGGGAGAAGAATATCAAAGCATTTTCCAGAGTTAAATATTAAGGGTTCTGTGTGGACTAGAGCTTATTTTGTAGCTACTGCTGGTAATGTAAGTTCTGAAACTATTCAACACTATGTTGAAAATCAAAGGTGATTAATATGCAATTGACTTATGTTCTAGAGTTGTTAAAACCAACCAAAAGAAAAGAGAATATATTCTTTGAAAATATTGCAGAAGTAGTTAAGAATCGTCAAAGCATTGCTAACAAACTTAAAGCAGGAAAAACTAAATTGAGCTCTGCTGACTTCAAAGAAATAAACCTCCCCTCGGCTGTTAAGAATCAAAATATCAGAGAAGTTAAAGCACTCTATAAAAGGTTTTTAAAATCTAATTCTGATAAAGAGAATCTAGAATTTAAAGATAATCAACCTATTTGCTATAATAATCAAAATTATAAAATTGATAATCATATAATCTCAATACCTCTCTATACTAGCAAATGCCAAAGATTTGCTTTTCCTGTTAAAGAGACTAATAGATTAAAGGAATTGCAAAATCATATTAAGAATAGCTGTAAATTAGGCAAAGCCAGCCTTTTCTATAAAAGAGGCAAATGGTACTTTGCTGTCACAATTAAAATAGACAATAAAAAAAGCACTAACTCTAATGTAATGGGAATTGATATAGGACTTCGTCAATTAGCTGTTGCTAGTATTAAAACTACTAAAGGTAAAGAGATTAATCGTCAATTCTATGATGGTAAAGAAGCAGGTTTCATTCGTAAAAAATATCGTTCATTAAGAAGAAAGTTAGGTAAATCTAAAAAGATTAAAGCTATTAAGAATATTAATGACAAAGAGCAGAGATGGATGAGAGATTTAAACCGATGGATGAGAGATTTAAACCATAAAATTAGTAAACAACTTATTAATCTTGCTGTGCAAGAGCAAGTTGGCACTATAATTATGGAGAATCTAGAGAATATCCGTAATACTGCTCAAAGTCTTAATAAAGCAGATAGAAACCTTCATAGCTGGACTTTCTATCAACTTCAACAATTTATTGAGTATAAAGCTAAATTAACTGGGATTAAAGTGGAATATATTAATCCTAAATATACATCCCAGAGTTGTTCTAAATGTGGTGAAGTTAAGAAATCAAATCGTAAAGCTAATTTATATTCTTGTGTGTGTGGTAATAATATCCACGCTGATTTAAATGCAAGTAGAAATATAGCAAATAAATATTTAGAACAACAATCTGCTTAATTGGTAATAGATTAAGTGCTTGAGTGCCTATATTAGCATTTATTGCTAGGGTTATACTATTAAAATATATAGTCGGCTATCTCAAGAAGGCTGATGGCACAGCCTAAAGTCGAAGTCATATTGGACTACTAGAAATAGATTGTCCTCTAATCATTCGACAACCTCGTAAGTTTCTTTAAGGAATCCTCGTTCGTGAGTTTCACGAACGGGCGGGGAGGATGTCAA
>Ga0208786_10682_pt1 | contig 2532 bp, 3 predicted proteins | sample Wag42014_12_17_FD_187357 | JGI IMG/M metagenome (GOLD analysis project Ga0208786, IMG submission 187357) | Deep subsurface shale carbon reservoir microbial communities from Ohio, USA - Utica-2 Time Series 2014_12_17 (SPAdes) (version 2) ... | reverse complement strand
AGGAGTCCTCCTTGTGGTTGTGTTTTTTATTTTGTCAATAAATATATTCAACCACTCAAAGAAGGATTCCTCTTTTTATTTAAAAAAATTATCATAATTTTATTTACACAACTTATTATACATTACTTTATGCTAATACATAATTATTTAAATATGCGTTTGCGTAAATACATTTTTTATAATATTCTAAAATAAATATTTATGCCAATATGCTTATATGTAATTACGCAAGTATGCCATTACATATTTTATAATATTCTGATAATTAATCAATTTTAAGTTAATTATCAAAGACTTGGTGTTGTTAATTAGTAGTTAAACTAGTTTTGGTACTAATACTGACACTAGTACTGAAGTTAATACTAAAACAAGTGTCATCTATAGTACTTGATCGAGGATTAATTTCAATATGGATGATGACATTTAAATTATAATTGGTATTAATGGTGATGAAAGCAGCAATATTTATTGAAAGTAATATTCTGAAATAAATAATTATGCTTTTATGCCAATATGTCAATACGTATTTACGTAATTATGTATTTTATAATATTCTGAATATTTATTGGTGAGGATTTTATTTTTAAAGTTTATTCTTACATTAAAAATTGGTACTGAAATTAGTACTGGTACCAATACTGACACCAGTACTGAAGTTAATATTAGTATTAAATTTAATATTAGTACTAGTTGTAATACCAAATTTCAAAACTATATTTTACAATTATACTAAAACAAGAAGTAATATTAGTACAAAAGTAAAAAGATGGTTGATAATTTATATTCTGAAATCAATTAATTATAGGAAAACCCACCCTCTAAAAAGGATGGGATAAAAAAAGTAGAGGAAATTATCGAGTACAAAAATCTATATGATAGCTGCCTCTGGCGCAGCTTTAAAAAAGGGGATCAAATTTATTCGTTAATTCTATTTATAATAATATCAGCAGGCTATTAAAACTCCTTTAAAGACAAATTAAAAGATAATTAGATTAATAATCATCCAGGGAGTCTTTATTTTCTTCAGTAACTTCTATAATTTTTCTGATATAAACATTGCTAGCATTAACAGTCCCTGGTTTCTCAAACTGCTTATAGAATTCATCATAAGCCTGATCCTTGTTTTCCGCCCAGATCATCTTTCTTAGCTGGTTATTGCCATGCTTAACAGCTGAATTATATGCTTTAATATAAAACTGCCTCACCTTAATTATTCCCTTTTTCTTGTCGGTCTAAAAGGCCCTGGACCTTTTCATTATATTCATCTCTAACTTCCTGCAGCTGCTTTTGGAATTCTTTTTCCTGCTCTAAAAGAGCCCGTTCTTTTTCGTTAGTTAGTTTTTCCTTCATATTCTCCATAGTAGTATCTTTATCATTAAGCTGCTTATTAAGTGATTTTATCTTGCTTTCCAGCTGATCATTTTCTTTCTGCTGCTTTTCAAACTCTGATCCCAGCTCTTTTAAACGGTCCTTCATTTTAGGCAGCTCTTCCAACTGATCATCTTTACGGTGAATCTCATATTTTAATTCTTGTTTTTGATCCTTAAGATTAAATATCAGATCATCTTTAGTTTCTATAGAGTTTTTCAACTGCTCATTGTTCTTTTCGAGTTCCTCTAAATCATCTTCAAGAGAAGAGACCCTTTCTGACAATAAATTCTTTTCTTCTTTAGAATCCTTTTTCAGCTCCTGATGCTTTTCTTCCAAATCTTTAAATTCATTCTTTAATTCTTTTATTCTTTCATCTTTATCTTGCAGCTGCTGCAGATAATTATTATCTTTCTCCCGTAAAGCAACAGCCATTTTTTCTCCCATACCGGTAAATATATTGGTGATTTCTTTGGTAATAGTCTGAAGAGAGGCCAGATCACCACTTAACTCGGGCACTTCATCCTTAACAGTATTGATATTATAAAGCCCCAATAAGTGCTCTACAAAGTCACCTCGATTCTCAAAATCACTCATATCAGCCAGTTCATTAATCTTTTCTTTAGTTTCCTTGCTTACTTTAGCACTCCAGGTTTCTGACATAATAATACCTCCTCAGGTTATTTAATGATATTCCACTCAAACTTAATTTTTATAACTAAAACTTTAAATTTAAAAATATACTATAGTTTACTTTGGTTTACTTTGTAAACTAAGATATAATATAAGTTTACTAAATATTTTTACAATAGTCAATAAAAATATGAACTGAGATAGAAATAACCCAAATATGATATTATAGCATAGAAAAACGAACACATGTATGATAAAATAAAGGGGAGAAAGGAGCTGATCATTTATGAATCTAAAGGATAGAGGTAATGAAAAAATAAGAGAGTTTCTGCTCAAATTAACACCCAGCAAGACCCGTAACAATAAAAAAAGAGATCTATCTGATAGTGCTATTGCTTTTGGTAACCTGGTTGATAATAACCAGGAACTAAAATCTTTAATTGGAGAAAGCTTTTTTGGTAATCATCAAATGTACACCATAGAAAAAATTAAAAATAAAAACCTTAAATTAGTCTCTGATGAAGTCGATCA
>Ga0208786_10575_pt1 | contig 3284 bp, 4 predicted proteins | sample Wag42014_12_17_FD_187357 | JGI IMG/M metagenome (GOLD analysis project Ga0208786, IMG submission 187357) | Deep subsurface shale carbon reservoir microbial communities from Ohio, USA - Utica-2 Time Series 2014_12_17 (SPAdes) (version 2) ... | reverse complement strand
CTATCTTAGCATAGAACAAAATAATATAAAAGAGGAATAATTAATTGTCTAATTTATTTCAATATGTTAAAATTATATATGGAGTTGAGACAATGTATATTGCTTTGTTTACTGTAATAATTATTTTAATAGATCAAATGAGTAAGCATTTAATTCGAAGCAGTTTAGTTCAATTTGAAAAGATATCACTTATTGATGATTATTTTTATCTAACCTTTGTTAAAAACAGAGGTGCTGCTTTTGGTATTTTTAGAGGTCATCGCAGTTTTTTTATTATAATAACTATTATATTTTTAATTTTTATTATTTACCTGTATTTTAAAGAACTGCCTCAGAATATTACAACAAAAATTTCAATAATTTTTTTGTTTGGGGGAAGTATTGCCAATCTTATTGATAGAGTAATATTTCATTATGTGACTGATTTTCTTGCTTTTGATTTATTAGATTTTTATAAATTGCCAGTAATAAATATTGCGGATATATTTATATTTTTTGGTATTATTATTTTAATTCATCAACTACTTTTTTTATCAGATTGAGGTGCTTAAATGGAAGAACATAGTCTTAAAGTGGAAGCGAAAGATCAGGGGATTAGAATAGATAAATTTTTAGCTTCTGAATATCAGGATTTATCCCGCTCATTTATTCAAACTTTAATTGAAAACAACAAGATTACTGTTAATGAAAATACAGTTGATAAAAGCTATAAAATAACAAAAAATGATTTTATCAAAATTATTATTGAAGAAAAAGAAAGTGAAATTAAAGCTGTGGAGATGGCCTTAGATATTGTTTATGAAGATCAGGATATAATTGTGATTAATAAAGAAGCTGATCGAGTTGTTCATCCAGCCCCGGGCCATCACAATGACACTATAGTTAATGCCTTGTTGGCCCATGTTGATAATTTATCTGCAATTAATGGAGTTAAAAGACCAGGGATCGTTCACAGGTTGGACAAGGATACCTCAGGTTTATTAATTGCTGCTAAAAATGATAAGAGCCACAAAAGTCTGGCTCAGCAGTTTAAAAGTAGATCTGTAGAAAAATATTATTATGCTTTAATTGAAGGAAATTTAGCTTATGAAAAAGGAAAAATAGACGCCCCAATTGGAAGAGACCCTAATAACCGCAAAAAAATGGCGGTTAGAAAGCGCAGAAGTAAAAGAGCGGTTAGCCGTTTTAAAATAATTGAAGAGTTTAAAAATCATACCCTAATTCAAGTAAAAATTGAAACCGGTCGTACTCATCAAATTAGAGTTCATTTTTCTTATCTAGGTCACCCGGTAGTAGGGGATCAAAAATATGGGGCTAAAAATGATTTAAATGCTCAAAGACAGCTTTTACATGCCAAAAAATTGATTATTAAACATCCGGCTACAGGTGAAAAAATGAAGTTTGAAGCAGAGTTAAAAGAAGATTTTAAAGGAATTTTAGCTAAACTTAGAGAACAAAAAATTTAAAACAAATATTATCCAAAATTTATAGGAGGAGATTATTATGTATAACTCAATTAAATTAACAGAAGATGTTTATTGGATCGGAGTAAATGACAAAGAAACAGATATATTCGAATCCCTATGGCCTTTACCAGAGGGAATCGCTTATAACTCGTATATTATTAATGATGATAAGGTTGCTCTGATTGATACAGTTAAGATTAATTATACAGATACATATTTAGAAAAAATAAAAGATGTTATTGGGGATAAAAAAGTTGATTATTTAATTATTAATCATATGGAGCCAGATCATTCTGGTTCAATCAAGTCAATGCGGGAAGCTTTTCCAGAGATGAAAATTGTGGGTAATGCTAAAACCATGAACTTTTTAGAGGGTTTTTATGGTATTACAGAGGGAACAAAGGTTATTAAAGATGGTGATGAGCTGGATTTAGGTTCTAGAACTTTAAAATTTTATTTGACTCCAATGATTCACTGGCCTGAAACTATGATGACTTTTGATCAAAAAGAAAAGATATTATTTTCCGGGGATGCTTTTGGTGGTTTTGGTTCTTTAAATGGATACCTATTTGATGATGAAGTAAATGTTGATCATTTTGAAGATGAAATTAGAAGATATTTCTCTAACATAGTGGGTAAATATGGGCCGGTAGTTCACAAAACAATTTCTAGGCTCAGTGAAGAAATTGAAGAAATTGGAATGATAGCAGCTACTCACGGTCTTGTTTGGCGTGAAGATCCAGCTCATATTATTCAGGAATATGATAAGTGGAGCCAGCAGCAAACACAAGAAGGGGTAGTTGTTGTTTATGGTTCGATGTATGGAAACACTAAAGTGATGGCTGAAGCAGTAGCTCGTTCGTTATCAGAAAATGGAATCGAGCAAATCAAATTATTTGACGCAGCCCGCAAAGATATTTCGTTTATTATCAATGATATTTGGAAGTATAAAGGTATAGTTTTAGGCAGCTGTACTTACAACAATGAGATTTTCCCGCCAATGGAATATTTGTTGAAGAGTTTAGAAAGCAGAAACTTAAGAGACAGAGTACTGGGTATTTTTGGCTCTTACAGTTGGAGTGGTGGAGCTTTAGATAGATTAGAAGAATTTAGTGAAACGGTTAGCTGTAACCTGGTTGAACCTCAAATCGAGACACAATATGCTCCAGGTAGCGATATATTAGAAAAATGTTATCTTTTAGGAAAAAACACTGCAGAACAGGTTAAAAAAAATTGCAAATAAAAAGTTGAAACTTATAAAGTAATAGAATATCTACTCACTTTTGATTAATTTAAATGCAGCTAAAGAAATAATCAGGTGAGTAGATTATTTTATTAAAAATAATATTCAAAAAATTAAAGGAATTTAAATAACTATTGTAGAAGTAATAATATACAGAAAATTTTAAGAATAGTGTCAGAAATTTGACTATACTGACAGTAAAAAATAAACATTAATAAAATGAGAGGCTGGTGGAAAAATTGAGTAAAATTACTAGTAAAGACATTAGAAATTTTTGCTTTATATCACATGGAGGTGCGGGTAAATCAACACTGACTGAGATGCTGCTCTATAATGCAGGTGTTATAGAACAAACAGGTAGTGTTGATAAAGGAAATTCGCAATCTGATTTTAGTGCTGTAGAAAAAAAACATGAACATTCAGTTCATAATAGTTATTTTAATTTTGAGCGGATATATTTATATTTTTTGGTATTATTATTTTAATTCATCAACTACTTTTTTTATCAGATTGAGGTGCTTAAATGGAAGAACATAGTCTTAAAGTGGAAGCGAAAGATCAGGGGATTAGAATAG
>Ga0208786_10440_pt1 | contig 4783 bp, 8 predicted proteins | sample Wag42014_12_17_FD_187357 | JGI IMG/M metagenome (GOLD analysis project Ga0208786, IMG submission 187357) | Deep subsurface shale carbon reservoir microbial communities from Ohio, USA - Utica-2 Time Series 2014_12_17 (SPAdes) (version 2) ... | reverse complement strand
TTTGAATTACAGAAGAGTAATTATAATGAGATTAAAATGTCCACTACCGATATTAATCTTGCAGCGAAAACACTAACCAAATTATTAAAAAATGATAAAATAGATGAGAAAGAGTATAAAATATTATTAAAAGCAGTGGTTTCAAAATATATTTATAATGAATTTGAAGAAAAGTTGGATAAGTATTTTATTAAACAATTTTTATCCTCAGTTGGCGAATAGTATTAATGAAAAGCATATTGATAAATTGCTTGATATATCTGATAAAGCTGAAGATCGTGAATTTGAATTAAAAAACAAACAGGAAAATCATAGACTAATATATGTTGTTTTAGGAATAGCATTGTTTGTTTTTTTAACAATATTCTTAGCAAAAGATAGTCAGGATATCTTTTTAGATGTTTTAAAAATTGGTTTAGGCTTTCTGGGTGGTTGGGGAGCCGGCACATATAAAAAGAATAAATAAAATAATAATTTAGACTGTTACTCTCACTGGAGCATTAAAATTCTGGTGGGAGTTCTTTTATTGTAACTTAAATGCTCCCTGTGTAGCAGTTCATATTTTATTTTGCAATTCCCGATAATTTTAGTATACAGGAATTAGCAGTGAAAAATAATCTAAATAAACTTGATATTTACATTTTTTTACAGTATAATATTGATATAAGTTATAAAATTCGATAATTTTATAAGAGGTGAAGGTTATGTTTTACGAAAAAGAAAGAAAAATGGTTCCTCACATTATTGAAGGACTCAAAAATGTTTTTAGTATAAATAAAAAAATAGCTATTGCAGAGGAATTAACAGTTAGCAGTAGGATTATTGATTTAGTATTTTTAACAATTGAAAATGAAGATTTATTAGACGAAGAGATTATTAATAAGTTAAAAAGACTAAATAGTTCTGAACAATATATTTTATCTCTTATGAGTGAGTATGGAGATTTTTCTATTCAGAAAATTGCTTCTGATACTTTTTCTGACTATTATAATATCAAAAATGATTATATTGAACTTTTTTTGAAATTGAATCTTATTGAACAGTTATCTCGTTATAGATTTAAGGTTATTGAACCATTAATTAATTCAATTGGAGAATTATATGCAGTAGAAGCCAAGTTATCTAGGTGGAAAGAAGCCATCGCTCAGGCTGAAGATACAAAGAAATTTGCAGATTATTCTTATGTAGCAATGGATGCAGAATTTGCGAATGAAAAGAAAAATGCAATAATATCTCATTTTACTGAAAAAAATATAGGTCTAATTTTAGTGGATGAAGATGGTAGTCTCTCTACAGCTGTAAATACAAAAAAAGTTAATTCAAAAAACAAAACAGAATCCAGACTACAACAATTAAAAGCCCTGCAGGATTTTAATACCAATAAAAAGTGGAAGGTATTAAATTAAATATAAGAGAGGACTGGTTTTTAATGAGTGAAGATGCAACTTTGTATTTGACATTGGACGAAGTTGATGATTTATTTGAAGATTATTCAGTAGTTGACAGTCTTGAATCAGGAGCTCAGGGATTCGTGTTTAAAGTAAAAAGAGAAGACGATTTTATATTAATAGATTTAGGAATAGCCAAACACCACGATTTATCAACCATTACTAAAACTGGGATGGCAGTAGGTACTCCGGTATATATGTCACCTGAACAGTTAGCTGCACGGAAAAATATTACTTTAAAAAGTGATTTGTTTTCTCTAGGTATAGTTCTATATGAAGCATATACTGGTCAGCATCCATATGGATTTGAATATACTATGATAGGAAGGATAAATCCTACACCTATAAAGTCAGCCAGGTTAAATTATGATAATAAAATTGCGAATATTATTAATTATCTGCTTAAAACAAGATCAATAACATAGTTTTCCCCCGCCTTACAACTTATCCCTGGTTTGCTGAATCAGAAAACTATAATTCTGATGAATATCAAAATATAACTGAATGGTTTAATGATCATAAAGAAAATTACTCTTGGCCTGTTAGCCTTCCAAATTCTGAAGCAGGAATTAATCAAAAGATTAAACACTGTCTTGATTTTCAAAAAGAAATTAATGTCAGTAAATATATATTACCAGTTCCAATAATTAAAAACGCAGAAGATGGGTTTACAGAACAGTTGAAATGGATTAAAAATGCTCTGGAACTTAAATCAGAATATAATGGAGATTTTTTAGCTTCTTTAACAATTGACGATAGTATATTACTTCAGAGTGATTTTGATGATAATACTGTTTTACAAACTATATTAGATAATATTTCAACACTTAGATCTTTAGATGGAATTTATTTAGTTATTTTAAGAAATAAATATGATACACTTTATCAAATTAGTCCCAGAATAGCTTCAAGTTTATTAGAAATCTCATATTTAATTGGTATTAGAGCTAAAAAGCAGGTAATTATAAATTTTGAAGATGTTTATGGACTAGTATGTATGGGTGTTGGTGCAGATGGATTTGCTACAGGATATTCTACCAGCAAAAGAAAAATGAGTTTTTCTAACTTTAAAAGTTCATTCGGTAGATCTTTTCCAAAATTTTATTCTCATAATTTAATTGGCGATTTTTTATCAGAGACTGATTTAAATAAAATTAGGGATAATAATTTAATTCAAATGATCGAAGATGACAAAACAGATCTAAGCGAGGGACTATTTGCAGCACTTAAACAAAATCAATCTGCTGCCAATGTACCTGAATGGAGAGAGACCCAGAATCACACGACTACTGCGGAGAATAATAGAATGAAACGAATCAATAAAGCTGTGGAACAAATAAATGATAGAGATGATTCAAAGAGTAAAGTTAATTTTATTAAAGAATGGTTATTATCTGCAGATATGAAAAGAACCTATTTTTCGGAAAGATTTGAAGATGATCCCTTAAGTGATGAAAGTAGACATGTGCGGGTATGGCGGAAGGTTTTTGAGGATTTTTTAAATAAATATAATTTGTAGAGCATTTTTGTTAATATTAGATAAATGTTATATTAACTATAGAGGAGAATATATTTACAGTCATTTCTGGATCTTGATATTTATATTTGTTTAAATGAGAAAAATGAAGCTGAAGGTACAGAAAAGAAAATGCTTGATCTTGTTAATAAAGCTGACCATGAACATTTGATAAAATTTTTATTATATAGAGAAAAATTAAGGAGATGATATTTATGGCTACTTCTTCTATTTTTGATAAATTTGTTATTGATTCAGATGAAAAATTAGAAATTCTATTAAAACCAGTCAATGAAAACGAAAAATATAATGTCCCTGAAATTGATGTGGAAAAAGAAATGGCCAGGGGTGAAAAGATATTAGAGGAAATGTAATATTGCTGCAGTTCTTTTTTTAATAAAAATAATTTAAAGTTTAACTATAAGGGCATAAAAGATTTTTTCCAAAAGGAGGAAACAAAAAATGGCTAAAAAATTAACTGGTAAAGATATTTTGCTCCTTTTGCTATATTTACCTGGTAAAACAGATAAGAAAAATGAACCGATAATTGGTAGAACTAGATTAACTAAGATGATCTATATTTTTAATAAGGAACTCAAAAATAAATTTGATCATCTTGACGAATCTACTCTTCCTGATTTTTTTGCTTATGATTATGGACCATTTTCTAAAGATTTATTGGATGATATACAATTTTTTGTTAATATTGATTTTGTAATTGAAAAAGTAGAGAAAATCCAGCAAACTACTGCAGATTATGAAGAATCTGAATATAATTATAATGAAGAGATAGGTTTTGGTAGTGTTAAATCTATGGAAAATGATCCTCCTAACTTATATTCTTATAGACTTGCAGAAAAGGGTATTGAATTTGTGGAGGAAAATATTTTAGAAAACATTTCAAAACAGCAAAAAGAGTATTTAATAAAGTTCAAAAGAAAAATTAATACACTATCTCTGGATTCAATTTTAAGTTATGTATATAATAAATATCCTGATGCAGCAGAAAACTCGCTGATTAGAGCTGATTATATAGCAGAAGCAGGTGCTAAAAATGACTGAATATGAAATTGTAGAAGATTGTTATACTAAATTATTGAATATGGACAATATTAAGGAAGTACATTTAGAGATCCCTTATATGTCAAAGGTTATTGATATGGTAATAATTGAAAATAACAGTCGGATAATAACTATAGAGTTTAAGCTTCAAAACTGGAGAAAAGCTTTAAATCAGGCAAAAGTTCATAAATATGGAGCAGATGAAGCTTATATCTGTATGCCGGAGCCGAAACAGGGATTTAAAGAAGAATTTATAGAGTTGTTAAAAAAGAAAGGGATTGGACTTTTTAAATATGATTCAAAAAAACAAATTCCTTTTGAAAAAATTGTAGATGCCAGAGAAGAAGCTAATAGATGGCAGCCGCGGATTGATCTGCTTAAAGAAATGATTGCAAAGGTTAAACTGGCTGCTCAGGAAAATGAAATGGCTGCCGTGTGAATGTAGGATGGTGAGATTATGATAAATTATTATGAAGGAACAGTGTTTAATACTCCTGCTAAAACTATAGTTAATACAGTAAACTGCGTTGGAGTAATGGGTGCAGGTCTTAAATATTTTAGTAAAAATCATTCTAAAGTAGAAATGAAATCAGCTGCTTTTCCAAAATTGGGTACAAATATCAATTAGCTAAAGGCAAAAAAAGAAAATTAGTTCAAATGGCTTTAGAGATGTAATTTGAATTTTTTTATAATATAATGTATGTTAGGTCACCGCGTCGTGACCATAGAGACTAAGTGATGCTTAGATTCGTGTTGG
>Ga0208786_10437_pt1 | contig 4807 bp, 5 predicted proteins | sample Wag42014_12_17_FD_187357 | JGI IMG/M metagenome (GOLD analysis project Ga0208786, IMG submission 187357) | Deep subsurface shale carbon reservoir microbial communities from Ohio, USA - Utica-2 Time Series 2014_12_17 (SPAdes) (version 2) ... | reverse complement strand
AATTACCCTTCTTATATATACATTATACTTTAATATATATTGAATGTAAATTAATCTTATTAATTACTTCTTTATATCTCATTATTTTCCTACATATTTTTTTGAATTTCTTATCTCAAGAGAGAATTAACTGCATCTCTATAACCATACTTCCTTAAATACTCAATAACAGCAGCTTCGAAAATATTTCTCTGAGATACATTCCTAACCTTGCTGAATTCTGTAACTAATTAAGCTAATCTATCAGCCATATAAACACTTTTAGTTTTGGTTGTTCCTGGTACTGCGAAATGTGGAATTTCTCCCTCACTTTCTTCGCCATCCTCTGTAGCTGCTAATAGTTCCTGTAAAGAATCCATATTTTCTTCTAAAAATTCCATCACTGGAGTAAACTTAGCTAGTCTTTCTGCAACATTGACCTGGCGTTCAACCTGTTTTCTAATCTCTGCAGCAAGTTCTTTCCCATTAGTTTCTGGAGCAGCTTTCTTACTTTCTTCCTCATCATCTTCCATTTCAGATTGATGAATGTAATTCCGCTCATCTGTGGACCAGATATAATTTTGGAGCCATTTGGCATAAATTTTGTTGCTGAAAACAAAAAAACAACCGCTCTCTTCTGAAAAAAGAGTAACGATTGCAAAAAAAAATAACTGCTATCTACAATAGAATAGATAACAGTTTCTGAAAACATATTTTTCTGTTGGTCTAAAAACTAAGCTAAAACTTAAAATTTAAATATCAATATTCTTAACTAATTCTTCTAAAGAATCATAACTTTTGATAGCATCTTTAATATTTTTTAATCTTTCATAATCATCTATCTTATTTATCTCCTGCACAATCTTTTTGCTGCTTAAACCAAATTTCAATTCCATTGCAAATTCAATCATTTCATGCATATTTTCTACTTTACCTTCTTCTTTTCCATCATGATAGATTTTTTCTGCTATAGTCATAATTACAGCACTCCCTTCAGCTGAAATGGTTTTTGCCTTTTGATCCAACTCATTTAAAGAAATTTCTTCTCCAATATTTAAAATATACTTTACAACAGTTTCAATATACTCCAGCCCGGTTGTTTTTTCGCTTAGTTCAATTAACAAAGGTAGCACTTCCCGCAGTCCTTTATCAAAATCATCATCAAAAATATGAGAGATCAACTTTAAAAATAGCCTCAGCTTAATCTGTCCCTTTATTTCTGCATCAGAATAATTAGAGAAATCATAAAGTAAATAATTATAACCAGGTATATAATCTGAAATAGCCTCTGAAGTAGCTTCAATTAATTCTGATAAGCTGCTTCCATACTTCCATTTTCTATCTCCATGATAAATAAGAATAGGTATAATTGGTGGTAGTTTCTCGTTTTTATTCTGTTTATTATAAAGCTTCCAGATATCTAAAATATAACCAAGCATCTGGACCGGTGTCATTTTATCAAAATAGCTCTTGTGTTCAAATAAGAAGTAAACAAATCCCTCTTTACCATCTATACTTGATTGCACTGCGAAAAGTCTAAAATAATTCAAAAAATAAAAATCTTAAAAATTAAATATTGGTATTAGGACATCTGTCCGGTGATATCTGAAAAGATATTATCCCGAAAGCATATATTTGACCCTGGAGTGCACCTTTTAGGTGCAGACTTCCGGTTTTGATTCCATTTTCAATGCCCTGACCAGCTGTTTTAAGTTGTAGCCGATCATTTTATACAGACTGCTGCATTTAGCTTTAACCAGTCCTGTCACTTTGAATTTATCAAGACCCTGTGATCTTTTCAGGGCAGAAAAGGTGCCCTCAACTGCAGCTCTTGAATTTTTGATTTCTTGATATTCTTCACCGGCCAGTTTAGCTCTGAGTTTATCTCTGTCATGTCTTGTTTGAGTAAAACGAACAGTCATTGATTTTTTCTGTTCATTAACAGGACACTCTGATCTAAATTCACAACCTTCACAGTCCTCTTTTTCAAACCAGGCTGCATAGGTATCGCTGTTTTCTAGATATTTATCTTTATCCGGTACTTTACCCATAGGACAGGAGATAACTCCCTGCTTTTCAGAAAGAGTAAATCCAGCAGTAGAATATTTGGGGTTACTACCGGTCAGTTCAGTTGGAATAATTTCAGTATCAGTTTTTGAAGCTGAATTAACAGTATCAGATCCGTAATAAGCTCCATCAACAACAAGTTTATTAACCGGAGCTTTAATATTAATTTCTTCCAGTCTATTATTTAAAAAATTAACATCACTGTTGATGTTGGGTTCTACAGATACATCGATAATCATTTGAACAGAATTATCAGGAGATGCTGTCTCACTAATATTACAGGAGTATCCCTGATGAGATTTCATACCCTTTTTACGAAATGTCGCATCTTCATCATTTGGATTTTGCAGACTTGAAGATTCTATATCAGCATCATCTTTTGCTTTAAGCTGAGAGGCAGTTTCTATTGACTGTTCTTCTACAACTCTGACGAGGTGGTGATAGACTTTAGTATCATTGATACTTTCATCATTTTTGAATAGATCTTTAACAGAATTTAATTTACCGAGAAGATTATTTAATATATCTTCTTTATCATGGTTACTTAAATACTCAGAAAAACTGTCATCAAGAATCTGAAGAATATTTTTATGAATTCTATTTTTTTGAGAATCAGATAATTTTCTAACAAAATTCTCAAAAACCTTACGCATTAACTGAATCCTGGAAAGATGCTTTATATTGGCCTTTACCATGGTGGAATCCATACGCTGAATATCAGTATCGAGATCTGCAGCTTCAATAAATTCAGCAAGCAGTTCATCAAAAATTTCATCCAGAGGATTTTCACCTGTTTCATTCATGTAGTCAATTAAATTTTCTCTAAAATCATAGAGAGTCCTTAGACCAAGTGTTAATTGTCCCGCTCTTTTTAAGCCAACCGCCTTCATAAAGCGGATATCACAGTGAAATGACTCTAAAAGTTCTTTATCACTGATATCAAAAAGATGTTTTAGTATTTCCAGTGAGACGATAATTTTAACAGGAAAGTTTGGCCTACCATTATCTTCAGAATACATGTCGGCAAATTTATATTCATCAATATTATCAAAAATATGTGTTTTAAATTTACCAGCCCAGCCCTGTTCAAGTTCTTCGACCAGACTCTGGGGCAAATTAAAGTCAAAATCACCAAAAGCAACATTTTCATCTTCTTTAAAGGGTTTAAACACGATTATCACTCCATAGCTTTATGATACTTTAATTATATCATATTTAAGCATGGATGCCCAGGTTTAAAGGCTTTATTTTAGTAATATTTTTGTAAATTAGGTTCGTTTTAAACTATTTTAGACTTTTCGCAGTGCAATCATACTTACATTATATAAAATATCAGAAAAACTTTCTTCCAGTTCTTCATCTACAAAACTATCTTTGGCTACCTTAATATCTGTTAGATCAATTTCTTTTAAAATATTATTGGGCAAATAATTTTCTAAAAAATCTACTGCCACTTCTTTATCACCAAGAGTTCTCTTAAAAGAGAATCATGTGGGTTTTTAATAATATCCAATTTAGTTCCTCCATCTCTTTTAACTTCCTGTATAATTATTATATCATATTAATCATCATAGAAAAACAGTTCCTTAATAACTATTTCGCTAAAGCTTAATTTTCTCCTACTATTAAATCTATTTTATATCACTTAAGAAGAGAATCAACAGCATCTCTGTAACCATACTTCCGTAAATATTCAATAACTGCAGCTTCGAAAATATCTCTCTGAGATACATTCCTAACCTTGCTGAATTCTGTAACTAATTCAGCTAATCTATCAGCCATATAGACACTTTTAGTTTTGGTTGTTCCTGGCACTGCGAAATGTGGGATTTCTCCCTCACTGTCTTCTCCATCTTCTGAAGCTGCTAATAGTTCCTGTAAAGAATCCATATTTTCTTCTAAAAACTCCATCACTGGAGTAAACTTAGCTAGTCTTTCTGCAACATTGACCTGGCGTTCAACCTGTTTTCTAATCTCTGCAGCAAGTTCTTTCTCATTAGTTTCTGGAGCAGCTTTCTTACTTTCTTCCTCATCATCTTCCATTTCAGATTGATGAATGTAATTCCGCTCATCTGTGGACCAGATATAATTCTGTCGCTTCATAAAATCTGCTAAATCTTTATGATCATTAAAGCCTACTTTCTTTGCAACCGACTTAGGGTCACTACCATCATCAGCAAACAAACTAATAATTAAATCTGCTTTTGAGGATATGTTGGTATCGTTAGCTGCCTGAGCTGATAGTTCATGCATTCTCTGCAGAATAGAGTCTGTTTCTTTAAGAGCACCCTCTGCAGTCTGAATCATTGATTCTTTTACCTGATGATAATCTTTCTAAAGACTTACTCAGTTTGTCATTGGTTTGACTTAATTGATTATAAGAGTTTAAAACGGCAACATTCGTGTTAATTCTCATTATTTATTCCTCCTTGAAATTTTGTGTTGTTCCTGGCATCCTTGCCAGTTGTTCTAAAGATAAAATAAAGATAAATGTTGCTACCATTTGGAAACCTAAGCATAAACTAATGATAGTAAATCTCTAGTTTTGGGCCTATTTGGAGCAAATTTTGTTGCTGAAAACAAAAAAACAACCGCTCTCTTCTGAAAAAAGAGTAACGATTGCAAAAAAATAACTGCTATCTACAATAGAATAGATAGCAGTCTCTGAAAACATATTTTTCTGTTGGTCTAAAAACTAAGCTAAAACTTAAAATTTAAATATCAATATTCTTAACTAATTCTTCTAAAGAATCATAACTTT
>Ga0208786_10347_pt1 | contig 6860 bp, 3 predicted proteins | sample Wag42014_12_17_FD_187357 | JGI IMG/M metagenome (GOLD analysis project Ga0208786, IMG submission 187357) | Deep subsurface shale carbon reservoir microbial communities from Ohio, USA - Utica-2 Time Series 2014_12_17 (SPAdes) (version 2) ... | reverse complement strand
GACTTATATGATGACAATATAGATATCTTAATAGAAAAATTAAATAATTCAAGTAATATAAACCGTTCTTCAAAAACAAATACAGAAATATTGGCTGAAGAATTTGGACTTAAATAATAGATAGTTTTATGGGGGTGACGATATGAATAAAAAATATAATTTTATCTTGAAAAGAACTTTTGGCTTAGATTCTGATAAAGAGATAAAAGAAATAATAAATGATATTCAAAAGCAAGTTACTAATAATAAAGGATTTAAAATGCAAGAAATTATAGATGAAGATAAAAAAGAAGTAAACCTTAGATTCAACCCAAATAATGAAGAGAGTAAAATAACTAATCTTCTTGTTGCAGCTGGATTACCTAATGAACAATTTGATAAGGCTGAGAATATATACAGATTAAAACTTAATGATCAAGGAACAGAATATAAGTATAACTTGCACGGTTATTCCCAAGCAGGAGCTTATGCTCAATATGCAGGTATACTGGCGGAAAAGTTTAAAGTTAATCAACAGATAGTTACTTATAATAGTATTGGATTAGAAACTTTTTTAAAATTTAATGGAAATGAATTCTTAGGCTATAAAGCTGGTTTATTATATTACTTAAATGATCTATTAAATAAAGATTGCATAATGACCTTAATATTTAATGAGCTTATTTATCACAAAGTAATAGAAGACGGTAATATAAGTATTGAGTATAGAGATGAATTTGTTGAAGGCATAAAAGTTAAAAAAATGAAAGAAGCATTAATCAAGGTACTTAACAAAGTACTAAGCCTAGAGCAAAAAGAAGCAAAGAAACTAGTAGAAGAATCCTTCAACCCTTACATAATAGAACGCAAGATGAGATTTATAGATAGCTACCAGCAATATAAAGCCAGAACCCAAGAAGCAAAAGGTAATATTATCAATTACATAATGGCAGATAATATACCAGCTAGGCTGTTAGGACATATAGGAGACACATATGTCGTAGATGAAAATTTATGGCGGTTAGATAAAGGGAAAGTTAGCAACTTAAGTGAGCGAATATCAAAATTAGAAAAGAAAGAAGCAGTTGATTTAACCAAGCCTAAATTAGACCTCTTCAAACCATTTATCTTAACTAAAGAAGGCGGTAGCTTTAAATCGGCTGTTGATAGATTGCGAAATATTCCTCAAGAAGGTAACCTAACTAATAATGTCAGTCGTGATTACTTACGTTCGTTAATCAAAGATATAATTCTTGATTTCAAAACCAAGGACGAGGGATTCTTAAAAGAAATCTTTAGATTATCTAGACTAGGTAGGGAAGGCGAGATTATGGTGATTATCAAAGACCGTTTGCGCCATAGTATGTACTTGCAAAAGAAGTTGGATACGAAAGATAGTAGCGGTATATTTAAGAGTAGATATCTACAAGAGAATCAAGATTTACTAACTGAGGAAGATAGAATCTATCAACTAGCTAAGCCTATATTAAATCAGTTAAATCATAGAATGGGTTATTCAGAGTTAACAAAATTATGGGACTGGAAGATAACAGGTAGTGGGCAGTTCTTAATTCTAGGTAATAAACTAGAAAGTAACGAAGAGGTAAAAGAATATCATGCCTCAGACTCAAAGCGAAAGTTTACTAATGAAGAAGTAAAGTTAAAGATAGAACTAGAAGAACCATCTCAAAATAAAATATACGGCACCCACAAAACACGAAGTAACTACAAAGAAGAATACGACACCGAATACCGCCTCGAAGAAGAAAATACCTACCAATTTAGAAATACTCAAGGAATCGGAGCAACAATCCTCAGTAAATATACTAATCCTGAACGCAAAATTAAGATAGATAAGAAAGAGATCTCCGGAGTCTATAATGAAGTAGACGAAATCGAAGGCAAGGTTAAAGTTGGTGGTGAAGAGTATTACGGCAGTAATATCATCTATAGACCAGATCGTTATGAATTAGTCTATCTCTATGGTCCAGAAAAGAAGGATAAGTTAATTATCGATGGTTTTAAGAATGGAGATTATGGCATAGAGTTAAAACCAAAAGTAAAAGAAGCTAAGGCTACCAAAGAACCGATAACTTATACTCCCCATCGGGTTAAGATAGATCCATTTGAATTCCAAATCTTAGATAAGTTAGAGATAGATAAGTCTGTCTATGACCATACTAGAGTCAAGATTGCTGGTATGATTAGCGATGAAGATTTACAAGAGTACGAAAGATACCTAGATAAAGAAGACCCTAAATTAGTAATCACTTATGATAATCAAGATAATAAGATTCTATTTAAAGGTGTCATCGAAAATTATCGTTTGGATTATAAACCACAAGAGTATTACTTAGAATTAGAAGCGGTCTCTTATAGCGTACTATTAGAACGCAAATGGAAGAATCGTATCTATCAGAACTTTGGCACAACCTACGGTGAAGTATTTAATAAGCTAATGGATGATAATCCATTATTTCATATCACCTTTGCTGACGATAGCTTAGAAGAGACTTCATTGGTCTCTAAGAACTATCCACTAGTCTTACAGTATAAAGAGAACGAATGGGACTTTCTGAAACGTATTGCTTCTTACTTAAATCAACTGGTAATTGTAGACGATACGAAAGATGACGAAGAAAAGATTACTATCTTACTTGGATTCCACACTGGCAAAGTAAAAGATTTAAATAATATTGCCGGTGTTCAGAGGATGAAGAGTATTAAAGAAAGAGACCATATTTATCCGTTCTATCAGACCCATTACCATGCCCACTTTAGATCCGATGAGATATTCGATATCGGTAAGAAGGTTAATTATCGCTTAGATAATGAGACTAAGGAGACTGTCGAATTGATTATAATCAAGAATAGAATCTATATGGAAGATAGTATTCTACGTTCAGACTTAAGTTTAGTTAAAGAAGAAGAGATAGATGTAATGAAAAGAAGACGCAAGCGACTAATCAAAGGAAAAAGTTTTAGAGCTGAGGTTAAGAAAGTTAATCAAGACTACACAGTCCAAGTAGAATTTCTTGATATCGAAGATGACTATAATCCACTTAAAGCCTTTCGTTTTCCAATAGACAAATTCTATACCGATGCTTACTTCGCACCAGAGGTAGGTGATGTAGTAGATATCTACTTTAAAAGCAAGAATGAGAAACATGCTACCTCAAAGAGTAGTAGTACCGATAATGACAAGAAGATAGATCATGACCCAGTGGATAAGCTAATCAAGACTCCTGGTGGATTTCAACTCTTACTCAATAACCAAGAGATTCTATTAGCAGGCAAAGATAAGAAAGCTAGCCTTCATCTAATGGAAGAAGAACTTAATTTAGGAGTAATGAATGGCGGTGGACTAGAAATGACTAAAGATAGAGTTAGAATCGGTAACCAGAAAGGCCAAGGAATCATCGATGATGAAAAGACAGAGTTAAGCTTTGGCAAACGGCGATTAAAGATAAGTAAAGGTGGGATTAGTCTTTCGTAACTATATTTGAAATCTAATTGGAAGAATTTTAGATACAATTGGTTATACAAGTAAGTTTATTGAAGTAGAGAAGAATAACCACACATATTATACTATATAATGGTATAATATAAAAAATAATACATTATAAGCAGGAAATTCAATTAAGAAATAGAAGATAATTAATGGAGGAATTATATCTAGGTTGTTTTATGATTTTAAGGGAGGCAGATTTAATGAGTTCGACGAAAGGGGACCAAGCAGAAGTAGGTAGACGTTTTACGCCGCATAAGATTAAATTTGATATCTTTAAATTTAAAGCATTAGAAGAGTTAGAGATAGATAAAGCGATCTATGAGCATACTGAGGTTAAACTTAAAGGGGTTATAGATGAAGCCAATGTAGCCGATTACGATAGATATTTAGCAAAGCAAGAACCAAAATTAGTTATAAATTATGGTGAGAAGGGGAATAAGATATTATTTAAAGGAATAATAACAGACTACAAATTTGTATATAAGAAGTATGATTATTATCTTACTTTAAAAGCAGTATCGTATAGTATCTTACTAAAACAAATTAGAAGGAATAGAATATTTCAGAATTTAGGTACTACCTATAATGAAGTCTTTGATAAATTAATGCAGGATAATCCGAAGTTTCACCTTGCATTTGCTGATGACGCTATGGGAGAAACGCCATTAGTCTCTAAAGAATATCCTTTAGTATTGCAGTATAAGGAGACTGATTGGGACTTTTTGAAGCGAATAACGTCCTACTTAAATAAGATCTTAATTGTTGATGATATGAAAGATATTCAAGAAGGGGTTAATATTTTAGTTGGAGCCCATCCGGGTGCACCAAAAGAGCTTAATAATGTTTCAGGTGGTAAAGCAAAGAAGACTGGACGTAAGAATAATAAATTCGATTATTATAAAATTTATGGTCATGAAAATCATAGATCAGAAGATATATTCGATATAGGGAAGAAGATTAATTATAAAGTAAATAATCAGACGAAAAAGAAGTTAGAACTAATTATATTAAAGAACAGAATTTATTTACAGGACAGTATCTTATGCTCTGATTTGACATTAGCTAAGCAGGAAGCGATCAATTTACTTAAAGAAAAACGTAAGGTTCCAATTGAAGGTCGAAGCTTTAGGGCTAAAGTCAAGAAGCTTAATAAAGATCATACCGCTAAAGTAAAATTTATCGATATAACTAATAAATATATAGGATTTAAAGCATTTAATTTTCCGATTGATAGGTTATATACTGAGGCTTATTTTGCGCCAGAAATAGGAGATATAGTAGACATATATTTCAAAGGTAAGAATGAAAAATATGCAACGTTAAAGAGTAGTAGTACCGATAATCAGAAGAGGAATAGACAACTTCCTGAGGATAAGGAGATAATTACTCCTAATGGTTATCGAATTAAGATGAACAATGAAAGCCTGCTAATTTCAGGCAAAGATGAAAAATCATTAATGGAGATAAAAGAAGAACTGATAAAAGTAATCAGTACTAAAGGAACGATTGAAATGACGCCAGATTTGATTAATATGAAAAGAAAAGATGGTGCTGTACTCATGGACGATGCAAAGACCGAAGTAGAGTTTGGAGGCAAGAAGATGAAAGTTAATAATAGCGGGATTGATATGTCCTAAGATAAGTTGAGTAGATTATGAAGGGAATACTATTGGAGGTAGGTTAAGAAAGTGAAAGATTTAATAGGGGCTAAACTAGATCAAATGGCTAATCTTAAAGATCGAAAAGTACTAAAGGAGATAATGGAGGAAGCCTTTTTTAATATTATAGATTATCAAGAGCAAGTAAATGATGCTTTAGAAGATAGAGTCTTTAATATAATGGAGGATAAGGAGAAGTATTATGATATCTATGCAACTCTTGTTAAGCGAGAGAAAGTTGATCTATTGGATGATTTCTTATTTCCAATCTTAGAAGAAGATAAAGAGGAAGAAGTCTATGATAAAGAAGAGCTTATAGAAAAGATTAAAGCAGGCGAAGAAGTTGTTGTTACTAAAGTCTTTTTAGAATTAGAATACGAAAAGATTCAGTCTTTAATCGAAGAAGGAGAACCACTGTCAGGAACCATCATTAGTGATAGTGAAGAGTATAATATTTCGATTAAATTAAAGTATAATCGAGACTATCTCAAGGCTGAAGAAGAATTATACAAGACTTTTTTGCGGAGTGGCATTAGATGGAGAACTATCAACAATCCCTATATTCGGAAGATCTTCGATATTGTAATTGTAGATAGTGGTGAAGAATTAGATGATATAACAGATTTTGAAGAGATAAACTTTGATTTAGGTAGTTTAGAAGATAAGAAACATGTTGGGTATGTTCCTGTCTGGAATATAAAGAGGGTAGAACAGAAGAGTGATGGTTTTCCGGTGCCAGCTGAAGACAAGATAAATTATGATCATGTAGTATCTTTAAAAGATTTAGGTGTGGAGAATGGTTATTTAGTTACTTCAGATAACTTCAACATAATAGCTATTAAGAAAAAGGAAGAAGACTTGATTATTACTTGTGATGATAGTAATTCTACTTCTTGGGAATTACTGAAGATTGTCCAAGATAATAAGCCTAAAAACCAGACATTTGAATTTGAATTAATGTCAAATAGTAAGCAAGGTTTACTGATGAATCGACTTACTCATCAGAAGTTCAAACCAGTAAGAACTTTTGGGGACTTAAATAGAATAATAAATTCTTTTAAAGAGATCGATAACTTAGTTTTAGAGGAAGTTGAAATATTAAATGAAATGATAGATGAAGACTCTACCTACGACTTTAATTTTTATATAGAAGATGAAATCAGAGTAAATAACAGTAAGAAAGTAATGTTATTAAAGTTTAAAGATATCGAAGATAATTATTTAAAATATGACTTACTTAGTTTCGTGATTTCAGAAGTTCAGATGCATTTTGCGGAGTACATTTGTAAGGGAGTATTTATTTAATGAACTACATATGGGAATTAATTGTCAGAGCCAAAAATGAGAATATAGATTTAAAAGAAATTAGTTTTAAATTAGCAAATAGATACTCACCGTATATGGAACTTAGTAATCAAGATATAAATTCTAAGCAAGTAGAAGCTGAGGCAGAGATTAATCCTTATTATAGATTTTTCGATATTTTTAAAGAGTTATTTATGCCTGATTATGATGATTGCCAAGAGTTAAGAGGTGTATTTTTAGATATAGTAGTTCATTTTTTAACAACGATAGACCTTAAACAGGGAATGGACAAGCAAGAGTATTATAAAAAAATTATTTACCATGAAATTAAGGGTGGCTATTTTGGACAAGTAGTAGAGGAAGGGATAGATTATTTTACTAATCAAGAAAAGAGTCTTCTATTAGAT
>Ga0208786_10287_pt1 | contig 8353 bp, 11 predicted proteins | sample Wag42014_12_17_FD_187357 | JGI IMG/M metagenome (GOLD analysis project Ga0208786, IMG submission 187357) | Deep subsurface shale carbon reservoir microbial communities from Ohio, USA - Utica-2 Time Series 2014_12_17 (SPAdes) (version 2) ... | reverse complement strand
ACTATATAACTAGATGAATTTCAAAATTAATATTATCTTTTCAGTTATAATTAATATATACAATATCATTCTCAAGAATTCCTGCCCTAAAATAGAAAAAGCCCACCTTTTGGTGGGCAGTAAAATTTTAATGTGATATAAAGACCGGAAATCCATCTTCTTTTAATTCTCTTCCTAATTTAGCCGCTGCTTCTTCAGTCTCAAAGGCACCTACTTGTACTTTATAAGGATTCTGAGAAGTAATGTAAGCTGAATACCCTATAGATTTCAATTTTTTAACTAATCTTGTAGCATTATTTTGATTATTAAAGGCGCCTACCTGGACTACAAATAAATTATCACTTCCTTGTCTAACTTCTGGTTGACTATTTAGTGTTGAAGTTTGTGCTGTGTTGGAATTATTTAAATTCTGCTCTTCTTCCTTTTTCTCTTCTAATTTACTCGTATTAATCTTCTCTTCTAAAACAACCTTTTCACTAGAAACATTCTGAATTCCATCTTCAGGAGCAGTAACATACTCGATCATCCAACTACCTAAAAAGTAACCGACAACACTGGCTAAAAGTGACATGCAAATAACCATAGCTGCCAGAGAAAAGCCCGATTTCATTCTGGACCTATCAAACTTCATAAGCACCACTTCCTTCATTAAAGATTTTTAATCATCCTATTCACTTATCAGTTTATATAACCCCCTTTACTTATTAAAAATATTATCGGCTAAATAAACTTAATGTTTATAAAGGTTCATAAACCCTTATATTTTCGTTCACCTCAACCATATTTGAAATCTAGGTTCTTGCATAATCAATTGATACCGCCTACGAATTCCGCAACGACTTCCATAAATAAAACATGGGTTGTTTTCAAACTCCCTAACGGTCAAACAGAAAACAACTTTAACCATGCTTTATTTACTCCAGTCTGCTCCATTCTAAATGGCTAACATCAATCGATTATGCGCGAAGTCTAAATTTTTAGCCGATAGTACTCTACTGACATTAATCGTAGTTGAATTATTTAAGTTATACTCCTTAAAAAGAGACCGTTACTAGAATACTATGCACCTTGTCTTTAATTTATTATATTTTTTACTAAAAACTTTCTAGCTTCTGCTACGGTATATAATGAGCCACTGATACTAACTAAATCTCCTACTTCTGCATCTTGAATAGCTTTCTGCACAGCATCTGATATATTAGGGATTACTTCTACCGTCTGTTCTTCTTTATTCAAAAGTTCCGCTACTTTATAAGGATCAGCAACCCGTTCATTAGTATTCTTAGTTAGAATCACCTTATCTGCCAATGGAGTTAATATCTCTACCATCTTTTCGACATCTTTATCACCCAAAATACTTAGAACTAAAGTTAATTCTTGATATTCTAAATCCTCTGCAATTACTTTTTCTAATTCTTGGGCGCCTCCTGGATTATGTGCTCCATCTAAAATAACTAATGGCTCTTCTCCTAGTAGTTCTAATCTTCCTGGCCATTCTACTTTTTCAAGCCCCCGTTTAATAGCAGAGAGACTAACTTTAAACTGCTCGGGCAATGCTTCTATAATACCTAAAGCCATACTTAAGTTTTGGCATTGGTACTGTCCTAATAAAGGAATCCTTAACTCTCCGTAATCTTTTTCTCCCTTAACTTTAAAACACTGCTTTTTTAAACCTTTATCTCGCCTCTCTACTTTTAAAGCAGAATTAACATTAATTAAATCCGCGTTCCGTTCTGCACAGATCTCCTCTAATTTATTCAAAGCTTCTTTATCCTCTACAGCAGTTACTAAACTTCCGTTTTTCTCAATAATACCTCCTTTTTCGAATGCTATTTCTGCCATAGTATCACCTAAATATTCGGTATGCTCTTGACTAATATTAGTTATTGCTGAAACTAAGCTCTTAGCAGCATTAGTAGCATCTAATCTACCACCTAGTCCTACTTCTAAAACTACTATATCTACCTGCTTTTCAGCAAAGTATTTAAAAGCGATGGCAGTAACAACCTCAAAAAATGTAGGATGCCCTAACCCATCGGCTTCAATCTTATTCAAATATGATTTTACTTCTTCAGTTATTCTTTCTAAAGCTTCTGGCTCCATATACTCACCATTAATACGCATTCTTTCATAAAAGGATATAATCTCTGGTGAATTATAAGTACCTACTCGATAGCCGGCTTCAGTTAAAATCGAACTAACCATTGCTGAAGTTGAACCTTTACCATTAGAACCCCCGATATGAATTACAGCAAATTCGTCTTGTGGATTATTTAAATAATCTAATAGTACCTCTACTCTTTCTAATCCTGGATTAATCCCAAACTTACTTAAACTATTTAAATATTCAACTGCTTTACTCATTATTTTCACTTCCTTTTTTGTATTTAAGATCCTTGCACAATTAATTATGCAATAAATTTCTTTATTTAATTATTAATTCTAGAGATAATTTAAAAAACCTTGTGATAATAAATAAGAAGTAGTCAATAAAAAATCGTACTCCCTTTAACTGAGTACGATGTAAAATATAAAAATTAACTTTTGTTTCCCTTCTTTTTAAGCGTGACTTGAAATAGCTTTCTTGGAAGACCTCCCTCTTCAAACTCATCGATATCAACTATCTCAAATCCTTTTGCTAATTCTTTTACTTTTTCTTTACTAAAGAAATGAACGATAAATCCACCTACTTCATACATATCTTCTCCACGATGGACTCCTGTGCCATAATCAGAATCATTTGTATTCCTAGCTGTATATATATTGAATCCACCAGGTCTTAACACTCGCCTAACTTCATCTGAAAGAAATTTTAATTCCTGAGTGGTAAGGGCCATGCAATACAACATATGAGAGTAACAACAGTCAAAGCTTTCATCTTTAAAAGGAAGAGGGTCTCTAACATCATGACAACTTGCATTAATTAATCCTGACAACCCCATCTTCCGGGCTTTTTCATTTATTGTCTCAACCCCACTTTCACAATAGTCCAATACATAGACCTCAAAACCATTTTGAGCAAAGAAAATAGTATCTCTTCCCTGTCCACCACCAAGTTCAAGAATCTTCTTTTTCCCTTCTTTTTCAAAAATTTTTGCTGCTTTTTGAGCGGAAATACTTGGGGCTGTACCAAACATATCCGTTCTTTTTGTAAATGTATCTTCCCAATGTTGATTCTGTTTATTTAAAAGTTCTTTTTCCAACGATTTGTTTTCTTTCAATTACTTACCTCCTAACAAAATATCGTTCTCTGTTTAAACAAATTTTTCTTGATAAATATCATCCTTAAATAAATTTTAATCTAGAAGAACAAGCGCATAGTAGTTCCATCTTCCATAAGTTTCTTTTTTAGTGTCAATTTCAAAGCCATTAGCTCTTACAGTCTTATAAACATCTATACCACAAGCCTCCATCATAGGTCTAATATTAGTCTTTGTCTCCTCATTTGCTTCAGACTCATCCTGAGTCTCTCCACTAGGTTGTCATGTAGAGCCACTATTCCCAAAAGGAAGAGAAATTAAAGCAAAAGCTTTATAATATCCTTGGTTAACTGCTTCATGTTCGAGCTTTACAGCTACTTTAGAAAGAGCTGAACCTTTAAGACCATGAATTAATAACGCTTTACTATATTCTTTAAGTAACTCCTTCATCTCTTCAACACCTGGAGCTAATGGGCGATGAGATGCATCTTCATCATAAAGTGAACAGCCATATTGACATTTCAATTGTACCCAGTGACCAACAGTAATTGTCTCTGTATCTATTATCTTTGCTTCTTCTGCACCTAATTCAAGCGCCTTATTTATAAGGTCATTAAAGCCAACACCTAAATGTTCACTCATAGTATCACTCCCTCATTATAGGTATATTCTAGACTCTAGACTAAAATCCCTTTCCATTTTAATCCTAATTATCTCAATCAATCCCTTTAAAGTCACAATCTTCTAAGTTTTTAATTTCTATTTTAGTAGTATATTCGCACGTTACTAAATTATTAATCATCTTTTTATACTGTTGAAAAATATCTTCTTTTAAACAATAACAGACCCCTGGTCCATCAATAATTCCTTTTATCCAGCCAGCTTCCTTAAGCACCTTCAAGTGTTGAGAGACTGTAGATTGAGAGATTGATAACTGGTTAACTATACTTCCGACTATACAACTTTCATCCGAGGGTAGAGTTGCTAATATTTCAATTATTTTAATTCTATGTGGATGGGATAATGCTAGGGTAAATCCTCTATCTGGCCAAGTTTAAATTCAACATTATTAATTTCATTCTTTCTTGCATTCTCCTCTGCCTTTTCAATCATCTCTGGTGTCATATCTATTCCAATCACTTTGCCCTCTGCCCCTACTTTATTTGCTGCTAAAAAAGCATCAAAACCTGCCCCTGAACCAAGGTCTAATACAACTTCCTTCGCCTCAAGATTGGATAAAGCAATAGGATTTCCACAGCCTAAACCTAAATTAGATTCATCGGGTATAATCTTTAATTCTTCTTGAGAATAACCTAATGCTTTAGCAAACTCATTACTATTTGATCCACAGGTACCACAAGTACAATTTTCTTCGCCTTGAGCTACCTTACTATAAGCTTCCTTAACAATTTTTTGAACCATTTTTTCATCCATTTTACCCCTCCTGACTAATCTTATTATACTCATAAAAATGTGCACCCTTTCATATTCAATTTCTATAACTTTCATTAGACATCCTTCTTAGCAAAAATAACAAGATTTGTTGCTGTTGTTTCAAATCAAGGAGCTTTTCTCATGTTCCAAAAGCCATTTCTTACGCCATACCCCAGCTCCATACCCTCCCATTTTACCATTGCTTCCTACTACTCGATGACAAGGTATAATAATTGCTATATTATTTCTATTGTTAGCATTTCCTACTGCCCTACATGCATTTTTATTTCCTATGGCTATTGCTATATCTTTATATGATAAAGTCTTTCCATATGGAATTTTGATCAGTTCATTCCAAACATCATTCTGAAATTCGGTTCCATTTATTCTTAGTGATAGATCAAACTCTTTTCGTTCCCCTTTAAAATAATCATTTAACTGTTTTTTGGCTTCTATTAATATGGGTTCCGATTTTTCCTGATATCTTCTTTCTTCAATGAAATGTAAATTAATTATATCTCCTTGTGCAGACTGAATTTCCAACAGTCCAATCGAAGAATCGAAATATGCTACATTTTTTTCAATAGTTGCTTTATTCATATATTTATCCTCCATTACAATTAAAATTAATAATAAAGATAATTATCATCCTTTTAGCTACATAATAATGTTAATTTTCTTTCTAACAGTTCTTTTCAGCAAAGATAAAGACATCTGTTGTTACTGTTCCATCTTCTTCTGGATAATCTTGCTTATATAATTTGAATTCATCTGTATTACTCTAAAATTTCCGCAAAAGCTCTAATTGATAAAGCCGCAACATTTTTAGCTTTCAAAGGAACTGCAAAAAGTCTAAAGTTTTCCCCATGTAATTCTTCTAACCCTGCTAAATTCTCTACTATAAGAATTTCATTCTTAAGTAATAGAGTATGAGCAGCACGTTTCATGTTTCTTGAACTATCAATATTCAATATGTCTACCCCAACAAGTTTTACTCCTTCATTAATTAAATATTCTATTAATTCTTCTGATATATAAGGATATGAATAATATTTATCTTCACAAAAATGTTTATAATAACTCTTATCTTAGATGCTTGAATTTGGGGACTGTATTTAACTACATTTGTTTAGTAGTTAGGTATCTACGTAATAATTATACTAATAATACTTAAAAGTATTCCAGAAAACGCACTAAGGTATAACCTACGTATATAAATTCGGCCTTCTTTTATAGTTTGACTTCTTATAAGTTTGATTCCAAAGAATAATATTATGATATCTGTTAGAGAAATAATGATTAGATAACTAATTCCAAATAACTCCCAAAAGAAAGGCAGAAAACTTAATACTATCTCAATAACAAATAATAAATTAGATGTCGCTAATCCTGTGTTATATGATGTATCATCTATCGTTTTGACCTTGACTTCTAACGTAATAAATCAAGTAAATTATAATAATAATATTTTCTATTTCTCATTTTATTATCAGAGTATATAATCTGCTCTTCTTCCAAAATAGATAAATATCTTCTGCATGTAGAGTCAGGAATTCCTGCTAATGAACTAATCATTTTTACATTAAAAATAGGTCTTTGAAACATACTCTTAATAAGATCGACTACATTAGTACTATTAATTAAATCCATTGTCTTCTCTAAGTCTTTTTCATAAAGCTTATCAATTTCTTCAATATTGTTAATATTTTTTAATGCTTGTTTATTTATACTTTCCAAGAAAAACTTTATCCACTCATCCCAATTTTCTTTCTTTCTAGTTCCATTAAGTAATCTATAATATTTATACTTATCTTTTTCTAACGTTTCACTTATAAATAAATTAGGAAAATCAATCAAACTAACATCATATAAATACAGTGGAATCAAAATACGCCCTATTCGACCATTCCCATCTAAAAATGGGTGAATAGTTTCAAATTGAGCATGGATAATTGCAATTCTAACCAAAGGATGTAAATCATCATTAGGTTCATTTATATATTTTTCTAAATTAGACATACAATCATCTACTAACTGTGGTTCTGGTGGTACAAAGGTTGCTGTTTTCATTGTGCAACCTTCTGGACCTATAAAGTTTTGTATTGACCGATATTCACCTGGTGCTCTACTTTCACCTCTTACACCACCACTTAATAATATTTGATGAAGTTCTTTAAACATTCTTGTTGAAATAGGTAATCTAGATAAAGCCCGCTTGCCATACTGCAAAGCTTCATAGTAATTTAATACTTCTTGAGCATCATCATTTTTTTCTTTTTTATCAATATCAAATTCTAAAACTTCATCAAAAGTAATCTGTGTCCCCTCTATTTTAGTTGATTGAACTGCCTCTTGTAAACTCAGTGGAGTAATAAGAAAATCTTTATTTATTTTTGACTTTTTCAACATTACCTCATACTTCCCAACATTAGTATTAGCAGAAATCAACTCATCATAAAATTCTAAAGGATTTATGTAATCGTCTATTGGTAATTCAACTGGCACAAATGGTTTCATATTAAAATCATCTCCTCAATTTTATTTTCAACTTATATATATTATTATAATACATATTGTTATAATGGTCAATTATTTTCAAAAAATACATTATTGAAAATAAATTAAAGAGTAAAATAGTTTTAGATGCTATGTCAGATAACGTCCCTGGTGTTTACGACGCTCAATAAAACTCGTCCAATTTCAATTTAGCATAGCAATTACAATTATATACCAAACTAATCTTGCATAAGTCATTACCAAGATCACTATTATGCACTATATCTAGTGTCGTAAATGGCATGTTATATGACGTTTTGCTTTCTCTTTATTTTCAACTAAGTCAAGTAATCTCTAATTAATCCTTTTTAATTATTATTTTTGTTGCATATTATGTAATACAAATGTTATAATATAATTGAGGTGATACTTATGAAAACAATAAAACTAAGAAAAGTTGGAAATAGTTATGGCTTTACTATTCCCAAAGAACTCATGGAAAAATACAACTTAAAAGAAGGGGAAGAACTTCATGTCATTGAACAAAATGAAGGATTTACTCTAACCCCTTATGATCCTGAATTTGAAGAATGGACTGAAAGTTTCAAAAGGACAAATAAAAAATATAAAAACACACTAAAGGCACTATCAGAATGAAAAATATAAATTTCCTTCCTAAAGATGCAATTCTACATTTTCACGAACAGCTCATTCAACTCTATGGCGGTAGTCTTGGAATAAGAGATGAACAACTGTTAGAATCAGCACTTGAACAACCTAAAACTACTTTTAATGATTCTTATTTACATAATAATATTTTTAAAATGGCAGCAGCATATGGATTTCATTTATGCAAAAACCATCCATTTGTAGATGGTAACAAAAGAATAGCGCTTGTTGCTATGGATGTATTCCTTCAAAAAAATGGTCACGAAATAACCGCTTCAGAAAAAGAGACATATAAAATAATAATTGCATTATCTTCTGGTGAACTTTCAAAAGATGAACTGACAAATTGGTTAAAAAAGAATACTACTTCTTTATAACTTCTTGGTAGTATATATCAAGAAGTTTTTTATTTTAGTGATAAACTGCAAACTGAAATATTCAAAATTCAAACTGACACAAGTGTTATTTTACTAATAAAATCAGGTAATTACAGTTTATAAGTAGAGAATTACATTTTTATCCTTTAAAAAGTCTACTAACTAATAACCTAAATT
>Ga0208786_10284_pt1 | contig 8398 bp, 9 predicted proteins | sample Wag42014_12_17_FD_187357 | JGI IMG/M metagenome (GOLD analysis project Ga0208786, IMG submission 187357) | Deep subsurface shale carbon reservoir microbial communities from Ohio, USA - Utica-2 Time Series 2014_12_17 (SPAdes) (version 2) ... | reverse complement strand
AATTAAATTTAATATTATGTTCTTCAGGATCAATTAAAAATTGCTCGAAATCGTCCGGAGAATACCTTAAATCTTCATTCATTTCCACAATTTTAACTGGTAAGGGATCATCACCCTTATTATTATAAGTTCCAGGTAAACGCATTAACCGGTCCAAATTAAAGGTCATATCAATTGCCCAACCTCTTTTGGCAGCATATGCATATGCTGTCATATTCCAAAGTTTGGACAACCTCTCTGCCTCTTTGCGCTCTTCTTCATCTTCAAACTGCCAATGCTCTTTAAATAGATACCATAGCTGGTATCCATACCCACTATCTATTATTACTGTTGGTTTTAATGGCAAACTCTTAATCAATTCCATAGCTTTTTCTTTAGTCGGCGGTAGGTTATCTTTACCACGATGTGGGGCTTGAACATCTATATCAAGCGAAAAGCCAACTATTGAACTGATATTTTCTTTTGTACACCTCGAATACTCTTTATTATCTAAGTTCTCAACATATTCTTCAGAAGCTAAGCCTCCACCAATATATATATTCTGATTTTTATCTAAGTTCATTGCCGTGCTCAAAGCTTGATCAATTGTTTTACACCAATGGCTTCTTTTAGTTTCTAAAGACCAGATTACAGCTTCTTCTTCAGGGTATTTATATTTAAGAAAAACTTTTAGAAATGCTTCCATATGTTTACGATATTTATATTCTTCCATAACATTCATAATAATAAAACCCCCTTAATGGCGGTTCTATTGATTTCTCTTCTTAATTTTGATAAAATTAATTTGGAGTGTTTAATATGAAAAGAGTCTGCCTTCTGGTAAAAGGTGGACTCATTTTTTTTGTCTACTTCTTTTAACATTAATATCTCTCCTCTTTTTTTTATTTTATTTTATTCATAATTTCTTTCCTCTTTTCTTCCCTGCAATTATTGTAATCTCTTAATAGTAGGTCCTCATCAACATCAAATACATCTGCTAACTTTCTTATTACTTGTCTTGGATTGCTATAATTAGAATTTTCTATCTCTGCTAATGTAGAATAGGGCACATCCAAAACCAACGACAATTCATTCCTGGTCAATCCATTTTCCTTACGCATTTTGATTATCGGATTCATGTTTACACCTCCTCCCCATTGACATAATCCATAAATTTGTATGGATCGAAGTCATAAGTTTGATTAACATCAAATTGTTCATTTTTATTTAAATATATGTCCTTCAAAGTAAATTCATAGTAATTAATTAAACCATCAATTATTTTTTTTAGGGTTTCTTTATCTAAAAATTCGTTTGGTAAATCAACTTCATTAGGCTTTTTAAACAGATCTGCTAAAATATAAAACCACATGTACATTATCATATCTCTTTTCTCTTTATCCGCAGTTTTTATAAATTGCTGCCCATGTTTACCCAAAAAACCTTTTATAGCTTCCTCTTTTATACTTGCATCCTCTAGTTGTTTTATTACTTCTCTATAATCAATTTCTTTTCCTATTAAACTAATATCTGCAATCTGATTTTTCTTTTTCTCTAATTCGTTTTTAAATATGAATGCTGTTAATAGCATATTAGGTTTGGTAATTTTGAATTCTTGATTTTTACTTTCCACTTTGGATATTGTGGCTCTCCCTATACCAATTCTTTGTGCTATGTCTTCTTGTGTTAAAGAAAATAAGTCTCGCATTTTCTTATGATGATTGCTTACTCTGATCTTAATCTGATTTAATTCCGTCATGTTTTCTCTCCTTTCTTCTATCTTATATATTATAATACCACATTTTTATGTTCTTTTCAATACATTATAAAACTTTTTTTATATTATGTATCAAAATTTACTTTTCTGAAAAGAATTTTATTTATTTCTCATGTTTTAGTTAGAATAATTATTATTTTTTGGACGGTTGGGTCGCAGTTTCAAGAAACTTTTTTTCTACTACAAAAAATTTTAAAAGTTTTTTTCTATTTAAAAATACTTTTCTATATCCCCGTCCCAACCGACCCAAATATACATATATTGTTAATAATAGTATAAAAAATACAATAAATCTTTTATGGTCATAAAATATTAGTAAATAATTAACAATATATATAAAAAAAAGATGGCAATCTAATGCCACCTCTCCTAATTAAATAAAATTTCTTATTAAATTTTTGGAGTTTTTGATCTTATTTTTATACTTTTGCTCCAATTTTGGGACTTTAGAAAAAAATCAATGACTTCTTTTAACAAGTAATTAATAGCCCTTTTTACCATTAATATATCCCCCCTAATATCAATCATTTATTACTTTTATTTCGTTCTCTCATCTCTTCTTCTATCTTCTTAGCTAAATCTCCCTGTAACAACTTACCAAAAGTAAGACCAAGAGGAAGATTATATCCTATCTCTTTAGACTGTCTGGATGTTATTGCTTTACCTTCAGGTAGGATGATTTCCCAATCAACTTCTAGATGATATTCTCCTGGCTGCTGATTTCCATCTTCATCTAAAAATAGCCTTTCACCTTTTTTAACTTCAGAACCTTTTATAGTACCAAATGCTTTTAATCCCTGTTTATTTACATAAGCCATGATTTTATCTTCTACTTCTGGACCTTCTAACATACTGGGCCCATCATCATAACCATAGACTGCTTCTACATTGTTCTCAAACATCCTTTTATAAGCACCAGGTGCATTAGTTTCATTTGTATTAAATATCCAACGTCCTGCCCAATCTTGTTCATCTGATACTTCAGGAGTTTCAGGACTGCTGGTAACTCCATCAATCATAAATAATTTTGGTTTGTCGTTATTGTCTGTATAGATATGAAAAGGAACAAATTCTATAGGTACTCCATAATCTTTTAACCAATCAATAATTCTTTTAAGCCCTGTATCTGCATCAAGAGAAACTATCATAATCCTCTGCTTTTTACCAATATCTTTACGAGAAAAGTCTTCATCATCAACAAAATCTAAAAATTTATCGTAAAGTTCTCCTTCTTCCCACTTATCATATTTTTCTCATGACTGCTTGCTCTGATTTTATATTTACTTTTATTTTAAGGCTCAATCCTATATAATTATCTCCAGAATAAAACTATAATCAATTAGGAGTAATCTAATTATGCCAAACTTCGACCAGGATAAAGTAGATAAAATAAGACGATTGACCATAATCTCTATGTTTGCTGCCTCCGATGACTTAATGGAGCTCTTTGCTCTAAAAGGTGGCAATGCATTAAATTATATTTATAATTTGAACCAGAGATCTTCTATCGATATTGATATTTCTATGGAAAATTCATTTGAGGACCTGGACTTTAAATTAAAGGAAGTAGAAATTATTTTAGTGAAATCTTTTGAGAGAACTTTTGAAGAAAACGATCTAAAGGCTTTTGATATTAAATTAGAGAAAAAACCACAAAAGATGGATTCTGATAAGGAAGGTTTTTGGGGAGGTTACCAACTATCATTTAAGGCCCTAGAGCTCGATAAATGGCAGGAACTTAAAGAAAATGATGATACAACTACAAATGATATGAGCAGGCAGGCTATCCCCTTTAATAGGGAATTTAAGCGTAAATTCACGGTAGATATCAGCCGTCATGAATATGTTAAGGAAAGAGAACTTAAAATTTTAGATGATTACTACATATATGTCTATTCTCCACTAATGATTGTTTTAGAAAAATTAAGAGCAATCTGCCAGCAGACTGAAGAATATACTGAAATAATCAAAACTCATAAACCCAGAGGCCGTGCCCAGGATTTCTTTGACATCTATGTTATCTTAGAAAGTTTTTCTGAAATAAACTTAACTTCTAAAAAAAGTATTCGTAATCTAAAAGAAATTTTTAAGATTAAAAAAGTACCTCTTTCAATACTGGATCAATTAGAAAATTATAGAGAGTTTCACCGAGATAGTTTTACAGCTGTTATTGATACAGTTTTTAAGTCAGATCAATTAAAAGATTATGATTTTTACTTTGATTATGTCTTAGATAAAGCTGAATTGATAACTAAAAACTTATAAATGCTGAGGATAGTATAATTTCCATCTTTCCGAAAAGGATGGATTTTTCATGTTGTAATTTAAATAAAAATCATATTCGATATCCATGCCATCTAAAATCTTTAACTGACTTTCTTTATATCCTGCTTTCTCTAAATAAAAACCCAGAACCTGGTGATATGGATAAATATAGTCCATTTTTCTTAAATAAGCTAAAAGTCTATTAATTGATATTTGACCTTTGGCATTAATATATGCTTCTAAAATTTCTTCTACTCCTCCACCGTAGCCAGGCCTGATGCTTACATCAAGTAAAGTTCTTTCTATGTCTGTTATAGGTAAATTCTCTCCTTCAACTTCTATTTCAGTTATCCCTAATTTTTCTGTGTTCTTTCCATTCAGCATATATGCATTAAAATCATCAAAGAAAACTATATGATTAGTTTTTCTCATTGGTTTAGAAAATGCTCTATCAATATTTTTCTGCTGCAGATCATAACTTTTATTTGATAGTTTTTTTGATTGTTCCTGGTTGGTATAAACATTTTTTGGTATGTTTTCAGTTAAGTTATGAAGATACATAGCAGTATAATGACTTAAAAATGATTTCCCTCTTAATTTTAAAGGGGTTTTGTATTTATGAATTTCTCTAAAAGCATATTTGGGAGTCAATTGACTTTTAGATATCTGATGTTTAAATGGAATTAGAATATCATTTTCAACTAAGAAATTTATCAGATCCTTTACCCTGGTGGCTTTAGGTAGGATAGAAAATAATTTGTTGTATTTGAGCAAATTGTTGATATCTTTAAATAAAACAATATCTCCCCTATTAAATTTTTCATCAAATTCATTAATCATCTCTTTTTTTATGATATTCATCATTTCAAATCTGCTTCTAGACATGTTTTTCACCTCATTTATTGTATCTATAAGTATATATACTTATAGATACTTAGGTTGTATTGATTAAATTATACCATATTATTATTTATTTGACAAGCTTAATTAAATATATTATACTATAATTACTATAAGTTATATATAGTATATATACTATATATAATAAAATTATCCCTTCTAAAAACTTAAGGTTCGTCTTTAAAAGGGATAATATAATTAAATATATTGTCTTCCTCTAATTAATTCATCTACATCAGATTTACTATGTTTTTTGCCATTAAAACTCCTGCTTAATTTAAACTGGTCTTTTTTTATATTAAAATAATACAGTTTAAATTTTTCTAAAATAGATTTTAAATCTTCATATTCATAATACTCGCCATTAAAAATAAACATGTCATCATATTCAAAGTCATAATAATAAAGCTTAGACTCCATTTTATACTCTAAATATTTTAAAAGTGTTTCATAAGAATTTACATCTGCTATTTTACTTTTGTTTAAAAATTTGTTTTTACTAAATTCCACTGCTAAAGGTTTATCAAATAAAGAATAACAATAATTTAAAACAATTTCACTATAAGGAACAACAAGGTTAATATTAGGACTCGATTTAAACTTATAAATATATTTAGCTCCACGATTCTCAACTATTTCTGCATTAACTTTTTTAAAAATTTTATCATTTATTTCTGGTAATATTCTCTTTACAAAAGAGGCCTTTGTTATTCGATGAATTGTACCAATCCCATATCTACCATCTTCTTTCAACTTGTTCAGAGTGTCATATTCATTGTTTTTTCTTAACCATTTACCAACTGAAATATTGGGAACATAAATATCATCTTTATTTTTTTGAGAATAATCTTCCATCTCATTTAACATTTTTTTACCTTTATTTAGGATGTCTTCTATTTCATCAAAACAATTCTCATCTTCATCTTCATTTAAAAAATCATTATATAGTTTTTTCAATCTATCGTATAATTTAAAATATGGTTTTTCATATTTATTTGGGATAATAACTTCAAATTTATTAATTTTATCTTTCCAACCACCTTTAATATCAGCTATCCCTGGGAACTTTTCATTTAAAATATTTGCTCTACCTAATCTTTTAGCTTCAATTCTTAAACTTCTTATGGATCTATCTCCATTAAAACCAAAATGTTCAGCACAAGTAGTACCAATATGAAGTTCATTCCCGTTTAACTTATTTTTTATACTGCATATATATCTAATTCTGGTATTACATATGGAACAATGCTGTCGTTCTTCTGGATCTTCTCCTGAATCTACAACTAATTGATCAGAGATCAATTCCCATTCTCCAATAGCTTGTTTTTTTAATTTGGGTAACATATTATCGAAAAAATTTTTCTTATCTTTATCTAAGCTTTCTACAACATCTGTAGTTATTTCATCATAATTATTTAATAATTTTTTAAACCATTTATACGAAGAGTCGGATTCAATCACATGACTATTTTGTAACAAAACATGATCTTTATAATATACTTCTCTAATTTTATTCACCTCAATTAAATTTAATTATCCTATATTTTTTCAGAATTGAGTTTTCTATTAGTGTTTTGTTTACTGTTATGATTAAATAATACAGATTATTTATAATTTGTTTTATCTATTTACTTTAATTATTATATTTCATCTCAAAACTCACCCTGATTATCACACATCAGCTCTGCCTGCTCCATAACGGTCTCAATAGCTTCTTTCTGCTTATCAGGTGGATAATCATACTTTCTTAACAGTCTCTTAACCTGAACCCTTATATTAGCCTTTATATCCTCTCTGGAACTCCAATCAATAGTGGTACTATTTCTAATTGTTTCAGTTAATTCTACTGCTATTTTCTTAAGGATTTCGTCTCCCATTACTTTTACAGCAGCGTCATTAACACCAAGAGCATCATAAAAAGCCACTTCATCTTTATTTAATCCAAGATCATTTTCTTCTTCTTGAGCTTTATTCATTTCTCTGGCTAACTTAATTAACTCTTCAATTACATGTCTCGTTTCAATAGCTCTATTTCTGTATTTATTTAGGGTTTCATTCAACATTTCAGAGAACCTTTTAGATTTAACAAGATTTTGTCTTGCCATCTTCTTAACTTTAGTTTTTAGAATTTGTTCTAAAGTTCTGGCAGCAATATTTTTCTGCTGCAGATGCTTAACTTCTTCCAAAAATTTTTCTGAAAGAATAGACATGTCTGGATCAATATTGGTTCCCTCAAATATATCAATAACTCCATCTGAAGCTATTGCCTTTGATACCATTTGATTAATAGCTCCATTAACTTCTTCAGGAGAACTTTCGCCATCACTAAAGTGTTTTTTGATTGCTGTTTTAACAGCTTTAAAGAAGGCTATATCCTCACTTATTTCTAAAGCTTCTTCTCTGGTAGAACAGAGAGCATATGCCTTAGATAGACGGTTTACATGCCTTATAAATCGCTCTTCACCTGTGCCTGCTGGATCTTCATCTAACCCTAATATATGTTCTGTAGCTTCTGTAATTATTCTCATCTTATCTTCAGGTTTGGCTTTAAAAAATCTCTTATAGTCAAACGGATAGAAAAGATCCTTTACAATTTCGTATTCTTTTAATAATTCTTTTATGACTTCTTCTGTATCTATTGCTGTTTGTTTTCTATCTGATTCAGTATAAGAATTAAGTGCTTTTTTAAGTGCATCAGCTATGCCAATAAAGTCAACAATTAATCCACCAGGCTTATCTCTATAAACCCTGTTGACTCTTGCAATAGCCTGCATTAATGTATGTCCTTTAAGTGGTTTGTCTATATACATAGTGTGAAGAGGAGGTACATCAAATCCTGTCAGCCACATATCACAGACAATAACTAATTTTAATTCATCGTCAGGATCTTTTAATCTTTTTTCAATTACTTTTCTTTCGTGTTTTGGTCTAATATGTGGTTGCAACTCTTTTGGATCATCAGAACTTCCAGACATTACAACCTTTATACCACCCTTATCATCATCTTCATGATTCCATTCTGGTCTTATATCAGTAATTTTATTATAAAGATTAGCGGCTACTGCTCTTGAAACAGTAACAATCATACCTTTACCTAAAATAGCTTCCTGTCTTTCTTCAAAGTGATTAACTAATTCTTCTGCAACAGTTTCTAACCTATCGTCAGACCCAATTACAGCTTCAATAGTAGAATTTTTCGACATATAATTGTTTTTAGTTTCTTCAGTTAAACCATCAGTAAGATTATCTATTTCTCTATCTAATTCTTTTTGCTTTTCTTCTCACTAGCATTGCATAAAAATATTTAAGAAAAGTCAAGTTCTGTTTTTAACGAAAATACTTGCTTAAAATAGAAAAACTCCTTATAATTGGGATTAGGATAGTCTTTGTCCAAATCCCAAAAAATAAGGAGCATATACTATGGACAAAGATATCACAGAAACCACATTTAATCAACTACTTGTTTCAATAAATTTT
>Ga0208786_10281_pt1 | contig 8460 bp, 9 predicted proteins | sample Wag42014_12_17_FD_187357 | JGI IMG/M metagenome (GOLD analysis project Ga0208786, IMG submission 187357) | Deep subsurface shale carbon reservoir microbial communities from Ohio, USA - Utica-2 Time Series 2014_12_17 (SPAdes) (version 2) ... | reverse complement strand
CTCTTAATACTCCATTATCTCTTTTTCTTAAAAAAGGATAAGGTAGTGACTGAATATTCTGTAGATAGTATATGTTCTCAATAACTTAAATTTGACAATGCTTAAATATTTTTATGCAATGCTAGTGTTTTCTTCTGATATATCTACCTGAACTATTTTGCTTTCATAATAGATTTTAACAGTCATTTCATCTTCAACAGCTCTAGTCATATCATATATATCAATATATCCCCCAAATACACCAGTTGTATTTCTACCGATGAAATCTATTGGTGTTCCTGTAAAACCTATATATGAAGCATTTGGAAGGGCATCTCGCATATATTTAGCATACCCGTATTTAGTTTCAGCTTTATCATCAATTTGTTTAATATTTGGATCAAATCCATACTGGCTTCTATGAGCTTCATCTACAATAACAATTACATTTTCTCTTTCAGTTAGAGGAGAATCCCCTTCCTCAAACTTTTGAATAGTTGTAAAAACTATCCCTCCAGATTCAACAGATAAAAGGTCTTTTAAATCCTCTCTGCTATCTGCCTGCTTTGGTTTCTGACGAAGCAACTGACTTGATTTGCTGAATGTACTAAATAACTGATCATCTAAATCATTACGGTCGGTTATAACTACAATAGTAGGATTATCCATTCCTAAAACAAGTTTTCCTGAATAAAAAACCATTGATAAGCTTTTTCCACTACCTTGAGTATGCCAGATAACACCAATTCTACGATCTCCTTCATCACCCATAGCGTGTTCTGTGCTGTTTATTGCTTTTCTAACAGCATGATATTGATGATATGCAGCAAAGATTTTGGTTATATTTAATCCATCATCCTGGAAAAGAATAAAATCATGGATTAATTCCAAAAATCTTTCTCTATCGAAAATACCTTTAATAAGAACTTCTAATTCAGGTATCCCTTTTGAAGCTATTTCTTCACCATCAATAGTTCTCCAGGTCATGAACCTCTCAATATTTGAAGTAATGGTTCCAGCTCGTGCATTATGACCATCACTAATAATTAAGATTTCATTATAAGTGAATAAAGAAGGTATTTGATCTTTATAATTCTGTAGTTTATTATAAGCAGTATTAATGGTTGCATTTTCAGCTACTGCACTTTTTAACTCCATTACCACAAGAGGTAAACCATTAACAAAGACTACTATATCAGGTCTTCTTGTATATTCACCTTCTTGAACAGTAAATTGATTAACTACTAACCAATCATTATTCTTTTTTTCTGTTTTATCAAAAAGCCAAACTTTATCATATTTAATGCTACCATCTTCTCGTTCATATTCAACATCTATACCGTCAGTAACCATTTCATGAAAGTTATGATTGTTTTCAATCATTGATGGTTCTTTAGGTATCAAAACTTCACGGATAGCAATTTCGATAGCTTTATTAGGTATATCTGAATTAATGGAATATAGAGCGTTTCTTAACCTTTCTTCTAATACAACATCTTTATAACTTTCTCTTTCTTGATATTTGCCACCTGGACTTATTTCATAACCATTCATATAGGTGTAATTTAATTCCTTAAACCAGTTTATACCAGCCTGTTCTAATTGGTCTTCATCAAATTTACTCAATTTTTATTTCACCTCCTTTACATCTTCATTTAAAGGAACTTTGATTTCCCCTGACATTAGTTTAGGGAGAAGAGAGTCTCTTAATTGTTTTAGGGATTTATTTTCTTTTTTATTTAATAATATCTTTTTAATTATTGGTTTAATTTTTTTCTGAAAGTTAATTATAATATCATCATTTTTAGGAAAAGGATGTTGTAAATGCTTAACCGACTTACTAGCATGTAATATTGTTGTTCCAGCTGCATATTTATTAATAGTGTTTTGTATATTATCAGATTTCATCATTAGGTAAATTAAACCATTACTAAATAAATCTTTATATTCTTTTTTAGGATAAATTCTTTTTAAGCCAGAATTATAACACCCCTCCTGAATCATTGTTACCCTACCAATAGTGGCATCAAAAGAAACCAATATATCGCCATAATTACAATATTTTTCTTTTTTAATAAATTTTTTATCTATAAAAACTGTTTCTCTACTTCCTTCACCAACATCTCCCACTCTAATAAATTTCACATTATTTTTTTGCTTATTTTCTTCATAATTTTTACTACCAGGTTCAATTCCTCTTTTAAAATTAAATAATTTATCTAATTTTTTTATTTCCCAACCCTTAGGTATCATACCTAACTCACTATCAACAAATTCTTCATCTTGAAATGGTTCAAAATCAACAAACCAGCTTTTATAAATAGCTTGTGCCATTTCTTCTAGGGTTTTGTTCATTTTGTTGTTATTTTCTATTTTTTTGTCAAGAGTGGAGAGTATATCGGTTATTTTTTTCTGTTCATTTTTTAATTTAGGATATCTAATTGAAAATGGTTTTAAATCTTTTATAATAATTTGAGGTTGTGCTGATCCTGTCCTTAAACTATAAGTATTAGAATATTTTAATAGCCAATATAAAAAGTTTTTGTTTACTTTATTTTCATTAGGTGAAATTACAATAGATAAATTTAAAATAGTACATTTAGGTGGAGACATTTTTATATCTCCAGTTCCACCTACTCCACGAGCTACAATTAACAATTGTTCTTCCTCATATTTGTATTCTGATAAATATCCCTTAATTCCATATCCATTATGAACAGGATAACCTTTTTTTAAAAAATTGTCTTTAGGTATATATTTACCATATTGAAAATCCGCAATATCGCCTAATTTAACTTTTTCCCAATCATCATTAAAACTCATAACCAATCACTCGAAGATTATCTCGAATTTCCTCTTCTAATTTATTTGATTTAACAAATTGTTCAGCCAATTCATCGGTTAGTCTAGCCATTTTATCTTCAAATGGCTCATCATCTTCTTGCCTTTCTTCAACACCTACATAACGACCAGGGGTTAGAATATGCTCATGTTCTCTAATCTCTTCAAGTTGAGCTGCTTTACAGAAACCTTTAATATCTTCATATTCTTTTTCTTCAGCAGTACCTTTCCAGGCATGATAGGTGTCAGATATTTTTTTAATATCTTCTTCTTCTAATTCTCTGTGTGCTCGATCAACTAGATTCCCCATTTTTCTAGCATCTATAAAGAGAGTTTCTCCCTTTCTTTTGCGACCACCATTACCACCTTTGTTTTTAGATAAGAACCAAAGACTAACTGGAATACCAGTTGAATAAAATAGCTTTTTAGGTAAAGCTACTATACAATCAACTAAATCATCTTCTAATATTTTTTCTCTTATATTCCCTTCTGAACTTGTATTTGAGGATAGAGCTCCATTTGCAAGGACAAATCCTGCTGTACCAGTTGGTGCAAGATGATGAATAAAATGCTGTACCCAGGCATAGTTAGCATTACCGTTATAAGGAATACCATATTTCCATCTAATATCATCAGCTACATGTTCTGCTCCCCATTCACTGACATTAAAAGGAGGATTAGCTAATATATAATCTGCTCTTAAATCTTTATGAAGATCGTTATGAAAGCTGTCAGCAGGTTTACCTCCAAGCTTTCCATTAATACCTCTAATCGCTAGATTCATCTGACATAATCTCCAGGTAGTTGGATTAGATTCCTGACCATAAATAGATAAATCCTGCATTTTTCCCTGATGGTTTTCTACAAACTTTTCACTCTGAACAAACATACCTCCACTACCACAGCAGGGGTCATAAACTCGGCCTTCATAAGGTTCAAGCATTTCCACAAGTAAATTTACAATAGAAGAAGGTGTATAAAATTGTCCTCCACCTTTACCTTCTGCACTCGCAAACTTAGCTAAAAAATACTCATATACTCTACCTAAAACATCTTTAGAACGACTTTCTTTATCGCCAACTTTAATATTACTAATTAAATCAACTAAATCTCCTAAAATCCTTTTACTTAGTGTTGGTCTAGCATAATTTTTATTTAGAATTCCTTTAAGTTCCTCATTTTCTCTTTCTATTTCAACCATAGCGTCATCAATAATCTGACCAATTTCAGCTTTTCTAGCATTTTTCTTAATATATTCCCATCTTGCAGTTTGAGGAACCCAGAAAACATTAACTCTCTTATATTCATCTCTATCTTCTGGATCTGCATATTCTATTTTTTTAATTTTTTCTCTTTGTTCTTCAAACGAATCTGATACATATTTTAAGAATATAAGCCCTAAAACAACATGCTTATATTCTGCTGGATCCATATTGTTTCTCAATTGATTAGCTGATTTCCATAAATCTTCTTCAAAACCCACTTTTGCCGTTGACATAAGTTAATACCCCCGATTTTTATTTGTTTTTCTCTAAAAGCTTTTTAATTATCAAATCGTAATTTTCCTTTTCTATTTTTTTAATAGATTGCCTTAAAAAGAGACCCTAATTTTTTTAAATTTCTTTATATTTTTTATTTCTACATAAAAATCAAAATATTTATAAATGCCATCATCTTTATTTGAAATTTTAACTGGATTAAAAATAGTAAAATTAGCACTAAAATATCTTCTACCATCACCAGCTGAATAAATCAATACTTTATCATTTTCTTCAATGATTCAATTTAATCTGTATATTATTTTTATTAGTATTACTCAAAAACCTCTATCACCACTGACTCAGGTATCCACATGTAATCTATACCCTCATCATTAAGAGGAAACTCAAAGTAGTACCAATTACCATCTAAATCTGTCTTATACTGATCACTTCCTTCTAATCCTTCAAGCCACTGTTCTTCAGCAATAGCTAATTCATCTTCATCATTAACTGGATCTTCAGGAAAACCTTCCCGAATAATCTTCAGTTTGTATTCACCTTCTGGAAAGCTAAAACCTGATTCTTTAAATGTTTTAGCAGTATAAAATTCTCCAACTTGATAATTAATCATGGTTTCATCTCCAATTTGAATAGTTTTTTAAAATTGTATGGGGTGGATAAATAAACAAATGAGGCTAAGAAATGGTCTGTGGCAATTTTTTTTGACCCTTTATAGCCGGTTTTCTTGGTTTTCTGTAGTAAAATATATTTTGTAGTCAACCCCTCTTAAAACCTAATTTTAGGCTTCTGAGTGGGGCTGTATTATGAAAAATATGTATTATGTTTTGGTTTTTGATTAAAAATCCAATAATTATTCTTTGTATTTATCAAAATCAATAAAAAAATCTTTCCACTTGTAATTAGATTCTTTTGATTTCTGCTCATTCTCTTTAGATTCGTTTTTAGAGTTATTAGCATTATTTTTAAAAGTATTAGCCTGAGATAAAACTGAATTTAACTGATCAACAGTATAAATTTCATCTTCTACAAGCATAGATAGCCTGTTAAAGAAAAAAGCTTGGTTATGTCCACCTAAACCACAATGTTCAATTGTCTTTAATATTAGCTGCTCAGATAAACCATTAAGCATATATTCTTTGATTTTTTCAAATTGGAAAGAATTGAGATTTACTGAAAAAGCTTTTTTAAATTGATTTTCTATTTTTTGAAATTTATTTTTTTTATTATTTTTATTATTAAGAGAAGTATATGTAGTAGTATATGGTATTGGTTGGTTCATTTTGACCTGATCGATTGGTTCATTTTGACCTGATGCCTCAGGTTCAGGCATTGGTTCATTTTGACCTAATGGTAAAAAGACAGTGTTTTCAGGCATTGTGTCATTTTGACCTAATGGTAAATTAGATTTTTCATTAAATTTAATTTTTTTCATTTTTTTAACTTGCTCTTTTTTCCTCTTCTTTTTTTCTTCAGCTTTTTTTAACTTCTCTTCTCTTTTTTCTTCAATTTCTTTTTCAATCTCTTTTTGGATCTCTGATATTTTTTCATAATTAATCCGATACCATTTAGTTTTATCATATTCAGATTTATTAAATTCGTCAGTTGAAATTATATAACCGTCATCTTCACAATTTTTGATAACTCTTTTTAATGTGCTTTTGCTCATGAAAGAAAAATAGTTTTTGTGCCATTCATTAATTGTATTATATACCCACATATGTCCATTCTTATATGTATAAATATCATTATTTTGCTGTTTAGTTTGAGTTAAAAAATGAATTTGCTGAACAAAGATAGCATTTTTTAGACCAATTTCTTTAGCAAAAGTAGGTAAAACCATTAATGGATATTCATCTATTAGTAATTTATTCATTTAAACCCCCCTAACACTAATCTATTTCAGCATTATCATATAAAAAGTTAATTGCTATTCTAATTAGTTCTGATTTATCTCTGTCACTTTTTCTTGCTAATTCATTAAGTTTTCTATCCTCATCCTCATAAATGTAATAAGTCCTTTTGACTTTTTTAGGCTCTTTTTTTTCTTTGGAAAGACTTATAGTTGGTTTAGAGTTAAGATCAGATTCATTTTCGGATTCATCCTTAATGTCAGATTTAGAGTGCACATCACCTTTAACATTAGAATTATCTTCATCATCAACACCACCATTGACAGTGGAAGCAGAAGTGCTGTCATCATTAACATTAACTTCACCATCATCATTACCATCAATGTTACCATCACCACTAACATCATCTTTTTCTTTATTTTTTGATTTACTTTTTTCTTTTTTTCCTTTAACAGAATTTAAAAGATCATCAAATTTTTCATCATTTTTCTTTTCTGCATTTTTAGACAATTTTCTCCACCACCCGTTTTAAAACTTTAAAAAACTGATCTGCTGCTTCTTCATCATATTCAAATACTGTTTTACCAGCTCTACCAGCTTCGGTTATTTTAACTCTCCTATTAATTGGTTCAGTTAAAACCTCTGGTTCATCTGAAAAAATTTCTTTTAGGAGTTCTAAATTAGCTTTAGATTCATTTGTTCTTGCATCATACATATTAGGTATAATTAAGCTAATAAGATTGCTATCTAATCGAAGTTGATCTAAATATTCATATATATTTCCTACCGCTCTAACACTTGCCGATTCAACTTGTACAGGCATTATGATATGATCTATATAGCATAAAACTGCATCATTAACTTTAGTTCTTTGGGGTCCGCAATCAAACATCACAAAATCATAATCCATATTTTCTAGATCAGATAATATTTCTTCCATAATAATATCTATTCTTGAGCTTCTATGCAGCTCGGCATTTATCTTTTCAATATTGTCATTTGGTAATAAATCTAAATTTTCTCTGGCATTAATTATACAATCACTTAATTTTGCAGGATAACGATGATCCATTAAATCAAAAAAAGTATTTTCGTAATCTTTTTCTGTGAATCCTAGAAATAAGCTGGAATCATTTTGACCATCTAAATCAATTAATAAGACCTTGAAATCTAATTTAGCAAGGCCATGCGCTAATTGAACAGATGTAGTGCTTTTTCCGACCCCACCTTTGTTATTTATGATAGCTATTTTTTTTGCTTTCACTACAATCCCCCTCTTTTGAGAGAATAATTAATAAATTATTTTTATTTTTTTGATGTACCTTGTCTTTCTATAAACTCTAAAAAACTTTTTTCTTTAATTCTCCAATTATTACCTATCTTAAAACCTTCCATTTTTTCTTCTCTTAAATACCTACGAATAGTTTGTTCACTAACCTTCAATTTTTCTGCTATTTCTTCAGGTGTATAAATCTCAGGCATATTAGTTAATCCTCCCTTTGATAATAATCATTTTTAAAAACGTCTTATGTTATTCCATGTTACAGTATATTATAGTATAAATCCTAACCTTTTTCAATGAATTTATTTGATTGTTTAACAAAGATAAAAGATGTCTATGTTACAGTTAACTCTAGAATTAACATTAATTTTACCATTAATTACAACATTAACTTTAATGGTATCATTGACATTAAAATTACCATTGTAATTGACTCTACAATTAGTTCTAACATTACTGGTGATATTACAAGTAACATTAATGTTAACATCGACATTAACTTTACCATTAAATTTAATGGTAATATTCTATATATTATTTAAAGAAAGGATTAATCTTACTATTAAAGAAGTAGATTATAATAGATAATTTATTATTCGCAAATTAGATGTTTTATGAAACTAAAATTTATAAATATATTGATGTATAATTTGAAGTTTAAATTTTTGTAATAGATTAGAAAATCCTTGTAGCAGGTTTTAAACAACATAAAAAACAGGTATTTTATATTGTTTGATGAATATAATTATTAAGTAAAATTTTATTTTTTTAGTTTTATTTAAAATCTATATTTTGTGAAGTTTTAAAGAGGTGAAAAAATTAAAAATAGATATTTCATGAATATTCAAATCTTAATGAACTTTATTTCGTGAACATTTTGTTATACGAAAGTCCGCTTTTAGGAGGTTTTTCTATTATGAAGCTTTTAACATGGAATTGTAACATGGCTTTTCGAAAGAAAAAAGAACAAGCTTTAAAACTAAATCCTGATATATTAATAATTCAA
>Ga0208786_10273_pt1 | contig 8607 bp, 7 predicted proteins | sample Wag42014_12_17_FD_187357 | JGI IMG/M metagenome (GOLD analysis project Ga0208786, IMG submission 187357) | Deep subsurface shale carbon reservoir microbial communities from Ohio, USA - Utica-2 Time Series 2014_12_17 (SPAdes) (version 2) ... | reverse complement strand
ACTGTGGTAAAAGTAAAAAGTTTTTCGAAAGCAGTTAGTCTATTATATTTAAGTCAACCAGCCGTCAGCAAGCATATTAAATCAATGGAAGAATATTATGGTACTAGATTATTTAATCGAAATAACCAAGGAGTAAGCTTAACTTCAGCAGGTCAAACAGTCTACGATTATGCAAAAAATATCTTACAGACTCACGAAGAATTAGAAAAAGAAATTGATAAACATCTTAATTTAGAAAATTCTCAATTAATAGTAGGATCTAGTGTAACACCAGGAGATTATCTACTACCTTGTACAGTCTGGACATTTAAAGATAAACATCCTAAAATTGATATTAAACTACAGATTGGTCACACCGAAGATATTATTAAAAAAGTACTGAAAGAAGAAGTTAATATCGGTATTGTAGAAGGTGAAATCCCTTCGGAAACCAATTTAAAGCCCACGACAATCATGCATGATAAATTAAAATTTATAGCATCACCTACAGAATATGAACAAGATATATTTACTATTGAAGAATTAAAAGATATTCCACTTATATTACTCAATGAAGACTTCGGTATCAGACAAAAATTTAATCAATTTCTTGAAATAAATGAAATAGACATTAATAGTCTGAATATTGTTGCAGAAATGGGAAGCATAACTGCTATTAAATCAGCCGTAGAATCTGGATTAGGAGTCTCTATTGCTTCACATTCAGCTATAAAAAAGGAAGTTTATCAAGACCTTCTTAAAGTAATTAATATGCAGAACAAATTTAAAGACCGATTAACTATAGAGTTCAAGTTAATTCACCAAAATCAAACTGACCAACCTAATATTATTACTAGATTTACTAAATTCTTAAATATTCAAAATGAACACATCTTTTGTTGATAACTTATTAATTTTAAAGCTGCTATTATATTACTATTTTTATATTAAAGAAGATTCCCCTTTTTATTTGATTAGTTTTAATGAATAGAATTATAGTTAATTTCCTATACCATAGGCATCCAACTATTATCCCAGTCTTTATTGTTAGATAGTTCCTTACTAATAATTTTTCCTAATCTTTTTATTCCCTCTTTAATCTCTTCTTCAGTTACTGCTGCTATACTAAGTCTAACCTTATCCTCTTGAGGTTGAGTATAATAAAATACTGTGCCAGGAGCAATATTAACTCCTGCTGCAAACGCTTTATCATATAACTTCTTAACAGTAAGTCCCTGTGGCAACTCTAACCAAAGGTTCAATCCTCCCTGAGGAGTAATAAATTTAACCTCTTGCGGCAAATATTTATTCAAAGCAACAACCATAACTTCATATCGTTTCTGATAAGTCTGCTTTAACTTATTAATCTGGTCTTCCCAGAATTCTTCTCTAAAATAAAGGTCTAAAACTCGCTGAACTAGACCATCAGTAAAAATATCTGACATATACTTAGACAAAAGAATATCATCAAAATAACGTTCAGGAATGATTAAAAACGCTAATCTTAAACCAGGCATAAATATCTTTGAAAAGCTCTTGATATATATTACTCTATCATCCTTATCCATTGCTTTTAAAGCTAAAAATTTATTTTCTCCATAACCCACTCCATAATTTAAGTCACTTAAACAATCATCTTCAATAATCAGTAAATCATATTCTTCAGCTAATTTTAATATTCTTTCTTTCTTCTCCTGCGAATAACTATAACCAGTCGGATTTTGAAAATTAGGCATTAGATAAAGAAATTTAGGCTTCTCTTTTTCTAATTCCTCTTCCAACAAATCAAGATCTATACCATCTTTTCTAATAGGAACCTCTCGTATGTCAGCATGTCGCGATTTAAAGACTGAAATTGCCCCAGGATAAGTAGGGCGCTCTACAAAGACTTTATCCCCATAATCTAAAAAAGTTTTAGCTAAAATATCAATTCCCTGTTGAGCCCCAGAAATAATTTGAATTTCATCAATACTAGCTTCTATCTGACATTTACCTATATATTGACTAATAGATTTCCGTAACGGTGAATAACCTTGACTCTTTTGATATCCAAATGCATAACCCCCGTCCCTGTCTAAAACCTTATTAAGTAATCTTTTGAACGGTTTAATTGGAAATAAATCAGGAGTTGGCGCAGCAGTGGCAAAATTAATTATTTTACCTTCCTTACTACCTCTTTTCTTCTCTTCTATAAACTTAGTATCCTCATCAATATATACTTCTTCATCTAAGTAAATATCATCCTTCAATTCAACTATAGGAGCAACATAAGTTCCACTACCAACCTTTTTATAAACTAATTCTTCTTCTTCTAATAGATTATAAGCATTAACAATAGTTACATTATTGACTCCTAACTCTTTAGCAAACTTTCTAATTGAAGGTAATTTGGTATGGGATTTTATTTTTCTTCTCTCAATTAGCTCTTTTAACTGACTATATAATTGAATATATAAATGTTTAGATGAAGATTGATCTAATTGTACCCTTTCAATCATAACAATCCCTCCCTCTTTGAATTAAAATTATCTCACTCATACTCGCTTATTCTTAGTTTTTCATTTTTTTTGACTTTAAAAGACTAGAACAGAATGTAATAAATTATAATATTTGGAATTAGGTTGGCAAACGAACTAATAAAACATGTTATTTTCTAAAAAATACCAGTATGGTTGCTTTGGATCTCCACTAGACCATGGCGGTTTTACCTCCCATATCTCCCAGGGTCTATGCCCCTACATTCCTTCGTCCTACCTCTCCATGGGTGGAGGCTGGATCTGCTCCTCAACCGGGTCTTAAATTGTTTTAAGCCCTAATGGATAATATATCTTCCAGCTCATCCAGTCTTCGTCTGTCAATGTTCTATTACTAAACTTTAAATAAGCATCTTTAAACTAATTAACAAAATACAATAACTAAGCTGCTTCCTGCATAGATAAATCTAGGTTCCTTTTAATATCTTTCATCATTTTTTCACCATCATATTTTACTTTCTTTTTAGCAAGGGCAAAAAATATTCTAATTAATTTACAAGCTAGGGCTATCATTGATTGTTTTTTCTTTAATGGATTCTCTCTTCTTGTGGTGTAGTATTCATGTAGCTGTCTAAATTCATTATTATTGGCTAGCATAGGCATTATCACTCTATATAATAATGATCTTAATTTAGGTCTTCCTCTTTTAGTAATCCTGGTTTGACCCTTATGTTTACCTGAACTATTCTCCATCAATGAAAGCCCTGCTAGCTTTTGTATCTGCCGTGGATGGGCGTAATCCTTTATATCTCCTACTTCTGCAATGAATCCAGCTACTGTCATTAACCCTACACCTTTTACTGAGAGCAAAAATTCTGTCTCGTCAATATTAGCTAAAAGTTTTTCTACTTCACTTTCTAGCATTTCCATCTGCTTACTTAATAGTTCATACTGTTCTATTAAGTTCTTTAGCTCAATTTGAGCTATTATAATTCCTTCTTTTAGTCCTATAGATTTCAAAGCTGCTTTCTTTAATTTTCTAGCTCTTTTTATGCCAACAGCTCTATTTGCACCTTTTTTGAAGACTTTTACTATCTCTTCTGCACTCATAGTTGCTGCCTTAGAAGGCAATGCAACTTCTTTTAAAAAAGCTATGGAAGCTTTTCCTGTCCAGTCTTTAAATACTGTTTTATACTCGGGAAAATACTTATCTAACCATTGCTGTACTTTTGTAGTTATCCTGATCAAATCCTTATTTATTCTTTCTCTATGCGTCATAGCTGCCCTTAAGTCTGCATATACCTTCTCAGGCAGATGAGGCACAGAGTACCTCCCATCTATAACTAACTTTGCTATTACTTTAGCATCTTTTCTGTCAGTCTTAGTTGGTGAGTTATCATCGAGTGACTTACTTTTCTTAACATGAGCTGGATTAACCACTACTACTTTTAGTTCTGTTTTAGTTCTCAAATATTCTTCTAATGGTAGCCAGTAATGCCCTGTTGGCTCCATTCCCACAATTACATCAGTTTTATTTTCTTTCTCACTTATTTTCTTAATCCAGTGTAGAAATTTTTTAAAACCTTCTTCTGTGTTTAGAAAGAATATTGCCTTATCATATTCGATACCTCGATAATTAAATGCTCTTGCTGCGTGTTTGTTTTTTGCTATGTCTACTCCCACTACTAATGTTGAATTTTTTACTTGCTTTATCTTGTCATTTTGAGTATAATACATATTAGATACCTCCTTGGTTTTTTTAGAGATCAGACTCGACCTCTGATACTCCGTATTATACCAAGGGGGTATTTTTTTGTCGACCCTGATATTTATTCATTACAGGAATGCTCCTTAAAGCTAAGTCATAAAACATCTCTTTTAGTTCATCTTTATAATGTCCATTTTTAAAGTCTTCATCTATAAATTGCTCAACGTCTGGCAAGCCTCTGATAAACAATAATTCATGCATTGTTTTAGAAAAGAACATCTTAATACTTTTATCTGCTGATCTTAGTTCTGCATACTCTAATCCATTCTGTCTTTGCTCTTCAATATCATATATTTGTTTGCCACTTGAATAGATTGCTACTGCTAAAAGGATAATCAATATTATTAATGCTAAAAAGAAGATTTCATTATTTCTTATGATTTTTTTAAGAATAGTAGTCGCCCCCTTCTATACCCCTAACTCCCCAATTATTGATTCATTTATTACTGAAAATAACACTAGATATGTTATAAAGTTACATAACAATCGAATTTTTTCCTGCATTTATTTAATCATTTTTTATGAATGTAACCTATTTATCTAATTTTTAAATATAAGCCTTCTAAGTTTAGAATTTAATTAAATAACCCCTTAATCATAAATGACTAAGGGAGTAACTATCTTTATTAATTATATTTACTTAATCAACTCGATAAACTCTTCAGTTAAATACGGGTCAAACTGAATACCAGCATTCCTTCTTAATTCTTTAATGGCTTTTTCATGTGAAACAGCTTTTCGGTAGGGTCGATTATTAGTCATGACATCATAAGAGTCAATAATAGATATTATCCTCGCTAAAAATGGGATCTCATCACCTTTTAATCCCTGGGGATATCCTTTTCCATTCCACCATTCATGGTGAGCTAAAATTTCATCTGCTATTGAAGTCAAGTTATCTGAAGCTTGAGCAATGCGATAACCTATTTCCGGATGCCTCCTTATCTCTCTCCAGTCTTCTTGTGATAATTTCTTCTGTTTATTGAGAATTCTATCAGATATTGCTACTTTCCCAATATCATGTAGAGTAGCAAGTAGCGATAACTTGTCCAAGGTATCTGAAGTGAATCCTAATTTATTACCGAACTTTATTACTAATTGCTTTAATCTTCTGGCATGGGCTTCCGTTTCATAATCTTTTTCTAATAAAGTCTTTTGTAGGGAAGATATAATCTCATGTCTGGCACTAGAACTATTCATTAATTTATTGCGATACATTCTATCTTCGGCTTCTTCAAAAATATCATAGATATCTTCTTTTAAATCTTCTTTTGTTGCTGCCCCTAATGCTATACTCATTGGAATCCCATCATCTTTAATAGTTGAACATGCTTCTTTAATTCTTTTACACACTCCATCAGCAGTAATAGAATCAGTCTTAGGTAAGATAATCGTAAATTCATCTCCACCCCAACGGGCAATAATATCTTCTTGGCGACAGGATGACTTTAAAATTTCAGCCATTCTTTTCAAACGCTGGTCTCCTGCCATATGTCCGAAGGCATCATTGACTAGCTTTAAACCATTCATATCTCCTATTATTAAGCTTAATGGTAACTGTCTTTTTGTATCTAATCGCTCTAATTCTTCTTCAAAATATACCCGATTATAAAGACCGGTCACTTTATCATGCAAGCTTAAATATTTAACTCTCTTTTCTGCCTCTTTCCGTTTAGTAATATCCCGTAGAATACAGATGAAAGTACTATTCTCTAATAAAGTTAATGATAACTCTTGAGGAAACTTACTGCCATCAATTCTTCTTCCAATCGCCTCTCCTCGCCATTGTCCTTCTGAAAAAAATTTAGGCATAATTTCTTCTTCAAATCTTTGTACTTCCTCTGAATCATAAAAACGTCGCCAGTCCTCACCTATTAAATCCTCAGGTATATAGCCATACATTTTAGCATGTGCTTCATTTGAATAAATAATCTTTTCATCTTGACCATGAATGGCTATTCCATCCATAGTAGCATTCATTGCTGCTAATTGTAAATTTATCTTTTCATTTATACTCTGCTGATCACTTCTACTATTAACTGATCCTTGAATAACAATCAACCCCCAATACAAGAAAATAACAATTATGCCAAATAGCTCAATAAATATTATTCTGTAAATATCTATTTTTACCTTCAAATAATTCTATTTTTTCACATTCTTTATTACCATTTGAAATAAGGTTAAATCGACTTTTAGAAGTTCTGCTTAAACTTTTAAGAAGAAAAGGTATTTTGCACTCATTACCTGAATTAAATATTTATGTACTACACCATACTAAAGATAAGTGCAATTAGAGAGGAGCTAATCAACATGAGTTTTAACCCTAAAAAACATCTCACCAAAGTAAAAGGGAAAGATTATCTAGAAGTAAAATGGAGATTAGTCTGGTTTAGAGAAGAACACCCTCATTATGGCATAGATACTGAATTTTTGATTTTAGATATGGATCAAGGAATTGCAGTTTGCCAAGCAACAATTAGCAATGAAGAGGGCCAAGATTTAGCTAAAGGTACTAAGACTGAATATAAAGCCAGTTTCTTTGACTTTGTAGAAAAAGCAGAAACAGGAGCTATAGGACGAGCATTAGCCGCTTTAGGCTATGGGACTCAATTTGCCCCTGAACTAGAAGAAGGTGAGCGGATAGTCGATAGCCCAGTAAATTTGAAAAATGATGAAAGACAAGATAACTATAAAGACAAATCTAAGCAAGATATTATTAATGACATTAACGATACTATTGAAAAAGAAGACTTTAGCCACGAAGAAGCTAAGAAGATTTTAACTGACAATCTTAATAAGAAAAGTTTAAAAGATTGCTCTAAAAAAGAATTAGTAGAATATTTAGAAATTCTTAGAAAAGAACGGTGTCAAAGCTGTAAAGCAAAGATTTCAGAAGCAGTTGTTAAATACTGTGAAAAGAACAAAGATAAATTTGATGGTCAGTGCCTATGTATTAATTGCCAAGATGACTATAAATAAAAAATAGTCAATATATCTCAACATTTAGAGATATATTGACTAATAAAATCTATCAAATGCTCACTTTATGTAAAGCACCATACTTCTTAATCTCTTGATTTTGAGCAAATTAACGAACACGATTTATTTCATCATAATATTGCTCTATAATTAATACAATTTCCGCATCCAATGCTGACTCTGAAGACATGTCCTTTAAAATATTTAATACTTTATCTTTCCTCATCCCTTTTCGGTAAGGTCGGTCTTCACTAACAGCTGTAAATACATCCGCAACTGCCATAATTCTTGAACCTATTGGTAAATAATCCTCATTATAATGGAAAGGATAACCTGTGCCATCAAGTCGTTCGTGATGAAGTGCAGCCCAATGATTAATTTCTTCTAATCCATTAACCCTATCTAAGATACGATAAGTATAGAACGGATGCTGTTTAATTATATTAAACTCTCTCTTAGTTAACTTAGCTGGTTTATTTAAAATTTCCGGCGGAACAGCAAGCTTACCTAAGTCATGGAGATAACCAGCTACTTTCATCATCACACATTCCTTTCTCTTAAACCCAGCTAACTCTGCTAATATCTCTGCAGAGGCAGCTACTCCACTAGAATGAGTAGCAGTAAACTGACATCTAAAATCTATAATATCACTAAATAACCTCGCTAAGCTAAGTAATCCATCCAAATTCAAATTGATTCTTTCACTACCAGACTTTTTAGCCAGAATTCTAGTCAAATTTGAAGAAGTAGTGTTAAACCAAAAAGCTTCCTTTTTAGATAAACTTAAAAATGCTTCTACTGCTTCTGGTATAAACATTTCATTACTTTCTCTTTCTATTCTCCGGCAAATATCATCTTTCTGATTAAGAATATCTATTTTTTTATTAATCAATACATCTACTCGATCAGCTAAATGTAAAATATGTCCGCCTATTGGAATAGCATCCCCGTCAATTTCAGCCCCTTTTCCTCCATCCCAAAGAACATGATGATACCGAATCAAAGGAGCTATCTTAGCAAACGGTTTAAAACGTTTTATTAATTTATAACCCATCTCCGCATGCTCTGACTTCTCTCCTTGATCATATTCACATGATTCTTCAAATTCTAAGGCATTAAGTCGTTCGCGTAAAGAAAAAGCACCAGCATCATGTAAAGCACCAGCTACAATTAAATCTCTCTGTTCTTGTTCAGATAACCCCATTTCAGTAGCTATACTATTCGCAATATAAGCAACCCGCTTATGATGACCATTTACTTCTTGACTAATTAAATCTATAGCTTCTGAAAGACAGATTATCATTTCAAATAAAGGAATATTTAATTCATCTTTCATATTTAATCACCTTCTTTATCAATTAGCAATTTATCAAAAATTCGTCAAATTATTGAGCTCTATAGCTA
>Ga0208786_10271_pt1 | contig 8644 bp, 11 predicted proteins | sample Wag42014_12_17_FD_187357 | JGI IMG/M metagenome (GOLD analysis project Ga0208786, IMG submission 187357) | Deep subsurface shale carbon reservoir microbial communities from Ohio, USA - Utica-2 Time Series 2014_12_17 (SPAdes) (version 2) ... | reverse complement strand
AGACTATACAATACGCATAAGTATCAAGCAGTAATGTATAGTATGTTAATTGCCGATAATTATGATATAGAAGTGAATAAAGCTTTCTTAGTCTATATTAGAAGTAATAATAAGTTAAAAGAGATTAAGATAGAGCAGAATGATTTTAAAAAGGTTGCAAGAATATTAAAAGAAATAATCCAAATAATAGATAAAGGTTACTATCCTAAGGCAACATCTTATAAGAGAAGATGTAGAGATTGTTGTTATCGTAATATATGTATTAAATAATGGAGAAAATATGCAGGAGAATAAAGTTGTATTGGTCAATATATGGTATAGAGGTAGTAATTCTGAGGTAAAATTATTGATGTATAAATATACGAACCTTGATAATTTCTATAGTGATAGCCTTTAAGGAAGGTGAAAATCCGCGGCATTTTGCCGAAAAGAGGGCTAAATGTATAGATATACGGTCTAAAATCGGCGACTTTCTTTCTAAGCAAATGTCGATGAGGCCTGTTATAATAGGAATCTGGTTCAAAAACGGGTTATGATCAACATTCCATTAGAACAAGGATTGAAACAATTAAAAGAATTTGAAAGCCCTGACACTAAAGAGGGTTATGATCAACATTCCATTAGAACAAGGATTGAAACGTTTCTATATCTACATTAGGGTCAGTCATTAACAAGGTTATGATCAACATTCCATTAGAACAAGGATTGAAACACAAGTTGGAATGATTGGGGTACACCATCTGCAAGTGGTTATGATCAACATTCCATTAGAACAAGGATTGAAACGATAGTAAAATAGTATAAAAATAAATTAAAAATAACTTGTTATGATCAACATTCCATTAGAACAAGGATTGAAACCACGTCTGTCACGCGGTGTAAAAGACTCATTCCCTGTTATGATCAACATTCCATTAGAACAAGGATTGAAACTCTATAGCATAATCTAAATGTCGTAAATCAACCTCAGTTATGATCAACATTCCATTAGAACAAGGATTGAAACATTAGTATTAAGATAACAATAAAAAATAAAAATAAAGTTATGATCAACATTCCATTAGAACAAGGATTGAAACAAGAAACAACTATAGATAAAGAAGAAGTTGAAGAACAAGTTATGATCAACATTCCATTAGAACAAGGATTGAAACTAAATTAGATAGTAATGGAAATGTTATATCTCAATTTGTTATGATCAACATTCCATTAGAACAAGGATTGAAACTATTATAAGTTATGTGATAAATATGAGGAATTTGAGTTATGATCAACATTCCATTAGAACAAGGATTGAAACTACATTGATCCTAATAATATAATAGAAAAAAATGGAAGTTATGATCAACATTCCATTAGAACAAGGATTGAAACAAGAAATCTTTTCTTCCATACCCTTCCTCCCCTAATTGGTTATGATCAACATTCCATTAGAACAAGGATTGAAACATAATGATAAACTTTCTTGTATAAGTTCGTCATCTAGTTATGATCAACATTCCATTAGAACAAGGATTGAAACATTACACCCTCTAATTTTCTACTTGCTACACACCCAGTTATGATCAACATTCCATTAGAACAAGGATTGAAACGAAATAGATGAAAGTTTTCCAGATGGTTATACTTTGGAGTTATGATCAACATTCCATTAGAACAAGGATTGAAACTCATCACTATCTACTTTAGGCGACAAACTATCACTGTTATGATCAACATTCCATTAGAACAAGGATTGAAACTACTTATTATATTTTCTTATATACTTCTTAATAAGAGTTATGATCAACATTCCATTAGAACAAGGATTGAAACATCATTCAGCACCTAGTATTACATTACGGTATATTGGGTTATGATCAACATTCCATTAGAACAAGGATTGAAACTATATCTCAAACCTTCATGGAGCCTATTATGTCAAAGGGTTATGATCAACATTCCATTAGAACAAGGATTGAAACATGATCTTTTCAGCTAATTCATCTGCTTCTTTTTCGTTATGATCAACATTCCATTAGAACAAGGATTGAAACGAATACATACACAAGTCACAAGTGGAGGTGGGGCAGGGTTATGATCAACATTCCATTAGAACAAGGATTGAAACTGGTGATATTGTTTCTAAAGAAAGTTGGTGGGATGAGTTATGATCAACATTCCATTAGAACAAGGATTGAAACAATAATCCTTGACAAATAAGCTGAAATGGTATATAATGTTATGATCAACATTCCATTAGAACAAGGATTGAAACCAATTTCCTCTAATACTTCTAATGCTTCTTTTTTATGTTATGATCAACATTCCATTAGAACAAGGATTGAAACATTGGAGAACAATTATCACACTTCTTACTACAACTAGGTTATGATCAACATTCCATTAGAACAAGGATTGAAACGTCTTAAATGCTACACTAGCAGTAAGATTAGCTTTAAGTTATGATCAACATTCCATTAGAACAAGGATTGAAACCCCATCTTAGCAAGTATTTGTATCAATCTTATACTAGTTATGATCAACATTCCATTAGAACAAGGATTGAAACTATTGTATATACTTACCTGAAGGTTGTGGTTCAATTTGGTTATGATCAACATTCCATTAGAACAAGGATTGAAACAGTACGGGAGATAGTAATAGTGAAAATAAAAATATTGGTTATGATCAACATTCCATTAGAACAAGGATTGAAACCTCATTAACACCATCTCCTCTAATGAATTTCCTCATTAGTTATGATCAACATTCCATTAGAACAAGGATTGAAACTTTTGGTGTATTTGTTCAAAAATGGTCAAGAAATTAAAGGTTATGATCAACATTCCATTAGAACAAGGATTGAAACAAAATTCCATAACAGTGGTTATCCTGTCCTTGGTCAGGTTATGATCAACATTCCATTAGAACAAGGATTGAAACAATAATCCTTGACAAATAAGCTGAAATGGTATATAATAGTTATGATCAACATTCCATTAGAACAAGGATTGAAACATTATACGAAAATGTCAGTAGGGTGTAAAGATGAAGGTTATGATCAACATTCCATTAGAACAAGGATTGAAACTTCATCCCTTCACGAAAACCATACTCATCTATCTTTAGTTATGATCAACATTCCATTAGAACAAGGATTGAAACTTCAATATTCCACCTTTTGTCCTAGCACCAGTTGAAGTTATGATCAACATTCCATTAGAACAAGGATTGAAACAAAAAGCTAAAAAAGCAGTGAATGGAATAAGGATTTTCAGTTATGATCAACATTCCATTAGAACAAGGATTGAAACAGAAAGGAGCTGATAGAATTGACTAACTTATCTAAAGTTATGATCAACATTCCATTAGAACAAGGATTGAAACTATAAATGGTATAAGGAATGGCTTGAATATATCAACGAGTTATGATCAACATTCCATTAGAACAAGGATTGAAACATATATAACATTCTTCACTTTCGCCCCAATTAATTGGGTTATGATCAACATTCCATTAGAACAAGGATTGAAACTAAAGTTGGGGCAGAAGAATTATATGCTATAAATAAGTTATGATCAACATTCCATTAGAACAAGGATTGAAACTTTTAGAAAATATAGATAGAAGTTGGAAAGGTATATGGTTATGATCAACATTCCATTAGAACAAGGATTGAAACAGATGAGTATGTTTGAAGATCAAGAAACTTGCAGGAGTTATGATCAACATTCCATTAGAACAAGGATTGAAACAACAGATATAAGTGCTGTTGCTGTGCTATCGGGGTTTGTGTTATGATCAACATTCCATTAGAACAAGGATTGAAACATAATTTTAAGGAAGTTGATAACAATGTTATTGAGTTATGATCAACATTCCATTAGAACAAGGATTGAAACATTATAACGTATGTTACATTAAATACTCAATCTACCAAGTTATGATCAACATTCCATTAGAACAAGGATTGAAACGTACCTTGTGATTGAACAACACGATTAAGCATTGTGGTTATGATCAACATTCCATTAGAACAAGGATTGAAACTTCTTCAGAAGTAATCTGATATGGATGAATCTGTACAGTTATGATCAACATTCCATTAGAACAAGGATTGAAACGTAGAGAATATCATAGAAAAAAGTAAAGAAATTAAGTTATGATCAACATTCCATTAGAACAAGGATTGAAACAAAAATCAATATAAGGTGGTGATATATTGAAAATTAAAGTTATGATCAACATTCCATTAGAACAAGGATTGAAACAATATCAATCTAATAGGTGACATACCAACAGATCTTATAGTTATGATCAACATTCCATTAGAACAAGGATTGAAACTCTCTTCCAGTTGTTGGAAGGGATAAGAAAGGAAAGTTATGATCAACATTCCATTAGAACAAGGATTGAAACAATGATATGGCAGAAGAATCATTGGAGTTAAGTCTTAAGTTATGATCAACATTCCATTAGAACAAGGATTGAAACTTCTATATATCATTGCATCCCAATCACTAAAAGACTGTTATGATCAACATTCCATTAGAACAAGGATTGAAACTAAGAATGGAGAACCTGGTGCAATATTTTTAGATACTGTTATGATCAACATTCCATTAGAACAAGGATTGAAACCTTCATCTATATTCCTACCAAACCTTTCCTCAATATGTTATGATCAACATTCCATTAGAACAAGGATTGAAACCTTCATCTATATTCCTACCAAACCTTTCCTCAATATGTTATGATCAACATTCCATTAGAACAAGGATTGAAACAATATCAATCTAATAGGTGACATACCAACAGATCTTATAGTTATGATCAACATTCCATTAGAACAAGGATTGAAACTAGAAATGGTAATGCTCCTAGAGCAGAAATTGTAGAAGGTTATGATCAACATTCCATTAGAACAAGGATTGAAACCAATATAATAGGTGCATTAATTTCTAGTGGGCTAGGTTATGATCAACATTCCATTAGAACAAGGATTGAAACAAAGTGCATAGATGTAGTATTGATGAAGGTTTGTTTTAGTTATGATCAACATTCCATTAGAACAAGGATTGAAACATAAACTATCAATCCTATTCAAATTCATAACATCTAGTTATGATCAACATTCCATTAGAACAAGGATTGAAACAAAATTTTGCTTCACTAGGGGTATATTCCCCAGTATGTTATGATCAACATTCCATTAGAACAAGGATTGAAACACTATATAATCCCCTTAGAATTGCTTCTGAGACGTATTGTTATGATCAACATTCCATTAGAACAAGGATTGAAACTATAAATTATTGTCAGTATATAAATATATATTACTAGGTTATGATCAACATTCCATTAGAACAAGGATTGAAACAACAAAAGTCTGAAAATTAACCCCTCGAAATTGAGTTATGATCAACATTCCATTAGAACAAGGATTGAAACATGTTATTACTCGCATCAGTTGTGCTTGCAGTATAGTCAGTTATGATCAACATTCCATTAGAACAAGGATTGAAACCTTTTGCTTTCTCCTATCATTTCATCATTAATATGGTTATGATCAACATTCCATTAGAACAAGGATTGAAACTGGTGATATTGTTTCTAAAGAAAGTTGGTGGGATGAGTTATGATCAACATTCCATTAGAACAAGGATTGAAACCTTAATAATTCTTTTCTGATTTTCATAATTAATCTCCTGTTATGATCAACATTCCATTAGAACAAGAATTGAAACGTAGCGGCTATGAAATTAAGAGTTGCTATGTCTTTTTGCTATAGAGATGCTGTAATTAAATAGACTACTGAGACTGACAAACTACCACTGGTTCCTGTAAAATTCCAATAGTCAGCCTAAAGTTCAAGGCTGGCTATGAACCCATGGAAGCTGGGAGCATCTAGTTTGAGAGTTGGGAGTTGGGTTCTAGAACAAGGATTGAAGTGATATATATAATAAAAAACTATTTTTTACTTAATTTAGGTTTAATAACTATTTTTTATTTTTAGTATTAAGTTAAAATTAAATATTAATTTTACAGGAAATACTATATTTTTAGCGAATAGTAAAATATAGGTATGTAAGATAGATTATTATTTTAATTCAGTAAGATATAACTATATTCAATTCAAAGTGGACAAAAGAGAGGCTGGTATAATTATGATGAGAAATGAGGTATATATAAGCGCTTTATTAAGAACAATTGGAGAGTTCTATTCTGACTCCGAAGGCTATTCAGAATATTCATTGGAACTGTTAGCTAGGTTACAAAAAGGAAACTATTCCTTTATTAATGATTCTCAAGAAGATATTAATAATGTTTTATCTAGCTATCAATCTGAAAATAAATCACAAAAGATTATTAGGTCGGCTAATCAGTTAGCATCTATTAATCAAAGAGATATCAAAGACAAAGATCAGGATTATTTTAATGGATCATTAAGTTCAATTTTTGCGAATTTATTTAAAAATAATAACGAAAGCAATGATGAATATATTTATCCATTAAAACCATTGAAGTTAACAAATATCTTTCCTAAAAAGAAAGAAAAAGGTTATGAGAGTAATTATAAAAATCATATTGATAACTTTCATAAAGAAATAGATAAAGTTTCTAACGAGAGTCAGCTATATTATTTGTTACAAAAATACTTATGGAGTGTTCCTGCTACTCATAAACAGGGTGGGATAGATGTTTCATTATTTGATTATACAAAGACTAAGGCTGCCATTACGCTATGTCTTTATGACCAATATCAAAATGGAGATTTAACTGATGATGATTTGGAAAATTTAATTAAAAGCGATAAAGAGCAATTTCTTTTAATTAGTGCTGATATTTCTGGTATTCAAGATTTTATATTTAATATTCCCTCCAAGGGAGCAGCCAAAAGTTTGAAAGGGCGTTCTGTTTATCTGAATCTTATTGCTGATGTTGTTGTGCAGTATATCTTAGATGAACTTAATTTAAAGGAAGCAAATTTACTTTATAATGGTGGAGGTAACTTTTATTTATTGGTTCCTGCTTGCCACAAAGATAAGATTAAAGAAGTTAGAAAAAATATATTAAATAAACTTTTGCAGGCACATGATGGCGAGATATATTTTGCTATTGATAGTATTGCTTTTTCTCCTAGTGGATTCAAAGATTTCACAAAGTTATGGAGTGAAGCTAGGGAAAAAATTGAAAAATTAAAGGAGAAAAAATGGAGTGAGTTAGGTTTAAAAGAAAATTTTAATAAAATATTTGAACCTTTTGATCAAGGGAATAATTATTGTAAAGTATGTGGTGTTTCTGAAGGTAAAAGAAAATTAAAACTATTAGAAGAAGGAGAAGAGAAAGGGATTAAAATATGTACTTTATGTAATAGTTTTATTGATCTAACGAACAATCTAAAAGAAGCAAATTATTACCATATTAAAACTACAGAAAGCACAAATGAATTTGAAGATTATGTTGAAGATTATAATGATATTTTTGGTTTGTTTGGTTATCAAATTAATCTAAATAAAAGACCACCAACCAAAGATTATGATGGACAAGTATATAAGATAAATTCTACTGATTTTATTGATGATGGTTGTACCGGTTACAAATTTGGGGCTTATCAGTTACCAATGGATGGGCACACGCAAATTAATTTCAAGCAATTAGCTAAAAAGAGTGTTAATGAAGGAATAGGAGATAAAAAGTTAGGTCTATTAAAGCTTGATGTTGATAATTTAGGAGCTATTTTCAGTCAAGGTTTAGAAAATAATAGGTCTATTTTACGAGTTACCACTTTGAGTAGAATGTTAGGCCTTTATTTTGAAGGGTATATTAATCAATTAATCGAAGATGAAGGTTGGGATCAAGAGCTTTATGTAGTATTTTCAGGTGGTGATGATACTTTTATAGTAGGTGCTTGGAAGACAGTCTTTGAGTTTGCTCAAAAGTTTCGTGATAAGTTTGAAGAATATACTTGTAGAAATCCGCAAGTTACTTTTTCAGCAGGATTAGGAGTTTATAGGCCTAATTATCCTATTATTAGGGCGGCTGATTTAACTGAGGAAGCTTTAGATGAGGCAAAATATTTTGTTGATAATGACGAAGACAGGCCAAAAAAGAATAAACTCTCTCTCTTTGGTGAAGTTTTTAATTGGATTGAATTTGCCAAGGTAATTGAAATTAAAGATTTCTTAGTTAAATTGATAGTTAAGAAAGATCATAGTCGTTCTTTATTACATAAGGTGATGAAAAGCACCTTAGGATTTAAAAAGATTTTAAAGGCTTCTACTGGCCAAAGCATACATAATCTTAGATTTTGGCGTTTATCTTATTATTTACGTGATGTAAAAGAAAAGAATGAAGAAGATGCAGAAAAATTAATAGATTATTATCGTGAAATTGTTATCCATAATTTATTGGATAAATCGGATGATGAAAAGATCAGTAATATTATGATCATTCCAGCGGCAGTTAAATGGGCAGAATTAGAAACTAAAGTATCTAGTGAAAAGGAGGAATAGAAATTGAAAGGAAGGATTACAGAGTTGAAAAAACAGAAAGGATATGGATTTATTAGAGGAAAAAATGGTGAGGACTTTTTTTTACATTTTAGTAATGTAGTAAAACCTCAAAATGCAGATGAACTCGAAAAAGGAAATAATGTAG
>Ga0208786_10246_pt1 | contig 9534 bp, 8 predicted proteins | sample Wag42014_12_17_FD_187357 | JGI IMG/M metagenome (GOLD analysis project Ga0208786, IMG submission 187357) | Deep subsurface shale carbon reservoir microbial communities from Ohio, USA - Utica-2 Time Series 2014_12_17 (SPAdes) (version 2) ... | reverse complement strand
ATCCATTTATTGATGGAAATAAACGAATTGCTTTTGTAGCTATGGATACTTTTTTACAAAAAAATGATCTAGAAATTACAGCTTCCGAGAAAGATGCCTATAAAATGATGATTCAGGTAGCTTCTGGCCAGTTATCGAAAAAAGAACTAACGTTATGGTTTGAAAATAATACAAATTCTATAGAATGATAAACCTTCTGAGTTCATTAATCAGGAGGTTTTTTGTTTCGCAATCTACTAATCGGCAAATGTCAGATAACGTTACTGGGATTTGCGCTCGTGCCTGTTTCCGTAGGAACTGGCATAAAGCTTGCTTTTTCATATCTGTTATTGGTTTAATTGCAAGCTTTATGACAGAAGGCATGGCGCCAATCCCATGTTATACGATGGAATATGCCTTCTATAATTTATAACTTATTCTAATTTTCTTTTATTCTCTTTTCTTAATTTTTGATTTTCACCAACAAGATAATAAAGTATTTCTTCATAAGGCATGCCATTTTTACTAAAATCACAAAACAAATGTGGCGCTATATAAAATTCATCTCCATCAAGATCATATTCAATAATATTTTCATATGGAATTCGGCCAACTTCATAAGCTTTAACCACTTCATATCTTTTTTTTTCGCTCAGTATCATCATATTCAACAACATCCCAATTCCAATTTTCATCTATTATGCATTTTTTCAGATTTAATATTACTTCTAATCCATTATAATAAAAATTATATATTTCAACTTTAAACCAAGATGATATTCCTAAATTATCTTTTTCTACTTCTGGATAAGAAGTATCATCAATCGACCTAATAAGTACTTCACTATAATTAAACTTTTTATAAGGCTGATAAAGAGTTTCTTGAGGTTTTATAGATTTCTTTAAAAAATCTTTTTTCATTTTTTGTTTTAAGTTAATATTTCTTCTAATACTAGCTATTTTATTTCTTTTTTTAAAGTTTAAATTAACACCAAAAAATGAAAATAATAAATCATGATGTTCTGCATATAATTTAGACTCAATTACTGATGATGTCCAGATTCTAGCATTATTAATTCCATTTTCTATTGCATAATCTTTAAAATGTTCAATATTCTTTTTCGAAATATCACATGCTACAATTAATAATAATATATCTGGAATTTTTTCATTTTTTGCTATTATTTTATCGATTACCTTTTCTAATTGGTTTTTCTTAAACTTTTTGTGTCTCTTACATTGAATATTCCACACTCTTTTTTTCCCATTATTAAGTTCATCTTCAGCATAAATGTCTATTCCATCATCCGCACCTGTTTTCCCGTAATGATATATCTCAGTCCAATGGTTAATTCTGTAAATCATAGCTAAAGATAGATCTTCAAATCTTTGAGGACTTAAATCATCAAAATGTAATCTTCCTGTGGTGCGCGTTGGCTTCATTATATCTCTCCTTATAGAATATATAGCATTTACTAATAACTTTTACATTTTATATTAAATATTTTTTAACTATATATAGTAAAATTAAATAAACATTTAAGTAACTTTTAAACATGGCATATTCTTTCGTATAACGTTACTGGGATTTGCGCTCGTGCCTGGTTCCGTTAGGAACTGGCGTAAAGCTTGCTTTTTCATATCCGTGATTTGTTAGCCTGCAAGCTTTATGACAGAAGGCATGGCGCCAATCCCATGTTATACGAAGTCAAATTATCTTTAATCAGTAAATCATTTATCAATTTTTTGAATTAGATTATTTAAATTTAAACCTATACCACAAAAGTTAGGCTTCAATTCTAAAATATTATTTTGGGTAACTTCTTTTTCGATCTTTTTTATTGAAGAATGCATTTCTTTTATTAATAAATTGTTTTCAATATTATTCTTTAATTCATTTATTGTGTTTTTATATTCTTGAATTTCTTTTTGATTATGTTTTCTTCCAATAATTATTCCATCAATTTTAATTATATCACTATCATTTTCATTTAATATTTTTGCTCTTTCAATATATTTTTCAGCAGACTTAATTTCATTAAGTTCTAAATAAGATAAACACATTAATCGGAAAATATTTGTTAAAACAAATATGTTAAATTCTCCATTTGTATGATAAATTTCACCTCTTTTATGTTTCAATAATAACTCTTTGTTTTGTTCCCATTGCCCAAAATAATTTAAGAATCTTTTTGAAGTTTTAATAACTTTCTTATGTAAACCTAATTTAGAATATGAAATTGCTAGGCCGAAATAATTTTGATTAAAAAACCCATCTTTAGAAATACCAATGTTTTCTAAAGACTTTTTGTAATAATTAATGCTTTCGTTATAATTTTCTTCTTCCCTATGTATGTCTGCTAATAATCTATATCCTTGAGAAAATTTATCATCTATTTTAATTGATTTTAACAAGTAAGATTTTGCATTATTAAAGTTATTATTACGGTAAAATGATTTAGCTAAATAAAAATATAAATCTTTACTTGATTTGTTAGATAATGATTCTGCTTTTTTAAATGCATCTATTGCTTCCTTTGTTTTAGATAGATCAAAATAAGCTTCACCTAAATAAAAATAATCATAATAGTCACTACAGCCTATTCTCTTAAGATATTCAATCTTTTTCTCATTACATTCATTAATATCATTAGAAAAAATAAATTTTCCCTTATAAAAAAATGTATAAACCGAAAAAGATTTTTTTAAATATAATTTTTGACCACTTGTTCTAGTTAAACCTTCACATGATAAACACTTTTTATATGTATCATCAATTTCATTATTAACTATAAAATTATTCCATTTAGATGTTAATCTGTTTAATTGGTAGTTAGTACAACAACTTTCACAAATATTATTGCCAATAATATTGCAATAATATTTATGATTATTTTCAGAACATATTTTACATAGCTTATTCATTTTAATCCTCCTGTAAATTTGATTTCGTATAACGGTCCTGGGTTTTGCGATGTACCTGTTTCCGCCAGGAACTGGCAAAAAACTTGCTTTTCAGCATCAATAATTATTTAAATTGCAAGTTTTGTGACAGAAGGTATGTCGCCAAACCCATGTTATGTGATGTTGCTGGACTCACCCACTTTTTATGCATTCCAATGTTTAATTACTTCTATAATTCCGTACAAGCTTGATACACATGAATCAAGAAGTTGATAACCTTGGTGAACATATGGAATATCTTTATCAACATCAATTAAATTAAATGCGTCATCAATTTCAGAACTGGGTAAATGTGCATCTCCGTGTCTTAATTCGTATACACCAACAAAACTACTTAGCAAAGACCTAGCTTTTTGAGGGTCAATTTTTTCTGCTAAAAGATTTTCTAATGACTTTAAAGAACCCCACTTTGTTCCTTTAGGAGGAGAGATTATTGTTTGTATTTCTGCAGCATCTATACTATCAGCTGTTAATCTAGCAATATCTTTTGCAAGTGCATATAATCCATCTTTATCTGTAGCTCTAAACCGATGACATTTTTTTATTACTTTTGGTATAAAATCATGCTCTCTTATAAGAGTAATTCCAATCTCTTTTTTAGAATAATAATTCAATAATTCTAACCCTTTTTCTAAAAATTGTTCTGGTGCTTGAGTATTTGCAGGCTCAGCTTTCATCTGAGCAGCAAGAAGTTCTTTTGAAACTTTTCCCTCTGGACTGACATTATATCCAGCCCATATTTTTTGCTGCCAATCTGGAAGTAATCCAATATCTTTTGCAAAAACATTAACTAGTCCCAATCTATTAATACCAAAATGAACACTATAATCTGGTAAGCAACCTACTTCTCCTGTATCTTTTGTATACCAACTTAAGGTTCCACCTCTTCTATGTGATATGGCACTTATTAATTCGGGGCGAAACCAAAGCCATCGAGTACTATTTATAAGGGCCTTCTTACTTTCTTGCGTTCCCTCAGCATCAGTTATAAAAAATACTGTTGAAGGCTTTTCATCTCCACGAATTATCGGACTTATTTGGGCAGGAGAGATCCATTCCTTCTTCCATAATTTGCCCTCGACACGATAAAGTTTTTTACCATTATGCTCTTTTTCCCAAGACTCTGAACGTATTCCATCATCAGAAGCAAAATCAAAGCTTGGTACATCCTCTTCTATATCTACATCTGTTCTTGAAACATGAAACACAGCTGTCTTACCACCAAAAGGCATACCACCTTCATGAATTTCATCAATATGTCCTTCCCATCGTTCCATATCTTTATGTTCTTTTATTACTTTATCATCCCAGTTAATATGACTTACATCTTTAACGATTTCTACTCTTCCATAGTAAGAAGTAATATAAAGAGTCATATTTCTAGCGCAAAGATAATCTTTAAGATGAGATGCTCTTACTTCCAATAAATAAGGTGATCCATCTTCTCTTCTAAATAACTTTGCTACCTCGATATATCCTTCACTAGGCCGTACCCAAATGTCTTCTTCACGTTTTAATCCGAGTGTTATAACAAAATCTTGATTTAAATGCCATACTCTATTCTCTATGCTATTTCCTCTTTGGTTCAAAACTAAATGTTCACCAATTAATTGACTTCCATAGTCTTTATATAATCTTGAAGGTATATATTCTTCGTCTTGAAAATAACCACAATGGTCATGACTAATACCAATATCCATCCAATCAAGCTTTTCTGCCTCAGTTTTATATTCAAGAGGAATTGCTAATGAACCTGCTCCAAAGAAATTAGATTTATAACCTTCATATCCAATCTGTCCCGTTTCTTCAATCTTATTGACTGCTCTCAACGGTATCCATACTGATTTATCAAAAGATCTCTTTCTTATCTTAGGCATTTCAAACCATTCTTGTTTCATATTAAGCTCCTTTCATTTAATTGTCCAGCAATTTCGCATAACGTCCCTGGGATTTGCGCTCGTGCCTGATTCCGCAGGAACTGGCGTAAAGCTTGCATTTTCGTATCCGTAATTGATTTAACTGCAAGCTTTATGACAGAAGGCATGGCGCCAATCCCATGTTATGTGACTGTTAGGCGGCCATTTATAATAAATAGCTCACCCCAGCTTCTTTTCTTCTCTATGATCTTTAAATAAAATGATTTCTTTGCTGCAATATTTAATCATTTATTATTACTTCTTTTTATCTTCACGAACTTTATTTCATAAAGATTTAAGCAAAAGATTTTATTAGTACTTTTTATTACAAAATCGATTTATTATTAATATACTTCTTGTAATAGAAAAAAATACCTGCAAAAGTGCAGGTTTAATTATTATTTCTCTTTTTTTGATTTTCTAAAGTGCCTCTTGTCAATCCATCTCGTTATTTCAACGCCTAAGGATACTGACTTAGTCTAATGTCACAAATGTGACTGTTAGGCGGATAAATCTTTTTATTATTAATTAAGATCTCTATTCTTTTATTAAATTATTACTATTTGCTGCAGTACTTATCATTGATACTTTGATTTTTTTATCTTCATGAAACTTACTTCATTAAGATTTACTAAGATCTTTTTTAATGCTCAATAACTTTTTACACTTTTCGATCATTAAGACTTTACACCTGAGACGTTTCATAAGCGGTTTATCTGTAAATTATTTTGGTCTTAACCATTAGATTTAATTATTATTAATGGTTTTGAATTACCTGAGCGGGTTTTACAAATCCATCTCGATATTTCTAAGATAAAACAAACTAAGTTAGCCTAATGTCACATAACTCTCATGTTTGCGTACAAACTTTCTTAAAGACTGAAACTGTCCAATCTTCACGCCGTTTATTTCGTTAAAATCTGTATATCTATAATTTATCAAAAGGATTAGTAATTTCAATCAAGTTTTTATTACTAACATGAGTATAAATTTCAGTTGTAGTTGAACTTTTATGCCCTAAAAGATTCTGTATATACCTCAAATCAACTCCCTGCTCAAGTAGATGAGTGGCAAAAGAATGGCGATTATGGAGAGCTCTCCATAATCGCCATTATGTAGAGGAAAAGATTATGGTGAGTAGGTTAATATATTCTTGACATAAAAAGATTTTCTATTGTAACTCTCACCATAATAAAGTATAATCATCCTTATTTAAAATTAAAATGAAAGGGTGATTATAATAAAAAATTTACAAAGTTTACAGTCTTCAATTGATGGTGTAATTAATTCTTTAGAAAAAATGAATTATGCTAAAGGAACTATTAAAGCCCAGCAAAATGTGTTTAATTCCTTATTAAAATTTATGGAAACTAACAAAATTAAAAATTTTAATAAAGAGATTGGAATGGATTTTATACATTCCCGCACCGGAACTGATATGAAAGGGTTTTACGGTACTGGTGATAAAAAAACCAACCGCTATATGAAGCCAATTCAAAATTTGTTAGACTTTATTGAAAAAGGCAAAGTTACATTTCAAATGAGATCTAAGATTTCCGATTTTCAGTGTCCAGAAGCTTTTGAAGAAGAATATAATCTATATCAGGATGAATATGAAGAAAGACATTATGCTAAAGCTACTATTATCAGCCATAATAGAATACTTCGCAAATTCTTATATTTTCTTAATGAAAATGATATAACTTCATCTGAAGAAATAACTTATTCACATCTTACTGAGTTTTTATCAAAATATGATAAAGCAAAGCCAAAATATATAGCTACTATTATATCTAATCTTCGCAGTTATTTATCGTTTTTATACCATAACAGATTTATTTGTCAGGATGTATCAATTCACTTGCCAAAAGTTAGAATTATGCGCAATGCCTTTATTCCTCATTCCTGGAAAACAGATGATGTAAAAAAATTATTAAAAGCAGTTGATCGAGGAGCTCCAAAAGGGAAACGTGATTATGCAATTCTGCTTTTGATAGTGCATCTAGGACTTCGGGTAAGTGATATTAGAGCTCTTAAACTATCTAACTTAAACTGGAATCGTAAGACAATCAACTTAAATATACAAAAATCTAAACAACCGCTGGAACTACCTTTATTGGAAGATATCGGTTGGGCTATTATTGATTATCTAAAAAATGGTCGCCCTGAAACCAGATCTGACAGAGTATTTATTCGCCATCGTGCTCCTTTTGATGCCTTTGGTGAAAATGAAAGTTTTTATCGTGAACTGCACCGTTATATGATTAAAGCTGGACTTGAAATACCTCTTGATGTTCACTGTGGAATGCACTCTTTAAGAAGTACCTTGGCCAGAAAAATGCTCGAAGCTAAAACACCACTTCCTGTAATTTCAGAAGTGCTTGGGCATCAGAATATCAATACTACCAGTATCTATCTTAAAATTGACCTTAGTGGTCTTAGAAAATGTGCTCTGGACCCGGATGAGGTGTTTGAGCAATGAAAAATCAATATCAATGGAAAAGTGATATCTCTAAAATGTTAAAAGCATTTATTAAAGAAAAAAAGATGACCGGTTTTAAATATGAACGACAAACAAGAGACTTAGAAAGATTCGATAATTACTATTATTACAGTGGTTACAGCGGTATTCGTTTAACAAAGCCAATGTTAGAAAAATTTATTTATGGAGAATTCGAAAAATCATCAACTCATTACAAAAAAGAAATATTAATGAATAATTTTGCCAATTATTTGCACAAAAGAAAATATGGTGTTTATGTACCCCAAATAAAATCAAGTCCAACTCGAAAAAGTAATCATATTCCATATATTTTTACTACTGATGAATTGAAGCGATTATTTACTGCTATCGATAATTATCCGATAGCAAATATCAATAATCGTAATATTATAGATCCAGTATTATTCCGTCTTTTATATGGAACTGGTTTAAGAGTATCAGAAGCTTTAAATCTTCAGATGAAAGATGTCAATTTAGATGAAGGTGTTCTTACAATACACCAGGCAAAAAACAATCGAGACCGCCTGGTTCCAATGACTCAAAGTATGACAGATCGAATGACAGTAATGGCTGAAGATATACATCAGTTTAAGGGAAAAGATTATTTCTTTTTTCCAAATACCAAAGGAAAAAAGATAGATAAAAGTACTGTATATTGTAGATTTCGGGATTATCTTCTAATGGCTGATATTTCTCACACTAAAGCCGGGCCTAGAGTTCATGACCTCAGACATAATTTTTCTGTTAGATGTCTTAAAAAATGGGTGCTTTCCGGAGAGGATATTACCAACATAATGCCATATCTTGCTGCTTATCTGGGACATTCTGATTTTAGAGGAACTCAGTATTATTTAAGACTAACGGCAGATTTATACCCGGACATTATCAGCAGAACAGAAGCAGAATTTGGATTTGTAATACCGAAGGGAGAAGTTGAAAATGAAAAATGACTTCCCACATTATTTGACCATTTTTCTGTCTCAATATTTGCCCGGTCAGAAAAATCTTAGTACCAATACCATAGCTTCTTATCGCGATACTTTTAAGTTATTTCTTATATTTTGTGAGAAAGAAAAAAGGATTTATCCAGAAAAACTGTCTATACAGAAAATCACCAAAAAGTTAGTGTTAGAATTTCTGAACTGGTTGGAGCAGGAACGTAAAAATTCAATCTCTACTCGTAATCAACGTTTAGCAGTTTTACATTCGTTCTTTCATTATGTTCAAAAAGAATATCCAGAAAATCTTTATGAAATACAAAAAATTCTGTCCATTCCCAGTAAGAAGAAAATTAAGCCCATGATCTCATACCTTACAGGCAACGAGATGGAGTTATTGTTAAAACAACCTGATTTATCAAATGAAAAAGGTTACCGTGATTTATTATTAATGGCCATTTTATATGATACAGCTGCCAGAGTTCAGGAGTTAGTCGAGATAAAATTAAAAGATATTCGTCTTTCTGATCCAGCTGTCATAACTTTACATGGTAAAGGAGATAAAGTTAGACAGATACCCATTATGGGAAGAACAAAGCATTTTTTAAAAAAATATATTGAGTCAAGAAAATTAAACCCAGGAATTGGAGAATCAGAAAATTTTCTATTTGTTAATCAAAAACAACAGAAACTTTCTCGCTGGGGAATATCCTACATTATCAATAAATATGTAGAAATGGCCAGTCAAAATACTAATTTTACGATTGGTTTTCCGGTAACACCACATGTATTTCGCCATAGCAAAGCCATGCATTTATTGCAGTCAGGGGTTCATCTTATTTATATTAGGGATTTTCTTGGACACAGTGATTGTTCTACCACTGAGATTTATGCCAGAGCCAATAGTGAAATGAAACGAAAGGCAATTGAAAATGCGTATCAGGATTTAGTACCCGAGGAGTTTCCTAGATGGGAAAAAGATAGCAACTTGATGCAGTGGTTAAATTCTATATGTAGTTAAATGATAATTATGGTGAGTGTTTTAATTAAAAATACAAGTATCTTAATGAAATTAACAGCTACTCACCATAATCTTTTCCTCTACATAATGGCGAAGCGAATGAATTCCAACCTCCTTATTGATCCCTGCTTTTTTACAGGCGCGCTTAAAAACTTTCTGAGCACTCCGCTTTGAAAGATGCTTTTCCTTATTCTGTCCAGGGAAAAGCCACTG
>Ga0208786_10244_pt1 | contig 9633 bp, 6 predicted proteins | sample Wag42014_12_17_FD_187357 | JGI IMG/M metagenome (GOLD analysis project Ga0208786, IMG submission 187357) | Deep subsurface shale carbon reservoir microbial communities from Ohio, USA - Utica-2 Time Series 2014_12_17 (SPAdes) (version 2) ... | reverse complement strand
TAATTATCTTGACACATGCCTGATACCTCCATAAATGTTTTCTTTGGTTAGTTAACATTATATATGAGGTATTGGTATGTGTCACCTTTTTATTTATCCTGTGCATTTAATTATACAATGTTCCTTTGCTAAGAATTTGTTTATGACTTTATAGCCTTTAGACTATATATATTTTTTGTTTTATGTTATAATATAGGCGGAAAGGAGAGTTTGTCATGAGTAAAAAAGGTTCTAATTTTAAAAAGATAGCATTTATTGTTGTCATATTATTATTTACCATGTTTACTGGAGCCGTGGTTGGCTCTGTTACCTGGATTATTCAAGAAGCTCCTGATATATCTAACTATGGTCGCTGGAAGCCTAGTGAAGCAACTATGCTCTATTCCGAAGATAATAAGTTACTTTCAAGGTTATATCAAGAAAATCGTGACTATGTGCCTATCTCTAAAATTCCAGAAAGCTTACAGAATGCTATTGTAGCTATAGAAGACAATCGCTTCTATGAGCATTATGGAGTAGACCCTTGGGCTATTGCTCGTGCTTTATGGGTTGATATTACAAAAGGTGAAATTGTCCAGGGTGGAAGCACCCTTACTCAACAGTTAGCTAAGAATGCTCTCTTAACTCATGAACGCACTATTTATCGTAAAATTCAAGAGGCTTACTTGGCTATTCAATTTGAAAGAACCTATACTAAGAAAGAAATTTTAGAGTTCTATCTTAATGAAATATACTTAGGCCACAGCGTTTATGGAGTCCAAACAGCTGCTAAATTTTATTTTAATAAAGATGTTGAAGATTTAACTTTAGCAGAAAGTGCATTATTAGCAGGACTACCGAAGGCGCCTAACTATTATTCACCTTATAACAATTTGGAAGCAGCCAAACGAAGAAGAAATATTGTATTGAATCAGATGGCTAAATATGGTTACATTAGTGAAGCTAAAGCTGAAACTGCTAAAGAAACAGCAATTAAAACTGATAAAGGATTAAAAAGACATGAAGACCGTGCCCCTTACTTTGTTAGTTATATTCGCAATAAGTTAATTGATATGTATGGAGCCCAAGCTGTCTATAATAGCGGCTTAAAAGTCTATACTTCTCTCAATTATGATATGCAGATAAAAGCAGAAAAAACAGTTAATAATGCTTTTGAAACTTACATCCCAACTGTAGAAAAAGAGGAAGGACAAGGGTTGAAACAACCACAGATAGCTTTAATAACTATTGACCCACAAAACGGACATATTAAGGCAATGATTGGTGGTCATGGTAATGATAAATATAATCGTGCCATTCAAGCTTATCGTCAACCAGGCTCTGCTTTTAAACCTTTCGTCTATACTACAGCTGTCGAGGAAGGTTATTCCCCTGGTTCTGTAATCAGTGATATGCCTGCTGCCTATAAAACAGGAATTAATACAGATGAAGTCTGGATTCCTGAAAATTATGATGGAAAATACCGCGGTCCTACTACTTTAAGAATGGGATTAGCCAAATCAATTAATGTAATGGCAGTTAAGTTATTAAAAAAAGTAGGCATTCAGGATACGATAAAGACAGTTAAAAAGATGGGAGTTACTAGCTTAGTTGAACAAGGTAAAAAGAATGATAATACTCTAGCTTTAGCTCTAGGGGGACTAACTAAGGGAGTAACTCCTTTAGAAATGGCTTCTGCTTATGGAGTCTTAGCTAATCAGGGAATTAAAGTAAATCCAGTAGCAATTACAAAAGTAGTTGACAGCAGAGGAAATATCATCTTTGAAAATGACCCAGAAAAAGAGATAGTATTATCTCAAGATGTAGCCTATCTAGTAACTGATATGTTACGTTCAGTTCTATCTCGTGGTCCTTTAGTTTGGGGGACAGGATGGCGAGCCAATTTAGGACGTCCTGCTGCCGGAAAGACCGGAACTACTTCTAACTATACTGATGCTTGGTTTGTCGGTTATACTCCTGAAGTAGTAACTAGTGTCTGGATTGGCGAAGATGTCCCTACTAAGATGGAATATAAACTTCGGGACAAAAATGGAAATATCATTAAAGATAAAAATGATAAGCTAAAGACTGAAACTATATCTAGTGCTGAAGCCGCTAAGCTATGGGGCGAATACATGCGTAAAGTAGTCAGAAATAAACCGGTCAAGGACTTTAATCGACCAAATAATATAATCACTAAAGAAATCTGTATTGAAAGTGGATTGTTGCCGAATGAATATTGTCCAGAGGATAGTATTCGTGAGGAAATCTTTATTAAAGGTACTGAACCAACTAAAGTAGGCACACTACACAAGCCTACTATTAAGGTGAAAGTTGATAATTCAACCGGTCTATTAGCAACTAATTATTGTCCACCAGAAGATATTCAGACCTACACGTATCAAAAAGAAACTCATATTAGAGTAGATGAAAATGGAGTGCCGATTAAGTTAGTAGATGAAAAAACTGGAGTTCCGCTTCGCAATGAAGCCGGAGAGTATATTTATGAACGTATGCCAGATAAGAAATGTACTGTTCACGCTCCTGATTCTTTACAAGATAGATTAAAGAATGGTACTAATAAGATTAAAAAGAAGTTCTGGAACTTCTTTGATATGTTAGAGAATTAATAAAGTATATTAACTAGAAGTTATCCAGAATTTAAAATTAAATATAATTTTCTATCTAAATAAAAAAGGTTAGGCGTAATTACGCCTAACCTTTTTTGTATCCTACATATATAATTAGAACTCAACTATAGTAACTCCCAAACCGCCTTCTTTCTCTTGCCCCAACCTATAATCAATGACTTGGGGATGTTCCTCTAATAGATCATGGACTACTTCCCTTAAAACTCCGGTACCTTTCCCATGAACAATTTCTGCCTTAGAGATTCCTGCTAAATAAGCATCATCTAGATATTTATCCGTCTTCTCTTTAGCTTCCATAGCTCTTAAACCTCTTAGATCTAATTTAGGTGAAATTCGTCTTGATTTTTTACTTCTAATACGGTTAATACTAGCACTTTTCCCAACCTGTTTTGTAGATTTATTAATCTCATCGTCATCTATTCGTTCTAAACGATTAATATCCACATTTACTTTCATTGGCCCTGCTTGCACCACTACTTCTTCCTTATTAGATAATACTTCTACTACTTCTCCTTCTCTATTTAAATCTTTAATTCGAACTTGTTCCCCTTCCTGTAACCCTTTGGGGGCATTCTCAAGTTCTTCTTCATGAAGTTCTGTCTCTATATCTGTACGTCTATTATCTAATTGGTGACTATGCCTATCTAATTTACTCTTAGCTCTATCTATTTGACGTCGATCAATCTCAGTCTGAGTCTTTACTTCCTTAATCACTTTATCTACCTTATTTTTGGCTTCATCAATAATCTCTTCTGCTTCTTTGTAAGCATCTTTTTTAATTTTCTTTTTAAGTTGCTTTAATTCTGCTAATTTGTCTTTATACTCTTCTTTTAAAGCTTCCACTTCTTCTTTCTGTTTCTTAATATCCGCTTCATTTTCAACAATACTCTTCTTGCTCTCTTCAATATCTTGGATAATCTCATCAGCCTGTATCTGCTCTTCACTCAACATATTCCGTGCCTGTTCAATTATATCATGATCTAAACCTAATCTATTAGCTATTTCAAAAGCATTACTTCGACCAGGTAGTCCCATTTGCAATCTATAAGTTGGTCTTAAAGTCTCTACATTAAACTCAACCGAAGCATTCTCAATTCCGTCCTTTTGATAGGCAAAAGCCTTTAATTGACTATAATGAGTCGTTGCAATAGTATTAATATCTCTATTATGCAGTTCTTCTAGAATAGACATTCCAAGCGCTGCACCTTCAGTAGGATCAGTCCCGGCTCCGATCTCATCAATTAAAACTAAAGTATTCTTTTCAGCTTTGCGTAAAATTTCTATGATCCTAGTCATATGAGAAGAGAAAGTACTTAAATTCTGTTCAATACTCTGTTCATCACCAATATCTCCATAAACTTGATCAAAGACAGCTAATTTTGAACCGGATAATGCCGGAACATGCAGACCTGCCTGTGCCATTAATGTAAGCAAGCCTACTGTCTTTAGAGTAACAGTCTTACCTCCTGTATTCGGTCCAGTAATCACCAGAGTATTAAATCTATCACCTAACTGAACACTAATTGGAACTACCTCTTCTTGAGGAATTAAAGGGTGCCTAGCTTTTTCTAATTTTATATTCTGTTCTTCATTTAATAAAGGTTCTGCACCACTAATTTCTTGACTATATTTTGCTTTAGCAAAAGTAAAATCTAAGAATGCTAATAATTTTAATGTCTCTTTAATACCAGTTAATTTTTTTCTTACTTCAGAGGTTAATTCCGTTAAGATACGATAAATTTCTTCTTCTTCTTTTGACCTTAAACTCCTTAATTCATTATTTAATTTAACTACAGCCATCGGCTCAATAAAGACAGTCTGGCGACTTGCCGACTGGTCATGAACAATTCCTTCTACTTTACTTTGGAATTGACTCTTAATCGGAATTACATAACGTTCGTCTCTTACTGTTACTAAAAAATCTTGAATAAATTTTTTATACTTACTTGAGTTTAAGATAGAGTTCAACTTATCCTTAATCCGCTGACTATAATTAGTAATTTTACGTCGAATATTTCTTAATTTACTACTGGCTGAATCCATCACTCTTCCTTGGTCATCAACTGCTTTCTGAATCGTTCTTTCTAATGACTGAAACTTCTTAATCTGCACTACATGTTTCATGACAGTTCTATATTCATCTTCTTCATCTTCTAAACCTAATAAATAACGTTTTAATTTACGTCCAGCCCGTAAAGTATTAGCAATATCTAATAACTCTTTACCATCTAGAGTAATCTCCTTACTACTTTTTTTCAGTGCCTCTGTAATATCTCTAATACCACCTAACGGGACGCCACCTTCTCTATTTAAAATCTTTTTAGCGGCAGTAACTTCCTCCTGTCGCTGATTTATATATTGTAAGTCACTAACCGGTTTTAAATTCACAACTAATTTATGGCCTAATCTAGAAGTTGTATGTTTGGCTAATCGTTCTTTTATCTTATTATATTCTAATATTTCTAGTACATGTTCTCTCAAAACCGACTACCCCTCCTATTAATCTCTTTCTATTCTAATTAGACCTGAACAAGAAACTACTTCAATTCCTTTACTTTTTAATTTATCAAGGAACAAATTCATGCCAATCGAATCACTAGCTATATGCCCAGCAATTACTACATTAATATGATTCTCTTCTGCTTTCTTGCGATGCTCTTCACCAATATGCATACAGATTAAAGTACCTACTCCCGCTTGTGATAGATTTTCAAAAGCTTCCTTAGAACCGCCGGTGCCTCCAGTCATATCAACTACAACCTTACCAGCACTTCTCTCTTCACTACCAACGACTACTTTAGGGCCCGCCTTAACTCCAATTGCGTCTCTATATTCCGGTACCTCTTTTAATAATTTAACTACATCTTCTACTCGTTTTGGATCTTCTTCATCAATCTTACTTTGCAAATAATCTGTTACTAAATTATCTGCTGGAGTATGAACACACATTAAAGGAATATCAAATAATCTAGCTGCATCCCTAGCTTTATTATGATTTAAGGGCATGATGCCTCGTTCAACTTCACTAATCCGTTCCGCCATAATTCCTTCAGCAACATTAATAGGTACTCCATGCTTATGTAAAATATCTTCTTGCATATGCATTACTTGATGTAAAGCAGCTAATGCTTTCCCTTCTGGATGATGGGCCATTACTAAATCGATCCCGTCACCTTTTTCATTCAGTCTATCAGCAATTAGAACCTCACCTACATCTATATCTATTCCTACTAATACTTTGTTTACCTCTCTATCTAAATCACCATATAATACTCTTGTATCTGAATAAGGATTATTTAATTCCTCCTTATCAAACTCTTTCTTTTCCTCTTCATCCATCTTTTCATACTTCTTATTGATTCTATCTAATTCTTCTTTTACTTCCTCTTCTCCACGAGGATCTACATCAATCCCTGTTTCAATCGCTAATTCATATATCTCTTTTAATTTCATAGCTAATTCCTCCTTGAGTATAGTATTTTAATCAATTAATCCAAGCTAATAATTCAGATAATGAATATGTATTAACTACATCCTTAGGTTCAATCCATCCTTTGCGTGCATTATAAACTCCAAAAGACATATTCTCTAGTTGCTGTATATTATGAGCATCGGTATTAATCGCTATTTTAGCTCCTGCTTCTTTAGCCAATCGTAAATTATCACTACTTAAATCTAAGCGTTCAGGCGAAGCATTAATCTCTAGAATAGTATCTGTCTCTACTGCTTTGCTTATTACACGCTTAATATCAACAGCATAGCCATCACGCTTACCTAATAATCTACCAGTAGGATGCGCTAATATATTTACTTCATCATGCTCTAGAGCATTTAAAATACGTTCAGTCATCTGCTCTTCTGCTTGTTTGAAGCCAGAATGAATAGAGGCTACCACAATATCTAATTCTTCTAAAATATCAATTGGATAATCTAAATCTCCATTATATAGAATATCAACTTCTGCCCCTTTTAGCACCTGAAAGTTCTCAAGCTTCTCATTAACTCTATCAACCTCTACCATCTGTTTCCTTAAGTCATCTAAGCTAAGACCTCCTGCTATACCTAAAGAGCGTGAATGATCACAGACTGCTAAATATTCATACCCTTTTTCTTGACAGGCTACTGCCATTTCATAGGTAGTATTGCCCCCATCACTCCATTTAGTATGCATATGTAAATCACCTTTAATATCCTCAATCTTCAATACAGTAGGTAAGTCATCATTCATAGCTAACTCTATTTCCCTATCACCAGTTCTAATCTCAGGAATAATATAAGGCAGATCTAAAGCTTTATAGACCTTTTCTTCAGAAGTTATTGCTTCTTCTTTCAATTCACAATTCTTAGCCTTAGCTAACTCAGATAACTGCTTATAATGACCTTCATTTCCTGTTGCTAATACTAAAGTAGTACTAAAATTACTATTTGATACAAAGAAAATATCAATATCGACTCCTAATTTACTCCCTACCTTAAGTCTATCTTCACTCTTTTTAATTACTTCGGTTACTAATGGTAACTTTTGAACTGTTTCCATAAATGGTTGGGATCTATTAGTAGCTACTAATAGATCAATATCATCGATTAGCTCTTCCTTTCTTCGTAAACCACCTACTACTTCTATCTTTTCTACTTCTTTAAATCTAGAGCAGATATTTATTAGTTCCTCAGATACTGTAGTAGCTAAATCTAACGTCACTTTCTGGTCTTTTCCTTTAAACTTTTTGATAGCATCTAAGATTTTAAATTCTGTTTTAGCTCCAACACCTGATAACTTTCTTAATTTACGGTTATCGGCCGCTTCTTTTAAAGCCTCTAGATTTTCGATCCCTAATTCATCATGAAATAGTTTAACCTTCTTAGGACCTATCCCAGGTAAATCTAAAATTTCTAGTAAGCCAATCGGTATCTCATTCTTTAGCTCCTCATACCGTGCACAGGTCCCTTCATCTAAAACTTCATTAATAGTACTTGCTAAACCATCACCAATCCCCTCAATATCTTGTAATTTATCATTCATTGCCAACTCTCTAATATCTATATCTAGATTCTTAATTCGTTTACTAACATCATAATAAGATTGGATTTGAAAGTAATTAGCTCCTTTAAGTTTCAATAAATCTCCTATATCCTTTAAAATCCAAGCCACTCTTAAATTATCTAACATCTGCATTTCCCACCTTAAAACGATTTTAATGAATAAGCTCCTGCAATTTTTCTTCAAATACCGGAGTTAAAGAAAGAAACTTCTGAGCAAAAATTGAAGCCTGCATAGAGTTCTGCACAGGCATCAAAGGTACTTTACTAATTAAAATTAGAAGTATATATATGATTAATCCACCTTTAACTAAACCTAAAAGCGCTCCTCCCATCCCATCAACCATGGATAATAATAAAAGTCCAGTTAACTTATTTAGTAGGTAACCGACAATATTTATTATGGCACTAACTACAATTATAATTAATCCAAATGAAATTATTTCTGCGATAGACATAGATACAGCCAAATTTTTATTAAAATAAACAGCTAATAATTGATAATTCTCCATCGCAAAATAAAAAGCAGCAATCAAGGCAATTATCGAGATAACTTGTCTAATTAATCCTATCTGATAACCTCTTAATATAGAAACGATTATAATAATTATTATTCCTAAATCGAATAAATTAATTCCAACCATCTACTAATCCTCCTTATCAAATTCAATAAGGAATGCTTCATATTCATCCTCTAAATTATGATAAGCATTCTTTAGTTCATCATACTTTTCTTGAAGATTATCATGCTTTTGTTGAAATTCATCATTTTTATTTTCTAATTCATGCTTTTTATCCTTCAATTCATTATATTGCTTCTTTAAACTATTATAATTCTTTTTTAAATTATTATGTTCATTACTTAATTTTTTGTATTGTTTCTTTATATTTTTGATTTCAACTTCTTTTCTTTTAATACGTTGTTTCACTTTATCTCTTGCTTCATTAGCTTTAAAATATTTATCAGCTAAATTCATAGCAACCAGGACCATCACTCTTATCCGACTTAATCTTGTCTGTTTATTATTAACTCTTTGCAATTCTTGGTCCACATATTGAGCTACTCTTTCAATATACTCTACTGACTCTTCCTCCGCTTTAATAACATATTCATCACCAAAAATTTCAACTTTAGCCTTTTTATTTTCCAGTTTTTCATCTATACTCAAATTAATTACCTCCTGCTCAATTATATTCTTAAGCCTTTTGAATCTATGATAAGCTAAGAATAACTATATATTATTTCAAGAAAGATAAATAAAATCCTGCAAAATAAAAAAAGACTACCTTCTAAAGATAGTCTTTTACTCTCAAAATAAAAATGGAGCGGAAAACGGGATTTGAACCCGCGACCTTCTCGTTGGCAACGAGACGCTCTACCACTGAGCTATTTCCGCACATTAATGGTGGAGGGAAAAGGATTTGAACCTTTGAAGGCATCGCCGGCAGATTTACAGTCTGCTCCCTTTGGCCACTCGGGCATCCCTCCACGGTATTCAGTTTACAGTTATTGAAAATGGCACCCCCAAGGGGATTCGAACCCCTGCCGCCAGGATGAAAACCTGGTATCCTAGGCCACTAGACGATGGGGGCCTAGTTAAATTGTAAATTAATGAATGGCTGGGATGGCTGGATTCGAACCAGCGAATACAGGAGTCAAAGTCCTGTGCCTTACCACTTGGCGACATCCCATCAAAATAAGATCCGGCAGCGACTTACTCTCTCACAAGGCTACCCTTGCAATACCATCAGCGCTGGAGGACTTAACTGCTGTGTTCGATATGGGAACAGGTGTGACCCCTCCGCAATTACCACCGGAAAACTTTTTTCAATTGCACTTTCAAAACTGCACAATGTTAATTATAATTTATTTATCTAGATCAAACCCTCGATCTATTAGTACCAGTCAGCTAAAAACATTGCTGTCCTTACACCTCTGGCCTATCTACCTGGTAGTCTTCCAGGG
>Ga0208786_10234_pt1 | contig 10219 bp, 10 predicted proteins | sample Wag42014_12_17_FD_187357 | JGI IMG/M metagenome (GOLD analysis project Ga0208786, IMG submission 187357) | Deep subsurface shale carbon reservoir microbial communities from Ohio, USA - Utica-2 Time Series 2014_12_17 (SPAdes) (version 2) ... | reverse complement strand
AAAATATTTCAAGAGAAAAAAAAGTTAAGGTAAATAGTTTTTCGAAAAATTTTAAAGAAAAAATAGAATCGGCAAATATAAAAATAGGTATTGCCTCTGATCAGGCTTTTAACTTTTATTATCAAATAAATTTAGATCTTTTAAAAGCAGCGGGAGCAAAAATTGTCGAGTTCAGCCCCTTAACAGATTCTAGACTCCCTGAAGTAGATGCAGTTTATCTGGGAGGAGGATTTCCCGAAAGTTTTTTGCAAGAACTTGCTGCAAATAGAGAATTCAAAAGCGATTTCAAAGAAAAAGTCAAACAGGGACTTCCAGCTTATGCAGAATGCGGAGGGCTGATGTATTTCTGCCGTCAGGTCAAAGATTTTGAGGGGAAAGAATTTCAAATGCTGGACTTACTTCCAGCCGAGATAGAAATGACTTCTAAATTACAGGAAATGGGATATCGAGAAGTTGAAGCTTCAGCTGATAACTTATTATTTAAAAAAGGAGAAAAAGCAAGAGGGCATGTGTTTCATTATTCCAGAATTTCAAAGATTGACCAAAAAGTTAAAAGAAGTTATAATTATCGAAAAAAAGAAGAGGGTTACAGCAGTCTGGATAATATTTTAGCCTCCTATATACACCTGCACTTTGCTTCTAACCTTCAAATAGTGAAAAATTATTTGGAAAAAGCTTTAATCTATAAAAAAAGTAGAGGTGCTTAGTTTGCAGTTCATATTATTTTTAATTATTGCCTTAATCATAGATTTGATTATTTCTGATCCGAACTGGATTACACATCCTGTTGTAATAATAGGTGGCTTAATAACTTTTTTGGAAAAACATTTACAAAAAGAAAGAGATGGTACTTTAGCTGCTAAATTAAAGGGTGGTTTTTTAGTAATCATAGTTTTATTAGTTAGCTATTTTATCTCAAATTATATTATTCAACAGTCACTGAGGCTAAATGAATATTTTGCTTATTTTATTGAAATAATTCTTCTGAGTTTAATGCTGGCCTTAAAAGGTTTGATCAAAGCTGGTAAAGAAGTTTATTTAGCCCTAAAAATCAATAATTTGGAGCAGGCCAGAAAAAAAGTCGATTTAATTGTGGGTAGAGACTGCAGTCAGAGCAGTCGCCAGGAAGTTATCAGAGCAGTTTTAGAAACTCTGGCTGAAAACACTTCAGATGGAATCCTGGCACCTGCCTTTTATTATCTTTTAGGAGGGCTTCCACTTGCTGTTACATATAAGGCAGTAAATACTATGGATTCGATGCTGGGTTATAAAAATGATAAATATATAAATTTTGGCTATGCAGCAGCTAAAACTGATGATTTTTTTAATTATATTCCCGCCAGGATTACAGCATTTTTAATTATTGCAGCATCTTTTCTACTTGATTTCGATTTTAAGTCAGCTTTTAAAACAGTTTTAAATGATGCAGCAAAACATCCCAGTCCAAATGCTGGTTATCCAGAGGCAGCAGCTGCAGGAGCGCTTTCTCTGCGTTTTGGAGGAATCAATTATTATCAGGGAAAGGAGAGTTTTAGGGCCTATATCGGACAGAAAAAGAAAAAATTTGAGGCTAGTGATATTTTAAAGCTGAATAAAATAATTTATTATACGGTTGGATTATTTTTAATATTAGCTTTAATTATTTTTGCTTTGATTTAGAAATATCAAGAGCTTAAAAATATAAAATAAATATTTATAAAGTTAAATTTTTAATTTTAATTTGATTTATTGAAATTTAGTTATGAAAGGAGAATGAATAGTGCAGCAAGTTATACTTAGAGTTCCAGGCAGCTGTGGAGAACTTCTTCAGGGCAGTATAGATGATCAGAATTTTTTGATTTCCTGCCCAATAAATTTATATACTGAAGTAAAGGCTCATTTTATTGATTCTGAAAAAAAAATAATTATCAATAAGAACAACTCTAGCACAGAAAATACTTATAAAACAGAAATTGCAGTTAAAAAACTATTAAATCATTATAATTTTAAACAGAAAGCTATAAAAATCAGAATAAATTCTCAATTAATATCAGGAATTGGGATGGCTTCTTCCACAGCAGATATAAGTGCTGCTGCTGCAGCAGTAATGCTTTTATTAAAAAATAAAGTTGATTTTAAGCTTTTGAAAAAAATATGTCTTGATCTAGAACCCACTGACAGTGTTTTTTTGGAAGGGATTAGATTTTTTGATCACTTAAATGGGAAAAAAGATTATTTACTTACTGCTTTTCCTCCTGAAATAGATATACTAATCTTTAAAGAAAAAGGAACTGTGGATTCTCTTAGCTTTAATCAATCAAAACAATTAAATCTTTTAAATAAAGACAAAGAAGAAAAAATAAAAAAATCTTTTAAATTAATAAAAAGTGGTTTTAAAGAAAATGATTATTATTTACTGGGGAGAGGTACTACTTTGAGCAGTCTTGCTCATCAAAAAATTCTTTATAAAAAAGATTTGAATAAATTATTACAGATAATCCAGAAAAATAATAAAATATATGGGATAAATATTGCTCATAGTGGTACCATGATTGGAGTTTTAGCAGCTAAAAATTTAAGAACAGAAAAAATTTTAAACGAAATTAAAGAAAAAACAGAGCTTGAGCATTTAAAAAGAGTTAAAATAATTTCAGGTGGAATAGAAAGGAGGGTTAATAATGGAACACATGCATGGAGGCAGATTAACTGAGATGGCTCAAAAAAATAATTTGGATCCTGATGAGATTATTGACTTTAGTGCTAATATAAATTTTTTAGGACCCCCGTCTTTACTCTTAGAAGCTATTAAAAGTAATATGAATAAAATAGAAAATTATCCTGAAATCAATTCGAAATCTCTTAAAAATAATATCGCAAAAAAACACTTTCTTGATCCTGAGCAGGTAACAGTTGCTAATGGTGCAGCAGAAATGATTTATCAGCTGACAAAGATATTAAAACCCAAAAAAGTGATGGTGATTGATCCTACATTTTCGGAATATGAGCTGGCAGCAGAGTCAGCAGCTGCAGCAGTAGAACATTTTAGCTTAAGTAAAAAAGTTGATTTTAAATTGGATTTAGAGAAGTTGAAAATAAGCTTAAATAAAGATATTGATCTATTGTTTATCTGTAATCCCAATAATCCAACTGCTCATTTATTAAAAACAGCTGAACTTGAAAGCTTAATTCAAAAAGCAGTTAAAGAAGAGATTATTGTTGTAATAGATGAAGCCTTTATAGATTTCTTAACTGATCCCGATAAATATTCAACAATTAAATTATTAGACAGTTATAATAATTTAGTAATACTTAAATCAATGACCAAACTATTTGCTATTCCAGGTTTGCGGCTGGGATATGCTCTAACAAATAAAAGTTTAAGTTTAGAACTGGAAACTAAAAGAGATCCCTGGTCAGTTAATTATTTTTCGCAGCTGGCTGGAGAGATTATTTTTTCCAATCAGCAGGAAATAAAAGATTATGTTAAATTAAGTCAAGAAAAAATTGCTGCCGAAAGAAAATACCTGTATCAAAAACTAAAAAAATTTAAAAAACTAAAAGTTTATCAGCCAACAACTAATTATATTTTTATAGATATTTCAGAAACAAATTATAACTCAGCCGAATTAAAACAGGAACTTTCCAAAGCAGCTATTTTAATTCGTAATTGTGATAGCTATTATAACCTACAGGATAACTATATTAGAGTTGCTGTTAAAAATAGAAAGGCAAATAAGATCTTAATTGAAAAATTAAAAATCATTTTAGAATAAAAAGGGGAGATTTAAGTGGGAGTTATTTTAATTCAGGGTGGGGCCAGAAGTGGTAAAAGCAGCTTCGCTGAACTGATTGCAAAAAAAATTGCTGGTCTGGATGTTATTTATCTAGCAAGTGGTGTTGTGACTGATTCAGAAATGGAATTAAGGATAGAAAAACATCAAAAACAGAGACCATCTGAATGGCAGACAGTAGAAGAAGCCTATAGCATCAGTTCATATTTAAAAAATATAGAAAAAAATAAAACCATTTTATTTGATTGTTTAACTACCTATCTTGGTAATTTAATTTTTAAAAAACAAAATAAAGATTTTGAAAAAATGGAATTTGAAATTTTAGCAGAAATAGAGATTATTTTAAAAATTGCCATAAAAAAGAATTTGAATCTAATTATAGTTCAGAATGAAACCGGTAAGGGAGTTGTACCAGCTTCTAAAATGGGCAGAAATTTTAGAGATATTTCGGGAAGAGCTGCTCGTATGGCAGCAGAATATGCTGATAAAGTTTATTTAGTTCAGGCTGGGCTGCCGCTTGAGATTAAAGAAAAAGGACTAAGAAATATTAAAAAGTTTACTTCAGATGACGGGGAGGTTAGGGTGCTTTGAAAAAAGTTTTAAATAATTTTTTAACTGCTCTAACTTTTATGAGTCGAATTCCAGTTAAGCTAAAAGAAGTTTCAGAAATAAAGCTTAATTATTTTCCACTGGTAGGACTTTTGCTAGCAGTTATTATTATTATAAGTGAATATTTTTTATCATATATTTTTGCTGTTGAGATCAGAGCGTTATTATTGCTAATAATTTATATTTATTTAACTGGAGCACTGCATCTGGATGGTCTGGGAGATTTTGCTGATGGTTTTTTTGCTGGTAGAGGTAAAGAAAAAACTATAAAAATTATGCATGATTCAAATTCCGGAATTTTTGCTCTTGTGACTTTAATTTTAATTTTAGCTTTAAAATATCTTCTTTTTAAAGAACTTCTGCTTGGAGAAAATATACAGGCGATTATAATTATGGCTGTACTAATTCGCTATATTCTAGGCTATGTTGTAATATTTATTGAGCCAGCAGAGAGTAGTATGTTGGGAGGTGCTTTAAGTAAAAGTGCAGAGGTGATTGACTTATTTTATAGTACTTTAATAACAATTTTCATTTTTTGTATTTATTTTTATTTTAAAGGATCATTTTTTCTTTATCCAATATTATTATCGGTAGTTCTTATTTCATTTTTAGTTTTTTATTTAGCCGGCTGGAGCTATAAAAAACTGGGAGGAATTACTGGAGATATTCATGGAGCGATTATTGAACTGGGAGAATTAATTTTTCTTTTAACTCTAAGTATTTTTTAAAATCAAAAAAAATAATAAAGGTGGTTTGTAAAACATGAAAAATTCAAATTCAATTAGTATAAAAAATTCAAACACCTCACTTTTGGTAAAAATTTCTCTGTTAATAGCTTTATCTGTAGTGGGATCATATATTAAGTTTCCTGGACCGGTTGGGAGTATTGCCCTTGATTCTTTGCCTGGATATTTAGGAGTTATAATTATTGGAGGTCCAGCTGGAGGAATTGTTTTAGCTTTAGGTCATTTGCTTTCTGCTCTTAATTCTGGTTTTGTTCTGGGGCCAATTCATTTATTAATTGCATTGATTATGGGAGTCTGTGGTTTGATATTTTCATATTTTATTGAAAAAAATATTTATCTAGCTGTAGTTATTACTACATTTTTTAATGGAGTAGTATCAGCAGCTGTTTTAATACCTTTTTTTGGAATCCCATTTTTTTATGGAACAGCTCCGGTTCTGACAGTTGCTTCATTTGTTAATATTTTATTAGCAGTAGTTGTTGCTAAATATTTAAAAGATAAGGTGGGAAATTAATAAATGAAAGTAATTAATAGTCTTCGTGATATTTCTCTGCTGCAGATTAATGAAAAAGAGCTTCTGGTAATTGCCTGCGATTCTGCAGGAGGCTTAGGAGAAAAAAAATATGACCAAGTAAAAGTTTCCAATAAAATTCTTGGTAAATATACGGTTAAGGTACCTTTGATGGAGGTTATGTCTATTGGAGCTGAAGTTATTTCAGTAATTGATAATCTTGCAGTAGAGTACAAACCGACAGGCAAAGAAATTATTGCAGGAATTAAGGAGAATCTTAAGCTGCTTAGTTCAGCTGAACTTTTAAATGGGAGTACAGAAGAAAATATAAAGACAGTTCAGACTGCTTTAGGAGTAACAGTGATTGGAAAAATAACTCTGGAAAAATTAAAAAAATATACTTTTTCTAACAAGAATAATATAATTGTAGCAGCAGGTTTACCTTTAGTTGGAGAAAATTTGATGAAGTATAAATCAAAAGCAGTTAATCTCAAAAAATTTCTTCAGCTTAAAGAACTAGATTATATTAGTCAATTTTTACCAGTGGGTTCTAAAGGTATTTTATATGAGGCAAAAATTATGGCTAAAGAAAATAATTATGATTTTGAACTAATAAATAATAAGCTTGATTTATTAAAATCAGCCGGGCCAGCCTCAGTGATCTTATTGAGTCTTAAAGAAAAAAAATTCTCTAAATTAAAAAATGAAATAGATCTACCTTTAAATAGAATTGGAAAACTGATTTAAATATAGTTGTTTTTTTAAATTGGAAATTTATATTTATCAGCATTAATGTTGAATTTGAGAATCTCTTTTTATAAAATTAAGAAAATAAGGATGATTAAATTGGGTAAAAATTATATTATAGGTACTCGTGATAGCAATCTTGCTTTGAAACAGTGTAATATAGTAAAAGAAAAACTACAAAAAAAATTTCCAGAAATAGGATTTGAATTTAAAGAAATTTCAACAAAGGGAGATCGAGAAAGAGATAAAAAATTTGCTGATATTAATGCAGAAGGTATTTTTGTTAGAGAAATAGAAATGGCCCTGATTTCGAGGGAGGTTGATCTGGCAGTACATAGTTTTAAAGATCTTCCTACTAGGCTGCCCAAAGATTTAGAAATTGCAGCAATTGTTGATCGTGCTAATCGTTATGATGTACTTGCAGGGGCAGAAAAAAAGCTGGATGAATTACCTAAAGGGGCAAGGCTTGGAACTGGAAGTTTACGTCGAAAATCACAGCTTTTAGCTTACCGTTCTGATTTTGAAATTGTTCCTATCAGAGGCAATGTAGAAACAAGACTAAAAAAGATTAAAAGTCAGAATCTAGATGGTATAATTTTAGCTGCAGCCGGTTTGGAACGTCTAGGACTTAAAGCGCAGATTACAGAATATTTACCACCTGAGATTTGTCTTCCTGCTGCCAGACAGGGTGCAGTAGCAGTAGAAATTAGAAAAGAAAGTACTGAACTAAAAAAAATTTTAAAAATGATTGAAGATAAAAATACTGCTCTTGAAGTATGGACAGAGCATGCATTTTTAAAAGAGATGGAAGCTGGATGTCATGCACCACTTGCAGCCGAAGCATTAATTGAAGCTGAAAGCCTAACTTTAACAGCAGCAGTTGGGAAAATAGATGGCAGTAGAATTATAAAAAGAAAAGTCAGCACCAAAAAATTAAATTTAAATTCATTAAAAAAATTAGGAAAGGGTCTGGCACAAGAAATAAAAGCGGCTGGTGCAGCCGAAATTTTAGCTAGACTAAAGAAATAAAAAAGGAGAATAAAAAATGGGAGCAAAGGTTTATTTAACTGGAGCCGGTCCAGGTGATCCGTCTCTTTTAACATTAAAAGCAAAAAGAGCAATTAAAAAGGCAGACGTTATTTTATATGATCGTCTCGCAAATAATCGTTTTTTAGAATATGCCAGCAGTGAGGCTGAAAAAATTTATGTTGGTAAAAAAGCAAAGAATCATCATTATACTCAGTCCGAAATTGAGGCTTTAATGATTGAAAAAGTTAAAGTTGGAAAAACTGTCTGTAGACTTAAAGGCGGAGATCCGTTTGTTTATGGTCGGGGAGGTGAAGAGGCTTTAAAATTAAAAGAAGCAGGAATTGATTTTGAAATCATTCCTGGTATTAGTTCTTCACTTGCGGTACCTCTTTATGCGGGGATTCCATTGACACAGAGACATCTAGCATCTTCATTTGCTGTGATTACCGGACACGAAGCAGCTGACAAAGAAAAGAGCACAATTGATATTGAAAAAATTGCAGCTGCTGTAGATACTCTGGTAGTTTTAATGGGGGTTGGTAAATTAGCTCAGACTGTCGAAAGAGTTTTAACTGCCGGTAAAAGTCCAGAAACTCCTGTGGCTCTAGTTCGCTGGGGAAGCCGATCCAAGCAGCAGACTATAACTGGTACCTTAGACAACATAGTTCAAAAAGTTGAACAGGCAAATTTCAAGCCACCAGCAGTAATTGTGATTGGAAGTGTTGTTAATTTACGAGAAAAACTGGCTTGGTTTGAAAACAAAAAATTGTTGGGTAAAAATATTTTAGTTACTAGACCTAAAAAACAGGCAATTTCTTTTATAGAAATGATTGAAGGAGAGGCTGGTAGCACTGTTTTTGCTCCAACAATTGAGATTAAAGCAGCTGAAAATATTGGTCCTTTACAGAAAGAGGTTGGTAATTTAGAAAACTATAGTCATCTAATTTTTACTTCGGTTAACGGTGTTAAGTATTTTATGCAAGAACTGGATCGTCAGCAGCTTGATTTAAGAGCTCTGGCTGGAACAAAAATAATGACAATTGGTTCTAAAACTGCTGAAGAATTAAGAGCAAATGGAATTAGAACAGATTTTTTACCTGAAGATTATTCAACTTCAGGAATCTTAGACTATTTAAAAAAACTTCAGAGTAAAGGTGAAATTAATCTGAGGCAAGCTTCATTTTTATTACCTCGAGCAGATATTGCTCCTAAAATACTTGAAGAAGAACTTAGAAATATGGGCGCAAAAGTCAAAAATGTTGAAGCTTACAAAACAGAAGCAGTTGAGATGGAGGTAGAAATTTTGGATCTGCTTAAAAATGATGACCTTGACTTATTAACTTTTACTAGTTCTTCAACAGTAGATGATTTTATTACTGGTTTAGAAAAATTAATTAAGTCTCAAAATGAATTGTTAGAAAATGAATCAAAAGAAATTGATCAACAAAAATTATGGCAGCGGTTAAAAGAAATTCCAGCTGCTTGTATTGGTCCAGTAACAGCCAATCAAGCTAAAAAGTATGGATTGAATATCCAAATTACAGCAGCAGAATATACTATTGAAGGTTTATTTGACGAAATTTTAAAATATTATTTATAAATGGAGGTTTTTTTAAATGGATTTAAATAGAAGACCGAGGCGTTTGCGCAGTTCACAAAATATTAGGGAATTAGTAAGGGAAACAAATTTATCTGCAGCAGACTTTGTTAAACCATTATTTGTAGTTAATGGTGAAAATATAAGAGAAGAAATTTCTTCAATGCCTGATAACTATCACTTATCTTTAGACCAGTTGCAAAAGGAAGTTGAAAGACTTTTAGATCTAGGAATTAAAGCAATTATACTTTTTGGGCTGCCTAAATACAAAGATGCAGAAGGTTCCAGTGCCTGGCAGCAGAATGGAATAGTACAAAAAGCTGTTCGACGGCTTAAAAAAGAATTTCCAGAACTTTTAATCATTACTGACCTTTGTTTATGTCAGTATACTGATCACGGCCACTGTGGAATTCTAGAAGATGGTAAAATTAAAAATGATGCAACGTTAAGTAGATTGGCTAAAATTGCACTTTCACATGCAGAAGCAGGTGCAGATATGATTGCTCCCTCAGATATGATGGACGGGAGAGTAGCAAAAATAAGGCAGACGTTAGATGAAAATGGATTTAAGGAAATAGGAATTATGGCCTATTCTGCTAAATATCATTCATCATTTTATGGCCCATTCCGTGATGCTGCTCATTCAGCACCAGGACAGGGTGACCGCAGCAGTTATCAGATGGATGCTGCTAATTCTGATGAAGCTTTAAGAGAAATAGAATTAGATGTTAAGGAAGGTGCAGATATTATAATGGTTAAACCTGCTCTTTCTTATTTAGATATAATTCAAAAAGCCAGTGATAACTTTAATCTACCTCTAGCAGCTTATAATGTAAGTGGAGAATATGCAATGGTTAAGGCTGCAGCAGAAAAAGGATGGATTGATGAAAAGAGTGTTGCTTTAGAAATTTTAACTTCTATTAAAAGGGCAGGTGCAGATATTATCATTACATACTGGGCTGATAGTGCTGTTCAGTGGTTAAATGAATAATTAAAACCTGAATCCGTATGAACCAGAGTATAGGCACTTAAAATTGTAAAAAACTAAAATTTGAGCAATAGATAATTCAATTTAATAGGCTGAACTGTATTTTAATGGCTATTCATAGAAAAACTCCTTTTTTTCTTTAGTTGGAACTGTATTTAAGACATAGATCCCCCTGGGTAGTGATATTTAACTTTTTGTGATTTATTTTAGTTTGATCTGTCA
>Ga0208786_10217_pt1 | contig 10851 bp, 11 predicted proteins | sample Wag42014_12_17_FD_187357 | JGI IMG/M metagenome (GOLD analysis project Ga0208786, IMG submission 187357) | Deep subsurface shale carbon reservoir microbial communities from Ohio, USA - Utica-2 Time Series 2014_12_17 (SPAdes) (version 2) ... | reverse complement strand
TAATAATTATGCTCGAAATTTTGTTATGAATTCAGTTAATTAAAAGATAATAAAGGAGGAGTTTGGTGGGTAGAGATAATAGGTTAGAGATTATAAATGAAATAAGTAACAGACGGAATTCAAATGTCATCTGTTATTTTACAGGGGATAGAAAGAATATAAGCACTAGGATTGCACCCGATGCAATTAAGATTATTTATCAGCATTTAGAAAGGTTAGAACCTAAAGAAAAAGTCGATTTATTTATCTATACCCGCGGAGGAGATGTACTAACACCTTGGCGGTTAGTAAATTTAATCCGTGAATATTGTAATTTTTTCTCTGTTTTAGTACCATTTAGGGCTTATAGTGCCGGGACATTAATCTGTCTTGGAGCTAATGAGATTGTGATGGGCAAAATGGGGGAGTTAGGTCCTATTGACCCTACTGTAGCTAATGCTTTTAATCCACAAGATCCGAATAACCCTGAAGCAAAAATTCCTATCAGTGTTGAGGATGTTAGCTCTTACTTTGATTTAGCTCAGCAGAAATTTAATTTAAAGAGTGAAGAGAATCTAATTAAAGTATTCTCATATTTAGTAAATAAGGTACACCCTTTAGCTTTAGGAAATGTACGTCGTAACTACTTACTAATTAGATCCACAGCCAAAAAATTATTATCTTTACACTCTTTAGGTGAAGATGAAGTAGTAGTAGAAAATATTATAAATTATTTGACAGAAAAACTTTATGCTCACAATTACATGATCTCTCGTAAAGAAGCATCAGATGTTAAATTACCAGTTAAGCTAGCTGAACCAGAATTAGAAGGCTTACTTTGGCGTCTCTATGAAATATATGAAAAGGACTTAGAATTAAAGAAACCATTCCAACCTTTAGATTATACAAATAGACATAGTAATGAATTTGAAGTTTGTGGCGGTTACATTGAGAGTCAGAATTCATTAGATTCATTTATGTTTAAGGGAAAGGTACAACAGGATGAAATGATGCAAGAACCAGAGGTCAATATTATTCAACAAAAATGGGTTTCATCTTTTAGATAATAGCATATGGTACAACCACAAAAAGGTTACCTTTCGCGGCAGAATACATTTTTTGGTCAATATGACCTTTTTGTGTTCTAATCATATATAAAATTATTTGAAGGAGGTAATTAAATATGAGTGAAATTTTTTTAAAATTTGAACCCAAAAATAATAATGCCTACTATATTATTAATGATAATTCTGGTTCTCCATCAGCCAATTATTCCTCTAATATAGATAAGGAAGGAATTATTGTTATTGACGAAGATAATAATACAAGTGCTGATAATATGTGAAAATTAAATTTTCATGTATAAAAACTACTGAAAAGGATATGATAATTAGTGTAAGAGGTCAGCAATGGTCGAGGTAAGATTGATTTAGGTTCCAAATTCTATTTGGGATTTAGGTTGGTCGAGCAAAGATTATTATAGGCCGAATTTATTTTCGGTCTATAATGGTTAGAGCGAAGATCAGTATAGGTTCTGAAAGGGCCTGCAATTTAGCCGAAGAGGTTATTGTTCCGGGTTCGTCAGGGATCTATGCTGGTCGACCTAAGAAGATGATAGGATCTGGAGGGATCCTGTTTTGTGGTCGAGAGACTGCTCTTGGTTTCGAGATTGGTTCTATCATCTTCGAGCAAAGGTTATTGTAGGCTCGGAACGGATCTATAGTAGTCGAAAGATTGCTGTGGGTTCCTGAGGGTCTGCAGTAGCCGGAGCGCAGATCATTGTTGGCTTCTTTTTATATTTTAATTAAACTTTTAAATTGTTTTCAATTATTTTCCAGGAAATATTTATTGGAGATGTTTCCCCAATTATTCTCTTTAACAAAGATACTCCTAACCTATAAAATAGATCAGGAGTATCTTAATCATTATATCTTAATTATTATTTAATACCTTACACCAAAGGTTCATATCCTCAAAACCACCAGCGATATGACAGTTCTGTATTAAACGGCCATTATACTCATATTCTGCTTCTTTAAATACCTTATTCATCCCGTAAGAAGTTGAGCGAGCAATACTATAAAGAGAATGATATCTTCTAGCTTTCAATTCAGATTCTAGCTTATTTAAAATATAACTAGCATATCCGTTGCCTCGTGCGCTAGGTAAAGTAGCAAAATCAGTCATCTCTGCATTCTTAAATTCAGGATTAGTCTCCGCAGACGCAGCAGCTACTAAGTCTTCCCCATCATAAAGCAAACCATAAATAACATCAGAATTCATACTCTCTTCAATATACTCCTTCTTAAAGATAGGAGTTGGATAGGAAGTAAAGACTTCTTTATATAGCTCTGTCATTGCTGTTATATCGCTAGGCTCTGCTATTTTAAATTCACAATCATCATCTAACTCTACTAGACCTTGATCACTTTCTTCTTGCAGCAAGTCTGCTACAATCTGATCTTTCTTCTCTCTATTCTGTTGGCGACTTCGCTCCGAATCAGGATAGAAAGCCATAATAATTGCAGCTTCATCTAAATAGTAATCTTCAATTAATCCTTCAGCTATAAATCCAATATTAGAAAACTGTTGATGGTCACTAAACCTAACTTTAACCCAAATCTTACCATATTCGTTTGATTTAGCTTCTCCTTTCAAACGATTTCCTAAATTATTTAAACCAGTGCCACTGTATGACTCAACTACAATACGTTGATTTAAATCAGAATATTTAGCTTTAGCTTCATAATCACGTCCCCGAATAATCTTTGTCTTCTTATACTTAGTTTCAGATTTCAATTGAGAAATTGACATATGACAATCCCTCCTATTCTGTTAATGAGTAATCAGTGTCAGTAAAGCCCACTAAAAAGTTATTAAACTAGATGCAGTAGCTATCTCAGTCTTAACTTCTACAAACTTATCTCGTCATTCTCCTCAGAAAGTAACTTCTGCACTCCCTGGGGTTCTACTGTTTCGCCATTATCAGCTTTCTCTTCAATCTCCGTACAAACATTACACTCTTCTGGACATTCATCACTCTTAATTTCTGGTTCAGTGTAAACTACAATATTTCCTTCATAATTTCTAAGCACTGTCTTCTGTCTTGATGAAGAAACTACATAGTTAGGAGTAACTGGAATCTTACCGCCTCCTCCTGGTGCATCGACTACATAACGTGGTACTGCAAATCCAGAAGTATGACCAATTAATGACTCCATAATTTCGATTCCTGCTGAAATCGAAGTACGGAAATGCTCAATTCCTCGTGAAAGGTCACATTGATATAAGTAATATGGTCTAATTCTATTCTTAACTAGCTCATGCATCAATTCTTTCATTACTAATGGACAATCATTAACATTCCTTAATAAAACAGTCTGATTCCCTAATGGGAAACCATTATCTGCTAATCTATCTAAAGCTTTTTTAGCAGTCGTTGTTAACTCTTTTTTATGATTAAAATGGGTGTTAATCCAAATAGGAGAATACTTTTTTAGCATACTAATTAATTCATCATCTATTCTTTGTGGTAAAACGACTGGAACTCTACTACCTATTCTTACTACATCTACATGAGAGATTTCTTTTAACTCAACAATAATTTCTTCTAATACATCTAAATCTAATAATAATGGGTCTCCACCAGATAAGAGTACATCTCTAATTTGAGGATTATCCTTAATATATTCAATCCCAGTTTTAATCTGTTCTAAATCAACCTTTTGCTGGCTGTCCCCTACTTTTCTTTTGCGAGTGCAGTGTCGACAAAACATCGAACACTTATTGGTTACTAATAATAATACTCGGTCAGGATAGCGATGTGTTAAACCTGGTACTGGTGAATCTTCTTCTTCATGTAGAGGGTCACTCATTTCATAAGCAGATTCTTCTAGTTCTGATTTCTGTGGTATTGATTGCAGACGAATTGGACAGTATTCAGAATCAAAATCAATTAGCGAAGCATAATAAGGGGTTATTGACATAGGAAAGATATTAGTTGCTTCCTCAATCTCTTGAGCTTGTTGGTCTGAAAGGTCAAAGTGTTCCTGTAACTCTTCAACATTAGTAATACTGTTTTCTAATTGCCATTGCCAATCGTTCCATTCTTCGGGAGTACAATCCCATGATTCATCGATATTTTCTGATGATTCCACTTTAATTATCACTCCTTATTGTTTGTTGATAATTTAAAGCCTTTTATATTATTAAATAAAAGACTCAGTATTCCTCCTTATTCTGTAAATTAATTTTAACTAATTAAATATTCCCACTTATATACTATGTTTCAAAAACCATTTGATGAATATAAATTTTGCAACTGGGAATTATAAAGTTATATTCCCGGGGAATAAGGAGGTGAAGGCATAATGTCTAAAATAGCATGTAATGTTAGCAACTGCGCTTATTATGGAAGTGGTAATGTCTGCGAAGCAGATAAAATTAGTGTTAGTGATACTAACTTTTCAGCTAATACTAATACAAAAGCAGGAATGGAAGTTGGGTCTTTCAGTGAACAGGTGACTTCTAATACATCTGGTGAAACCCAATGTGTCACTTTCAAGCCAGCAAATAAATAGATATTTAAAAAGGTGGAGCTATTAGCTCCACCTTCTTACTTAATCATTTTCGATTTTAATAATCTCTGTCTGTGTAATTGCTTCTGATACTAATTCTTCAACTGCTAAATCTTCCTCAGCATACTCAACAAACCTTAATTTAGGTTTAGTTTCTGGATTATCTGGAACAAAAAGTGTACAACAATCATCATACGGTTGGATTGATATTTCATAAGTACCTATATCCTTTGCTCTTCTCTTTATTTCATTCTTATCTAAACCGATCAGTGGTCTAAAGACAGGCATCTTAGTCATAGCATTGGTTACGTACATACTATCTAAAGTCTGACTAGCTACCTGACCAATACTTTCTCCAGTGATTAAAGCCTTACCATCTTCATTTTCAGTAATCTCTTCTGCAATCTTCATCATTAACCGTCGCATAATGATTGTTAACAACTTTTTAGGGCATTCATCCTTAATCGCCGTTTGGATTTCAGTAAATGGTACTACTCTCAAATTAATACTCCCACCAGCATAGCTAGCTAACACACGACAAAGATCGATCACTTTCTCCTTAGCTCGTTCGCTAGTAAACGGAGGACTATGAAAATAAATAGGAATCAGTTCTACCCCTCGTTTCATAGCCATCCAACCGGCTACAGGACTATCTATTCCTCCCGAAAGTAACAAGCCTGCTTTGTCACTACTACCTACCGGCAATCCACCTACCCCCGGTAGATCATTTGCATAGACATAAGCCTGTCTATATCTAATCTCTACATTTAATTTAAAGTCTGGATTATGCACATCTACTGTTAAATCTTCAGTGTTACGCAAGACATGAGCACCTAATTCACGATTAATTTCCATAGAGTCATACTCAAAGCCTTTATTAATGCGTCTAGTTTCGACTTTAAATGTTTTAGCTTTATCAGATAACTCCTTTTCTACTAATTCTAAACCCGCTTCCTTAATCTCCTCAAAATCTAAGGCAGTCTCTTTCGCTGGGCAGACGCCAACTATCCCAAAAACTTTCTGTAGTCTATCAGTCACTACATCTACATCATTCATTTCTGTTTCAACGAAGATCCGCCCATCTGTCTTATAAACATCTGCTTTAGCTATCTCTGTTAAACTCTGTTCAATATTGCTTATTAACTTATCTTCAAAAAGGTGACGATTGCCACCTTTAGTTCCAATCTCCCCATAGCGAACTAAAATTAAATCTTTCATTAATTCTCCCTCCCAACAGTTCCTCCCTTAGTCATAACTCAACTACTGACCTTCTATTAATCACAACTTAACCACTAATTTTACGTAACTGTGGTACGCTTTTTATTAACTTTTCAATAGTGTAATCTATTTCTTCTTCATTATTAAAAGTAGATAAACTAAATCGTAATGTCCCTTCCATAGCATCTTCGTCTACTCCCATAGCTGTTAAAACATGACTTGGTGCAGAATCTTTTGAAGAACAGGCTGAACCAGTAGAAACATAAATATTCTCTTCTTCTAAAGCATGAACTAAGACTTCACCTTTTAAACCCCGGAATGAAAGGTTTAAAATATGAGGGGCACCATTCTTTAGTTCAGGGCCATTAATCTGAACTTCATCTAAACTAGAGATAACACCATCAGCTAATCGCGTCTTTAATTCCTGCATCTGTGCCACATTTTTCTCCACATCCTCAGTAGCTAATTTAACTGCTTCACCAAAACCTACGAAACCAGGTACATTCTCTGTTCCAGCACGATAACCGTTCTCTTGTCCACCACCAGTTATTAGTGACTTTAATCTCGTATCTTTTGCTACATATAATCCACCGCTCCCTTTAGGACCATGAATTTTGTGGCCACTCATAGAAAGTAAATCAATTATAGAGTTAGATAGATCAATTTCTATCTTATCTAAAGCCTGAACGGCATCTACATGTAAATAAAGTTTACTATCCTTATACTCTCTAACTATCTTTTCAACCTCATCAATCGGTTGAATCGCTCCTACTTCACTATTGACGTACATAATACTAACTAAAATTGTATCTTCAGAGATCTCTTCACGTAAATGGTCTAAATCTAAGATACCATTTTCATCTACATCAAGATAAGTAACCTTCCAACCTTCTTGCTCTAAATCCTGAAATGGATGTAAGACAGAAGAATGTTCAACCTTAGTAGTAATCAGATGGTTACCATATCTCTTTAATGTATCGACCGTTCCTTTGATAGCTAGATTATTAGATTCCGTTCCTCCAGAAGTAAAAATAATCTCTTCTTCATTAGCTCTAATAACCTTTGCCACTTTTCTTCTTGCTTCCTTAAGCAGTTTTTCTGCGTCTATGCCCTTTTGATGAAGTGATGAAGGGTTGCCATAATTATTAGTTAAAGGCTCCATCATCGCCTCCACAACTTCTTTTCTGGGTTTAGTAGTTGCACTATTATCTAAATATACTTCTTTCATAGCATCATCCTCTTTTCTTAATTAGTAATCATTTTAATTTTATTATGAAAGAGATTTCTTCAAAATATGTCTATTCTTTTAGTAATCCAGTATAATATTGTACCACAACTGCTTAATTTAAGCAAGAAAAGCAGAATATGACTCTACCTAATCTAATTTATGGTCAACCGATGCTAATTTCTGTCCCATACTAGCTTCTTTATCTCTCCGGTCATCAATCTTAATTGAAGTAGAAACTCGCATAGCACCATTTTGAAATGGGACTTCATGTAATTTTTTAATCACTTCAAAAATCACATCTAATTCCCCTTCAATAATAGTTCCCATCGGTGTTAACTGATATTCAATTGCATCTTCATTTCTTAAAACCTTCTGACATTCAGCTACATATCGACTAAGACTAGTATCACCGGTTCCTAAAGGAACTACCGTCACTTCTACAATTGCCATTTTATTTACCTCCTGTGTTATAATAAATAATTAAACACTAAGTATAATTAATCAAAGACTACTAACTCTTTTAACTTCTCTATATCATAACTATAATCTAGAATCTCATTAAGATGTTCCAAATCCTTAATATCCTTCTTCATAAAGATACGCATAGCACGCTTCTTACCAATTCCCGGCAGTGCTTCTAATTCTGCTACTCCTGCTTGATTAATATTAAACGGCCACGGCAAGCCAGTTATTGAACGATATCCATGATCAATAACCTTCACATCCAAAATTTCACCTATCTCCCGCTGACCAGGAACTCCTACTAAGATAGGATAAGTTCCTAACTGTCTACCAAAAGATAGCTTTCCTTTAACTTCTTCAATAATTACCTCTTTTAATATAGTTTCCACTGGAAATAATCGTTTTAACATCGGTTTATTAATCTCTTCATTAACTTTCTCTTTATATTCTTTAAAATCATGCTTACTATATCCATGAACTGCTTCATAATCTTTTAAAGGGTTTACCTGGCGAATATTAATTCTTCGTACTAAAAGATCTGAATCTAAGATTTTTTTTAAAAAATTAAAGTTCAATTCCATAGTCTTCTTACTCTCACCCTGTAACCCATGTAAGAGATTAATTCCTGGTAACAGTTTAGGTACTCCGTCTTCTCGATAACCACTCGCTTCATTCATCATTTTTATTGCTTGCATAGTCTTCTTTTTATTAGTACCGATATTATTAGCTTTTAATACCTTAGGGTCAGCTGATTCTAACCCAAAAGCAGCCACATCCCCAGCAGTATTATATTTAGCAATCGTCTCCAAAATCTGAGCAGCTTCATCAGTAAAATCAGCAATCGTAGCTGGATTAACGTTGTCCATATGTAAGACTTTTAAATTAGGAGCTACCTCTCTAATTCCCGAATAAAGTTTTTCAATTGCTGTCGGATTAGGAACTAGCTTATCACCCACTTGCTTAGCCTGATAGAGTAATAAATCAGTCTGACAACCTAATCTAAAGTATTGATTACCTAACTTAGCTAAATTCTTTACTTCTTTAATGACCCCCTCGACACTCCGTTGATATATAACTTCCTTAAATCCTTCACTACAAAAAGAACAATGGCTCTCCCTAGGACAACCTCTAAATGTCTCTAATTCACAGACTAAATGAGGAAAATTGGGATGTTCATTGGTCACTTCTGCGCCTAATACTGCCCATCTATCTATTAATTCTGATGACTCTAATTTATTATGTAGATTAGTATTAGTTAATTCTTGATATATAGTTAAACCGGGAACCTCTTTTGCTAACTGGTCAATAAACTTCACTTCCAAACTGCAGTTGATTATTGGTCCACTCAAAATAACTTGAGCTTGGTCTAATCTTTTAGCAATCTCCTCTATTTCTTGTAAGGAAATAGGTTGTCCACCTAAATACCTACCTGGTACTGTCGTTCCTGCAATTATAATTACAAACTCCGAATTATGTAATTGACTAATTAATCGCTCCTCATTATCACGAAATTGATCAATTGTTAAATAATTAATGTCTTTATTTTTTAACCCAGCATCTTTTAATGCTCCATAAGTATATCTAATATGTGGAGCGATATATGGAGGCACTCCTAAACAAGATGGCTCATCTAAATATCCATCTAAGATACTTACTTTAACTTCTGACATCTCCGTATCTTCCTTTCAAAACAAATACTTTATTTTTTATTATACTTTATCTGTAATTATTTATCAAACTGCACGCATAGTTTTATTCACCTTTCAAATTTTCACCATAGAACAGACGATCATGCCGGGTTAATATACTACAATAAGACACTTCCCTAATTAGAGAAGTGCCTTTATATCTATTAGACTGTCATACCTCCATCGATCACATATTGAGCTCCAGTTGTGAACCTCTCCATCTAAATCAAAAATAAGATTTAGATGGAGCTTCTAACTACTTCATATAGATTAAATTTCAATCTATACTACTAGGTTAGTTTACAAGATGTTTGATATTTAACTGTTTTGACCTAAAAAATTAGGCAATCCTTAATCTTGAAGGAGGGTTCACAACTCCATTATCCCTAGCTTGATTAACAAGTTTAGGAATACATTTTTTATTCAAAAACTTACGCATTATATTTAACGAGCCATTAACATCAGCATTTATAGTTAACCCAATATCCGATTTAAAAAGCCCTCTTTCAATTCTACGAGATTTATTGTAATTATCTCTATTTAGTCTTTCTAAATCTAATGCAGAACATCCAGAAGTATAGGCTTCGTTAATTGTTATTAGTTCTATCCCTTCTAATTTAGCTTTATATTCAATTAATTCTTTTAACCTTTGCATTGGCACTTGAACAAATGATTTATTATAGTTCATATTCTGTTTAATTTGTTTTATATCTCCAATTATTATTTTAGATACTTGATATTCTTTAGCTAAATTAATTATTTCTCTACTTGCTTTATGGAGATAGTCTAATATATAGTTATTCCTCTTCATCCTAAGTTTTTTAATCTTGTTAGTATCTTTAAAGTTTTTAGAACCTGTTTGTTTCATTTTTATAGCTTGTAATTTAGTTATCTCTTTGTTAAAGTAACTGTTTTTACTTTTGATAGATTTCCCATTGATGATATAGTTATCTACATTATCTTTAAAAGTTAATGTAGCAAGATTATTCAAACCTAAATCAATAGCCATTATATTGCTACCTTTTTCTTTATCTTTGACTTCAATTTTATATATTACTAATAGATACCACTTATCAGAAAGGTTATCTTTTTTTATCCTTACTTGCTGGATTTTATCTAAATCTATCATGCTTTCAATTGCTGTAGGCAACTGAAATTCAAGACTTTTCACATTATATTTAGATTTAATCTCTCTAGATAAGGATAGTAACAGTTTTCCTTCTCTAATTCTGGTAGCTAAGTTAGTAAATATTATTTCGCTTGGATTACTATTTAAATATTTAAAATTAGGTGGTTTTGGTTGACCTTGATATTTATTAGGATTATTATTGTAATCTTTGATTGAGTTAAAGTAACTTTTCCAATCTTGAGCTAATTGTTTAAATAGTTGTTGTCTATTATGGCTGTGTAAATAATCTGTATGCCAATTAGATTTAAAATTATTTTCTAATCGAGTATATACAGGTTTGACTTCTTCATTATTCTTTATTTGATAATTAACTGTATTATACAATTTTGAACAATGCCAACTTAGTTCTTTAACTATTTCTAGTTGTTTATGACTAAAATTAGGTTTGAATTTAAAAGTTAATTTCATTTCTTTACACCTCCTCCATTTGGAATCTGCTTTTTGGTCTAGAAGCTATTGCGTTGTATCTACTGGTGGTGCTACCATAGAAACAATTAAAGAATATATTGA
>Ga0208786_10211_pt1 | contig 11024 bp, 8 predicted proteins | sample Wag42014_12_17_FD_187357 | JGI IMG/M metagenome (GOLD analysis project Ga0208786, IMG submission 187357) | Deep subsurface shale carbon reservoir microbial communities from Ohio, USA - Utica-2 Time Series 2014_12_17 (SPAdes) (version 2) ... | reverse complement strand
CAAAATTTATTTTCCCAGTATAGTCTGAAATGAAAAATCAAACCGTAGATCATCTGCATCATCAGCATGCCGGAATTTGATGTTAAATCACTACCATTAAAATTTATTTTTAAATTTGACTTGAAATCTATTTTTTTTCCAGTTATAGTAACCATACGGAGTCCCTCCTTTTAATTTGGTCGTTACTATTATTATAAAGGAAAGAGGCTCCTTTTTCTATATTTTTAGAGAAAAATCTTAATAAAAACTTTTTCACCCACTGGGTGAAAATAATATTTTGATAGAATTTTGCTATATTAGTACTGATAATTTATTTCGTGGTTGTTATGAATAATTCAAGACAAGAGAGTTTCTTAATGGTGATGGTACAATTCAGTTTCAATTCTCAGCCCCCAACAAAGGGGACTGCAATTGATAATATTAGTTTGACTCCAAGTATAGTTATGGTTTCAATTCTCAGCCCCCAACAAAGGGGACTGCAATACGGCGAAATTGGTGTCATTATTGACACGAGGGAGGTTTCAATTCTCAGCCCCCAACAAAGGGGACTGCAATCACTACTTACATCCCAGCTCGATATATCCTGATTGTTTCAATTCTCAGCCCCCAACAAAGGGGACTGCAATGCAAGGTAAGCGGCCAACAATGGCTAACCTTAGAGGTTTCAATTCTCAGCCCCCAACAAAGGGGACTGCAATTTGCTATTGAATGTCCAGAATGTGGTTATGACATGTTTCAATTCTCAGCCCCCAACAAAGGGGACTGCAATGAGATACATCTGGATATTTGTTTAGTTCTTTTCTGTTTCAATTCTCAGCCCCCAACAAAGGGGACTGCAATCTTTTGGTTATATTCAGGATAATATTAATATTATGTTTCAATTCTCAGCCCCCAACAAAGGGGACTGCAATACTTCCTTCTGCTGAGGCATTGTATAAGTCAGCTAGTTTCAATTCTCAGCCCCCAACAAAGGGGACTGCAATACTGAACTTGTGGGCTTTATGGAGGGCTTAGAAAGTTTCAATTCTCAGCCCCCAACAAAGGGGACTGCAATATGGAATTAGAAGCTCAACGCAGGGCTGTAGAGGGTTTCAATTCTCAGCCCCCAACAAAGGGGACTGCAATTCCTACAGTAGGTATATTGTCGTGTGATAAATCGTTTCAATTCTCAGCCCCCAACAAAGGGGACTGCAATTAATTCAACTCTCTTATTGGCAAAAAACTGCTGACGTTTCAATTCTCAGCCCCCAACAAAGGGGACTGCAATCAGTTTCTTTGTCCAACTTCCATAATGGATTGAAAGTTTCAATTCTCAGCCCCCAACAAAGGGGACTGCAATTAGAAAGTGTTGTCCTATCAATGCCAACATGTCTTGTTTCAATTCTCAGCCCCCAACAAAGGGGACTGCAATTGATGGCCAGAATTATAATTTGACTGACCAGGTATTTGTTTCAATTCTCAGCCCCCAACAAAGGGGACTGCAATTGTATTTTCTTCCATTATTCTCTGACTTCTTAATTTGTTTCAATTCTCAGCCCCCAACAAAGGGGACTGCAATGAAGTACTGCTGGTTCTGAGATAGAAGTTGACGAGTTTCAATTCTCAGCCCCCAACAAAGGGGACTGCAATTCTAAATTTCAGCCCTTCCTGCAGTTTCTTATATGGTTTCAATTCTCAGCCCCCAACAAAGGGGACTGCAATTCATTCTTCTCGCTGCCACCAGGAGGGTGGACTGGTTTCAATTCTCAGCCCCCAACAAAGGGGACTGCAATTGATAATACAGTCAAATCAAATTGTTTAGGTTGTGTTTCAATTCTCAGCCCCCAACAAAGGGGACTGCAATGTATGTTAAACCGTCAACATGATGCAATATAGTTTGTTTCAATTCTCAGCCCCCAACAAAGGGGACTGCAATTTGTTTTTTAGTCAGGGACTCTGATAAATATGGAGTTTCAATTCTCAGCCCCCAACAAAGGGGACTGCAATCAAATTGCTTTAAATAGATTACTGGCTACAATGAGTTTCAATTCTCAGCCCCCAACAAAGGGGACTGCAATACCATTTCCATTGAGAGATATTTGTGTACGATCTGTTTCAATTCTCAGCCCCCAACAAAGGGGACTGCAATTCAAGCTCTCCTTCAGCACTCCACACTAGATCAGGTTTCAATTCTCAGCCCCCAACAAAGGGGACTGCAATTTAAAGTTTTTGCAGTCTTCCTGGTAGCCATATGGTTTCAATTCTCAGCCCCCAACAAAGGGGACTGCAATTTGATTTGGTTTCTGGCTTTAAAGATATGAAAGCCGTTTCAATTCTCAGCCCCCAACAAAGGGGACTGCAATGGGCATGAAAGTTGATTTTCATCAAGTTAGACCTGTTTCAATTCTCAGCCCCCAACAAAGGGGACTGCAATTAAGAATAAAGGTACTTGTATTAGATGTGGAAGAGTTTCAATTCTCAGCCCCCAACAAAGGGGACTGCAATCTATCCAAAGATCCGATCTGTGAATATTGTTTACCTGTTTCAATTCTCAGCCCCCAACAAAGGGGACTGCAATCTACTTTTGAATTCTGACCACTTCATTCTGTTAAGTTTCAATTCTCAGCCCCCAACAAAGGGGACTGCAATTCAGGACTCTATGGATGTTGTTGGGGCAAGGAAAGTTTCAATTCTCAGCCCCCAACAAAGGGGACTGCAATCAAGTCTCTTGATTAGATTCGTGATAATCGGCTTGTTTCAATTCTCAGCCCCCAACAAAGGGGACTGCAATGTTGATTGGTCAACTGGTATTTTTAGAGATGAAAAAGTTTCAATTCTCAGCCCCCAACAAAGGGGACTGCAATATGTTGAAACTTTAGAAAATGAAGTGGGAATAGATGTTTCAATTCTCAGCCCCCAACAAAGGGGACTGCAATGATACATTATGAAGAAACAGGAGAATATCCATCAGTTTCAATTCTCAGCCCCCAACAAAGGGGACTGCAATGTATTGTAAATTGAGGAGGTGATCTGGAATGGGTAGTTTCAATTCTCAGCCCCCAACAAAGGGGACTGCAATTGTCTATCAGCCCCACTACCCTGGCCAGCAATTAGTTTCAATTCTCAGCCCCCAACAAAGGGGACTGCAATTTTTGTTGATCCTTGTGGTAGTTATAGTTATGCTGTTTCAATTCTCAGCCCCCAACAAAGGGGACTGCAATTTAAGAAAATGTTTGATAAAATTAATATGGTATTGTTTCAATTCTCAGCCCCCAACAAAGGGGACTGCAATTAGAGTTCATATAGTTAACTGTCCTAATAGATTTGTTTCAATTCTCAGCCCCCAACAAAGGGGACTGCAATAGCAGGCTAAATTAGCCCTGTTAAATCAAGATTCATAAAGCCTATTTTGCGAATATCCATTATCACCTCCACAAAGAATAAAATCATTTTACTTCATCTCCTTCAAATGCCTTTTAGATTAGTATTTATAATCATTTGCGAAAGAAGCAGTAATTTAACAAACACTCCCCCTTCGCAAATTAAATTAACAGTGTATCATTATCATAATCTACAGACTTAAAATTCCCATGTTCTTCTACATAATTATCTTTTGGAGCAATTATTTTATAGATCCTAATATTATCTTTTTTCTTGTTCATTAACTCCAATACTTCATTTCTCATCATTAGAAATTTTTTGTCATCTAATTGAAATTCAAAAACTGATTTTTGAACTCTCTGTCCATAATTTTCACAGGTTTCAGCAACTTTTCTCAACCTTTTTCTGCCGTTAGCATTTTCAGTTGAAATATCGTATGCCAGAACATACATCAATTTTATCACACCTTTACTGATAAATAAATGGTGGGTATTCCTCAACATCTCCTCTTAATCTTCTTGCCAATAACCTTGCCTGTATAAAAGGAATTAAACCATAAGGAATTACTCTATCCAAAAGAGAATGTTTAATTTCATTTTGTTTCTTCTCTTGATATTGTTGTATTAATTTTTTTCGAAATTCATTTTTCATTTCTACTGCTCCACCAGTTTTAAATTCAAAATCATTTTTATTAACCTGTTTTCTATTAATCATAGTTAACACTAATCTTTCCACCATTATTGGTCTTAATTCTTCCATTAAATCTAGCGCTAAAGCTGGTTTGCCAGGTCTTATCTCATGTAAAAAACCGATTTGAGGATCTAAACCAACTGCTTCTAATGCAGTTCTACAATCATGATTTAATATAACATAAAGATAAGAAAGCATAGCATTAATAATATCCCTTGGAGGTCTTTTAGTCCGTTTTTCGAATTTAAATAAATCATTTTTATTTATAATCATTTCATCAAATACAGAAAAATAATTCTTAGCTGCAATACCTTCAAAACCTCTTACCTGATCAACATTATCGCTGTCATCAATTATGTTCAATATTCTATCTAACTTTGTAGCATTTTTACGAAGTGATTTTTCTGTTTTTTCATCACTAATATCTCTTGCACTTCTTAAAAGCATAGATCTTTGATTATAAATTTTACCTTTAATAAAACTCTGACTTAATTTACATTTTTCATTTTCATCTTTATATTTATCAAATTGTTCAACTCTTAATAAAACATTACCTTTAACAGGTCCAGCCCAATTTCCAATATAACGTCCTGCTCTAGTAACCCTAGTTACTGCAACACCATTTTTTATGCACCAATCAAGAGCATAATGACTTATTTTAGATCTTCCAAACAAGATAATACTTCCTAAATGATGTCCTGGAATTCTTATTTTTTCTTTTTTCTCAACTTCAACTATTATTACATCATGTTTTTTTCTTAAATAAGATTCAGGATTAGTAATATATAATGTATTTTTAATATGATGAGCCATTATTTTAACTCCTTAAGATAATTTTCTATTCTACTTGCTAAATCAGGTAAACAGTAATCTTTTAGCGAACAATTATTACATCTTTGATCATTTACCGGTTGTGGTGTGTTTTTGCTGATTAATAATTCTCTAACAGAAGAAATAGTATCCGTTAATTTCTTTCTTAACTTTTCATCTAAAACAACTTCTCTTCGTTTTCTTGATTTATCATAATAAATATAGCCAGACGTTATTTCTGTAGAAAACATTTCTTCAAGACAGATAGCCTGGGCAGCTAACTGAATATCGTCAGCTAATTTTTTCTTTTTCTTACCACTTTTAAATTCAACAGGAATTATTTTATCTCCCTCAAATTCAACAGTATCTGCAATCCCATATAAGCCATATTTTTCTGACCAAAGTGGTAAGCTATTTTCCACCTTTTTGTCCTTATTATAATAATTTTTTTCATTATCAACTCTTTTATGGACTATATTGCCCTGAATTGTAAACATATTTTCTTCATAAATTTCTTCAATATGAATCAATGCGAACTGTCTGGGGCAATATATATAATGCTGTAAAGCTGATATGGGGATTGAAGATATTTTTTGCCATTCAAAATATTGATTATCCATTTTTATTAATCCAATATTTTAGAAAGTGTAATTTTATCAGGTAAATCATTTTCTATATATACTTGATAATCATTAAATGCTCTTGGAGTTTCAACATTATCTTTTTTAGAAACATTTATTAAATCAAATAATTTATTTGCAGGAGCATTTCCAGTTTTATCTTCATGTGTAAAGACATATAAACCTCGACAGGCCATCATTCCTCTGCTTGCAGAACGATCTAAATCCCACATTTTAACTAATGATTCCCAGAATATTTCTAAATCCTCTTCTGTTACACCTGTATTATCTGCAAAATATGGGTTATAAAAACCATGAGCTACATATAAGCCATAAGGAATCATAGTTTTTCTTCCCATTTCAGTTATTTTATTAGAACTTTCACCTTCATCATCAGAACTTTGTTTTCGAGCATCTTCAGGTTTAGTTACTGCTACTCTTGTAATTGATAGATCCATTGGAACTATTGGATCTACAGATCTTGCAAAAGTTAATTGAAATGGCCCCTGAACCTGGCCACAATTAAATTTACTGGTACTCATCACAGCACCAAATGTCCTCACATCATAGAAGTTCTTACACATCCAATCTCTAGCATAATCAATTGAATCACGGTCATTAGCTTTTTCATCTAATTCTAGATCTTGATAAGCAAGTTCCTGTTGATTATATAAAACCCCTTCATTTTCAACATAAATATTCTCATCTTGAGTTAATGCTACCCAGTTTCTAACTTTTCTTTTTAAACTAACATCTGAAACTAATCCCTGCATCGTTTCGGGATCTACTCGCGGTAGATTACCTGCATCCGGATCACCATTTGGATTTCCGTCTTTTACATCAAATATAAGAATAAAATCATGTCTTTTTTCTGGATTACTATAAATCATTTAATTTTCCCCCTCTTTATCTTTTTCTGGACGATATGCTTTCTGCTGATAATATCCAAGTGCAAATAAACCCTGTTCTTTAAGTGATAGTGTTGCCGGAAAATCATTAAGTTCTACCATAATATCTTCCAATTCAGACTGCAGCCAGTAATACATCCCTGTAGTACTTTCTTCTTTCCTTAATTTTGCTAAATGATGCTGGGCTTTTCTAATCAGATTACCAAAAACTGAAGCTGGAGCTGATGAAGCAGTTCCATAATATCTATCGACAATTGTGGATTTAATTCCTGGTAATGCTTTTTTCTGAATAATTTCTATAACACTAAATAGACGACCACATAAATAAGCTGGATTATTCTCTTTTTTATTTAATTTTTCTTTCACTTTTATGCCCCCTTCAGGATGAGAATTAAAATACATTTTTAACAAAGAAGCTCTTGGTCTAGTTACGCGAAACTCAACATCTGCTTTTATTCGTTTAACTGTATTAAATAAAACCGCCTCTACCAGCGAATTTCCTTTAATAGCATATGAAGCTAAAGATTCTGCCACTATTGGTTTAATATCATCGAATTTAAAAGCTGTCTGACTAACTAAACTATTTATCCCATAATATCTGTCTGATTTATTATCATCCAACTTCATTTCTCTAAAATAATTATTAATATTCTCTTCAACATTTTTAATGGTTGTACTTATCCAATCTCTTACTACAGTCCGGCTGTTATTTGCACTTAAAGCCAGACAGTAAAATTCTTCATCATCAATATAAGATTTTTTTCCACTTCTAAATGAGTTCAAAAAATCTCTAAGTTCATTTTCTTCTGGGTTTTCTAAGAGTTCAAAGCCATTAAACTCTAAATTATTTTTAGTCCAAAAGATATATAATATATCTCCTATTTTTAAACGATGATCTTCTTTTGCAATTAAATAATTTGCTGCTCTACCATATTGGGTAGCACAGTCGAAACAAATCGAAGCAATATAAGAACCTGATAAGCCATATGACTCAAAAGACTTGTGATTAGCTGAAATCAAAGAACTTCCACCACTTTGACCTCCAACTCTAAGTAATTTGAATTGTTCAGGATCACGATCTGCTATTACTTTTTCTTGACCACAAATCAAACATTCGGAAATAAAATCAGATCTTTTTTCATTTGCTACTTTATTTTGTCTTTTCTGCCAAAATTCTTGAATTGAATCAATTTTCAAAGGATCTTTTCCATTGACTTTAAAAGCTAACCAGTTATTATTTTTCAAATCATTTTCTATATAATCTTCAACTTGTGTATTTTCTAGAAATTTAAGTATCGAATAAATTATTTGTTCATTAGTAGCTTGATAACTTTCTAAAATAAGTTTATAAAATTCATTCTTTGTCTTTTTTTGTCTCGAACTTAAACTTTCTTCTTCAATATTACCGAAGACATATGAGGCTTTATCTACTAATAAATGTGGCTTCACTTGACTTGTTCGACCAATTAAATGATCAGCATAAATAAATATTTTCCCTTCATCACTAACATCAGTAAATCCTAACAATTCTCCTTCTTCATTAATTTCAATTAAATAATCGATAGATCTTTTTTTGAAATGAGGAGGAGGAAAATCTTCAACTGTTTCTGCAAATTCACACAATTTTTCTAATATCATTATTTATTCCTCCAGACTTCTTTATACTTTTCTACAGGAACATTCAGCACACCATTATTAATTTCTGCATTGAAAAAAACAGGTTTTGCTCTCTCATCATCAATATTATAATTTAAATCAAATAACATTCTCCCTAACTGATCAGTATAATCAATAGCTGTTTCCGAACCATCCACTGGAGCAAAAAATGCTGCAAATTCTCTGTTACCTAAAAAAGGTCTTTTATAACAGCTTCCATTATTTACTCTCCTTCTAAACTGATCTCGATATTTAGCAGGATGTTCATTTTTAGCATGCTCTTTTAGCTTGACATTTGCCTCAATTATATAACTCACATCCCTTAAAGCAAGAGTGTTTCTTTGGGTTCTATCTTTATCTGCATAATAATGATCATGATCTTTATTTTTCATCCACTGCTTTACACTTCCAGGTGATATTTTGCTTTTTACTTCATTTCGTCTTATAGAAATGTGTCTGATTGGATTTAATACATGTATTTTTTGAATCACCCAATCAAATTCAGGCTTCCAGAAAATTGACGACAATATTCCACGAGCTGCGGATGGAGTCATCACTTGATAACTGACTCTTTCAACTTTCATATCTGGCCTGGTAAAACAGGCAAATCCCCCCCAGACTTTTACTTTAACAGGATCAAATTCAAAATCTTCCAAGCTTTTTCACCTCCTTTATAGAATTATTGTACATAATCATTAAAATCATACCCATCTAATATTATTCCTTCTTTTGCATCATATTTCCCGGTCCAGACATAAAGCTCTTCCAGCAGTTCGTAAAGCATACCATCTTTTAATAAATCATTTACTTTATATTTTCTAATTGAAATAATATAAGGCTGTAATTTGCGCCATTCCTCTCTACTGATGAATTCTTTATCTTTGATTATATTTAAATTAACCGGCAGTTGATCAACTATATCATTATTTTCAATAATAACATTTACAGTGTCATCAGGTATAATTTTAAATTGTCTGCTTACTTCGCGAAATTTAAAACTTTTTCTTGATTCATTAATTTTCTTCTTGTCTAAATTTACATCTTTGTATAATGTATCAAAATAATCCAGAAAAATTTCTGCTGTCAGTAATTGATCAGGATCATTTAAAAAGAGTTTACTTTTATCAGTAGCAGTTTTATAAATTCCCTTTGGTAACTTATTTTCTTGGGGGGTAAAGACAATTACTTTCCCTTTTTTTAGTTTATTTTCTCTATTACATCTTCCAGCAGCCTGCACAATACTGTCAAGTGGAGCCATTGCTCTTAAAACCAGTGGAAAATCAATATCAACTCCTGCTTCTATTAATTGAGTAGAAATCAAGTAACAACTTTCATTATTATCTAATTTTTCTTTCACCTCATTTAAAATAATTTTGCGATGTGCAGAACACATATAAGTTGATAGATGATAAACATTTTCTGCTTTTTTACTTAATCTAGAATAAAGCTCTTTAGTATCATCTTTTGTATTTACTACAGTTAGTGCCTGTTCTTCTTCTAACATTAGTTCAGCTACCTGATTCCAACTTAATTTCTTTTCAATATAAGTTAGATCATATTCAACTCTTGCTAAATTTCGAAATAAATTATCAGTGTCTGGAACAAGTTCTTCTATATTTTTTATACCATTAAAATTATCTCTATCTCCAAAAGCTGGCTGAGTAGCTGTTGAAAATACAATTGAAGAATTATAATTTTTTACTAATTGTTTTAAAACCTGTAAAATTGAATTTAAATACTCAGGTGGTAAAGTTTGAACTTCATCAAATATAATTACTGAATTTGCTAGATTATGCAATTTTCTTAACTTGCTTGTCTTATGTGAAAATAAACTTTCAAAAAATTGAACAGAAGTTGTCACAACTACTGGCATATCCCAATTTTCAGTTGCCAATTTAATTTTTTCTTTATTATATTTTTCTTCATTTTCGTTAAAATCAAAATTAGAGTGATGCTCTAAAATATTTTCTTCTCCTAAAATTTCTTTATAAGTTTTAGCAGTTTGTTCAATAATATTGGTATATGGTATAACAACAATAACTCTATCCATATTATTAAATTTTGCATGTTTTAATGCAAATCCTAAACCGGTTCTAGTCTTTCCTCCCCCTGTAGGGACTGTTAAACTAAAAAAATTATTCTTCTGTGCTGCTTTATTTAATACTGATTGATAAATATTATTTCTAAAATTATTTAATTTACTATCTTCAGCCTCTTTCATTAATTTATTTTGATTTTCACTGAATTTCTTCCATAATTTTTTAATATCATAATTATTTATATTTCTTAAAGAATATTTATTTAAATCAAAATGTTTTTCTGTATCTAAATAATCTGCATCCACTAAAGAAGAAAACATCATTCTCATTAAGAATTCTAATTCTAAGGGATCATTTTTAATATCAAAATTTATATTTTCATCATCTTTATAATCTAATTTAATATTATTACTAAAATTATTTATACTACTTTTTACAAAATCTTTATTTGCTTTTTCTTTTAGACTATTTTTTAAATCTGAAAGATTATGTAACCCTGAATGATGTCCAGCAATAAAAAAAGGTAATATATTTGAAAACTTTATTGACTTATCATTTTTTGCAAATATGGCTCCAGCAATAGCGTGTTCCACTCCTGAAGAATTATTTTTTAAGTAGTCCTGAAATTGATCACTATATTTCCCTAAATCATGTAACACACCACTTATATATGCTAAATTACCCATTGACCATTTGTCTGCAAATTTCTTAGCTTTATTTGCAGTACCGTAAATGTGATCTTTTAAGTCATGAGTTTTCCTTTCATTATTTTCAGTATGAGCAATAAATTTTCCCAATAATCTCACCTCCAATGTCATCTTACCATCCCCCACCGACACCGTGATGTCGCGTACACCTGTTTTTTTAATAATTCTCCAGCATCTTTTCTATTTCCTGCTTCATTTCTTCTCTCAAATTCTTTGGCTGCAGCACCTCTGCTT
>Ga0208786_10205_pt1 | contig 11143 bp, 9 predicted proteins | sample Wag42014_12_17_FD_187357 | JGI IMG/M metagenome (GOLD analysis project Ga0208786, IMG submission 187357) | Deep subsurface shale carbon reservoir microbial communities from Ohio, USA - Utica-2 Time Series 2014_12_17 (SPAdes) (version 2) ... | reverse complement strand
AATGCCGCTCATGGAAACCATTAAGAGATAGGTGGTGTTAATTGTGAATCAGGAACTTTTAGATAGTATTAGACAGATAATCAGAGAAGAAATATCTGGAGTCAAAGGTGATGTATCTTCACTAAAAGGTGATGTATCTTCACTAAAAAATGATGTATCTTCACTAAAAAATGATGTATCTTCACTAAAAAATGATGTATCTTCACTAAAAAATGATGTATCTTCACTAAAAAATGATGTAGCAGAAATGAAGCCTCAACTAGAAGAAAATACTCAGATGCTTAGGACTTTACTTGCTCGAACTGATAATCATGGAGCAATGTTAGAACAGCTTAATATAAGAGTGTCTAGACTCGAAGGAAATGAGAAGAGATATAAGAAATTAAATAATGATTTTTATTATCACAGCCATAAAGTAGTTGTTGAAATAAAAGAACCAGTATTTGAAATTGACTCAAATGACCATTCTGATTCTTGACAATTTTCTAAAAACAATATATAATAAAACAAATTACAATTATATAATTAAAAGTTATGAGAGGGAGGAAAATAATATTTAATGATTACAGAGAGTCGGAATGCTGAGACCCGATATTAAAAAAATTATTTTTGTAGCCCTTGAACTGCAGTACCGAATAAAGTAAGTACTGTCGGAATCTTTGTTTAAATGCATCCGTTATCACATGCAGAAGTATAAATGATTAATATCAGGAGTACTGAAGAGGCTGTCTAACAGCAAATTCGGGTGGTACCACGTGAGATAACTCTCGTCCCTATTAATAGTTCAACTATTAGTAGGGATGAGAGTTTTTTGATTTTGAGAATGTTAATTAAAATTCATTATTTTAAGAAGGAGTGAGCAGCATGAGTAGTAATGATAAAAAGATGATGAGTGGAGCAGAAATTTTTGTGAGGTCATTAGAGTCAGAAGGTGTAGATACTATATTTGGCTATATTGGGGCAAAGGTAATAGATATTTATGACAAATTATATGATTCAAAAATTAGACATATTATGCCACATCACGAGCAGGGAGGAGTTCATGCGGCTGATGGATATGCTCGTTCGAGTGGAAAGACAGGAGTCTGTATTGCGACCTCAGGACCCGGTGCAGCAAATATGGTTACTGCCTTAGCAACCGCAAATATGGATTCAGTTCCCCTTGTTGCTTTTACAGGTCAGGTGCCAAATAATATGATCGGTACTGATGGTTTTCAAGAAGCTGATATCAAAGGGGTAACTATGCCAATCACCAAAAATAACTATATTGTTAATGATGTTAAAGATTTAGCCAGAATAATTAAAGAGGCCTTCTATATCGCTTCTACTGGACGTCCTGGACCTGTACTGGTTGATATACCTTCGAATATTTTAAAAGAGGAAGCAGAATTTAATTATCCAAAAGAAGTTGATCTTCCCGGCTATAAACCAACTTATAAAGCAAATAAACTGCAGTTGAAAAGAGCTGCAGAACTAATAAACGATTCCAATCAGCCGATTATCTATGCTGGAGGGGGCTCTATTATCTCGGAAGCAGAAAAAGAAATAGCAGAATTGGCAGCAAGTGCTGAAATACCTGTAACAACCACCTTAAATGGAATTGGGGTTTTTGATGAAAATAATTATTTATCCTTAGGAATGTTAGGAATGCATGGGACAACTGAAGCTAATTTAGCAATTACAAATTCTGATTTAATTATTGCTTTAGGAGCTCGTTTTGATGATCGAGTTACCGGGGAAATAGAAGACTTTGCTGTCAATGCAGATGTGATTCATATTGATATTGATCCTGCAGAAATAGCAAAAATTATAGAAACAAAAATCCCAATTACAGCTGATGTTAAGACCGCTTTAAAAGAATTAATACCGCAAATTAAAAAGGTTAAAAGGCCTGCCTGGATCAAAAAAATCAATAACTGGAAGCAAATTGATCAAAAATCAGATCCTGGAAAAAGTCAAAAATTATTACCATCAGAGATTATAGAAACTCTTTATGAGTTAACAGCTGGAGAGGCAATAATTACTGCTGGTGTAGGTCAGCATCAGATGTGGGCTGCTCAGTATTATAAATATAAAAAACCTAGAACCTTCATCAGTTCAGGTGGTTTGGGAACCATGGGCTATGGTTTTCCAGCTGCAATAGGAGCTAAAATTGCTAATCCAGAAAAAGAGGTTTTTGCACTTGTTGGTGATGGTAGTTTTCAAATGAATATTCAGGAATTAGCAACTGCAGCTAAAAACCATGTAGCAGTAAAAATTATTATATTTAACAATCAGTATCTTGGAATGGTAAGGCAGTGGCAGGAGCTATTTTATGACAAGCGCTATTCCGCTACCTGTTTAAGAAGACAAAGTGACTGCCCGCCTAAATGTTCCGGCCCTAATTCAGAATGTCCAGAAATGATTCCTGATTTTATTCAGGTAGCAAAAGGTTATGGAATTAAAGGAGAAACTATTACTGAACGAAAAGATATTAAATCAGCAATTGAAAGAACTATTAAGGCTAAAGAAAGCTATATTTTAAACTTTATAATCGAAGAAGAAGAGAATGTGTTTCCTATGGTTTCTGCTGGTGGGAGTTTGGAAGATATGATTTTAAGAAAGGATAATCAGAAAAAATAAATTTAATCTATCTCAATTTATATCAATTATCGTCTTATCACAAAAAATTTAAAAAATATTTTCTAATTTAATTGCATATTTTCTAAAAACAACATACTATTAAAGTAAGAGAAAATATATGGGAAAGGTATAAATTGAGATATTTTAATGATTTAAGCTTTAAGAAAAAAATTATATTTCTTTTATCTCTTAGTCACTTCATTTTTCTTTGCAAATTTATGGTATAATAGGTATTTTTCTAACTATTTAAGTGTTGCTGATATTACTATGGGGCAGGGAATAAGACCATTCAAAGTTTTATTCAGACAGCTAATTAGCTATTTAGATTTGCTTTTCATTTTTGAAATAGCAATTTTATTGTTTTTCTTATTTTATAGTTCAAATTTCAGGACAGTAAAAATATCAATGGCCAATAATAAAGGATATAGACGTTATATTTTAGCATGCAGAACCAGGAAAAAGAGGATATTGAACAAATAACCGATTCAGAAATTGTTGGAGAAGAAGATTTAAGCCAGTACCATCAACTAGAATATATTAAAAATATTATAGTTATTCAACTAGAGTCTTTTGATCAAAAAATAATTAATTACCGCCATAACAATAGAAAAGTAGCTCCTTTTTTAAATAAGCTTAAGGAAAATTCTCTTTATTTTAATAATATTTATGCCCAACATGTTAATGAAAGTTTTGATGCTAAATTTTCTTTTTTGACCTCCCTTTATCCTAGAAATAAGAATTATGCTTTTAAAACTAATGATATGTCAAAGTTTAATTCAATAGTTAAAGTTTTGAAAAAAGAGGCTACCAATTCTTAGCTTTTCATGGTAACAGCGGTGATTTCTTTTATCGAAATAAAGCTTATCCGGAACTAGGTTTTGATAAATTTTACAGTAGAGAAGATTTTGAAATTGAAAATGCCAAAATTGCTGAAGAAAGTTATCTCGGAATTGACGACTACGATTTTTTCAACCAGTCTATTGATTATTTAGAGCAGGCAGCAGAGCCATTTTTTGCTTTTTATATAACGGTAACCAGTCATATGCCATTTGATTTTTATCCAGAAGAATATAGCCAGGAGGAATTTGAGGATTTAGAACCTCCGATTGTAAAATATTACTTTAATTCAGTTTACTTTACTGATCAGTCAATAAAACATTTTTTTGAAAAACTTAACTTAAAGAAAAGATTTATACCAAGGTACTCTTTTTGTCTTTTACTCTAATCATAGTTCTGATATAAAAAAAGAAACATACAGTTCAGCTGGAGAATTTGTTATGGAAAAAAATATTTCAGAAGAAAATGCTCAAGAATAGGGAGGTCCAAGTAATGAACAAATTTATTAAAAAAGCTTCAATTTATATTTTAGTAATGTTATTTGCAGCTGCAGTTATTTTTACAGCTAATTATTATTATGGACAAAAAATAGCAGAAGATGTGGAAATTGAAATCAGAAAAACAGCAGCGGCTAATGACTATCAGCTCCGCAGTTTGGAGGTTGAAAGCAATCCTTTGCTTCAAAAAATAGATATCAGAGATGCTAGTATAACAAAAAGAGATCAATTTAATTTAATTGTTAATCAGGCAGAAATTAGTTTTAACTGGCAGCAAATAATTAATTATATTCGTAATCAGAATTTTGAGTTTAATAAGAATTTAGAGACAAAGATTGCTCAAATTAATTATTCTAATTTAAATAAAAACTATCAAATTAATATAAAAGGTGCAGAACTTCATTACCAGGGTAATCTAACAGAAGAAAATATTTTAGCTATCAAAAATGAAAATGATCTTCAGCTTCTTTTAGAAGATAATCATAATTTAGATTTTACTGCAGCTGAATTAAAGTATAATTTTCCCTATTATAGAAGTTATGGTCTCAGTGAACAGGATTGGAATAGATTGTCGACATTTAGTGATTTTAAATTAAGGGTAGATTATGATCAGGCAAATCAAAACTTAAAACTGGAAGAATTTAATTTAAGCAGCGAATTACTGAAAATAATTTATAATTTTGATTCAATAATTGATTATAATGAGCAAGAGCAGCAAATTTATGTTGAAGAAGCAAAAGGTAATTATGATTTTCATTTAACAGCATCAGATTTGAATTTTTCAGCTAATGATTTTTATCAGGACCTTGAATTTAACCAATTTGATTTTAATGGAAGCTTTGATTTAACAAATCAGAATAATCGAATTAAGGTAAATCAGCTTGATTTTAATTTGAATTTAAATGAATTGAAACTTGTGCTGGCAGAAATCATGGCTCAACAATTAAATGAAAATAGTTTTGGTATTTTAGCTGAAAATAATCAATTTGAAATTTTAATCAACAAATTTTCTTATCAGCAGCAGTACAGTCATCCTAATGGCAGCAGTCATTCGGAATTAGATTCTTCAATACTGTTGGCTGAATTAGATGCTGAATATAATTATAGTGAAGAAATCCCATATATCAGCAGTGGTGAATTAAGATATAAACCGCAAACTGCTAAAGCTGAACAGCTTAATTCTTTTCTGCAGCTTGTGTTAAGTGAAAGAATAACTAGAAATGAAGATGGTTTTTATCAGCTTAAATTTTGGGGTCCAATAGATTCTTTAAATTTAGAGTAAAGAGCAAAACAGTCTAAATTATTAGAAAGAGCTGTTTCAAATAGGAAAAACAAACAATTATGTGAAATTACTTTACAAACTTTAATTTAGATGCTAAAATATAACTAGTAAATTTAATAACTAACGAGGATGGGTGAAATTCCCTACCGGTGGTAAAGTCCACAAATCCATTAGGATTGATCTGATGAAATGCAGAACCGACAGTAAAGTCTGGAAGGGAGTTAGGTTATGGGTTAATTAATCTAATTTGTTTATTTGTCATTTAATTTATAGATTTTAAATATTTTAAATCTATAGTGCTGAATAAATAGTTATAATTAACTTATATTATAATATTTGATTATTAAAGTCCTTCCAGTTTTGGTCAGTTCTGGAAGGACTTTTTCTAATTTCCGAGGAATTATAAAATTATTGAGTCGGAGCAGTTGAATTTTAGGCTAAAAATTAAACTATAAAAATGGGGGTATGGGGGTAGATGATGCAGAAATTTTCTAGTATCGATTACAAGCACATGAAAAGAGCCTTGGAGTTAGCAAAATTAGGTGAAGGAAAAACTTCACCTAATCCAATGGTTGGAGCAGTAGTAGTTAAAAACGGTGAAATAGTTGGAGAAGGTTATCATCAGGAATGTGGTGGCCCACATGCAGAGGTATTTGCACTTGAAGAGGCCGGGAAAAAAGCTGTAGGAGCAGATATTTATGTTACTTTAGAACCCTGCAGTCATTATGGGAAAACACCTCCTTGTGCTCAAAAACTAATTGATACGGGGATAAAAAAAGCAGTAGTGGCAATGGTTGATCCGAATCCAGAGGTTTCCGGACGAGGAATTGAGATGCTCAGAGAAGCTGGTATTAAAGTTGAGCTTGGATTATTAAAAAATGAAGCTCAAAAATTAAATGAAATATTTTTGAAATATATTCAAAGCGATTATCCTTTTGTTTTTTTAAAAAAAGCCCAAACTTTAGATGGCTATATTGCCAGCAAAACTGGTGATTCAAAATGGATAACTAATTCAGCTGCTAGATTAGAAGGCCATAAATTAAGACATCGAATTGATGCAATTATGGTTGGTATTGGAACTGTTTTAGCTGATGATCCTTCATTAACAGCAAGATTAGATACCAGAGAAGGAATAGATCCTCTGCGGATTATTTTAGATCCCGACTTAGAAATACCAATAAATGCCAGGATTATAAATCAAAAGTCAACAGCCAAGACTTTAATTATTACAGCTCAAAATGATGAGCCTGATATTTTAGCAAAAAAAGAAAGATTATTGAAACTGAAACAGGTCGATATTATATCATTTGCAGCTGAAAATAAATATTTTGATCTCAGAGAAATTTTGAAAACCTTAAAGAAAAGAAAAATAAGTAGTCTGTTAGTTGAAGGAGGCGCAAAACTCAGCCATACATTTCTAAAAGAAAATTTGGTTGACAAATTTTATTACTTTATTGCTCCCAAAATTTATGGTGGTAGTGATGGAATAGCATCTTTCTGCGGTAAAGGTCCAAAACTGATGTCAGATACTGTTGAATTAAAAATTCTAGAACAAAAATTATTGGAAGACAATATTTTACTAATTGCTGAAAGAAAATAATTTTTTAAAATAGATTTATGTGGCATCTATTTTTAGGAGGTGGATTTATTGTTTAGCGGGATAATTCAAGAAAAAGGTAATTTTTTAAGAAAATTTAAAGGAAATAATAAATATCAATTGGAAATTAAATCAGAAAAAGTTTTAGAAAATATTAAAACCGGTGACAGTATAGCAGTCAATGGAGTTTGTTTAACTGTGGTGGATTATGGCAGCAATTATTTTAGAGCTGATGTAATGCCTGAAACGCTAAAAGATACCAACCTAGGTGATTTAGAAACTGATTCAGTCCTCAATCTAGAACAATCTTTAAAAGCAAATGATTTTATTGGCGGACATTTTGTAACGGGTCATGTAGATTCTACAGCTGTGGTTAAATCAATTCAAAGAGAAAACAATGCTCAAATAATTAAAATGGAAGTAGACCAAGAAACAGAAAAGTTTATCGTTCAAAAAGGTTCAGTTGCTTTAAACGGTGTCAGTCTGACAGTAATGGGAATTGAAAATGGAATTTTAAAAATATCATTGATTCCTGAAAGCTGGTCTGAAACAAACTTATCACTTTTAAGTGCTGGTGATAGAGTTAATATAGAGACTGATATGTTAGGAAAATATGTTTATAAGATGTTGAATAATTTAAATGGACAGAGAACTAATGAAGTCAAGATTTCTAAAAGTTTTTTAGCCGAAAATGGATTTATTTAATCTCAAATTCAAAAATAATTATCCGAAAGGAGATTTGGTATGGATAAAATAGAAGCTGCAGTAGAAGACATAAGAGCTGGGAAAATGGTAGTAGTGGTTGACGATGAGGATAGAGAAAATGAGGGGGACCTTTTGATGGCTGCTGAAAAAGTAGATAAAGAGGCCATTAATTTTATGATTAAAGAAGCAAGAGGTCTTGTTTGTACTCCAATAGAAGAGGTTCTAAGTGAAAAATTAGATTTAAAAATGATGGTAAAAAATAATACAGAAACTCATGGCACAGCTTTTACTGTTTCAGTTGATCATACAGATGTTACAACAGGAATTTCTGCTCAGGAAAGAGCTTTAACAATTCAAAAACTTATTGCTCCTGCTGCAAAAGCAGAGGACTTTATGCGTCCTGGTCATATATTCCCTTTGGTTGCTAAAAAGGGTGGAGTTTTAAGAAGAGCTGGTCACACAGAAGCAGCTGTTGATCTGGCAAGGTTAGCGGGTCTGAAGCCAGCCGGTGTTATCTGTGAGATAATTAAAGAAGATGGAGAAATGGGGAGACTTCCGTTCTTAAAAGAATTTGCCCAAAAACACGATTTGAAATTAATTTCTATTGAAGATTTAATTAATTACCGAAAAGAAAAAGACAAGCTGATTAATTTAGCAGCAGAAGCTGAGCTTCCGACTGATTTTGGTGATTTCAAAATCAAAGTCTTCACTACAAAAATTGATGATAAAGAGCATATCGCTATCATCAAAGGTGAGATAGAAAATAAAGAAGATGTTTTAGTTCGAGTCCACTCACAGTGTATTACTGGTGATATTTTTGGTTCAAAAAGATGTGACTGTGGTGAACAGCTGGCAGCAGCCCTGCAGCTGATAGAGGATGAAGGCAGTGGAGTTGTTTTATACATGCGTCAGGAAGGAAGAGGTATTGGCTTAGTTAATAAAATTAAGGCCTATAAGCTCCAGGATCAAGGAATGGATACTGTGGAAGCTAATGTTGCCTTAGGCTTTGATCCTGATTTAAGAGACTATGGAATTGGAGCTCAGATTTTGAGTGAACTTGGTTTATCTACAATTCGTCTCCTGACAAATAATCCAACTAAAATCATAGGTTTAGAAGGTTATGGACTTAAAGTTACCGAAAGAGTTCCTTTAGAAATTGATCCCAATCATGAGAATGAGTCCTACTTAAAAGTAAAAAAAGATAAGATGGGTCATCTTTTAGATTTTGACCATTAAATCAACAAATTTTCGAATAATTTATAAATATTAAAGAAATAAATTTACAAAAATAATAATTAAGAACTAAGATAATTATAAAAAAATTTAAAAAGGGAGAATGATAAAATGAAAACTATTGAAGGAAAATTAAATGCACAAGGTATAAAAACCGCAGTTGTAGTAGGCCGTTTTAATGAATTTATTTCAGGCAAACTATTAGAAGGGGCAGTAGATGCTTTAAAAAGACACGGAATGGACGAAGCAGATATTGATGTAGTTTGGGTACCCGGTGCTTTTGAAATACCATTAACTGCAAAAAAAATGGCTGTAAAAGAAAAATATGATGGAGTTATTGCCTTAGGTGCAGTAATTAGAGGTGAAACACCACACTTTGATTACGTTTCTGCAGAAGTTTCTAAAGGAGTTGCTAAAGCAGGTCTGGATACCGAAAAACCAGTTATTTTTGGAGTTTTAACAACTGATACAATTGAGCAGGCTATTTCCAGAGCAGGAACTAAATCCGGCAACAAAGGTTATGATGCAGCTGTTTCTATGATCGAAATGGTTAATCTTTTTAAAGAAATAGGCTAAATTAGTTAAACTATTTAAATTAATAATATAATCCCCTGACGGTAACAGATTAAGTCAAAATAATCTGTTTTCTCCGAAAGGGGATTTTTAATTTTTCTTTATTGAATTAAAGCTTAAAATTAGTTATACTAGTAAGTAAATAGTATAAAACGAGGGTAGGTTGGATAATGAAGAAAAAAAGATTTTTTTCTTTCTTAAAAAATGAAGTTAGCAGCATCAGCTTTAATAGTTTAGAAAACAATATGTTTTTTGTTTTTCTAAGCAGTTTTTATATAATTGGTGCAGTATTATTAATTTTAATTAATTCGATAAATATAACAGGATTAAATATTTCGCTTGATACCACCAAAGGATTAATATCACAGCTTCAGATTTTAACACTTTTGTATCTAAGTTTAAATTTTAAAGAAACCGGAATAGCTGCTGCTTTAGCACTAAATGTATTTTCTCAGTCCTCAATGATTGCAATCATGATTATGGAAAATACATTTATTTATATGCCGGGGATAATTGCTTATACAACATTTTTAATTGTAATCTTTTTGATTCATAATTATCAGCAAGAAATTAATTCAAAAGTAGAAGAGTTAGAGACAGAAAAAGAAAAACTGCAGCATTTGGCATATTATGACAGCTTAACGAAAACAGCCAACAGAGAAATGTTAATTAAAGAACTTGATTATTTGTCATCTTTATCTGATGAAAAATCAATCAATTATACCTTAATTTTTATTGATTTCAAAAATTTTAAAAGAATTAATGAATCTTGGGGTTTTGATATTGGTGACTATATTTTGAAGGAAGCTGCCCAAAGGTTGAAGAAAATTGTCCATGATTCCGATTTGATCGGACGTTTGGGTGGAGATGAATTTGCAGTAGTTGTTCATCAGCAGTTAGAAGAGAAACAATTAAATAGATATATCAGGAGCATCAAGAGAGAACTGGAAAAACCATATAAATACAAAAGCAGAGAAGTATTATTGAACAGCAATTTTGGAATTTCAACTTTTCCGCAGGATGGTAAAAACAGTAAGGAGATAATTAGAAGTGCTGATATTGCAATGTATAAAGCTAAAACAAATGTAGATAAAGAAATAGAATTTTTTGCTGAACATATGGAAAAAGAGGTTGTCATGGATGTTCAGCTGGAAGATGTCTTGAAAAAGGCTATTAAAAATGAAGAATTTTATCTTATGTTTCAGCCTCAGTATAAAACAAATGGGAAAGAGCTGCGGGGTTTTGAGGTTCTTCTGCGTCTGCATTCATCAAAATTCGGTACAATCAGTCCTGTTAGATTCATTCCCGAAGCTGAAAAAAGTGGTTTAATAAAAGAAATTGGAGATTGGGTGATTAGAAGCTCAATTCAGAAATTCAATAGTCTTAAAAATCATTTTGAGCAGGAATTGGTTTTATCAATTAATATTTCAGTAGTTCAGCTCACAGATCCTCAATTTTTAGCTCAGGTAGAAGATATCATAGGAAAAGAAAAACCAGAGGGCTTTAAAATTGAATTTGAAATAACAGAATCTCACTTTATTTCTGATCAAGAATATGTAATAGATGTTTTATATAAACTCAAAGATTTAGGAATCAGTATTGCCTTAGATGATTTTGGGACGGGTTATGCTTCTTTAAGTTATCTGCAGCATATTCCAATAGATGTATTGAAGATAGATAAATCTTTTATTGATTTAATATCTCACAACTCAGCCAGAGAAAAAATGATGGTTGCACCTTTAATTGAAATGTCACATCAGTGGGAGGTAAAGGTTATAGCAGAAGGTGTGGAAACAG
>Ga0208786_10170_pt1 | contig 13341 bp, 6 predicted proteins | sample Wag42014_12_17_FD_187357 | JGI IMG/M metagenome (GOLD analysis project Ga0208786, IMG submission 187357) | Deep subsurface shale carbon reservoir microbial communities from Ohio, USA - Utica-2 Time Series 2014_12_17 (SPAdes) (version 2) ... | reverse complement strand
AAAATTTATTGAAACAAGTAGTTGATTAAATGTGGTTTCTGTGATATCTTTGTCCATAGTATATGCTCCTTATTTTTTGGGATTTGGACAAAGACTATCCTAATCCCAATTATAAGGAGTTTTTCTATTTTAAGCAAGTATTTTCGTTAAAAACAGAACTTGACTTTTCTTAAATATTTTTATGCAATGCTAGTGAGAAAAACTATATATATATATTAACCTCAGATTTTTATGTCGGAGGTTATCTATGTATAAATAAATCAAAACCTTAATTATATTCCCCTCCAAAGTAATAAAACTAAAGCTATAGTCATCCACTTTTCTCTGCTACTATAATCACCATTCTTGCCTACTATAAGATAATCAACTATATTAAAAATCAAAAACATAAACTAGCCAGCAGAGAAATAAAAAAGGACCGGACCCACTAATACTATACAGTCTATTTGGCACTCACTTCTGTGGATAACTTTTTGGTCTAAATTGATATAGTTATCTCTTGGTTTTTTTCTTTCAAAAGCAAATTTAATTAATTCACCATAAGTTAAAATTTCATATTTTTTCTTGCTATAATTATAATTAATATAATAATTATATCTTTGTAATTTAGATTTAATTTCTGGAAAATGTTTTTTTAGGCTGTCATACTTAACAGAAAACATTTCTGCAAGTTCTTTAATGTTAGGTAGATATTTATGCCCTGTTTTAATTAATCCTCTTAAAAGAGGAATAACCTTCTCTACAAGTCCTTCATTATTATTATATACTTTAGTTTTTCTTTTTAATGTTCCCTGCATAAGATTATAAAGTCTTAATAATCCAGGATCAGGCTTAAATTCACCTTCTCCAAAGCTAATAGTGGCTATTTCTGCTACTTTACCTATTTTAATACCCTTTCCATTGCCATAAGCACACATAACCGATCTTATCTGGCTTTCTTTTTCTCTTGGTTTACATTTTTTATTAAATTCCATTAATTTTTCAAAAGTTTCTTTTTTAGTATATCCAGTAACTTCACACGCTTTCACTATCGCATAATGGGCACAATTACGATAATCTTTTGGCACACCCTGTAATATAGCTTTATACTGTGGGTGGTCTAAAATTTCAATATCATCAACATCAAGATATTTATGTTTATAATCATAACTGTAATCTCTGGTGAAATATTTATTGATAATATTTTTTACCCAATTATCCTCTAATAAGTGTCTTTTTCCTGTTACTCTATCAGCTATAATCTCTGTCATTTCACCTGTCTTTTGGTTAAAAGTATATGGCAATCTCATATATCTTGCAATATCTGTTGTTACTGCTGAATCAATGTTTAAATCACTATCAGCTTGTTCTAATACATAAGACAAAGAAGAATTAGCACTTATCCACCATTCCTTATTTTTTTCATTCTTTTTAGAATTAAATTTATCTTTTATGTAAATTGGATCAATTAACCACAATGCTTGAAGATGAACTGTTGGATTCACAGAGGTCTTCAGCACTATATCGGGCAAAGGTATTTCTGCTTTCTGACAGGCTTTATATAGCTTAAATAGACCTTCTCTATAGTCATAAACATCATTAATGCCGTCAATATCTACATATAAGGAGTTTCCCCATTTTTTAAAATAGCAAAAACTTAAAGTTATCAACAGGCAAAATTGTGGATAAATTGTTCTTAGAAACTCTTAAAATAGATTATCCACAGATTACGCAAAAAAGGTGAAACAAGCTCCTGTTTTTGGTATAATTAGTTTACACACAAAAAAACCAAAAAGGAGTTGTTTCACCGTGACTAATTATACCAGATTTATCTATGAAATGAAACGAAAAGTGACTAATTTTTCTAAAAAAATTACTAAAAACCTGTCAAAAACCAAATCTAAATTCCTTACTCAGATGATTTATGGGTTTTTGAAGTCTCAATCAGTTCTTTTAAGTGAGATTTCTCGTGCTCTAAAAGAAGGTATACTGCTTAAAAAAACTATTGAGAGATTATCCAGAAATCTTGAAAATTTTGATAATCAAGAAGAATTAATAGAGGAATATATAAAAAAAATAAAGCCTCATATTAATGACAATACTGTCTTTTGCTGTGACAAATCAGATTTAGTTAAGCCCCACAGCTATGAATTAGAATTACTTGATAGGGTTAGAGATGGAAGTACTGGTGAAACTGAAAAAGGCTATGATACTTTTGAAATTGCTGCTTTAACTGAAAACAAAGAACTACCTATTGAAATATATTCTCGTATCTATTCAAGTCTGGAAAAAGGATTTAAAAGTCAAAATATTGAAGCTTTAAATGGACTGGACTTTGTAGAAAAACATTTTGGTAAAATGGGTATCTATGCCCTTGATAGAGGCTATGATGCTAATAGATACTATAAATATTTTTCTAAAGGAGATAAAGATTTTGTAATTAGAGCTAAAGGAAATCGTAATGTTATCTATAAAGGTAAAAGCATAAATATAGAAAAAGTAGCTGCTCTTTACAAGGGTAAATATGTCTATCATTATAAAAATAAAAAGAATAAAGAAAGACACTTAAAATTCAGCTATGCTCCAATTAAATTACCTGCATTAAAAGATAAAGAACTTACTCTTGTAATTATTAGAGGTCTGGGTAAAAAACCTATGCTTTTAATTAGTAATTTAAGACCTGATGCCAAAAAACTTACACTGGCAATTTTAAAAGCATATATTAGAAGATGGAAAATAGAAGAATATTTCAGATTCAAAAAGCAAAAATTTGATTCAGAAAATTTTAGAGTTAGATCAATAAAAAGAATTAGAAATCTGGACTTAATTTTATCAATAACCATAGGATTTCTAGCTTTATTTTCAGATAAAAAACGAAAGACAAAACTAAGAATTATAGTTAAGAAAGTTTCAGAAAGAATCTATGATATTCCAGACTTTGATTATTATGCGTTAGCTGATGGAATAAGAGAATTATTGACTAAATCATACACTGGAATTGCTTCTTTTTTTGAGAGTTATTACAAAAAACGTCGATCACAAAAGAATTTAAGGCTTTCTTTACCCTTGTGACAGTACGGATAGTTTTTGCTATTTTAAAAAATGGGGAAAGTCTTTTTTTAAAAAAGGTTGACAATTCAGAATAGTTATGTTATTTTATAAGAGACAAATGAATTCGCGCTAGCTTACTAGTGTTTTTTTAATGCAATTAATAAAAAAAGGGGTGATATTTAATAATTACAGAGTCTTTTTAAAAATTACTTTAAGTAGGAGGGTTTTTTAATAATTACAGAGTCTTTTTAAAAATTACTTTAAGTAGGAGGGTTTTCAATAAATGATAAAAGCAAATAAAGAAATAGAAATTCCAAGTCAATTACCCAAAACAGCTCCAAGGATTAATACTCTAGTCGATGATTTAATGTCAGTTACACCAGAAATTGATCCAGAGCGTGCTGTACTGATTACAGAAGCCTATAAAGAAAATGAGTCACTACCAACAATCAAAAAGAGAGCTAAAGCTTTAGAAAAAATACTAAAAGAGATGAATGTGGTTATACGAGATAATGAGCTTATTGTTGGTAATCAAACGACCAAACCACGCAGCAGTCCCATTTTCCCGGAATTCTCAAATAAATGGTTATTGGATGAGTTCGATACCCTTGCAGAAAGAGATGGAGATGTATTTTTGATTTCTGAAGAAACAAAAGATACTTTAAAAGAAGTTTTTGAGTACTGGGATCAAAATACTACAAATGAACTTGCAACCGCTTTAATGACCGATGAAGCTCTTGATGCTATGGATGCTGGAGTTTATACAGTTGGCAACTATTATTTCAATGGTGTAGGTCATGTTTGCGTATCTTATGATGAGGTTTTAGCTGAAGGATTTAATGGTATTATCGAAAAAGCTAAAGCTGCCAAAGCGGGTTTAAGTTTTGGTAATCCTGATGATACTGCAAAAAGGCACTTCTTAGATTCTGTGATAATAACAGCTGAATCTGTAATAGAATTTGCAGGTCGTTTTGCAGAAGAAGCAGAAAAGTTAGCAGAACAAACAGCTGACAGCAAAAGAAAAGAAGAACTATTGAAGGTTGCTGAAAACTGTAGAAATGTACCTGCTGAACCGGCTTCTAGTTTCCATGAAGCTCTGCAGTCATTCTGGTTTGTACAGTTAGTTCTGCAGCTGGAATCGAACGGTCATTCTATTTCTCCCGGCCGCTTTGACCAGTACATGTATCCCTATTTAAAGAAAGATCTGAATAATAATGAAATCACTTTAGAAGAAGCGCAGGAACTATTGGATACACTGTGGGTAAAATTTAATGATATCAACAAGGTACGTGATCAGGGTTCAACAGATGCTTTTGGTGGATATCCAATGTTTCAGAATTTGATTGTTGGTGGTCAGACACCAGGCGGTCAGGATGCTACCAATCTCTTATCATTTATGTGTTTAGAAGCAACTGAACATACCAAGATGCCGCAGCCCTCGATTTCTGTTAGATACTGGGATAAAAGCCCGGAAGAGTTTATGATGAAAGCTGCAGAAACTACCAAAGAAGGTCTGGGTATGCCTGCATATTATAATGATGAGGTAATAATTCCTTCTTTAACAAATAGAGGTTTAACCTTAGAAGATGCCAGAGATTACTGTATTATCGGCTGTGTAGAACCTCAAAAAATGGGTAAGACAGAAGGATGGCATGATGCAGCATTCTTTAATATGGCAAAAGTGCTGGAATTAGCCTTAAATGATGGTAAAGATCCCCTGCAGGACTATAAACAGCTGGGACCTAAAACAGGTGAGATGAGTTCTTTTGAGTCATTTGATGAGATTATGGATGCATATAAAAAGCAGATGGAATACTTTGTGGAATTGTTGATTCATTCCGATAATTGTGTGGATTCTGCTCATGCTGAAAGAGCTCCACTCCCTTTCCTTTCATCAATGGTAGATGACTGTATTGCTGAAGGTAAATCAGTTCAAAATGGTGGAGCCCACTATAACTTTACAGGACCACAGGGGGTTGGAGTTGCAAATGTTGGTGATTCATTAGAAGCAGTTAGAAAGCTGGTTTTTGAAGAAGAGGAATTTACTATGGAAGAATTAGAAGAATTACTGGCAGAGAATTTTGAAGGACAGGAAGCGTTACGCCAGAAATTGCTGAATAATGCACCGAAGTTTGGAAATGATATTGATGAAGTTGATGAGCTGGCAAGAGAAGGTGCCCTGATTTACTGTAGAGAAGTTGAGAAATACGAAAATCCTCGGGGCGGTTCTTTCCAGCCGGGACTTTATCCTGTTTCTGCTAATGTACCTTTAGGTGCTGCAACCGGAGCCACTCCGGAGGGAAGATTGGCAGGCACTCCTCTTGCAGATGGAGTTTCTCCTGTTGGTGGACGCGATCAAAATGGACCAACTGCTGCAGTTAATTCGGTAGCAAAATTAGACCACCATATAGCTTCAAATGGTACTTTGTTGAATCAAAAGTTCCATCCTTCTGCATTAGAAGGCGAAAGTGGTTCTCGTAATCTGAATGCTCTGATCGGCAGTTTCTTTGATCAGAAAGGATTCCACATTCAGAATAATGTTGTTAGTGGTGATATCTTAAGAGAAGCTCAAGAAAGTCCTGAAAATTATCAGGATCTTGTGGTAAGAGTTGCCGGTTACAGTGCTCACTTTGTTTCTCTAGACAAATCATTACAGGATGACATAATTTCTAGAACTGAACAGTGCTTCTAAGTTAAGCTTAAAATAAATAGACAAATTACTCAGGGCTGGCTGATATTATTATCGGTCATTCCTGAGTTTGATTTTATTAGATAGGGGTGTTTAGACTATTAAAAATATTGATTACAATCCAGACAAAAAAGGTATATACTTTGATATTCAAAAATTTTCTGTACATGATGGCCCGGGCATTAGGACCATAGTATTTCTCAAAGGCTGTCCATTAGATTGTCCGTGGTGCAGTAATCCAGAATCAAAGGCTAAAAATCCTCAAATAATGTTCAATCCAAATTTGTGTATTGACTGCAAAAAATGTTTAGAAGTCTGCCCGACTGATGCAGTTGATTTTGATAAAATGGGCAGAATAGATAGAGAAAAGTGTAATTTGTGTATGGAATGTGTAGAGCACTGTTATGCTGATGCTTTATCAGCTGAAGGCATCGAAAGCAGTGTCGAAGAAATATTATTTGAATTAAATAAAGATAGAATTCATTACCGCCGTTCAAATGGAGGTATTACTTTTTCTGGTGGAGAAGCACTTTACCAGCCGGAATTTTTGTTAGAATTATTAAAAGGATGTAAGGCACATGGCTGGCATACTACCATCGAGACCGCTGGTCATTATCCACAGGATATCCTGGAAGAGATCATACCCTGGACAGATCTTTTTCTTTACGATATTAAAATGATTGATGATGATAAACATAAAGAAGTTATTGGTATCTCCAATCAAAGGATATTGGAAAATGCTAGATATGCAGCTGCAAGCTCTGCTGCAGTGATCGTGAGAACTCCAATTATTCCCGGTTTTAATGATGATCAAGAAAGTATAAATGAAATCGCTAAATTTGCATCAGAATTAAAGGGAGTAAAAAGAATCGATATTCTCCCTTACCACAGATTAGGTGAAGATAAATATAACGGACTGGGTCAAAATTATCAGATGGGAGATGTTGAATCTCCATCAAATGAGAAAATGGAAGAAATAAAGGAGTCAATTGAAAGCCAAGATATAAGGTGTACAATTGGTGGAGTAGATTAGAAAATAAAAGTATAGATATATTTTTGATGAGGCAGCCGATATTTATTTGGCTGCCTTTTTTAAGTTTGCTGGCATAAATATTTGAATTATCTGGATTTATATATAGATTTTTATAAGAGAAATTAATAGAGAAATTAATTAATTTGTTTTTAATTTGATTTATCTATTTTAGAGAAGTTTTATTTGTGCTAATTCAATTTTTATTCTGTTCACTGTAATATAATGTAAAAAGAATTACAATTTTCAAAATAATTTAAATCTTTGCAGGAAACTTTATACTTCTATTGAATTAAATAATAATAAAGAAAAAGTAAGCATTTTTTATATATAATTTCTAATAATCTATTTTGTGTTAATCATGAATCAGTTTTGCAATTTTCAATAGTTTAAAGTTTTGCATTAATTTTTTTGAGTATAATTTATAAAATTGTTTCTATAATTAATATTGAGAAAAAAGCAAAAAAATTAAATATAAATATTTAAAAGCAAACCATTCGAAAGTCTGGGACGCAAAGTTCTGAATCTAAGGATATATATCTAAGATTGTCAGTTCCGCCTCAGGTATTAATACCACAGTGATAGTTTGCTGTGGTATTTTTCAGTTTAAATTCGACAAAATAAGATAAAAAAGGAGCTGGTATAATAAAAAAATTGAATAAGTTAAAAAAATAATAATTGAAAAAACAAGGAGGAAAATTATGAGCTTTACGAAAACTATTTTATCGATATTTATAATCGTAACTTTAATATTCACAGCTGCTGCAGCAGTAAACGCAGAAGAAGTTCAGCGTTCTCCAAGATTTAATATTAACGGGATTACTGGAGATGACTTTATTGGTCAGGCTGGAATTCTTTATCCCTTCCGGAATAGAGAAGATTCACTCTGGTATACCGATTTCAGGTACAGAATGAGTGCAGATGAGGTTGATGAATGGAACTTGGGATTAGGGTACAGATATAAGCTGGATAATGCTGAAAATCATATTGCTGGTGCCTATCTTTTTAGAGATAGAAGAGAAGAATATGGCTATGATTGGAATATGTGGACAGTAGGTGGAGAAATTTTAACAGATCAGTGGGATTTCAGGCTCAATGGATATATTACAGAAGATGAAGTTCTTTCTGCTCCAGAGCTTGATGAGGTTGAAGTTAAAGATAGAAGGTTAGTCTATAAAGAAGGGGCCTATGCAAGTATGAATGGTCTTGACATTGAAGTGGGAAAAAGATTTACTAAAGCAGAAGGTATATTTAGCGATGTAGGTATTTATGCCAAGCTTTATAGATTTTTTGAGAGCAGTACAGAAACAATGACTGGAAGACAGCTTCGAGTAGATAAGCAGTTTGGTGAAAGGAATAAACTACCTGGAATCTAGGCTTAGAATGGAGAGATGACAATATTAGAGGTAGTGATACAGAAGCTACTTTTGCTGTTTCAATTCCATTTGGTGGAGATTCTAAAGCTGAAGAAAAAGCCGATAAGAATAAAGAATACAGCAGTGAAGAGATCCTAGAAGCAAGAATGACAGAACAGCCAAAACGTGATCTCGATATAGTTGTTGGAGAGTCAGATGCCCTGCAGTCAGATAATGATGAAGATGATCTTGCCTTAGATTATTCAGGTGGAGTTGAATTAGGTACTGTATGGTATGTTACTGCTGATGGTGATGGAGATGGTTCAAGAGAAGATCCTCTAAACATTTCCGAAATAGCTGGAGAATACTATGTTGATGCTGCAAAAATAGTTGATAAAAACCTTCCAGATGAAAATGATGTAATTATTTTACTTGGTGATGATGGTGTAATGGAAGTAGGGGCAATAAATCTTATGCCTGGTCAAAAGCTTCTTTCACCTAGTGGATATATAACAGTTGCCGCTGACGCTGAAGGCAGCAGGAAAACTCAGTTCAGACCAGAAGGTAAAAGAGCAGAGCTGGAGTTTGAAAATAATGTACCATTAACAATACAAGAAATAGAAATTAATGGTTCACCTGAATATTTAAATCTGATTACTTTAGCTGATAATACTGCAGTTTCTGGTTTGAAAATAAATGATCCTGGATATTATGGAAATATAATTTATGGTGATGGAGTGAGTGGAGAAATAAATATTACCAATAATATAATAGCCATTGGTGAAGATAGAATTGAAGCAGGCAATTCAATTTATATTTCTGCTAGGCCGGATGAGAATGGTAATACTAATATAAATATTATCGGAAATGATATTTCAACTTATCGTGAAGGCATTTCGGTAGAAACTAGATCTTTTGCTCCAAAAAGCATTAGTGGTTTAGCAGAGATTGAACCAAGAAGTTTTGAAAATTTAAATATAAATATTTCTAATAACAAGATAAATAAAATTATTAATTATGGAATACATGTTGAAAATTATGGTTATAAAAATTCAACTATAAATGTTAAAGACAATGATATTAAAGATGTTATATCTGCAGTCTTTGATCCTCGTCTCGAATCTTCTTATATAAGCCCGTATGAAAGTACAGGTATTTATTTAGATAACAGAGATGGCGAATCATTAAATGTCAACATCAATAATAATAATATTGAAAATGTAATAAGTTTTGATGGAAATAGTTCAGGCATTGAAGTAAATAATGATGGATTCAAACAAATAAATAATACTATTACAAATAACTCAACAAAAGTGTTATTAGCTGAAAGAGGGTTTACACAAGGAATATCAGTTTATAATATGGTAAATAGAGATGGTAATACTAAGACAACATTGCAAGATAATATTGTTTCAAAATTACATGGTGATAATATGATACTCAATAGTATTAGCCCTAGTGTGAGTAATTTAAGGGGAAATTCAGGTCTTTATGTTGCTAATATGGGAAGTGAAGCCAATCTTGCAGAAACAATTGTTAAGAGTAATAATATAAGTGATAATTATGGAGGGTTTATAAACTTTGGAATAATGGTAGATAATAATGGGGATTTATTAAATGTTGATTCAGTAGAAGCTGAAAGATCAATTTATAATTTTGAAGAGAGTATAACTGAAATTTCAAATAATAATATAAAAAATAGTCTAACATATGAAGCAGCTTTTGGTATTGGTATTAGTGAATATAACTCCTTAAAAATAAATACTACTATTAATAATAATAATATTGAAAATATGACTATTTTAAGTGACAATAAAAATAATAACTTTGGTATTATGGTGGAAAGTCAGAGTTTAGAAGAAACTTCTTTAAATATTTTAAACAATACACTAAAGGATGTTTATTATGGAACAGGAATAGGTTTTTATAATCAAGATATATTAGAAAATCAAGAAAAAATCAATCTTCAGGGAAATGATTTTATTAATATGTTTATTGGTGTAAACTTAATAAACACTGAGACAAATGAAGAACTTGAAGATAAAATCATAAATGATAATAAGTTTAATACTGATATTTTAGAAGAAAATAGAGTTAAGTTTGAACAACGAAAGTAATAATTGTTCAATTAAATATAATATAAAGACTTTCCCCATTTTTTAAAATAGCAAAAACTATCCGTACTGTCACAAGGGTAAAGAAAGCCTTAAATTCTTTTGTGATCGACGTTTTTTGTAATAACTCTCAAAAAAAGAAGCAATTCCAGTGTATGATTTAGTCAATAATTCTCTTATTCCATCAGCTAACGCATAATAATCAAAGTCTGGAATATCATAGATTCTTTCTGAAACTTTCTTAACTATAATTCTTAGTTTTGTCTTTCGTTTTTTATCTGAAAATAAAGCTAGAAATCCTATGGTTATTGATAAAATTAAGTCCAGATTTCTAATTCTTTTTATTGATCTAACTCTAAAATTTTCTGAATCAAATTTTTGCTTTTTGAATCTGAAATATTCTTCTATTTTCCATCTTCTAATATATGCTTTTAAAATTGCCAGTGTAAGTTTTTTGGCATCAGGTCTTAAATTACTAATTAAAAGCATAGGTTTTTTACCCAGACCTCTAATAATTACAAGAGTAAGTTCTTTATCTTTTAATGCAGGTAATTTAATTGGAGCATAGCTGAATTTTAAGTGTCTTTCTTTATTCTTTTTATTTTTATAATGATAGACATATTTACCCTTGTAAAGAGCAGCTACTTTTTCTATATTTATGCTTTTACCTTTATAGATAACATTACGATTTCCTTTAGCTCTAATTACAAAATCTTTATCTCCTTTAGAAAAATATTTATAGTATCTATTAGCATCATAGCCTCTATCAAGGGCATAGATACCCATTTTACCAAAATGTTTTTCTACAAAGTCCAGTCCATTTAAAGCTTCAATATTTTGACTTTTAAATCCTTTTTCCAGACTTGAATAGATACGAGAATATATTTCAATAGGTAGTTCTTTGTTTTCAGTTAAAGCAGCAATTTCAAAAGTATCATAGCCTTTTTCAGTTTCACCAGTACTTCCATCTCTAACCCTATCAAGTAATTCTAATTCATAGCTGTGGGGCTTAACTAAATCTGATTTGTCACAGCAAAAGACAGTATTGTCATTAATATGAGGCTTTATTTTTTTTATATATTCCTCTATTAATTCTTCTTGATTATCAAAATTTTCAAGATTTCTGGATAATCTCTCAATAGTTTTTTTAAGCAGTATACCTTCTTTTAGAGCACGAGAAATCTCACTTAAAAGAACTGATTGAGACTTCAAAAACCCATAAATCATCTGAGTAAGGAATTTAGATTTGGTTTTTGACAGGTTTTTAGTAATTTTTTTAGAAAAATTAGTCACTTTTCGTTTCATTTCATAGATAAATCTGGTATAATTAGTCACGGTGAAACAACTCCTTTTTGGTTTTTTTGTGTGTAAACTAATTATACCAAAAACAGGAGCTTGTTTCACCTTTTTTGCGTAATCTGTGGATAATCTATTTTAAGAGTTTCTAAGAACAATTTATCCACAATTTTGCCTGTTGATAACTTTAAGTTTTTGCTATTTTAAAAAATGGGGAAACTCCTTATATGTAGATATTGACGGCATTAATGATGTTTATGACTATAGAGAAGGTCTATTTAAGCTATATAAAGCCTGTCAGAAAGCAGAAATACCTTTGCCCGATATAGTGCTGAAGACCTCTGTGAATCCAACAGTTCATCTTCAAGCATTGTGGTTAATTGATCCAATTTACATAAAAGATAAATTTAATTCTAAAAAGAATGAAAAAAATAAGGAATGGTGGATAAGTGCTAATTCTTCTTTGTCTTATGTATTAGAACAAGCTGATAGTGATTTAAACATTGATTCAGCAGTAACAACAGATATTGCAAGATATATGAGATTGCCATATACTTTTAACCAAAAGACAGGTGAAATGACAGAGATTATAGCTGATAGAGTAACAGGAAAAAGACACTTATTAGAGGATAATTGGGTAAAAAATATTATCAATAAATATTTCACCAGAGATTACAGTTATGATTATAAACATAAATATCTTGATGTTGATGATATTGAAATTTTAGACCACCCACAGTATAAAGCTATATTACAGGGTGTGCCAAAAGATTATCGTAATTGTGCCCATTATGCGATAGTGAAAGCGTGTGAAGTTACTGGATATACTAAAAAAGAAACTTTTGAAAAATTAATGGAATTTAATAAAAAATGTAAACCAAGAGAAAAAGAAAGCCAGATAAGATCGGTTATGTGTGCTTATGGCAATGGAAAGGGTATTAAAATAGGTAAAGTAGCAGAAATAGCCACTATTAGCTTTGGAGAAGGTGAATTTAAGCCTGATCCTGGATTATTAAGACTTTATAATCTTATGCAGGGAACATTAAAAAGAAAAACTAAAGTATATAATAATAATGAAGGACTTGTAGAGAAGGTTATTCCTCTTTTAAGAGGATTAATTAAAACAGGGCATAAATATCTACCTAACATTAAAGAACTTGCAGAAATGTTTTCTGTTAAGTATGACAGCCTAAAAAAACATTTTCCAGAAATTAAATCTAAATTACAAAGATATAATTATTATATTAATTATAATTATAGCAAGAAAAAATATGAAATTTTAACTTATGGTGAATTAATTAAATTTGCTTTTGAAAGAAAAAAACCAAGAGATAACTATATCAATTTAGACCAAAAAGTTATCCACAGAAGTGAGTGCCAAATAGACTGTATAGTATTAGTGGGTCCGGTCCTTTTTTATTTCTCTGCTGGCTAGTTTATGTTTTTGATTTTTAATATAGTTGATTATCTTATAGTAGGCAAGAATGGTGATTATAGTAGCAGAGAAAAGTGGATGACTATAGCTTTAGTTTTATTACTTTGGAGGGGAATATAATTAAGGTTTTGATTTATTTATACATAGATAACCTCCGACATAAAAATCTGAGGTTAATATATATATATAGTTTTTCTCACTAGCATTGCATAAAAATATTTAAGAAAAGTCAAGTTCTGTTTTTAACGAAAATACTTGCTTAAAATAGAAAAACTCCTTATAATTGGGATTAGGATAGTCTTTGTCCAAATCCCAAAAAATAAGGAGCATATACTATGGACAAAGATATCACAGAAACCACATTTAATCAACTACTTGTTTCAATAAATTTT
>Ga0208786_10140_pt1 | contig 16095 bp, 16 predicted proteins | sample Wag42014_12_17_FD_187357 | JGI IMG/M metagenome (GOLD analysis project Ga0208786, IMG submission 187357) | Deep subsurface shale carbon reservoir microbial communities from Ohio, USA - Utica-2 Time Series 2014_12_17 (SPAdes) (version 2) ... | reverse complement strand
GAAATATCCAATTGATTTGCTATTTCTCGCTGAGTAAGTTTCTTTGTATTATTTAAACCATATCTCATCTCAATAACTTTTTTCTCTCTTTCAGTCAAATCACCTAACTTTTGGTATAACTTTTCTTCTGCTAAAGAAAATTCTACTTCATCAGGAACAACATCAAAATCAGTACCTAAAATATCAATTAATGTAATCTCATTACCTTCCTTATCAGCACCTATCGGTTCATGTAATAGAACTTCTCTTTTGGTCTTTTTGTTCTGTCTAAGATGCATCAAAATTTCATTTTCAATACAACGGGAAGCATAAGTTGCTAATTTAACTTTTTTTGAAGGATCATAAGTCTCTATCGCTTTAATTAAGCCAATAGAACCAATCGAAATTAAATCTTCAGTCTCTTCTTTTGAATTATCAAATTTTTTGACGATGTGCGCCACCAAACGCAAGTTATGCTCAATTAAAGCCTTTTTTGCTCCCCTTTCTCCTTCAGCTAATTTTTCTAAGCATTCACTTTCCTCTTCTGGATCTAAAGGATGAGGAAAGACATTATTATTCTTAATATAAGAGATTAAGATCGAAATACCGTCTAATAGGCTACTGCCAATTTGAAAAAAAAGGCCAGGCACCATTTAAAATAACCACCCCCACAATTGACATTAACACTCTACTTATATTTATATGGGGAGTTAATACTATTTGTGCCTGTACAATCTCATTTATTTTTCTATTTCAACAATTTTCAATTTAACTTTATTAGCTAAATCATCCAATATTTCTAAAATTTCTTGTTTATTACTAGGTGGAACCTCTAATTTCATCAAACCCCTTTCACCGCCAACCACCGTCACCATTGCTAAACCTTCATAAGCTTTGATGATCTTGTCTACAAAGGCCATCTCTGACTTTTCTACTTCAATTTTAATAGTAATCGTATCCATCCTTAATCCTTCTTCTCCCTTCTAACTATATCATACTTTTGAACCGGTCGTTCAACTCGAACAGTAATTAACTGATGAGGATGAGGTGCAGCAGGGATTAACTCACCATCTTCATCTTTAATATATTCTAACTTTTCAATAAACGTTCCTGTATTGGGACCAAAAAATTCAACAATATCATCAATAAAAAATTTACTTCTTACTTCAATAATAGCTTCTTCAGTTTCTGGTAAGTATTCTTGTACAATACCCATAAAATCATAATCTCTAGCATATGCTGATGAATCATAATTCTGCTCTTCAGCACCTGGTCGACCAAAATAGAAACCAGTAGTATAATGTCGATGACTAATCTTCTGTAATTCAGTTAACCATTCCTCTTTAAATTGATAACTCTCCGGGTCTTTACTCCACACATCTAAAGCCTGTCTATAGGTACTAGTCACAGTAGCTACATAATGTAAACTCTTCATTCGTCCTTCTATCTTTAAGCTGCTCAAGCCAGCAGTCATTAATTCTGGAATATACTCTATCATACATAAATCTTTAGAATTAAAGATATAAGTTCCATTTTCATCTTCAAAGATAGGATAATACTCGCCAGGGCGTTCTTTTTCCATTAGACTATATTTCCAGCGACAAGAATGAGCACACTGACCACGATTTGCATCACGATTAATCATATAATTGCTTAAAAGACATCTACCAGAATATGAAATACACATCGCTCCATGAATGAATGCTTCTGTACCAATCTTAACCTGTTGATTAATCCCTTTCATCTCATCTAAACTCAATTCTCGCGCTAGAATAACTCTATCAATCCCCTGTTCGCCCCAGAACTTTACACTACGCCAATTAACATTATTAGCTTGCGTACTTAAATGAACCTCTAAGCCAGACGCTACCTCCTTCACTACACTTAAGACTCCAGGATCAGCTACAATTACAGCATCTACCCCAATTTCATTTAATTCAGTTATGTATGATGGTAATCCTTCAAAATCATCATTATGAGGAATCATATTTATCGTAACATAGACCTTAACTCCTCGACTATGAGCAAAATTTAAACCTTTCTTTAATTCTTCTAAACTAAAGTTATTAGCTGCTTCTCTTAAACTAAATGACTTACCACCTACATAGACTGCATCTGCTCCATATAAGACTGCTATCTTCAACTTTTCTAAATTACCTGCTGGTGCTAATAATTCAGGGACTTCCATATTCTATTCCCCCTTACCTAATTTTCGACTAATTGCCAATCCATCACCTAAAGGCAGAATCGATGATTGTAGCTCTTGATGGTCCATCACTATCTCTATATATTCTCTTAAACGATAGGTTAAAGTATCATACCGTGGATGCATTAGTTCATCATTACTTATCATCCCTTTAAACAAAATATTATCAGCTACAATTAAACCTCCGTCATTAATTAATCTTAGAGATTGATTTAAATATTCAATATATTGCCCTTTAGCTGCATCAATAAATATTAGATCAAATCCTTCTTCTAACTGGTCCATTACTTCTACAGCATCACCTACTAATAATTTAATTCTATCATCTAATTCTAAATCATTAAAATTCTTCCTTGCTACTTTAGCATCTCGCTCTTTTAATTCAATAGTCACTATCTCCGCTTGATTGCCTTTAGCTAACCACAGAGTCGAATATCCAGTGGCTGTCCCTAATTCTAATATTCTTTGGGATTGATGAATCGAAATTAATAGCGATAAAAATTGTCCCACTTCTGGATCAACAATTGGAATATTTCTTTCTAATGCTTCTTCCTCTAATCTTCTTAAATCTCCAGTTCGTTCTGGTGTAATCTTTTCCATATAGTCTTGCATAAAATCGGTTAAAATATTTTTACTCATAAATTTCACTTCCTAAAATTAATATTAAAATTCACTATCTGCTTAATATAATATTTTCATATTTAATCATACTCGGTATCTATTATGTCTTAAAAGTAATCTAATATCATGATTAGAACACAAAAAGGTCATATTGAGTAAATTTCGCTACTAGCACTTCGTATTGAAACCAAACGTACAAGAACAGTTTAAGATGGTTGTACCATATCATAATTAAGCGATATTAATTACATAAGAAAACCTTACCCTAATATTTCAACTTATTTTGCAGCCTTAAATGCTCACGGTAAGTCTTACTAAATTTATGACTACCATCATCTAAAGCAAAATAATATAAATAATTAGTCTCTTTAGGATTAAGTGCTGCTTTAATAGAGTCTAAGCCAGGATTATTAATAGGTCCTGGAGGCAACCCAACGTGTTGATAGGTATTATAAGGCGATTCAATTGCTAAATCACTATATAAAATTTTGGACTTATGCTCCGGTAATATATATTGGATAGTAGCATCAATCTGCAAAGCCATATTCTTATCTAGTCGATTGTGAATCACACTAGAGATTAACCTTCTTTCCACATCATACTTAGCTTCTGCTTCTATTAAAGATGCTATTGTGATTACTTCATCTAGAGTAAGACCACTATCTTCAATTTTAGAAATTATTCTTTCATCTAACTCAGCTTTAAACTCCTCTAACATCACTTTAATTATCCCTTTAGGGTTAGTCCCTTTAGGAACCTGATAAGTCTCAGGAAAAAGATAGCCTTCTACATTATACTTTCGTCCTTCATTTTTTACAGCCTGTCCAAATTTGAATCCTCTAGCAGTCTGCAGAAATTCTTTCTTACTAAAAGTAAACTGCTTTGTTATCTCTTGAGCAATCTCTTCTACAGTAAACCCTTCGGGAATAGTAAACTCTTGGGTTATTACCTTACCATTAACTATCTTATCAATCATTTGGTCAATAGACATACCTGTACTTAGATTATAATAACCAGTTTTTAAATCAGATTCAGCCCCTCTAAACCTAACTAAAGCTTTAAAAAGCAAAGGATGGCGGATTAAACCCTTATCGGCTAAGAGATTAGCTATTTGACTACTACTAGCACCTGGCCTAATTAATACCTCATATTCAGAAACACTTTTAGAATTAATTGGACTAGTCAACTCTTCTAAATAAGAAATACCACCTAAAGTAAAAATGAAGAGAATCATAATAATTGCAGCGACTAAATTATGTCTGTTATGTTTATTAAATTTAAACAAGGCTCCCACCCTTTCATTTCATCAAGACTTTAGAAGATTCTTTATCTATTATAAACAATTGCAAGCTATTTAGCAAACAAAAAAATAATACAGAAAGCAAAATTGCTCTCTGTATTATTATAGCCAATATATCTAACTTTGTAACTAATCAAGCAATCTCTTCTAGTAATGTGCCATCTTTAATATGTATATTAGCCCGGTCTATCACTGTGATTACTACTGCCTTGCATTCACGAACTTCAATTATTACAGCCAAATTATTCTCTTGGTCCACAATCGCTATTTCGTCGCCAGAGTCATTATATTCTAGTAGTTTTTCGCCTAAACTAAGAATAATCCCATTTACTAACTCACTATCAATATCCCTTTCTTTCATTCGCTGGAGAGCATGGGTAGTACTCTCAATCCGAAAATACCGACCATCTAAGAAGCATTCCGTCAATAGCATATAAAGCCCCCCTCATTATTAGTTTGTAATCATATTATCTCCATTTGAGGTAGGCTTTATACTTCCAAAAAAAGGAGAAATTAGCTATTGATATAATTCTTCAATTTTATTTTGAACCTTCATTAGTTCCTCTTCACTTGTAACCGGAACTAAAACTTCAGTATCATTCTCATCCTTAGTTAAGCGCAATGCATAACCCTCTCCTAAGTCTAATTCATCTTCCTTAACTAAGATAAAGTACTTTTCATTATCAATATCTAACTCTTCCTCAATAGAAAAGTTAATAGTCTCTCCATCAGTACCTTCTAGAACTGCAACTCCTTCTTCTAGATTAAACTTGTTAATCTTACCTTCTTCTGCCATAATTAATTCACCTCGACTTTTTATTTAATAATTATTGACTATCTAAATAATTCTGTAAAATAACTACAGCTGCCATCTTATCAATGACATCTTTACGTTTGCGACGACTAACATCAGCAGCTAATAATGTCCTTTCAGCTGCTGCCGTTGATAACCTTTCATCCCAGGTAATGATCGGTATCGTAAATTCTTCCTTTAATGCTTCTACAAATTCTAAAGTCTTTTCTGCTCTTGGTCCTAAAGTACCATTCATATTTTTGGGTAATCCAACAACGACCTTTCCAATTTCATACTCATCAATTAAATCTTCTAATTCATTAATCACTTCATTTAGTGAGGTATTTTGTATAACTTTCTTCCCTTGAGCAGTCCAACCTAAAGCATCACTAGCAGCTACTCCTATTCTTTTATCTCCATAATCTAATCCTAAAATTTTCATATTTATCTATATCCCTCATCTTTTATTAGTTGATTCTTAAACTACTGATATCTACAACTCTATCCTTCTAATTACTAAGTAAACAAATGTAACTACAGCGGGTAATAATAAAGTCGCGGTAGCGACTACCCCAGAATCATTCACTAACATAGTTACTATACTACCACATACTACCCCACTAAAGCCATAACGAAGATGGGAGTAATCATCGATTATTTGTCTAACTACTCCTACTGGATATCTAAATAAGATAGCTAGAATAAAGATGAATGCTACAACTACTTTAGTCCAAATAGTCCATCGTAATAGCTTCAGGTTCATACTTAATTTTCTATAAATAATATTGAATACCTCTTTTAAACCATTATTCTTAATTAACAAGACTGTCTTCCCTATATGACTAGCAGATCGTTTAGGACTTAGAGTATCATATAAGACTAGGCTACCAACTAATAGACTTAATACAATTATTATAACCATTACCCGTCTTAAGTTAAACTTATATTCTTTAATTAATCCATAAGTAAAAGTGAAAGCAGCTAATGAAGTTAATAAGCCGCCAAAATTAGCACCTAATTGGGGATAGCCGATCGTTATTACTACAATCGCTGTAACTAAAAGAAATAGATAATGATTCTTCTTTTCTAAAATTGAAAAACGGTCAAAAAACCCAGTGATTCCAATGAGAATTGTACCAATTAATAATCCCATAAACTCATTACCTATCCCATAAAACCGGGCTCCAATTACCGGTGAATAGCCTAAGACTGAAGTTTTAATCAATCTAGCACCCATCCAAATGTCAACGATCAATAACAATGATATTAAATTGAGTACTATTAAAATAGGGTCTAATTCATGAGGAGTTAACCTTTTTAAGAGAAAGGCTAATCCTAGACTAAGTAATATGAATAAACCCGCAACTAAATAAACATCTCCTAAATTAAAAAAGCTAGATAATATTAAAAATACTGGAATTACTAATAAAGACAGTAATAGAACTTCTGTAGAACTCTTAATAAAAGATGTCACCTTATCTTTAAAGATAATTACTAAAGCAGCTAAAGTAAGTACTGCTATCTGCAATAAAATGAAACCCTTAATTAAGATTGGACGCCAAGTAAATGTTCTAGTAATCTGTTCATTTATTTTTACAGCTTTAGCGAATGGTTGGTCGACCTCAACACTTGACACAGGGCTACCTATCATCATAGGAGGTATATCATCTATCCCTACTGAATTTAAGATAGTAGGAGCAATATCTAAATTAGTAATGATTCCTAACCTTCTAGTAGTGCCGGTAGTAAGCAAACCATTTTTAACCCCTGTCCCAGCTAGTATAGTTAATGTAAGGTTCTTTCCCTCCTGTCTTGCTTTATAAGACGGTGTTGGCGTAACAACCATGATTCTTGTCTGTTTTAAATTAATCTTATCTAATATCTTTCCTAATAACTTATCTGCCCGCTGCAAGGCATCCTTTTTAAATTTTTTGAAATCTTTAGGAAGCAATGTCTCTCTTAGCGCCTCCACTCTAGCTGTATCACCAGATTCGATTATAATCAATTCAGCTTCTTCATATAATTCATTAAATTTATTTACTACATATTGCTGACTAGTTACAAAACCAAAAGGATGCCAGTCAGTACTTACTATCGTCTTCTGACTAACATCCCCTAGTTCGATGCTTCCTTTACTGTCAAATCCAATTAGAGCTGCTTCACGCCCTAAATGATATTCTAAACTACTATCTTGATAATCGCTATTACCAATAACCGTTACTTGCTTTCCAGCTTCTTTGAGCACCTGTCCTAAAGCCCCTGGATGAGCTCTATAAGCACCTAATAAATTCTGTTTAATAATCTCTGAAAATCTAATATTGACTATTGATTCTGTTGTCAACTGGTTACCAGTTAAGGCTTGATAGAGCTTGGATACATTCTTCCCCTTATACTTAGTATCTGTATTGAAGGTGTAATTACCTGCTATATCAGTATTAGCCCTTCTACCAGCACCAATAGTTAAGTAAGTGTCAGGTGGGCTTAAACTTCCACTAGTTCTACTATTAGTTAACGCTACCGCCCCTTGATCAATTAAATAATCTAAGTTTGGAGTTGGAATCTTCGAAACTTCATTGATGCTTATCTGATCAATAACAAATAGTATAAATGGTTCATCGGCATCTATACCAGTACTAAAGACCGTGCTTGAAATTAATAATAAAGTTAAAATTACAATCAGGAAGACCACTTTCCTCATAATTGGCTTCACTCCATTATTAATTTTAATTGCTTTCACGCTTTTCTAAATAGTTACGAACTAGCTCTTCAATAATTTCATCTCTTTCAAACCTACGAATCTTACTCCGGGCATCTTGATGACTAGTAATATAAGCAGGGTCTCCTGACAATATATAACCTACAATCTGATTAATTGGGTTATAACCCTTCTCTACTAAGGCTTGATAGACTTCAGCTAAAACTTCGGAAACTTCTTTAATTTCTTCTTTCTTTACCTTAAACATCATTGTTTCATCATTTTTCATTGCTAATCCCACCTTTCCCACCTTACAAATCTTTTAGTAATTAAGTCTTTAAGGCTCTTGAATCTCAGTCAATCTGCAATTATTGATTAGCTATTAGTTCTCTAGCCTTATCAAAGGCTACATCTATCTTCTCAGGTTGACTTCCACCAGCCTGAGCCATATCTGGACGACCTCCGCCGCCGCCACCTGCTACTCTAGCTACCTCACCAATTATCTGACCAGCATTAAAACCTGCCTCTACCAAATCATCACTCACCATACTAACAAATAAAGCTTTTTGACCTAAATCTGAACCTAAAATAATAATTCCAGAATCTAAATTCTGTTTAATATTATCTCCCATCGTTCTAAGGCCGTCAGCGTCCATGCCTTCTACTTTCTCTAAAACAACATTTACTCCATTAATCTCTTCTTGACTTGATACTAATTCATCAGCCTGTGAACTTGCTAGTCTATCTTTTAAGGATGCAACTTCATTTTCTAAACCTTTAATTTCATTTTGTAGTTTATCTACTCTTTCTAAAAGGTTATCCGGAGTCGTCTTTAAAGTCACTGCTATCTGATTAAGTACTTCTTCTTGCCGATTAACATAGGCAACTGCTTCTTTTCCAGTCACAACTTCAATTCTCCGTACACCGGCTGCAATCCCTGTTTCATTTATAATCTTAAAAAGACTTATTTCACCTGTTGCCGCTACATGGGTACCTCCACATAGTTCTAAGCTATAATCTCCAATCTTAACTACCCTTACTTTTTCATCATACTTATCACTAAATAAGGCTGTTGCTCCTAACTCTTTAGCCTCTGCAAGGTCAGTCTCTAAGACTTCTACTTCTAAATTATTCATTATCTGTTGATTAACTATCTTCTCAACCTGCATTAATTCTTCACTACTAACTGCTTCAAAATGAGTAAAATCAAAACGTAATCTTTCCGGTTCTACCAATGAGCCTGACTGTTCTACGTGTTCACCTAAAACTTCTCGTAAAGCTTCATGTAACAGATGAGTAGCAGTATGATTTCTTCTAATATCTTTACGTAATTCTGATTCTACTTTAGCCTCAACCTCAGCATCTGTAGTTAGCTTACCGTCTTCTACTACTACTTTATGTACTATTAATTCAGCTTTTTCTTGTGTATCAACCACTTTTGCTGTTACATTATCATTAATTACAATACCTGTATCACCTATTTGACCTCCACTTTCAGCATAGAAAGGAGTTTTATTCAAAATCACTTGTCCTTCTTGACCGGCATCTAAGCTGTTTACAATTTCATTATCAACGATTATTCTTAAGACTTGAGAATTGCTTGTTAACTTAGTATAACCAACGAATTCAGGCATCTCTATTTCATCTTTAATCTTTTTAAATAATTCAGTCTCAGCATGACCGGAATCATATTCTTCTCTAGCTGCCCGTGCTCTAGCTCTTTGCTTAGCCATAGCCTCTTCAAAACCTTCTATATCGATCTCATAACCTTTTTCTTCGGCAATCTCTTCTGTTAATTCTTTAGGAAAACCATAAGTATCATAAAGCGTAAATACCTTATGACCAGGAATTACTTTAGTATCTTCTTCATCCAATTCATTAATTAGTTCCTCTAAAATTTCCATTCCTTGGTCTAATGTCTCCTGGAATCGGATTTCCTCATTCTTAATTACTTTCATTATCTGTTCTTCTTTTTCGGCAATTTCCGAATATACATCTCCCATTATCTCTACTACAACCGGCACAATCTTATGTAAAAATGGCATTTCTAAATTTAACTTTTTAGCATATCTAACAGCTCTTCTTAAGACTCTTCTAATTACATAGCCACGTCCTTCATTAGATGGCAATACTCCATCACTAATAGCAAAAGTAACACTACGAATATGATCAGCAATAACTCGATAAGCCATAGTAATCTCTTCATTAGTTTGATATTTAAACTCTATATGCTCACTAATAAAATCCATAATCGGCTGGAATAGGTCTGTTTCATAATTTGTATCTACTCCTTGTACAATCGAAGCTAATCTTTCTAATCCCATACCTGTATCTATATTCTTTTGTGGTAGTGGTTTATACTCGCCATCTTCTGTTAAATCATATTGCGTAAAGACTAAATTCCATACTTCACGATAACGATCACACTCACAGCCAAATTCACAATCATCACTACAACCAAACTCTGCTCCCATATCATAATGAATCTCTGAACATGGACCACAAGGCCCAGTACCTATCTCCCAGAAATTTTCATCCTTACCCATACGAACAATTCTATCCTCAGGAACTCCTACCTGCTCTGCCCAAATATCAAATGCTTGATCATCGTCTTTATAGATAGAGATCCAAAATCTATCTGGATTTAACCCCATCTCATCTACTAAAAATTCATAACTCCACTTAATTGCTTCTTCTTTAAAGTAATCACCAAAAGAAAAGTTACCTAGCATTTCAAATAATGTATGATGTCTTGCTGTCTTACCTACATTCTCAATATCATTAGTTCTAATGCACTTCTGTGAAGTAACTATCCTAGTATTAGGTGGAGTAGCTCGTCCATCAAAATAAGGTTTGAAAGGAGCCATCCCCGCGTTAATCCAAAGTAAAGTAGGGTCATCTTTTGGCACTAACGGAGCACTTGGCAGAGCCAAATGCTCATTATCTTCAAAGTAATCTAAGAATTTCTGTCGAATCTCCTTGCTCGTCATTGTCATAATCCATTCTTCCTCCTTTATAGCCTCCATAACTGAAAAGCATCTACTATCTATTATCTATATATACTTAGTTTATATAATACTAAAAAAGGCTTATATTGTCAACTTTCACCTCCACTTATTATTCATATTATTCGACTAATAAAATGATTAATAATCACCTTAATTATTCCAGCAATTGGAACTGCTAATAGCATACCGATAATCCCTAATAACTCCCCTCCTACTAATAACGAAAAGATAATAATAATTGGATGCAAACCAACCTTATCACCTACAATTTTAGGAGAAATCAAACTACTTTCTAATTGTTGGACAATTAAATATAACACTACAACACCTATAATGGCCTGGGTTGACTTAAATGAAACAATAAATAATGCTGGTAGAATTCCGAGGACAACTCCTAAATAAGGAATTAAATTCATTATTCCAGCAAAGATCCCAATTAACAAATAGAACTTTACCTTCAAAATATAAAATCCTAAACTTAGTAATAACCCTACTACTATTGAGACCAAAAGCTGTCCTTTTAAATATCCCCGTAAGACATCATCTATCTTCTTTAATAACTGCTTAACTTCCTTTCTATATGCCTTTGGCACTAACGACCACATATTCTTCTTAATTAGATCAATATCTTTTAGCATGTAAAAAGCTAAAATAGGAGCCATAACTAAACTAAAGAAGCTAGATAATAGACCAATGATCACTTCAGTAGTTCTCTCTACAAATCTAAGTGTAACACTTTGAATTCTACTCAGACTGTTATCGATAATAGTCTGAATCGCAGGTGGTAAGTCAATCCTTTCATACTTATCATTGATCAAATCAATGATATTTTGAATTTCTTTTGCATATACTGGCAACCTTTGAGCTAGAGTATTTAGCTCTTCTATTAAATATGGAGCAGCAAAAAAACCAAATAAAAAGATACCACCGGCAACTAAAAATAAAATTAATGCTAAAGCTAAATTTCGACCTACCCCTCTATTTAATAGACAATCAATAAATGGTTCTACCAAATAAACAATTAAAATCGCTAAAACAAATGGTAGTAGAACGATTCTAACTAGATATAAGAAATATATTATTCCTATTAAGATTAATAATAAAAGAGCTTTCCTTTCTTGTCTAACATCTTCCAGATTTAATCAACTCCTACTTTAGTTAGATTTAGAATCAGGACTTAAATTTTTTAACCTCTCCTCAACCAAGCTAATCTTTTCATTAAACTGTTCGTCATTCTTATTTCTTCCATCCTGCCTTGCTTCATTCGTTTGATTTATAGAGAATTCATTTTGCTTCTGGGATTTATTCAAATTTTTTTCACTTGTATCTCCTAAAATTTCACTTGACAGATTATCTAAATCAATATCTGATTTCGAATTATCCATTTTGAACTTCTTTCTTAGGTTATCAACAACCCCTTCATGCATTAGACTTATAAAAAAAGCACTCGCTACTCCCCCTATTGCTACACCTTTCCAAAATTTCTTACTTAAAAAACTCATACCTATTCACTCCTTCCTATTTATTCTTCATTATTATCCCTATTATTTATTCGCTGGTAATTATCTAAATTAGAAACAATCACTACATCTTTACCATACTTCAAATCATCAGAAACTTGTAGTCTTCCTCTCCCATCTAATATATCTTGTACTAATCCATCAGTAATCTCATAGCCATTTATTTGGCCATTAGTTGAATCTAAAATAATATCTTCTATATTACCTAACTCTTTCCCGTCATCAGTCACTACTCTAGAACCAATTACACTACCATTGGGTCCTGTTAAAAATTCTTTAGTATCATCTAATTTAGTAAGCACCGAATCATCTTCAATAGTGACCGCATCTTCTCCTACACTATGCAACTCTTCATAAGCTATCATCCGACTGCCTTGAAATAAACTTTTATTATTAATTATTAATCCTACAATCCTTTTTTCTTCGGGATCAAATACTACATCTTCAATAGCACCTATCTCCTCACCAGTTTGTAAGTTGATTACTGGTAAATCTATAATTTCATACCCTTTATGCATATTCAACCTCCTCACCAAACCAATGTGTTTTTTATTATATCCTTAATGTCTATTTTATAAACAAATAAGAAGTTTTTAAAAATTGGAAAGCCGCTTAGAAATTCTAAGCGGCTTAAACATTACTAATTTTCTTTTGTACTAATCAATCCTTTTTCTAAACCAACATAAACTTTTGGAACTCTACCAACTATTACTGCCTCACTCAAAGGAACTGTTGTCTGTACTCTAATAGTATTACTCATAAACGGAACTACAACTTTCACTTTAGCAGTAACCTCTAAGTCAATCTTATGCCGCGTTTGATTAATGCCAGCCGATTGAAAATAATCAACTATATCAGTTTCTACTGAATTATAAGGAACTATTTTTGCATCTAATTGTGGACCATACTTTGCTAAAACTTGAATTCCAAACACCTGCATAATAGGCAATTGAACCTTATTATTATCAATCTGTTTTAAATATTTTTGAATTCCTAAGGTAAGCTGAGAAGAAATTTTATTTATTTTATGTAAGTTTGGTTGCATTAATATGATATTTCCCTGCTGGTCAGTCTTAGTCGTTACTAAATCACCATATTTAAACTGATTCGATTTCTCATAAACTGCTTTATTAATCATTTCTGTAGCTAATCCAGCAACTTTAACTTTAGAAACTTCTCTTAAGATCGGTCTTAAAGTATTTTCTACTAACAATACTACTGCAAATGATATAATAATAGTGCCTAACAATATTAAAGCTAATAACCTTTTAAAGGAAATATTCAAAATAACCACCTCTTAACAGCCTATGTGCTAAAAGGTGGTTACGTGAATAAAATCTAATTAATTTTTAAATTTAATTTAATACTATCTTTGCAAATCTTCTCTTACCTATTCTTACTATCATACCATCTTTAACTTCAACATCTAAATTAATCTTATCATACTTTTCATCATCAATCTTAACTGCTCCCTGTTTAATCATTCTTCGGGCTTGACTATTACTATCGACCAAGCCAGTAGCAGCCACTAACTTAACAATCCACATCTCTCCATCTTCTAAGGCATCACTCTTAATCTCTACCTCTGGCATATCATCAGGGAGTTTCCCTTCTTTAAACACCCTTTCAAACTCTTTTGCTGCTTCTTTAGCTGCTGCTTCATCATAATATTTAATAACTATTGTCTTAGCTAACCTCTTTTTAGCTTCCATAGGATGTACTTCTCCATTATTAATCCCTGACTTAAGGTCTTTTAACTCTTCTAAAGAAATATCAGTTAGCAATTCAAAATAACGAATTAACAATTTATCAGGAATAGACATTACTTTACCATACATATCACTTGGTTTATCATTAATTCCTATGTAATTACCTAAGCTCTTGCTCATCTTTTTAACCCCGTCTAATCCTTCTAAAATCGGCATCATAACAATAACTTGTGGATCTTGTCCGTACTCTTTCTGTAAATCTCGACCTACTAATAGGTTGAACTTTTGGTCTGTTCCTCCTAGTTCTACATCGGCCTCAATCGCAACTGAATCATAACCTTGCATCAACGGATAGAAGAATTCATGGATACTAATTGCTTGATTATTCTTATATCTTTGCGAAAAATCCTCGCGTTCTAGCATCCTTGCTACTGTATAATTAGCAGATAAATTAATAACATCTGTAAAATCCATCTCTCCTAACCATTCACTATTAAAGACTAACTCTGTCTTATCAGGATCTAAAACTTTAAAAATCTGTTCTTGGTAAGTCTTAGCATTCTCTTTAATCTGCTCTTCTGTTAACTGTGGACGAGTCTTTGACTTTCCTGTTGGGTCACCAATTCGACCAGTAAAATCACCAATAAGCAGAATAACTTGATGACCTAAGTCTTGAAACTGCTTTAATTTCTGTAAGACAACCGTATGCCCCAAATGAATATCCGGCGCACTTGGGTCTAAACCTAATTTTACTCTTAATGGCCTATCTTCTTCTGCTGCTTTCTCTAACTTCTTCTTTAACTCTTCTTCAGAAATTAATTCTGCAACCCCGCGGTTAATAACTTTTAATTGTTCTTCAATCTTCATATCTACTGCCTCCTATACTAAAAAATCTTTCTATTTATATTTCATTTTGTACTAAAGTTTAATTTTATCTAAAATACTAATTTCAAATATGCTATAACATTATAACATAGCCTAAATAAAATATCAATGGTTCTTAACCTTTGCTAAGAATTTTATTAATTGCAAGGTTAAATGCACGGTTTTTTGAAAAATTATACCTACATATATAATTGCTTTCTAAGCTGCTTCTAATTTCTTTTCATAAACATCATTTGAAGTCTTAAAATCAAATATCTTTCTAGGATAGTTATTCATCCACTTTTGTATCCGCTTTATTTCATTTCTGCTATATTCTTTAAAACTTCTTCCTTTAGGAATAAACCTTCTTATCATTTTATTAAGATTTTCATTACTACCTCTCTGCCATGAGCAGTAAGCATCTGCATAGTAATGTTTTGTCCTAGGAATACTACTTTTTGTAATCGAAGTTTCTACACTTTTATAATCCCAAAACTCCCTACCATTATCTGTCGTTATTGTTTTAAACCGCTTTCTAAATTCCCTGACTCCCATTCTTCTTTCTATCCTATCTAAACCTCTGATGACTTCTTTTTGTTTCTTACTAGATATTTTTTCAATCATTTCCTTCCTGCTATACCTTTCTGTTAAAACCAGTAAGAATGGTTCTCCTTTACCTTTCTTGCCTTCTACTAAGTCCATCTCCCAGTGCCCTAATTCCGTTCTATCATCTGCTTCCTGGGGCCTGTCTGATATTCTTCTACCTTGCTTTCTAACCTTAGTTGATATCTTCTCTTGTCTTTTATTAGCTTTAGATTTCTTATACCTACCATAGGTCAATTCATCTCTATCTACCATTAAAATTCCTTTGTCTATATAATTGTAGATAGTCTTCCAGTGAATATTAGTTTCAAATTGATCCCTATTTCTAATTTTATGAGCAATTACTTCTGGAGAATATTTCTGCCTAATTTTCTTTTCTATAAATTGAGCTAACTCATGGTCTTTAGCTATCTTTATTTTAGGTCCTTTCGCTGTGGCATTATTTTCATATGCCTGTTGGGCTTTCTTAGCATCATATTCTTCTCTAGTTGTATAGTCTGTATTTAATAGTTCTACCTTACCCTTTTTTATTTCTCTGCTTATTGTAGTTCTGTGTCTATCTAGTTCCTCCGCTATTTTAGTTATTGATTTTTCTTGAATATTATATAAATGCTCTATAATTTTTCTTTCTTCCCATTTTAAATGTTTCCCTTTCCTATTTTCTGTGGTATAATTATCTTGACACATGCCTGATACCTCCATAAATGTTTTCTTTGGTTAGTTAACATTATATATGAGGTATTGGTATGTGTCACCTTTTTATTTATCCTGTGCATTTAATTATACAATGTTCCTTT
>Ga0208786_10094_pt1 | contig 21697 bp, 17 predicted proteins | sample Wag42014_12_17_FD_187357 | JGI IMG/M metagenome (GOLD analysis project Ga0208786, IMG submission 187357) | Deep subsurface shale carbon reservoir microbial communities from Ohio, USA - Utica-2 Time Series 2014_12_17 (SPAdes) (version 2) ... | reverse complement strand
CAATAGCCGGTCTGGCTAAATATCTTCCTATATATTTTGCTGCTCCTCGAGCACTATTCATTCGGCTTTCTGCATTTACATAAAAGCCTTCTTTATATTTTTTGTAAAAATATCTAATTAAGTTTTGAACCTTCTGATTGCCTGGAAATCTTTCTTTAAATATATCTAAAAGCACTTTCTGCCAGGCTTTTCTTAAATAGGCATAGGAAAAATATCCCACCTTTTTCCACTGATGATGTTTATCGAGAGCTCCTTCTGCTATCAGGGCATGTACATGTGGATTAAAACCCATATCACGACCAAAGGTATGAACTACTGTAATTATTCCAGCTTCATATTCATGGATTTTACCGTTTTGATCTACATATCTTTGGATTAACTCTGCCACTTTATCACTTAAATCTTTTATTATATCTCTGTCCCAGTAGATATATCCTCTTAATTCTTCTGGAACGGTAAATACCATATGTCTGTGGCTTACATCCAGGATCATATCGACCTGCTTATCTACCCATTTATCTACATAGACTTTACCACATCTGGAGCAGAATCTGCTTTTACAGCTGAAGCTGACAACATGTTCTTCACCACAATCCAGACATTTATACTTAGCATAACCATTTTCTGGATTACCACAGCTCATTGATTTCTCTACCTGATCAACCACATGGTCTAACATATCAGTAGGCACTTTACCTGGAAGATATTTGATCTTAAACTCTTCCCAGTGATCATTCAATATTGTTTTAATTTTTGGATGATTTTTTGATTTATTTTTGCTCATAATATTTTTATCTTTCTACAAAGTTATCCACATTCCTGCAAAAGCATAGTTTCCTATATAAGAACAAAATGTCCTTCGGACAATCTGTAATATAGTAAGGTTAAATTTTGTTGATAGCGGAAATTATGAAACTATAAATATTATCCACAACAAACCATCAGGTATAATTTCCTAGCTAATAAAAAAAGACCAACCGCTAAGCTGATCTTTTAGATAAATTATATATTTATGCATTCTGCGTTTCTGGTTTGAAGGTTTTAATTATACTTTCTTTCTTTTTTTTGTCACCATCAGAATCACCTGATTCATCAATTCTATCTTTATCCGGATCACCAGTAATTTCTTCGCCCTTTATCAGACGTTTAATTTGATCCGCATTTAATGTTTCATGTTCTTTTAAAGCTGCAACAATTCGTTCTACTGTCTCGGAATTATCTCTAAGCAGTCGTTCCGCCTTACTGTAGCATTCTTCCACCATTTTACTGATTTCTTTATCAATTCGAGCAGCAACTTCTTCACTGTAGTTTCTTTGACGAGAAATATCTCTACCTAGAAAAACCTGCTGATCATGTTTCTGACCTAAGGTTAATGGTCCTAAGTTTTCACTCATACCATATTCAGTTACCATTGCTCTAATAATCTGAGTTGATCTTTCAATATCATTCTGGGCACCTGTACTGATATCATCAAGAAAGATTGCTTCTGCAGCACGTCCTCCCATCAAACTAGTAACCTTATCTAAAAGCTGTCCTTTAGTCATAAAGTTTTGATCATCTGAAGGTAGGGGTACTGTAAAACCCCCGGCTCTACCTCGCGGTATAATTGTTACTTTATGAGTTCGATCAGCATGTTCAAGAAGTTCACCCAGCAGAGCGTGTCCTGTCTCGTGATAGGAAACAAGATTTTTTTCTTCTTCAGATACTACTTTGCTTTTTCTGGCAGGTCCAGCAATCACACGATCAATTGCATCATCAAATTCCTTCATTGCAATGATATTCTTTGATCTTCTGGCAGCTAAAATAGCAGCTTCATTAGCTAGATTTTCCATATCTGCACCTGTAAAGCCAGGAGTTCTTTTAGCAAGAACCTCTAAATCGATATCATCATCTAAAGGTTTATTCTTCACATGAATTTCAAGTATTTTTTGTCGTCCTACCCTATCCGGCTTATCAACCATAACCTGCCTATCAAAACGTCCTGGTCTTAATAAAGCAGGATCTAAAACATCAGGTCTATTGGTTGCTGCCATTAAAATGATCCCTTCATTTGGCTCAAAACCATCCATTTCTACAAGCAGTTGATTTAAAGTCTGTTCACGCTCATCGTGTCCACCACCAAGTCCAGCACCACGCTGACGTCCAACAGCATCTAACTCATCAATAAAGATAATACAAGGTGCATTCTTCTTACCTTTTTCAAATAAATCTCTTACTCTAGAAGCTCCAACACCAACAAACATTTCAACAAAATCAGATCCACTGATAAAGAAGAAGGGAACCCCTGCTTCTCCAGCAACTGCTTTTGCCATCAATGTTTTACCTGTTCCTGGAGGTCCTACCATTAAAACTCCTTTAGGTACTTCTGCACCTAACTCAGTAAATTTATCAGGCTTCTTTAAAAATTGAATTACTTCCTGCAGTTCCTCTTTTACTTCATCATAATTAGCAACATCATCAAATGATACTTTAACATCACTCTCATTCAATTTTGCCTTACTTTTTCCAAAGGACATCATTTTGCTGCCGCCACCCTGCATTTTCTGCATAATAAAAATCCAAGCGACAATTAAAATTACAACAGGTAAAATATAACTTAAGATATTAATCCACCATGGTGTTGTTGGCTGTGGTTTTGTTTTTATATTAACATCACCAGCTCTTAAATCCTGCATTAAAGAGGGAATAGCTTCCGGTGGAATTGGAACTTTAAAATCTCTATTATTAATAGTACCTGTTACTTCCTGATTACCAACAATAGTTACCTGATTTATATTATCAGCTTCAACCTCCTGCAGTAAATTCGTGTATGTGAAGTCCTCTACAGTAGCTGGTCCCTGCTGCATAAAAAATTGAGCAACTAAAATAGATATTGCAATCAGAATTAAATAAAATCCTATATTTTTAATAAACTTATTCAAATTTCTTTACCTCCCCTACGACTTAAATCATATACAGTAAAATATTATAACATAATATTTATATTTTGTAAATATTCTATTATCTCCCCAGCCTTAATCATCTGTTTTGTTTAAAACAGATGAAATACTCAGCTAAAACACATTATAAACTATAAATATTAAATTTCAATTAGAAATCTATAAATATAAATATTAGTATTTAAGCCGGTGAGTATTTATATATATAATTTTTCTTTTAGAACACCAATAAATGATAAATTTCTATATTTTTCAGCAAAGTCAAGCCCATATCCCACAACAAATTCATCTGGTATTTCAAAACCATTGAAATCAGCATCAATTTCTTTTTTTACTCTTCTTTCCGGTTTATCTAATAAAGTAACAACTTTAATGCTTTTAGGATTTCTTGTTTGAAGCATATCAATTACATGTTTTAAAGTTCTTCCAGTATCAATAATATCTTCAACAATTAATAAGTGTCTGCCCTCAATGTTTTCTTCCATATCCTTAATAATTCGAACTACCCCAGATGATTCAGTAGAAGCGCCATAGCTTGAAACATCCATAAAATCAAAAACTACCGGCAAATCGATTTCTCTTGCTAAATCAGCCATAAATAAAATCGCTCCTCTTAAGATACAGAGCATTACAATATCATCATCATCATTATAAATATTTGTAATTTCTTTTCCCAACTCTTCAATCCTCTGTTTTATTTCTTCTTCATTAATAATAACTTCTTTTATATCATTTGTGAAAACATTATTCTTTCCCATTGTGGTCCTCCTAATTATATTTTAATTTTAAAATTAAAACCTTATTTGTTTTTTCAGTAATTTTATAATCATCAGAAATTCTATATGGAGCCAGCCAAATAATATTGTCATCTGCATCTGTTATTATTGGCACATTTTTTCTTAAGTTCTTAGGTACTTTTTCATCAATTAAAATATCCTTCACCTTTTTATGTCCACTCATTCCTAAAGGTACCAACATATCACCAGGATTTCTGCTTCGTATTTTTAATGGTGACTTTAATTTATCAAAATCAAAAGCTGCCTGCCGTGGATTTTCATTAAAGGAAAATTCTTTTTTTCTTAAAATATTAGAATATATACTATAAATTTCATTGATTTTAATAGTTTCTTCTATTTCAATTTCTTTAGGTTGAAAAACTGTATTGGTTTGCCTATTATTTTTTTTAAAAAATATTAAATCAGAGTAACTAATTTCAACTCTAATTCCAGAAGCAATATCTATACCTCTTCCAGTCTGCTGGTTAGAAATTAATTTTTCTATTTCCAAAATATGATCAAAATATAAATCATCAAGATTATCATTAAGTTTATTATAAATTAATCTATAAAGCCTGCGCTGTAAAACCTGATTGATTTTTTTTAATTTATCAAAATCAATTATAATCCTATCATCATTTTTTTCTTTGAAAATTTCTTCATATTTTTGGATAGTGAGTTTTTCTAAAAATTCATTTTCAGCAGCAATAATTTTACTATTACGAGAAATAACTTCCCTTGCTTTATCATTAATCTTATTTTCTACAATCGGAAAAATTTCGTTGCGGATTATATTTCTGCTGTAAATACTCTGCTCATTACTGCTGTCAAAACAAGGTTCTAACTTATGTTTTTGGCAGTAATTTAAAATCTCTTTTTTGCTGAAAGATAACATCGGATGAATTACATTTAATTTTTGAATCACTACTTTAGCTTGAATACCACTCAATCCTTTTAAACCTGTACCCCTAAATAAGTTTAACAAAATTGTTTCTGCTTGATCATCTCTGTGATGAGCTAGTGCCAATCCATCATAGTTATATTTTTCAATAATATTTCTAAAAAAATCAAACCTTATTTTTCTAGCTGCTGCCTCAGCAGAAATATTTTTCTTTTTTATAATCACTGGCAGATTTTCACTCTTTCTAAAAAGTTTGATTCCTTTTTTCTCAACAAATTTTTCAACAAAATCAGCTTCAGCGGCAGATTCTTTTCTAAAATTATGGTCTAAATGAGCTGCAGCTATCTCTATATTTAATTCCTTACTAAGATTACAAAAAAGATCTAGCATTGCTAAAGAATCCGGGCCACCTGAAACACCAAGCAGTAAACTTTTACAATTATCAAGTAAATTATTCTTATTTATAAAATCTTTAAACCTGCTTTTCATCATAAAAGTCTCCCTTTTTTTAACTTCTTTGAGCATCTTTTTGAAGAACTTAATTTATTTAATCAAAAGCTCTTTTTTCAATAAACCATAAAGTAAGTCGTGATCACTTACATACAGTTCTTGAACATTTAAGTAATTCAAAATTGTTTTTAAAATAATAAGACCAGCTGTAATAACATCAGCTCTTTTAGGCTGGAGTCCTTTAATTTTCTTTCTTGTTTTTAAATCAAGATCAGCAAATCTATTTAGAATATTTTCAAGCTCAAAATATTCTAACCTCAAATTTTCTATTTTACTGCTGTCATATTCTTCTAAAGCAAGTTTAACTGCAGCTACTGTAGTTATTGTACCACCTACTCCTTTAACTTTAAATTTTTTATTTAAATCAAGCTTTTGTTTTAAAAGATTTTCTACATAACTTTGAATCTCTTTTTGTTCAAGTGATCTGATCTTTTTTTTTGGATCAGAAATAAATTTTTCAGTCATTCTCACACAACCAATATCTAAACTCTTAAAATTTATATCAGAAGTAGTTGGCCAAATAAATTCTGTACTGCCACCTCCAATATCAATTAATAAAAAGTCTTCATCCAAATTAGATACTGCTCCCAAATAATTTAATTCTGCTTCTTTTTCACCACTGATTATTTCCAGTACTAAATCTAATTTTTTTATTTTATCAGTTAATAAATGGGGATTTTCTACATCTCTTAAAGCACTTGTTCCAACAACTCTAATTTTATCCACCTGAAACTTATCAATTGTTTTTTTATATTTTTCCAAAGCTTTATAAACTCGATTAACAGCTTCTTCTTTCAAAAATCTGTTTTGATCAACACCCTCACCTAGTCTTGTTATTTCTAACTTCCTACTTAAAACATCCAAAGATTTATTGGCTTTTTTTTCAGCTATTAGCAAACGACAAGAATTTGTTCCAATATCAATTGCTGCTGCTCTCAAATTGATCAACCCTCTCTTTACATATCTGACAGTTATCAGGCCAATTAATTTTACTAAACACAATTTCACCAGCTGGATTAAACTTATCAACTAAAAAATCAGCTAGATGTGTATGCAGACACTTTATTCCTTCTTTTTCTTTAATTCCACCAACACCGGAATTCATTAATGTATTATAAAGATCTTCTGAAATGCTTTTAGCTTCAGCTAATTGTTCTGCTGATAACAAAGACTTCCTCTGCTCTGCATATTTCTCATGTGTTTTTATCATTTTATTTTTAAACTTGGGGTTATATTTTAATTTTCCCTGCAGTTTTGAAATTAAATTACTTTCTGCTTCTAAACGATCAACTTCATAATTTAAATGTGGACAACTCAGCCAATAAATTGTGGGCGCTGGAACACCATTAACAAATGGATTAACAATTATTACAGCTGGATAATCAAAAGGACAATATTTTGCTATTTTTAAAAAATTATTTATTTTTCTATCTAACTGCAGTTCTATAATTTCGTGCTCATTCATTATTTTTCTCCTATAATTTTATTATTTACTTTCTATAAAAAGAGAAAACACCCCTTAAACGAATTAAAGGATGTTTAAAAAGTTAATAAAATAATGGCAAATATTTATTTAGAACTACCGCCATTTTTTGCCTCTCTACTTTTTAGATCTTGCTGACGCTCACTGCTCTGCTTTAAGAAACGATCCATCTTTTCTTCAAAAGACATCTCTGGAGCGTGATCAATTCTGTCACCTGGATCCTCTAATTGTTTGATGGAAAGTCCAATTTTTCCGTCATCATCAACATTGATGACTTTAACCTTGACTTCATCACCTTCTTTAAGGAAATTACTAATATCTTTTACATAAGTATTAGCAACTTCAGAAATATGAACGAGGCCAGTATCTCCAGTTTCCAATTCAACAAAAGCACCAAAATTTGTTATCCCTGTAACTTCTCCTACAACTATAGTTCCAACTTCAATGGACATGCTTAAAAAATTCCTCCCTAGATATTAATATTGTACTCATTATAACTTAATTACGACAGAGCTGTCAAATTTATTGGCTAAAATTTTCTAAAATTTTAAAGTTAAAGAAATTCTACCCCGTTTTTGATCAACATCAAGGACCTTAACCTCTATATTCTGTCCTATTTCAACAATTTCAAAAGGATCATTAACATACATCTGACTCATTTCTGAAATATGTAATAATCCATCCTGTTTTAAACCAATATCAATAAAAGCTCCAAAATCAACAATATTTCTAACTTTTCCTTTGAAAATCATTCCAGACTCTATATCTTCTATTTTCAGGATATCCTTTCTAAAAATAGGTGCTGGCATAGAATCACGAGGATCTCTCCCCGGCTGTTTTAAAGCAGCAGTAATATCCCTTGCAGTCGGCAAACCAATATCTAACTGGTCTGCAATTTCTATTAAGTCAATTTGTTCTAATTTTTCTCTAAGAGTTTCAACTATATCTTTATCTCGAATTGCATCAGCTTTATAATTTATTTTATTTAATATTTTTTCTGCTGCTTCATAAGATTCAGGATGAATAGGAGTAACCGCAAATGGATCTGTTTCTGAATCTAAACGAATAAATCCAGCTGCCTGTTCAAAAGTTTTAGGGCCAAAACCATAAACATCTAATAATTCTTCTCTCTTTTTAAAAGCTCCATTTTGACTGCGGTGCTCAATAATTTTCTCAGCATTGTTAGAGCTGATTCCAGCAACATAAGTTAAAAGAGCAGCAGAAGCTGTATTTATCTCAACTCCAACGTGATTAACCGCATCAACAACTACCTCATTTAGAGTTTTTTCAAGTCTTTTTTGTGAAATATCGTGTTGATACATTCCTACGCCAAGTGATTTGGGATCAATTTTAACTAATTCGGCGAGTGGATCCTGAATTCTGCGCCCAATTGAGATGGCACCTCTAATCGAGACATCTAACTTAGGAAACTCTTTTCGGGCCAGTTTAGAAGCCGAATAAACAGAAGCACCTGCTTCACTAACAATGGTATATTCTACATCCATTCCACTTTTAATTAACTCGGCAATAAAAGTCTCAGTTTCTCTGCTTGCAGTCCCATTTCCAATTACGATTAAATCAATATTATGCTTTTTCACTAAGTTAGCTACTGTTTCAGCCGCCATTTCCATTTGATTAACAGGTGAATGAGGATAAATAGCTCCTGTCTCTAATAACTCTCCATCTTCAGCTAATACTGCTAGTTTACAGCCCGTTCTAAAGGCTGGATCAACTGCAAGAACTCTTTTAGCCTCTAATGGTGGCTGCATTAATAAAGAATGAAGATTTGTTGAAAAATTATGAACTGCTTTTTTTTCTGCTTTTTCAGTTAAATGATTTCTTATTTCTCTTTCTAGAGATGGAAATATCAACCTTTTATATGCATAATCTACTGCATTTATTAAATGTTCAAAACTTCCTCTTTTTCTGTTATCAAACTTATAAATATTATATATCATTTCAATAGCTCTTTCATCAGAAACCTCAGCTTTAACCCTCAAAATATTCTCGTTTTCACCTCTATTTAAGGCTAAAATTCGGTGAGGAGGAATTTTATTGATTGACTCTTTAAACTCATAATAATCTTGGTATTTCCCTTCTTCATCCTCGTTTTTTTGTTCAGAGGTGATTTTAGCAGTTTTAAAGACGAAAGTTCTTAATTTCTTTCTTAATTCAGCATCATCTGATATTTCTCCAGCTATTATATCTTCTGCTCCGCTTAAAACATCTGTTACAGAGTTCAGTTCTTTTTCCGAATCTAAATGTTTTTCAGCAATTTTTTTAATTTCAGCTTCAGTTTTTTTCTGTGAAAATATTAAATCTGCTAGAGGCTGCAAACCTTTATCAATTGCTTTAGCAGCTTTTGTTTGTTTTTTTACTTTAAAAGGACGATATAAATCTTCAACTTCTTGTAAAGTATTTGCTTTTTTTAATTTAAGTAATAATTCATCATTTAATTTTTCCTGTTTCTCTGCCGCCTCTGCAACTTCATTTTTTCTCTCGTTTAATCTGCGCAAATAATCGATTTTTTCCTCTATATTTCTTATCTCTTCTTCATCAAGGCTGCCTGTCATTTCTTTTCGATAACGCGCAATAAAGGGAACTGTATTCCCTTCATCTAACAAATCAACTGCTGCTTTTACATTTTCTATTTTTAATTTCAACTCTGAAGATGCAAGTTTAAATAAGTCTATTTTTATGTGTTCTGACATTTAAAATCTCCTTTATTAAAAATATTAATTATCATTATCATTATCATTTTCTTCCCCTTGATTATCACCTTGTTCTTCCTTTATTGATTCAACTGGTATTAATAATTTTTCTCCTGGTTTTACCAAACCCAATTTTTCTCGTGCAACTTCTTCTATATATTCTTTACTATCACTATTTTGAATTTGTTTTTGTAATTGTTTATTTTCTGCCTCTGTCTCAGCAATTTCAGCTTCTATTTTCTTTATTTTATTTTCAATTTGAGTCATTCTAGTTATATTCTGATAAAAATTAAAAGCAGCAATTACAGCTATAATGACTATAATAGCTGTAAAAACTGGATTCAATAAAAAATCCTTTTTTTGGCGAGGCATTTTTATTCCTCCTAAGCAAACTATTATCGTATTTAATACTTACACTAATAATTATACTTGAATTTGTTAAATTAATCAAAAAAGCAGCTGAATTAAAAATCCAGCTGCTGCTATAATTCAAATATTTATTTTTCTTTTTTACTCTAAAATACACATTCTTCAGTTTCAGCATCAAAGATATGAATTTTTCTTAAGTCAACACCAAGAGAAATTGTATCTCCCGTTTTTGCAGTACTTTCAGCTTCTACACGAGCAATTAAAGAGTGTTCTTCTTCTGCTAAATATAAATAAATTTCAGAACCCATAGGCTCAACAACATCTACATCAGCTTCAAAAGAATTATCTTCTTTAACTTCAAAATCATGGTTAATATTAGTATCTACAATATCTTCAGGTCTCACACCAAAAACTACATTTTTGCCTACATAATCCTTAATATGGTCTTCTTTATCTTCTGGAACACGAATTCTAAAGGTTCCATCACCATCAATATAGTAAGTATCTCCTTCTTTTTCAATTTTAGCATCCATAAAGTTCATAGCTGGAGAACCAATAAATCCAGCAACAAAAATATTGTTAGGTTTATTATATAGAGATAATGGATCATCAACCTGCTGGATAACACCATCTTTAAGCACAACAATTCTATCTCCCATTGTCATCGCTTCAGTCTGATCATGAGTTACATAAATCATTGTTGTCTGTAATTCATCATGCAGTTTAGATAATTCAGTTCTCATCTGAACTCTTAATTTTGCATCAAGATTAGAAAGCGGCTCATCCATTAAGAACACCTGAGGCTCACGCACAATTGCACGTCCTAAAGCTACACGCTGTCTCTGACCACCAGATAACTGTTTAGGTTTTCTTTCTAATAACTGCTCAATACCTAAGATATCAGCAGCTTCCTGTACACGTCTTTCAATTTCATCTTTAGGAAACTTACGTAATTTAAGCCCAAAAGCCATGTTATCATAAACATTCATATGTGGATAAAGAGCATAGTTCTGAAAAACCATCGCAATATCTCTGTCTTTAGGAGCTACATCATTAACAACCTGATCTCCAATTTTTAAAGTACCCTCACTGATTTCTTCCAGACCAGCAATCATTCTTAAAGTGGTTGATTTACCACAACCGGAAGGTCCTACTAAAACAATAAATTCCTTATCCTTGATTTCTAAACTCTGATCCTTTACTGCCACTAAATCACCAAAACGCTTATAGATATGTTCTAAAGTCACACTTGCCATTAGAAAATCCTCCTCATAATTTTAATTATATTTTGATATTGATGACTCCCTAATAATTAATTCGGGAGTTAAAACCTTTATTTGTTGATCCTTCATTTTTTTATTAATTAGCTTTAATAAAAAATCAAAAGAATAATCAGCTAATGCATCCACCGGTTCACTTAATACCGTCAACGGTGGGTCAATAACCGATGTCAAAATGTTGTCCCCATAACCAACTACTGCAAAATCATCCGGAATGAAATATCCTCCCATTTTAATGGCCTCCACCAGACCAATAGTAGTTAACTCGCTTGTTGAGATGAAAGCATCTGGAATAATATCCCCTTCAATTATTTCTAAAAAGACATTATAACCAGATTTTCTATCAGCTTTAATTGAAAAAATAAGCTCTTCATTAATTTGATAACCGTGATCAATTAAAGCTGCTTTATAGCCAGCTGATTTTTCTTCTTCAATTAAATTATAATTTTCTCCACCAACAAGGGCTATATTTTCAAATCCCTGATCGAGAAGATGGCCTACAGCTTTATAAACTCCCTGACTATAATCTGTTAAAACTGATGTAAAAAAAATTTCCTCTGCGAGTCGGTTAATCAATACAATATTGTTGTCCGGACTAAAACTAGCTCGCAGAAGATGACCCTCAACCAGCTTTCCTCCAATAAAAATAGCACCATCAACTTGATTTGACTCTAAGAGTGTTAGATAAGATTTTTCTTTTTCTGTTTGATTGTTTGTATTACATAGTATTATTTGATAACCATTTTTTTCAGCCGCCTTTTCTAGACTCTTGACTATTTCTATATTACCCGGACTGTCCATCTCTGAAAGAATTACAGCTATCATATTTGTTTTATTTGCTGCTAAACCTCTTGCAAGTTGATTCGGGCGATAATTGTGTTTCTTTGCAATTTTTATAATTTTTAATTTGGTATCCTCACCAACTCCGGGCTTATTATTTAAAGCCCTAGAAACTGTTGACTCAGCAACATCAGCCATTCTAGCAATATCTTTGAGGGTGATCTGCATCTTTTCGCCTCCAATTTAAACACTCACTAGAATTTACGCAAGCGCTTGCGAAACTTAAAAAGAAAAAAGAGTCTGTAAACTAACTCTTAGTATATTATTCGTCACAGACTCTAAAACTCCTTCTTTTTTTAAAAAATTTTTATAATTTTTTTAAAATCTCATCAAAATCAATTGAATCAACATTTCCATAAACTAAATGTGCTTTACCTACTCTTGACTCAGGTCCAACTCCTACTGCCTTCATATTAGCAGCTAAGGCTGCTTCTACTCCAGATTCTGCATCTTCTAATACAACACATTCCTCAGGCTCAAGACCAAGATTCTTGGCTGTGTGTAAAAATAAATCTGGGGCTGGCTTAGCACTTTCAACACTATTACCATCTGAAATAGCATCAAACATATCATAAATCTGCAGCTGTTTTAAAACTTTCCTTGCATTCCTACTTGATGAACCCACAGCAATTTTAAAACCATCATTTTTTAGTCTTTTTAATTTAGATTCCATATCATCAAGGATATTCTCTTTTGTAATTTCTTCTAAATATTTTTGATAATAAGCATTTTTTCTATCTGTCCACTCTTTTTTGATCTTTTCTGGGAGTTCTTTGCCATCTAAAATTATGTCTAATGAATCCATTCTAGAAACGCCACGTAATTTTTCGTTAATCTCACGATTAAAAAAAAGGTCTTCTTCATCAGCCAGCTTCTGCCAACTTTTATAATGATATTCGGCCGTATCTGTTATTACTCCATCAAGATCAAAGATAAAAGCTTTAATTTCAGTTGCCATAATCATCACTCCTATTATTTAAATTGAATTAATATAAAATATTATATCTAATTTTTTAATTTATATCAAAACTTGCAATTATTTTTTCTACTGGATCAAGAGTCGGTCTCCAGATCTCTAACTTATCAGCAGCTGCTGATAACGGTCTGGACATTCCCTCCATAAATAAGCAGATTTCCGTTAACTCGTCCATTGGAATTGGATTTTCAGCAAAAATATTACTAATAATTGTAATATGAAACATCCACTCTTCATAATTTTCAATAGTTGAAATCCCCTCATTAATTAAACTTTGATGAACTGACTCAGAAAATTGCTTTAATGATTCAGTTTCATTAACTTCTAAAACCAGCTGATGCTGATCTGAAAATTTAATACAGCTAAACCTATCTACTTCTATTTCAATTTTTCCAAAATCTTTAATTTTCTTTAATAAAATTTTTTTAGCTTTTTTTGCTTTTCTCTTATAAATTCTATCAATTGTAATATGAAGCTGCGGATATATTTGGTCTGGATAAAGATTATAATGTTCAGAAACAATTTTTTGGACTTGTGATGCAGTTTCTACAAGTTCTTTTCCAGGAATTAATACTAAAAAATATTCATTTTCTAAGTCTGCAGCCTTTATCATAATTACCTCTCCATCTCCATGTTTTCCAATTCATTTATTTTTTTAATTAAATCATCTTTTTCTTTTAACAAAATAACATTTTCATCTTCTATTATTATTTTATTCCAGATTGCTGCCGCTTTTCCTTTAATATAATCCCTTTTTTCTATATTTAAATTAGAAAAAAGAATCTTTTTCTTTTCTGGAAATTCCAGCAAAATTTTTAAATTCGCTAAATTTCCATGACCAAAGGGTAAATCACTCAAGATAACTAAGTCCGCTTTTTTAATTAATTTTCTATTTTTATTAATTTCTTTTTCAGTTATCTCTATAAATGGAGGTGCTTCAACAGTTTCAATTCCAAGTTCTTTGGCTGCCTGCCAATCAGCATCTCCAATATTTAAAACTCCTATACTTAATGGATACCCTTCATTATCAAGTTTATACAAAAACTTTTGTGCTGTTCCTCCACCTGCAATGACATGAACTTTAAAATCTTTATTTTTTTGGTTTTTATATTTATCATTTTTTTCAGGTATTAAAGTTACAAATGGTTTGCCTGAAATAGGGTTTATTTTAATTAAAACTTCTGCCTTGTATACCTTTTTGATATTTTTTTCAGTCAAAACATTTTCGGCATTTCCAGCTGCAAATATTTTTCCATTTTTAAGCAGCAGTAATTCTTCACAATATTGAGCAGTCAAATTTAAGTCATGTGAAACTGTAATAATAGTCAAGTTGAATTTTTGATTTAAATGTTTTAATAAACCATAAATTTCCCCTTGATAATTTATATCTAAATTCGACGTTGGCTCATCTAATAATAACACATCTGGATCCTGGGCTAAAGCTCTGGCAATTATAACCCGCTGTCTTTCTCCTCCAGATAATTCATTAATTAGTTTATTTTTTAGTTTTAAGGTATCAGTAAGCTCCATTATGTTTTTTACTATTTTTTTATCTTCCTGCTTTAAACCTGACCACCTTTTTTGATATGGGTGCCTCCCCATCATTATAATATCATAAACATTAAAATTAAAATTAACTTCAGTATTTTGAGGAACCACAGCCATTTTTTTTGCTAACTCCATAGAATTATAATCATTTAAAACTTTTTTATCCAAATAAACTTTTCCCTGATCAACAGTTAAAGTTTTACTTATATTCTTTAATAGAGTTGATTTTCCTGAAGCATTTGGTCCAATAATTCCAACAAAAGAACCTTTTTTTATATTTAAATCAATACCTTTTATAATATTAGTTTTATTATAACTAAATTTGATATTATCTGTTTTCAACATAATTTTCACCAAATATTTTTAGATTTATTACGTAATAAATGAATAAAGTATGGGCCTCCAGCTAAAGCTGTTATGATCCCTACAGGTAACTCCATAGGTGCCATTATAGTTCTAGCTGCTGTATCAGCAACCAATAAAAAGCCACCTCCAAACAGAGCTGTTAAAGGTATTAGTTTTCTATGGTCTGGTCCAATAATCATCCTTGTAATATGGGGTACAACTAAGCCAATAAATCCAATACTTCCGCTAACTGAAACAACAGAGGCAGTAATAAGAGAAGCTGATCCCAGTAAAATAATTTTTGTTCTTTCTACATTCAAACCTAAGTGAGCTGCACTTTCTTCTCCCAGCAGTAAAATATTCAAATCTTTTAAATAAAAAACTATAACAGCCAAAGCAGCTAAAAAATATGGTAAGACCATCTGTATATCTGACCAGGAGGAGCCGGCTAAACTACCCATTAGCCAGTACACTAATTGCTGTAAATTTTCAGTTCTAAGAACCATTAGAAAAGACATAACTGAATTTAAAATAAAACTCATAGCAACACCAGCTAAAAGAAAAGTCAAAACAGGAAGTTTTTTACCAACTTTAGCCAACTGATAAACAATAAAAACTGTTGAAACAGCTCCTATGAAAGCAAAAACAGGAATTGAACTTAAATTTAAAACAGAAATCTCAATTCCTAAAAATAAAGCCACCATAACACCAGTACCTGCTCCTGCAGATATACCAATAATATATGGATCCACCATCGGATTTCTGATGATTGCTTGAAATACAGATCCTGCCACAGCCAATCCTGCTCCTACAATGAAAGCCAAAATAATTCTTGGCAGTCTAATTTCAGAAATAATAATTGCTGTTGAAGCAGAAATTTGATTGTTACTCAAAATATATGATACTACATCTATTGGATTTATATAACTTGATCCTATAAAAAGAGCAGTAAATCCGATTAAAATTAAAACAATTACTGCCACTAGATATACCAATATGTTTTTTTTATACTCGGTCATAAATCTCATCCTCAAAACTTTCTAAATGAATTTTTACTAAATCCAATTCATAAATTTATTTTTTAATTGAAAGCTTATTAATAACTAGACCCGTTAATAGTTTTGGATAAAAATCTGTAGATTTTTGCGGCATTTTTTCACCTTGATCAGCAATTTTTTTAACTTCTTCAACTGATGTCGGGTTCAAAATAAATGCCGCCTGATAGTTATCTACATCGAGTCTAGCAAGAGCCTTATCCCGATATCTAATATAGTCAAGATTAGATTTAGCAGCTAATGCTTTTTTATCAATCCCGAGATATTTATCTAATAAAATATTGTGCAGAATACTAACATCTAATTTATTATATGCATCAGAATATTTTTCTTTAATTTCTGCTAAAGCTTCTTCATTTACAAATTGAAAACCATAATAGTTAGTATCTTCTTTTGCTTTAAAACCAAAAACTTTATTGCCTTTATTTTTATCTAAATAATTATACATTTCTTCTTTTATTTTAAATTTATTAATCTCAAAATCTCCAGCAGTTTTTTTCAAAAACAAATCTAGTTTAAAATCTTTTATTCCATACACCAATCTATGGGTTGGTAAGACCCTTAAGCCAGGATCATCCATATTGATAAAAGTCATTAAACGATGATTAAAACTTTCCACACCATCAGCTGCCCAGCCCTTTTTAAGGCACTCTTTTTGATAATTTAAAGCTGTTTGATAACGATGATGACCATCTGCAATATATAAATCCCTGTTCATCATTTTTTCTTTTATTTCACTAATCAAATCAACATCTTCCAACTTCCAAATTTTATGTAAGTTTTGATCTTCATCTTTAACTTCGATCAGTGGCTCAGCTTTCATTCTTTTGCTTAATAAATTATTAATATCATTTTTGGGATCAGAATATAACATAAAAATATGGCCAAAATTAGCTTCAGTTGCCCTGATTAGCTTTAATCGATCAGCTTTTGGTCCTTCCATGGTTGTTTCATGTTCTTTAACACCTTCACCAGCTTCTAATTCTCCTAAAGCAACAAAACCTTTTCGAGTAATTTTTTCTCCAGCTACCTCATATTCTTGAGTATAAATATAAACTCCAGGCTTTTGGTCACGAACTAATATTCCATCCTTAATCCACTCTTCTAAATTTTCTGCTGCAGTTTGATAACGATTTTCTTCTTTAGGTAAAATTAATCGAACAATGTTATAAGGACTCTCTTTGTAATAATTATCTTGCTGTTGACTATCAATTTTATCATAGGGTTGAGTTACTACCTTCTCTAATTCTTTTACCTTTTCTTGATTGTACCTATACGCTCTAAATGGAAATATCTTCGCCATATTTATCACTCCTCATTATCCATTATATATTTTAATTGTCTCTACGGCAAGTCTGAAATATTTTAGCAACCTCGACAAATTTAAGTTAATCTTAAATATTTAATCACTTTAAAGAATTAAACCTTGCTTTATCAAGTTCTTTTAGATATAATTAATAAAAATTAGCAGCAAGTAGAGCGAAGGAGTGGTAATAAGTGTACAAAGTACTAGTTAGTGACAATATTGCTCAAAAGGGTATTGAGGTTTTAGAAAATGCAGGCATGAAAGTTGACTTTAATCCGAACTTAAACCGCGAAGAATTTTTAGAAATTATTGCTGATTATGATGGAATAATAGTTCGAAGTATGACAAAATTAGATAAAGAAGCTTTAACTAAAGCTAAAAAACTTAAGGTTATTGGTAGAGCTGGAACAGGTTATGATAATATTGATTTAGAAGAGGCAACGAAAAATGGAATTTTTGTTTTTAACACTCCAACTGGAAACACAATTTCTGCAGTTGAACATACTCTTGGAATGATGCTTTCTCTTTCCCGTAATATTTCTCAAGCTAATCAGGCACTACACAATGATATTTGGGATAGAAAGAAATATATGGGAGTAGAAATAAAAGGGAAAACCTTAGGAATAATTGGACTTGGTAGAATTGGAAGTCGAGTTGCCAAAAGAGCTCAAAGTTTCGGCATGAAAGTAATTGCTAATGATCCTTATCTATCACCAAAAAAAGCAGAAAAAATCAATGTTCCTCTACTTCCTTTTAAAGAAGTATTAAAAAAATCAGATTATGTTACATTACATACTCCCTTGACTGATGAAACTTATCATATTTTAAGTCATAAAGAATTTGCAATTATGAAACCGGGGGCTCGTGTAATTAATTGTGCCAGAGGCCAAAATGTAGATACTAAAGCCTTAGCAGAAGCTTTGGAAAAAAATAAGATAGCAGGAGCAGCAATTGATGTTCATGAGGAAGAACCTGTAAAAGCAAGTAATAATCCTCTGCTTAAATTTGAAGACAGTGTGATAATGACCTGCCACTTGGGCGGAACTACAACAGAAGCTATGGATAATGTTTCAATTACTGCAGCAGAAGAAGTTATTTCAGTGTTAAAAAATAATTTACCAGAATCACCTTTAAATATTCCTGCAATGGATCCACAAGATTTTAATCAGGCTAAACCATATATTAATTTAATAACAAAATTGGGTAATTTTGTGGCGAAATGGAAAGGACACGAAAGAATTGAAGCTGTAGAGATAGAGTACGGTGGAGAAGTTAACCAGTATAATCTTAAACCTATGACTTTAAGTCTGGTTAAATCCATTTTAGAACCAAATTTGGATGATAGAATAAATCTAGTTAATGCTATGCATGTAGCTAAAGAACGAGAAATTTCAATTAAAGAAAGTCAAATTCAAAATGAAGGCGAATTAAAAAATATAATCAAAATTAATCTAAAAACTGAAATGAACGAATACAGTCTTGCTGGTACCTATTTACCTATCGGTTTCAGACTAATTGAAATAAATGGTTTAAGAATAGATCTTGATCTATCAGGAGAATTTATTATTGTAAGTTATCAAGACAAGCCGGGAGTAATTGGAAAAATTGGTTCAACTCTTGGTGAAGCAAATATTAACATTGCAAATATGCAGGTTGGACGTAAAAAAATTGGTGGAAATGCAATTATGATGATGCAAATTGATTCAAAACCATCTAAAGATATTATGGAAAAAATTAAAACTCATCTAGATGAATTAGATACAAAAGTCAAAGATTTAAGTTATTTAGAAATTTAGATTATACAAGATAGCAGCCATTTTAAAATGGCTGCTATCTTAATAATGAGATAAATTAATTTGAAGTTATAATCATTTAAAGCTTATAAAGATAAAATATCTTCTATCACAGATAATAAACCTTTAATATCAACCAAAGTTAAATCTCCCATGTGACCAACTCTAAAGGCTTTATTTTTTAAGTCACCATATCCATTTGCAATTCTAACATTATATTGTTCTACAAGTTGACTAATCAACCTGTCAACATTAATTCCCCGATTATTTTCAATACAGGTAACTGTATTTGACCAATAGCCTTCCTCTGCATAAATATCAAAATACTCCAAAGCCCAATTTTGAACATACTCAGCCATTTTTTGGTGTCTTTCAAATCTATTTTTAATACCTTCTTCATTAACAATGTAATCAAGCTGTTTTTGCAGAGCAAATATTTGAGGTCCCGCAGGAGTAGTTCTGGTTTGAGAACGCTGATGATATTTATAAAGCAGTGGCAAATTAAAATAATAACTCTTACTATCAACTGTTTCTGCTCTTTTTAATAATTTTTCACTAACTGAAGCAACAGTTAATCCAGCAGGTAAAGCAAAAGCTTTCTGCACCCCAGCCAGACACATATCAATTCCCCAATCATCAACCCTAATTTCTGTTCCTGCCATTCCAGAAACTGCATCAACTAAAAATAACACGTCATCAAACTTTTTTACAACTTCCCCTATTTTTTTAATTGGATTCATTAATCCGGTTGAAGTTTCATTCAAAACAACAGTAATTGCATCATAAGCTCCTGTTTGTAGTTTTTGCTCAACTAATTCAGGTTTTACTGCCTGATCCCATGAAATCTCAATTTTATCACAAGCAATACCATTTTTTTTAGTAATCTGATGCCAGCGATCTGAAAAAGCTCCATTAACAAAATTTAAACAGCGTTTTTTTACACCATTTGTAACCGCAGCTTCCATTGCCCCTGTAGAAGAAGAAGAAAATAATAGAACTGGATTATCAGTAAAAAGAAGCTTCCTTAAATTTTTTTGAATATCATCATAAATAATAGAAAATTCTTTAGTTCTATGATGAATCTGAGCAGTTGATAACTGCTGTAACAATTCTGTTCTTACTTCTGTTGGGCCCGGAGTAAACAATTTTTCATGCATATTTAACACCTCTTAATTATATTTTCAGTTATAACTGAATTACTCAATTCTAATATATAATTACTGCTATAATAATAGTAATTTAATATATAATTACTATTATTATAGCAGTAAAAAATTAATTATTAAAGCTAAAAAAAATTATCAGAAAATTAAAATATATCTATAAATAAAAAAAGCACCGAAAAGGTGCAAAATTAATATTAAAAATGGAGCGGGAAACGAGATTTGAACTCGCGACCCTCACGTTGGCAACGTGATGCTCTACCACTGAGCTATTCCCGCATATTTAATGGTGGAGGGGAAAGGATTTGAACCTTTGTAGGCATCGCCGGCAGATTTACAGTCTGCTCCCTTTAACCACTCGGGCACCCCTCCAAATAAATGTAGGAATTAAGAAATAGGAAATAAGATTTTTTGAAAATCTAATTCTATTACTTAAAATATTTTATTTTTCTCCAACAAATAAGCTTTGGTGGAGATAAGGGGATTCGAACCCCTGGCCTCTACACTGCCAGTGTAGCGCTCTCCCAGCTGAGCTATATCCCCATGGCTGGTTAATTAATGGAGCCGATGACCGGAGTTGAACCGGTGACCTCTTCCTTACCATGGAAGCGCTGCTACCAACTGAGCTACATCGGCAAAAAAATGGCGGAGGAGACGGGATTTGAACCCGCGATCTCCGGCTTGACAGGCCGGCGCGTTAAACCGCTACGCTACACCTCCGTATTTGGATGTAGAAAGTAAGATATCAAAAAAGGAATCTCTTCCAGTCTACCAATATACTTCATTTTTAAAATGGTGGGCGAAACAGGGCTCGAACCTGTGACCCCCTGCTTGTAAGGCAGGTGCTCTCCCAACTGAGCTATTCGCCCGCAAAATGGTACCCTCAAGGGGATTCGAACCCCTGCCGCCAGGATGAAAACCTGGTGTCCTAGACCCCTAGACGATGAGGGCATAAATTAAATGGCGGAGAGAGAGGGATTCGAACCCTCGCCAGAGTAAATACCCTGCTACAGGTTTAGCAAACCCGCCCCTTCAGCCACTTGGGTACCTCTCCATGAATACAAATGGTGGGTCTAAGAGGACTTGAACCTCTGACACTGTGGGTATGAACCACATGCTCTAGCCAACTGAGCTATAGACCCATGTTATATGGAGCGGGAAACGAGACTCGAACTCGCGACCCTCAGCTTGGAAGGCTGATGCTCTAGCCAACTGAGCTACTCCCGCATCATTACCATGTAATTTTTGCCTGATGTATAGTAAAATATTATATTTAAAATGGTTGCGGGGACCGGATTCGAACCGATGACCTCCAGGTTATGAGCCTGACGAGCTACCAGACTGCTCTACCCCGCGCTATAAATGGTGAGCCATGGAGGATTCGAACCTCCGACAACCTGATTAAAAGTCAGGTGCTCTGCCAACTGAGCTAATGGCCCAAAATAATGATGATAATTTATAATTAATGGCTGGGGCGGTAGGATTCGAACCTACGCGTCCTGAGACCAAAACCCAGTGCCTTACCGCTTGGCTACACCCCAACAGTTAACAGTTAATATAATCATCAAATTTCGGAAAAAAGGACCGGCAGCGACCTACTCTCCCACATCGTTACCAATGCAGTACCATAGGCGCTGGAGGACTTAACTTTTGTGTTCGAGATGGGAACAAGTGTTGCCCCTCCGCTATTACCACCGGAAAT
>Ga0208786_10079_pt1 | contig 24456 bp, 25 predicted proteins | sample Wag42014_12_17_FD_187357 | JGI IMG/M metagenome (GOLD analysis project Ga0208786, IMG submission 187357) | Deep subsurface shale carbon reservoir microbial communities from Ohio, USA - Utica-2 Time Series 2014_12_17 (SPAdes) (version 2) ... | reverse complement strand
TTAAAAATTTTAAACAGCTCAGCTTATTGACATTAAAGTCTCATTCTGTTAAAATAATTTAGGTAATGCCCCCGTAGCTCAGTGGATAGAGCAAAGGCCTCCGAAGCCTTGAGCGTAGGTTCGACTCTTACCGGGGGCACCATATATCATTCCTGCTATAACAGCGATTATAGCAGTTTTTCTTTTTCAGTATCTATTCTCATTAAGCTTCCCACCGTGATTTCACCGCAGTACTTTCTATCCACCTCAATCAAGCATCCAGAAATTTAGAAGCTTTTTCAGCAGCTTCAGCCTGTAAAGTCGGAATTAAATGAGAATAAGTATCCATTGTCTGAGTGATTGAGGCATGACCCAATCTCTCCTGAACAATCTTAGGATGTTCATTTAGCTGCAGCAGAATCGAAGCATGTGTATGGCGAAGTGTATGGAGTGTTTTTTCTTTATCTAATCCAGCTTTATCTCTTAATTCAGCATATCTAACATTATATCTGTCTGGATAATATTTTTCACCATCTTCTTTACAGAACACCAGATTATACTCATCGTGATAATTATCTCCCAGGAATTCTTTGAACTCCTTTTGTTTCTCTTTTCTTTTCTTCAGTACTTCTACTATTTCGTCAGTAATATCGATATTCCTGTTACTATTTGCCGTTTTAGTACTTTCTCTTAGAACAGAGCCATTACCCTTTTCACCTACCAGAGCCTGTCTCACCCGAATCTTCTTATTCTCAAAGTCAACATTATCCCATTCCAGGCCTAAAAGCTCACTTTTTCTCATCCCTGTATGGACTGCAAGATAGATAAAATCATGTAATAGCGGATCATCCTCTTTAGCAACATCTAACAGTTTACTTATTTCTTCTTTTGTTAAAGCAACAATGGTATTATTCCTTCTCCGATCAATTTTTGGTGCTTCAACAGGATCAGCCGGGTTAGCTGCAATATATCTGTTTCTGACTGCAAAGCTCAAAGCCTGCTTCAGCTTCTTATAGTGCTTTAATAGAGTTGCTTCTGATAACCCGCCTTCTTTACCGTCTTTTCTCCCGTCTTTCCGCTTCTTCTGCAAATATACTCGAATGTGAGCCGGACTCAGTTCTTTTAACTTAATATGTCCGAGGGCAGGAATCAGGTGAGTTTTAAGTATGATCTCATATCTATCATGAGTAGTCTTTTCTGTCTGAACAACCGCGTACTCCTCAAACCACTTCAGTAACAAATCCTTTACTGTCATGTCCGTCTGTACTACAACTCCCTGATCAGCCTGCAATTCCATTTTTCTAGCCCATTTTTTTGCATCTCTCTTACGGGTAAATGTCTTATACTCTCTCATTGTCTTTCCTGTCTCTGGGTCCTTCCCAATATAAACTTGTGCTTGCCAGTTTCCTGACTTTAACTTTTTAAAGCTTCCCATATTAATTCCTCCTATTATTTTATATATTGTCTTCCTACAAAAACTACTAATCCTTTAACTTCAATTTCTGTCTTATCAATTTCACCATAGTTCTCAAAATCTGGTTCTAGCCTCACCTTATCTTTATTAATAATGTAGTATCTTTTTATTGTTCTGTTGCAATCACCACCTTTTCTGATAATCACTAATATTGTAGAGCCATTCTCAGGCTCATCATTCATGGGTCTAATTAGAATGTAATCACCTCTGACAATTCCCCAATCCTTAAATTTATTATCTGTCATCTTTAAAGCATAAGAGGAATCTGTAACATACCCTTCTGGAAAAGTGAAATAGTCTTCTTTAACACATTCTTGCTTCTCATCCCAAAAAGCTTCATTATTATAATTGTAACTTGTAACCATTTCTCTAGGGTTCTTCTTTTCTACCTGCTCAAGATAAGTTGAAAGTAACCCTTTTGCTCCTTGAGTGTCTTTTTTTTCCTCATATTGCCCCTCGTCATCCTTATCCATAACTAAAAGATACTTCTCATCCAGATAACCTGCGGCTACCATTAATTCAATATAACGAACTTTATCATTATTCTCGGCTATTTTTTCTAAAATATCTGGCTTAGGATCAAACTCAAGCGACCCGTTTTTGAGTTTAGATAAATAAGATCTGTGTATGTCTGCTTCTTTAGCAAACTTCGTGACTGATTTATCACCAATTGCTCTACTTACTAAATTCATTAATTTCACTTTATCTTTTTTCACTTTCTCTCACCTCTAAATAGATTGTAACACATTTTCGGGATTATTACAAACACTTTTTTAATTATTTTAGGATTATACTTTACAAAAAGAAGGCTTCATGCTATAATATTATTGTAATAAAGCAAATAAGCAGCAATTGATTGTTGTTCAATATTTGCACACACTAATATTTTAGGAGGATTTAAGATGAAAGATACTAAAACAGATCTGATAATTTATTTTAAGAATGCAGTAAAAGAACAGATCAACTTTGACTTTGAGCAGATACCTTTTTCTTTAGGTGTGAGCGACTTAAAAGAGCTTTTACCCCTATCTGATTCTAAAATTTATATGATGCTGGAAGCAGGAGAAATTCCTGCAAGAAAGATGGGAGGTAAATGGACAGTCTCAAGGGCAGAGTTCCTTGCCTGGTTTTACGGATCTGAAGAAAATCTAGATTTGGAAGAACAGGTAATCGTTTAATTATAATAGTAGGGGGAGAAAGAAGAGTCTCCTCTCCCCCGAAATTATCACACTCAGAATAGTGAAGTAATAATCTGAAAATCCTCCAACAGATCCAGGTCTTAACGGGCCTGGGTCTTTTTTTATTTACTAATATTTTAACTTTCATTCTAAATGAACATATGCTCTTTTAGTGAGCTTGAGTAATTTTATTATCAAAATTTGAATTTCACTGTCAAAAACGGCCTTTTAATCGGTATTATATATATAGAAGCACTTTTTAAAATGGGGGGATGAAGGTAGAGGATCCCAAGCAAGGTTCTCTGCCTTCAGCCATAAAAAAAGACCTGCTGTTAAGTTCTTTTAAATAACTACTTAAGTACTTACGAAATCCTGTGATCGGATTAAGGAGGCTTCTAAAACAGTGAAAGTAGACGAAATCTTAAAGTTAAAGAAATCTAAACTCAGTAACATTCAAATACTTAGTTTGCTTAAAGAAGATATATTCCAGAGCAGAAAGAAACAGGAAAACAATAACGGAGGTAATAACAATGACAGTGACAGCTCAAAATCTCAGAACTACCATGAAAAAGAATGAGGATAAGGCGGAAGGCAGAAATGTAGCAACATTAAACTCTATCGAAAGGGATATTAAAGGAGTATGGTACTCGAGAAAGCTAGATCTATACGGTAATATTCTCGATGAAATAAGTTATGAAGATGAAATATACAGGGGCGGAGAAAAGGAAAATAAATGGAAGTCTAAGACAAATGATAACAAACCATCAAGAAGTAAAAGTACCTATACTCCAACTCCAGAAGAAAGAATAGCTTCTAATATCAATCAACTGAAAAAGAAGACCTGGAAATTGACCATTGCTAATATTGAAGACATGAATACTTTTACCACAGTAACTATGGGAGATGTAGACTTCTACAACCTCTTTTCTTCAAAAAGAAGCGATAAAGATAAAAATGAACTCTACCTTGCTGATCAGTTGAGTGAAAGTGAATTGCAGCTTCTTAAAGGTAAGACCAACCTGAAGTATAAAAAGGAGAAAGATAGAAGATACTTAAATAACAGTGAGGAAGAAAATTATCTACGTAAAAAAATTATAAACATCTTAATCAAGCAGGCTTCATCTATGATTTCCAAAATAGAAGAATCTTTTGTAAAGGATGAAAAAACATTCAAAAGTGTCAGTGCTCGTAATCAAGCTATTAAAAGAGAACTTGCTTCAAGAATCAACTCTCTTCTGTCTGGTAAGTCTCCGTATAATATTGAAAATGCCTACTCTGCTTTCAGTAAATTCATTGAGAATCTGAAGAATTTATCAGAAGCCTATGAAGGTGACTTCAAATACATAGCAGTGTTAGAATTCCAGGAAAATGGTAGACCACACTTTCACATGCTGTCTAATCTAAAGTACCTGGAGCAATCTAAACTTCAGGATAAGTGGGGTCACGGAATAGCTCATATTAGCTCTCTTAATTCGATTAGTAGACCTGGCCTACACATCAGTAAAAAAGATAATTTAAAGGCAAAAGCGACTAAGTTGTCAAATTATCTCTGCGAAGAAATTAGTGAAACTAGAAAAGATTCTAGAACTAAAAATAGAAAAATACTTTTGAGAAGTAATAACTTACTAAAACAGCCACTGGAGGTAATTACTCCTGAATTACAACGACAGGTGGACCAATATGTGTTTAGTAATTCTGTTGGGGTAGACTGGGAAAGTGGGTTAATCGAAGGTAAGGGAGAGTATTCAAAAAGCTCCAACATAAAAAGAAGAGTTATGGAAGATTCTAATCTCTACTCAATGATAGAACAAAGAGCAGGCCAGTTACTGGATAAGATTCTAGAAATAGCAGAGAAACTTAATAGTGACATTATAACCAAAGATATATACTATCAGGCCAAGCATGAACTTTTCTACAATGATCAGGAATATATGCCGGCTACTGTTGCAGCATAGGGTCTCTCCTGCTTGAACATTGACAACTAAATATTTTACTCTTACTCCCTATTAGATAACACCTGGATGCGCGCCGCAGGACTTTAAATGCCAGGTCATAATCACAGGGAGATCTATGTCTAAAACTTATATAAAAGTGGTCCAGCCGCCCAGAGAAAGAAAAGGTCCATTTCTTGCTATACTTAACTTTTATTCAAATACATCAAATACCACTGATTCAGGTATCCACATGCATTCTACACCCTCATCATTTAAAGGAAACTCAAAATAGTACCAATTACCTTCCAGATCAGTCTTGTATTGATCAGTTCCCTCTAAGCCTTCCAGCCACTGTTCTTCAGCAATGACTAGTTCTTCTTCATCATTAACTGGCTTTTCAGGAAATCCTTCCTGGATAATTTTAAGGTGATACTCTCCTTTAGGAAAGTTATAGCCACTGTCTCTATAATTCTTTGCCTGGTAACTTGCGCCGACTTCAAATTGCTTTGTCACGGTTATCAGCTCCTAATTTTAATATTTTGTCTCAAATATAATTTATAAATCTTATCATCATGCTGATTCATCTTATTATCTTTATAGGAATCGATAATATTGTAATCGATATGCTACCCAAACTTATACCATAAGATGATGTATCTTAAAAAATTAATCTCTTACTTCAACACGATCATAATATTCATAAAATGCTTCTCTATAAATGTATGATTTACTTTGACCAGATCTCTCACTTAGTTCATTAGCTTTATCATCTTGATCCTGAGTTACATAAATACTAACTTGTTTCATTTCACTAATTTTTTTCTTCTTTTTTAAGATGAAACGACAATCAGATTTCTTTTCCTTCTTCCCCACTATAATCACCTCCTTCAAGAAATTTGCCAGTAATGAAGGAATTAATGAGTTTTAGGCATTCTCAACATCAGAAGCTAATTCTTCTGGATCCATGTTTATCATTTCTACACCATATCTGTGCAACTCTAACAGAAATGCGGCTCGATCCATCCCAACCATTTCTGCAGCCATACCCGAAGATATTCGTTTAAGTTCAAATAGTTTGACCGCCATTGCCAATTTAGCTTCTCGTTCAAATTCTTCAGGACTTTCTTGAAGTAAATCAGGCAAAGTGTCAGGATATTCTATCTCCATTTTTCTAGGCATGTCATTATCCTCCTACTGGACTTATTATACTCAGATGCGTATTACTAACTCTATTATAGCACATATCTGCAGTAGAAAAAAAGCTTAACAACCAATATACTACTGGGAGCACACAAAGGCTATTTAAAGCTGTTTCTAACCGTTCTACATAAAGAATACCCAGCATAAACACAAGGCTCCAAACTGCTATTCTCAACCCTCCTCAGCCCTTTCTACATAAGAGCTTAGAGCACTATCGCTTTTCTAACTTACAGTTCGAAGTCTTTCATTGATTCATCCATCAAATCCTGATTTACCCCTATATAATCTAGAGTAATACTCGGAGCAGAATGGTTAAAAAGTTTCTGCAGCATTGCTACATCTTTGTACTGCTGATAATGGTGGTAACCGAAGGTTTTACGGGTAGAATGGCAGCCAATGGATTCCAGACCAACTTCTTTACCTACAGAACTTAGCACTCTATATGCCTGACTTCTAGTTATCGGTTTGTTGGTCCCGTTCCTACTCTGAAAGAGGTACTCATGATCAGCCATGTTTTTAATGTATTGATCTAAAGCATCTCGCAAAACACCATTAATAAAGAACTTCTTTGACTTTTGAGTCTTCTGTTCTTTGATCTGGATATGTGTCTTATTCCTTACATCAGAAACTTTTAGTTGCAGCATGTCTCCAATTCTAAGGCCAGTATTAATTCCGAGCACAAAAAGTAGATAATTCCTGTAATTATCCATCAACAATAAGCGTTTAATCTCCTCAATCAATTCCTTGTCTCTGATCGGCTCAACTTTTTTCATTAGTTTAATCCCCTTTCTAATTTGTTTAAGATACATAAAAGCTCATTTAACACAGAATAGACATCTATTGAAGTGAGTTCATAAGCAAAATATTGGGCCTTCACCGCCGCTAAGGTTGCTATAACAGCAATAAAGACCACAAATGTCAACTCACCTTATTAACTATTGTGGTGAATTGATGATAAAATATACAACTCGAAGAATAAATATTGATCTATCACAACAAAATCTTAAAAAATAATGTTATACGTAACATAGCTAACTAACTCTTTTAAAAGCAACTTAACTATCCGTAAACTTTTTTAATAATATAAAAACTAATATAAAAACAAAAAAAGCTGCAATTGAAATCATAAATAAATCAGCTGATTCAGTTCCTTTTGGTTGCCATAAATCAAATATAGTCCATATTGGTTCGAATACTTTTTCTGCTAATTGAGGTACTGCTAAGAAACCAAAAAGAATACTCAAAATATAACCTAATTTTTTCTCCCGTCTCTTTTCGTCTAAAGAAGTTTGTAATTCTTTTATTTTCAATCTTTCTTCAATGCTCTTTTTTAGTTCAGGAACCCCCATTTGGTTCCAACCACTATATAACAGTTCACGAATTTCTCCAAAATGACTCGTTTCTCTCATTGCATTATCAAGTCTTACCAAATACTCTTGTGTTAATAAAATTTCATCTAATCTTTCATATAAAGAAGCTCTTTCGAAAAGACTTCTGTGTAGCATATAACCATACTCCAGCAATTCTACCTTTACTTGTTGCTCGTATATTAAATGGCCCTGATTAGCATCAGAAAATTTATCTTGACTAGAAATACCATTTAAAGACCAAACCCATAAAGTAATAGTTTCATTTATATAAACACTAAAATCTTCAAACAAACGACAGTCCTTAGGGAGTTGACTTAAAGCTTTATCACCGTCAATCATTGTTCTGGTCATAATTCTTGCAAAATTTATCCCATGATGTTCTTCATTTTCTTTTGCTGTTTCTTTTTGCTTTTCAAACTCTATCAAATAAACGTCAGGTTTCCCTGCCCAAAAATTCCCTGTTTTTATTAATCTCTTTTGACCTTGCACTATATAATGTAATCCTTTGCGAGGATAACTAATTATATAACCCTGAATTATTCATAGCAACCACGAAATAAATTATCAGTCCTAATATAGCAACATTCTATCAAAATATTATTTTCACCCGGTGGGTGAAAGATTTTTTTGAAATTTTTCCTCTAAAAACATAGAAAAAGGAGTCCCTTTCCTTTATAATAATAGTAACCAAACAAAATTAAAAGGAGGGACTCCTAATGGTTACTATATCTGAAAAAAAAGTTAATTTCAAGTCAAATTTAAGAATAAATTTTAATGGTGGTGATTTAACATCAGATTCTGGTCTGCTGATTTTTAAAGAATTTGATAATCAGATCGGCTTCAGTCAGGAAATAAAAAATGCTTTAGAATTTGATGATGATGTTAATCATAGATTACATGAAAATGTGGATGTTGTACTGCAGCGTATTTATCAGAATACTGCTGGCTATCATGCTGATGATGACGCAGACGATCTTAGATCTGATTCTCTATTTCAGACTATACTGGAAAAGGAAATTCTTGCTTCACAGCCCACTATTTCAAGATTAAGCAGCTGTGTTAATAAAGAAAATATGAAGCAGCTGCAGCAGGTTAATTTCAGCCTGCTCGATAAAATATATGAATATGAGGCTCCCGAAGAAATAATCTTTGATCTTGACTCAACAAACTGTGAAACATATGGAAAGCAGTACGGTTCTGACTATAATCATCACTATAAAGCAAATGGATACCATCCACTGTTAATGTTTGATGGAGTTACCGGCGATCTGATTAAAGCTGAACTAAGATCAGGTAATGTATATACATCAAGAGGAGCTGTAAGATTTATAGGTCCAGTATTTAAAAAATACAGCAAAAAGTTTAAAGAAATTCCTCTTTTATTAAGAGCTGACAGTGGTTTTGCCACACCGGGCATTTATCGGATGGCTGAAGAACATAATATCTCCTATGCCATACGCTTAAAAGCCAATGCAAGACTTTATAATTTAGCAGAATCTCTTTTAGAAAAGTTAAATCAAGGCTCTGAAATATCTGAAAAACAGGTCATTTACGGTGAATTTAACTATCAGGCCGGCAGCTGGGATAAAAGCCGGAGAGTTATAGTTAAAATTGAAAAACCGGCAGGACAGTTAGTCTACAACCATACATTTATTGTTACAGATATAAAAGACCGTACACCTGAAGAAATAGTTAAGTTTTACTGTCAGCGGGGCACCATGGAAAACTTTATCAAAGAAGGAAAAAGAGGTTTTGCCTTTGGTAAAATGAGCAGCAGTGAATATCTGGCAAACGCTAATAAATTACAGCAGATGATGCTGGCCTATAATCTAAACAACTGGCTGAGACGACTATGTTTTCCAGAGCATAACAGATCAGATAGAATAGAAACTATCAGAACAAAATTAATTAAAATAGCAGCTAGAATAGTAAAAACAGGTAGATATATTTATTATAAACTGGCAGAAGGCTGTCCCAATAAAGAATTGTTTTTTAAGGTGCTGGACAATATACAGAATTTAGGATTTGCCTGACATTGAATTCTAAAATAACTGTAAAATTTTAAGAACATAAAGGAAGACCACGGGATATCCATGCCCAATTTTAATAGTAATTTTTACCATAATAACAAAAAATAAATCTTTTTTAAGAATTCAACTCAAAAAGTTATTATTTAGTTCTTAAATTAGATAATTTTAGAGTTAAACCAGAGGAAAATTATATTTCGTGGTTGCTATGAATAATTCAGGATAACTAATACTGTTAAAAATTGTTAAAGCAAAAGAACTGATAGTATCATACTTTTCAATACTTAATGGAGCAACTTCAAAAGAAAAATCACCTTCATTTTTAACCTCTGTTAAATCATCAACTGCTTCATCATGTTTCTTATTTAAATAAACTAGGCCAGCTCGAAGATGAATTGGTAAATTCTTTTTTTTATTTTGATAATATGAATGCGTTGCAAGTTTAGATAATGCAGGAGGTACTTCTATTTTGTCAAATGGTGTTTTACAAAGATTAACATAATCTTCAATGAAATTTTCAAGAGATATTTCTCTATTTGGACTGATAGTTCTAAATTCTACAAGTATTATACCAGACTCAAATAGCTTGATAACAGGATAAACTCCTACATTAATATTCTTTGAGTTCGAAATAAAGTTACATTTACCTAAAAAAATTCTAATATAAGAAGAAGGGAGTAGAGAGTCTTCACTAAAAAGCCTTAATTCATTAGATCTTAGATAAGCAGCTTGATACCAAGCTTCCAGTGAAAAATTCTTGAAATTCATACCTTCATCATTATAAGGTTGAAATTCAATTTGAGCACCTTTTATATTGGGGTCCACCGAAATCTCTGTTTTGCCTTCCTGATATCCCTCCTTTGTGCGACCAATAGTATAACCATCTCTGTGCATAACACAATATGCTAAGTCAGACTCCATTATCTTTTTAGCAGCTTTAATAAGATCTATTTTTTGACAACTCAGATATGTATAGTAACTATACCATATTTCCCATTTTTTAATTTTAATTGTATCCCCCCTATTGTGTCATCATTAAGTCAAATCTAATTGAACAATTTTCTCTTAATTATTAATTGCATTTTCTATATATTCATGCATTTCATTAACATCAACGCCAGATTCTAACCCATCTTTTAATATCTTAAGATATTTTTGAAAATCAACATTTTCAGAAAGAATAATTCGTCTTGTATTCTCAAACGACTCAATAAATTCTATTGGGGGAACTGGTGTATCACGTATTAAAGTATATATCCAATCAAGAACATTTTTATATTTTTTCTCTGACTCATATTCTAAAACTTTATAAATATCTGCTACAAACAATGCAACATTTTTAAAATCAACTTTTGTAATTACAGACAGCTTTTCAACACTACGTAATGCCTGAGAAATAAATCTTAAATCTACTTTTCTAAAACAAAAAATTCTTATAATTTTAGCTCTTTCTACAGGATCAAGCACTTCCACCTCTGAATTCTTCCCAATATCATGTAATCTTTTTTCTATATTTTCTTGATTATTAGTTTCACCAGCCAAACTTATTGAAGCTTGTCTATAAATATCCTCAACTTCTGCCGCTAATTTTATGCTATATATAAGAATTGCAAAAAAAGTAAAACCTAACCAAACAGTAATGAAAATTATAAATTCTTTAGTTCCCCATTCTACTGAAAAAACAGTTAAAATACCTGCTACCAAAGATAATGCAGCTTCCCCATAATTACTTGAGGTTATATACACCACTATAGAAACTATAAATACTATAAGAGCAGTAATTCCAGTTATTAGATTCGGGGTATAATTAACTATTAAGTAAATTATCCAAAACGATAATGATCCAAGAATTACAACAAAAGATGGTATGAGTTTATTAGCTGATTTTATTGAACTTTTTAAAGCTTTTAGTGTTTTGAATAAAGTAGATTTTTTTGCCATATCATACCCCTTCCTAAGTTTTTAGCTATAAATCTTCTAACATAAAAAATACGGATATTTTTAATTATGTTTACTTAAAAGATCAACCTACGTCCATTAACCTTCAGCCATTCTTTCTTCTCTCTAATATCAGGAATTATAGACGCTACTGTTGCCCAGAAATCTCTAGAATGATTGTCATGTATCAGGTGCGTAAGTTCATGTACTACCAAATAATCCACAATAGACATTGGTGCCATGATGATCTTCCAGTTAAAGTTCAGGTTATCTTTGCTGCTGCAGCTGCCCCAACGTTTCTTCTGTTTTTTTACAACTACATTATTTGGTTCAACATCAAGCTTAACCTTATACTTATCCACTCGCTCATTAATCTTTTCTTTAGCATGTCCACGATACCATTCAATTAAACGGGTCCGAATTTCTTCTCGTCGCTTTTCTTTCTTATCTGTAAGCTCCACTGGATAGTCAATAATGAATTTCCCCTGGTAGAGTTTTACTTCCACTTTTGAAATTTCTGCTGGATTAACCTCCAACCTATATCTTTTACCTAAATAAGGAAGTTTCTCTCCGGTCATAAATTCTTTTTCTTTTGGTGCCGGCTTAATCTTATCCATTTCCTTTAATTTGGAAAGAATCCAGTTAGTTTTTTTCTTTAGTACCTCTTCTATTTTAGTTTCTGCTGTATTTTTTGGAGATCTAACTATTAAATTCCTCTCATGATCAACAATGATCCCCATAGTTTTGCGTCTAGTGCGTATTATTTCATAATTTATTAGTTTATTTCCCAGTTTAATCTGCTGCATTCTAACCTCCGATTAAAACATAAATATATTCTGAGAGAGCTTAATTATCTTGTTAGTTAAACTCTCATATTTCTGCTTGAACTCATCATATTTGATTAAGTGAACCTTGGTTGTTTTTCGCATCTTCTGCAGCACTTCTGTTTTCTGCCGCCAGAGATCAATCTTAGTGTACTCACTTAAGTCATTAAAGATATTCTGAGTAACTTCTTTGACAGTTTTGTTTACATAAGGCTCATTACTCCCTTCTCCGGCAGTATATTCACCAGGTTCTTCTGCAACTTTGCCCTTTTCTTCTTTTTCTCTCTCATTTAAAAGAAGTTCATAGAGGGCAAACTCTTTTTTGTTTAACCCTATTTTTTCTGCTTTCGACTGGACTGTTCTCATATCCTTAATAATATCCTTCATCTCACCAATCTGTTCTAAAAGACTCATCTGATTATTTTTTCTCTTTTCGATGATTTCTTCCAGTCGCTCACTTAGTTTTTTATAATAGACAGGATTTTCTTCCATCTGTACATTAATTTCTTTCTTTATCGCATGCTCCATCTCACTGGCTTTAGCCTTATCAGATTTTAAATCATCTAGAGTTTCTTCAAACTTTTTCTCATCAAGTATAGATACTGGCTCATGTAGGACTCTGACACTGCTTGCTCTGATATGATCATCAATTAGCTTTTTAACCTTTTCTCCCATACCTTTGATATCAATGCTGTCATCACGATACCTATTTCTAACGGCTGTATGGATTTTGCTCAACTTATATAAATCACCCCTGTAAGGATCAGCTATTGGGTGCGGCATAATGATATCCATACTCTTAGCAAAGTCCTTAAAGTCATTTTTGAAGTCATTTCTCTTCTCTTCGTCTTCAAAGAGCTCAATACAGGCTTCCAGGTCACTCATATCTGTATTTCTAAAATATTTCATTACCTCTCTATGATTAGCTTCCAGTCTTGGCTTCTCATCTTCAATTGGAGTTACAGCATTTTCCACATCAGAAGGATTAAAGATAGCCAGTGCCTTTTTAAGATTATCAAAGACTCCATAATAATCTACTACCAGACCATAATTCTTCTCAGGATAAACTCTGTTAACTCGGGCTATAGCCTGCAGCAAGTTATGTTCTTTCAGAGACTTATCCAAATACATAACCTGCTCAACTGGAGCATCAAAACCAGTCAGGAGCATATCACATACAATAATTATTTTCAGTGATGAATGAGGATTTTTAAATCTCTCTACAAACCTTGATTTGTCATCTTTATCAATACCGTATTTCTTAAGTAAACCCTCATCATTATGCCCGCTAGAGATTAATACAGCTGCTTCTGGACCATCTAGCTCATCAATCGCCTCTTTATACCTAACTGCTGCTTGTCTGCTTACGGCCACTATTTGAGCCTTAAAAGGGGCAATTTTTTCCGTATAATGTTTAATAATATCTAGAGCAATAGTTTTAATCCTAGAACTTGCTTCAGCTATATCATTTTCAGTAGCATATTTTTCTTTTATCTTTTGTTTCTCTTCATCTGAATATCTGTGAAAGGTTTGATCAAAGACTTCATCTAAAGTTCTATCCTCTACATGTAACTCAGCCAGTCTGCTCTCGTATTTAATCGGCAGAGTGGCGTTATCGGCAACTGATTCTTCTATGGTGTAGGTGTCAATATAATCACCGAAGGTTCTTAAGGTGCTTCTTGATTCTTTGTCGATTGGAGTTCCTGTAAAACCTATATAAGCTGCATTTGGTAGAGCTCTCCTCATATTAGAGGCTAAATCTTTAAACTGAGTTCTGTGGGCCTCATCAGCCATCACAAATATATTTTCTCTTTCAGTTAAAACAGGATATTTTTCTTCTTCATATTCCTGAAACTTATGAATAGTAGTCATAATAGTTCTGCCCGCTTCTGAGGATAAAAGCTCTTTTAAGTCTTTTACACTGGCTGCTCTTTCTGGATTAGGGAAGCCACACTTTTTAAAAGTACCACTAATCTGTTCATCAAGGTCGACCCTATCTGTTACAATTAACATTGTAGGGTTACCAATATCCTTCATTCTTCTTAGTTTAAGGGCTAAAAAGAGCATGGTTAAAGACTTACCTGAACCCTGAGTATGCCAAACAGTTCCGTTTCTGTCCTCTAAACTCTCAGCATTTTTTATTCTTTCTACTGCTTTCTGCACAGTTCTATACTGCTGGTAGCGGCAGGCTATTTTAATTTTAGCATTACCTTTATCTTCAAAGACAGTAAAGTTCCTGATAATATCTAAAAACCTATTCTTTTTAAAAAGTGAAAAAAGAAGTATATCCTGTCCAGTAGGCTCTTGACCCAGTAATTCTGCTAAAGATTCTTTAGTATAGGGATAAGGGTCCTTCCAACCTTTATAAGCCTGTGCTGGAGCTCCTACTGCAGCAGAAGAAGCTGAATCACCCCAGGCGGCAACAAGCAGTTGATTAGGGTAGAATAGTTCTTCTGCACCTTCCGCAGTATCATCACTTCTTATGTTTTGATATCTTCTTAGCTGATTTATTGCCTCTTCTTCTGGTTCATTACAGGTAGTATTATTTTTGCATTCTATTACAGCCAGAGGTAAACCATTAACAAACAGAGTTATGTCAGGTTTAATCGGATCTTTTCCTTTAACTCGAAATTGGTTGATTGCTATAAAGGAGTTATTATCAAGATTCTCATAATCTATGTACTTTACAGTCTGGTTTTTCTTGCCATGACCTATATCCTGCTGTAAACTTATGTGATTAATCAGCTTATCATAGATTATCTCATTGGCTGCCATCAAGGAATTAGCCTTTAAACGGGCAGGCCTGATCTCATTAACTGCCTTATTCAAGTTATTCTCATTGATCCAGGGATTGATTCTTTTGAGTGCGCTTTTAAGCTCCTCAATTAAAATCACCTGGTGTTCTGATTCTCTTGCCGGCAGCTCTGCAAAGTCCTTTTTTTGCTGATCATAAACTTTATAGCCTAAAGTTTTAAATAAATCTAAAGCAGGTTTTTCTGATTGATCATACTCATCCCAATTTCCAGTCATTTTCTAAACCTCCATATCTGTATTTACTCTAATCTCTCCTGTTAATAGTTTCTGCATCAGACCCTTTTTTAGTTTCTCCAGTTTTGCTTTATATTCTTCTTCTTTTTTTATCTTAGCATCTACTGATGATAGGATAGATGCTATTTTCTTTTGTTCTTGTAGTGGGGGAATGAAAACTTGTAAATTATTCAATTCTGTTTTGTTAAAGGTATTGTTAACTTGTTTTTTTGCTCGTGTAAAAAATTGTTTAAAATGAATATATCTCATGAAATAATATAGAAACTTAGAATAAATATTCTCATTTTTGTTTGTTCTAATTCTTATCAGTAGACCAACATGAGTAAACTCATCATTTAAATCAAAATATATTGTTTTACCAAGATGTTCTTTACTGCCATTCCTCCAGTTGAATAAAATATCTCCTTTTAAAAGAATATCTTCAGAACTTATCTTATCTTCTATCGCATAATTTACATCATCAAAATCTAAAGTTCCATCTTTATTGACATTTCCAACTGAAATCATCTTAATGCCTTTAGACAATGTTTTATCAATAGCTGAATTCAAACCATAATCAGTTTCTGCAATATCAGAAATCTGATAATCAATCCAATCTTCAGGTACAAATCCAAGATATGAGTTCTTATATAAATCATTATTTTCATGTGGAGATAACCTTAAATCATTTCCAGATACTCCTCTTGTAAATAACTCCTGCATTAATCCTTTTTTCAGTTCTTTTGTTTCTTCTATTACTTCATCAGTTTTTTCTATTGATCTATCTACTGATGATAGAATTGATGCTATTTTTTTCTGTTCTCTTTTTGGGGGCGTTGGTATATTTAAGTTTTCAAATATTTTGCCAGCAACATGAGGAACAGATGTACCAATTGTTGTACTCTGAAATATTTTAAAATTATTTCTAAGTTGATAAAATAAATATTGATTGTTTATATCATCTTCACATTTCAATCTCGCCATAGTCGAAGATAATGCACCATTAAACCCCATAAAAACATTCCCTGAATAAGAACCATCCCAAATCATTAATATTTCATTTTCTTTTACTTCTACTTTATTATCATCATTTTTTGAACACCACTCGGGAAAATCATTTCCTCTTAAATAATTAACACTCAAATATGGAATTGAATTTTCACCGTTTTTGGAATCAAATAACTTATTTGGTCTTTTGCCTTTCCGTTTTTTAATGACTTTTTTAAGCTTTTTAACTTTCCATTCTTCAGGGATCAACTTAGTTTTAGGTCCAACCCTTACTTCCTTATATCCCTCTTTAACCATTATAACCAAGCTCCTTAAGATAGCTCATCATCTCTGATTCTATCTCATTTCTTTCTTTTTCCAGCTGATCAAGCTCAGTTAATACTTCTTCTACATCCACCGGTTCTTCCTCTTCTGTTGTATCAACATAACGAGGTACATTTAGGTTAAAATCGTTCCTCTCTATTTCTTCTATATCTGCAACTCTACAGTATTTCTCTATATCTTCGAAGTTGTGATAAGCATCTAATATCTTTTCTAAATCTTTTTCTCTTAGGAAGTTCTGGTTGCTTCCTTCTTCATAATCTTCCTCACCATAGATGAAAATAACTTTATTTTTTCTCTCAGCAGGCTTATTCTTATTCAGCATTAAAATACAACCAGGTGAAGAAGTGTTATAGAATAAATTAGATGGCAGCGCAATTACAGCTTCAATTAAATCTTCTTTTAAGATTTTCTTTCTGATCTTACCCTCAGAACGGCTTCGGAAAAGCACACCATTATCTAAAACTACCCCAACCTTGCCATCACGATTAGCACTTGCTAACATATGCTGAACCCAGGCCCAGTCAGCAGAGTTTTTAGGTGGGAAACCATAATTGAACCTATTATATGCCTGAGACTCCTTAATATCACCCTTGGCATAGCTCTGATTCCACATTGGATTGGCAATCACTCTGTCAAACTGCTGCAGCTTACCACCATCTTCTAAAAATAATGGTTCTGTAAAGGTATCTCCTCTTTTAATCTGTGCATCATAAAGATCATGTAAAAACATATTCATCTTAGCAATAGACCAGGTATTTAAGTTTCTTTCCTGACCAAAAAGTGAAATATTCTCCATTCTATTCTGATCTTCTTTTCTAATATGTTCAGCAGAATAAATAAGCATCCCGCCAGAGCCGCAGGCCGGGTCATAGACACGATCCCCGGACTGAGGATCTAAAATTCTTACTAAAAGTTGAACCACCTCACGGGGAGTATAGAACTCTCCACCTTTTTTACCGGCATCATCAGCAAACTGTCTGATTAAGTACTCATAGGCTCTACCCAGAAGATCAGCATCTTCTAAGTTTTCATTACCTAATTTTAAATCAGTATAATGCTGGATTAACTTTTCTAACACACTGTCAGGTAATCTATCCTTGTCATTGAAATCAACTGTAGTCAGCACTCCTTCTAAAACAGAGTTTTCCTGTTCTAAAACTACAAAGGCTTTATTGATAGCTGCTCCAATATCTTCAGTCTGTTCTTTAATTGCAGACCAGCGAGCTCTTTCAGGAATAAACACCTTTGACTCAGTGTAAAAGTCTGGATCATCTACTACTTCTTGACCGTATTCTTCAATAATGTGCTCTCTGTTCTCCATAAATACATCATTCATTCTTTTTAGAAATAATAGTCCAAATATGTAGTTCTTATAATCTGCGGAATCAATGCTACCTCTTAAAATATTAGCTGATTCCCAGAGATGTGATTCTAATTCTTCTAATGTTAACTTCGACATTTACAATTCCTCCTAGAATAGTTAAGTTCTCACTTATTAATATATTATAAAGTTTAATTAATGCTTTCATAAGCTTCTACCTGATTTTCATATTCATACTTGACCATTTCATAGTCAAGACCCCATTTTTCTTTGGCAGCAGCCATGATTTCGGGATGTTCATCTTGAGATTGAACCCAGTTATAGGCAGCTACCTGGTTTTCATATTCGTACTTAATCATTTCATAATCGGTGTCCCATTTTTCTTTAGCCAGTTTCAATAAGTCAAGATGATCCTCTACTTTTATAAGCCAGTTATAGGCTGCAGTCTGGTTATCAATCTGGTATTTAACCATTTCAAAATCATCTTCCCAGTCTTCTGTTGCCTGCTCCTTTATAACCTCTTGAGCAGCATCAGAATCAAGAAATAGATCTTCTGGTCCAGCAGCCTGAATTGAAAAAGTAAAGACCAACACAAATATTAAAGCAAGGCTTAATCCCAGTTTTCTTCTCATTATTTTTCATCCCCTTTAATTTATTGTAGCTCACTACTCTGACACCGTATTGTCACCAGCAAGAAAATATTTTACCTATTACTATTTATACTTCAAGAAATTCTTTAATTTTCCTTTATTGCTGCAGTAGTTATTATTGTCGTAATTTGTAGAAAAAGAGAAGTATAACCAACTATATTCTCTTTATCTCCTACATACATTAGCACACTGGAATAGTCCCTCCTAAAGGATCTCAGAGAGTCATATACGTCTATTTTTCCTTATCTGACTATTTGTATGTTAACAGATAAATGCCCTCAAAACAAGCATTTAAAGCCATATAGGTTGGGGTAAAATATAAGCAGTCTCCATCATGATTTACCTTTATTCATAATGAAGACTGCATGATTATTTTTGAAGATTAGTCGCTCCAGTGATATTATTAGATTATAGTTTTGAACCAGAAAAGATTTCTCAAAGCTTTACCCTTTCTTAGTCTATTTTTCTGGAATCACAATCTTTTGATTAACTCTGATCATTGTCTCAATCTCATTGACCTTTTTAATGGCTGCAACAATCAGTCGCGGGTCAAGGTCAGAGTTAATCTCTTCTGCTATCTCCCAGAGGGTATCACCTCGCTTTACCACATAAACCTCATTCCAGCTGTAACTATCAATAATATCATCTGGACCTGTCTGAGCTAGAATTGCTGCTGTCAGAACCAGTACTGCCATCAATACAGCACATATGGTTAGTTTATTCATGAGATTTCCTTCCTTTCCTGAGCACTTAACCTACTAAATGTATTTAAGATAGACTTCAGCTGCTCAAACTGATCCTTACTTAAACTGTTAATCGATATCTTTTTGCTGCGGTCTATACCTTTTTCTCTTTTTACATGTCTGAGGTAATTATAGAGATCCTCTTTCAGCTTAGGAGCATCACCAACTATTTCTTTAATAGCAAGTTCTCTTTCAGTTAGAGAGGTAACTTGATCGTTTTTCAGAGATTTATCTTTCTGAGTCTTACCTTTATTTTTCTTGCCCTGTACCTGGCTAAATGGAATCTCATCAAAATTATAATCACTCTGATGCTGTACAGCCATTTCTTCCCTTGAAACAAGACCAGAAACACTGAAAGCTCTCTTTAAGGCCATTGATTCAGCTACTTTAAGAATCATAGCTGAAGGATACTGCTTCCAGACCTTAGTATCTGACCTGTATTCATTAAAAGGGGCAAAGACATAAACGGGATAGCTTCTGTCCTTTCTATAAACTAAAGCGTAACTACCGACGATCTGTCCGCGGTTAGTCCCATATTGATGATTAATTCCAGTTTCTTTTCGTCTAAACTTATCATTTTCTCTAACTACATCTGAAACCAGCCCATCATACTGGGGATGCCTATCAGCTATCTTTAGATAACCATCCCTGGAAGTCATAATTGTTGGCTTACCATCTTTCTTCCAGAAAAATATTTCCTTATTGAAGGGATCAAGTCCATAGTTTTTAGCCAGATAGATAAACATTTTAAACTCATCACTGCTTGCATCTCCGGCAACAGTTTGTCTCAGGGTTTCTAACTCCTCTTCAGTAAAAGTAATCAGTTCTTTTTTCTTTTTGTTAATATCAACAACTTTACTCTTTGCACTCATTTTTTATTCCTCCTCTTAATTTAAGGAGACCCAGATTTAATCCAGGCCTCCAATTATAATTTAGTCTCCTTTAGGTCTTTGAGCTTCTTCATCACTTAGATCATGATCACAGTGTGGACAGTTCCATTCACCCTTTTTACAGGAGCTGTAGGATTTTTTATTACACTCAGGACATTGCTTTACATACATCTTGATCACCTCCTTTCTCTACTTTTTAGACATAAAAAAATCCCGGCGCCGGCCAGGTTAATTAACTGTTATTAACTTTTGCTGATTCAGTCTGTCATCAGATTCTCTTCCTGCATACTGATAAAGTTATCTCTGCTGCCGATGATTATATGGTCCACTACATTAATCCCCATTATCTTACCGGCCTTCTGCAGCTTTTTAGTAATTGAGATATCATCACTGCTTGCATCCGCCACACCAGAGGGATGATTATGAGCCAAAACTATACCCGCTGCATTCTGCAGTATTGCCCTCTTAAAGACCTCTCTGGGAGTAACAAGACTTGAGGTCAATGTACCTGTAGAAACCTCAAATACCCCTGTTACCTTGTTCTTAACATCAAGGGTAGCGATAGCAAAGACCTCTTCTGTTCTCCGGTCAAGTTCAACTACCTCAACAAAGAGATCTCTTGCCTGAAATGGGTTCCTTACATACTTATCAATGTCATATCTTCCACCTGACTCCTTAACAATTCTCAGACTAAACTTCTGAATATTTACCATAACTCTCATCTCCTTTATGTTTTTAGTATTCATTTAAAAGGGCATCTTAAATTCCTGATCATCGCTGCTTAAAGCTGCAGTTCTTTTCTTCTTTTTCTGCAGCAGTCTGGCTGCTTTCTCCAGCTCATCCTCATCCATTGGCTCAGCATAAGGTCCTAAAGCTCTCTTTATTCTCCACTCATCACTCGGCACACCATTAACCGGCATAATTTTCACCTCCAAATAAAAAAAGAGACCATCAGCTCTCACTGACAGTCCCCTGAGTTTAACCCTAAGCATTATTCCAGCCTTCCATGAACGCATCCTTCAGCCCTGAGAAAACACTCTCTGATTTAAGTCTGGTAGAATTGGCAGCGATAACCGACTTCTCTATCGCTTTCAGGGCTGCTCTATCAACCTTTGAAGCTGCCATTCCAGTGACTTTAGCAACATTCCTGGTTCCAGTAGATGCCAGTCCAGCTGCCTTTTTAACGCCATTCTCAGCCGTCTGAGCAAGCTTCTTAATTGCATTATCACCACTTTTAGAATCAATAATCTTCCCAGCATGTTTGAGCTCATCTTTTCTCTTGAGATCCAGCTCTTCCAGCTTACTTAAGACCAGCTCCTGCATTACATCATTCTCCGCCATCATTGCTCTTACCAGCATTTCTCTCAATCTTAGAACAGTCTCAACATTGTTTTCATTTTTAAACATAGTTATTACCTCCGTATTTTAGTTTTATTTTGACTTTAAACTTAAACAGCAGTTACTCAGAAATTAGAAAAAGATCAAAGAGAATAAAGAACAAAGCCAGCAGAATATCTCCGCTGAACAAACTCTGCCAGGCTAAAGCACCAAGCAGTAGGATAACAAGTGTCTTAGAAGCCATCTGATTCACCTCCCTTCCTTATTTTGGACTGACCCCACTCCCCTATCTGCACTCACCTCCTTAAATTTAGGCATAAAAAAAGAGCTGCCGGGACAGCCTCAGTTAAGAGACTATCCAGACAGCTCAGTGTCTTTAAGTATTTGATTGTGCTCTAGGGGGTGGGGCGTCGAACGTCGATCTGAAATTCATAATTAAGACGTGGTCCCACTAGAAATTTTGTTCAATTTTTGAGATTACTAATAGAAAAATAAGCCATTAAAAATGCTAGATATTTTCAAAAACAAGGTACAAATTGCTATATCTGTTTAAGGAGTTATTTCCCTGCTTAATAAACTCCCAAGTTTCTTCATATTCACCTTCGACAGCAAAACTATTAGTTCTAATAAAATCCAAAAACTCAAATTTCTTTTCAAAATAGCTATCACTAAACTCTTCAGCTTTTTCTACTTTTAGATTATCATCAATATTTGCATCATTGTGAAGCACATGTTCTAAATTACAGGATAAGTAGTAAGCGTTATATGGAATACCATTTATTTTAGAATGCCTACTCAGTCTATCCATGATGCTGCTTTTTTTATTATTTCTTTTCTTTGTGTTTTCAGGATGTCTGGTACATAACTTATCACCATAATAGTAAATCTTATCCTTATCATGCTTTTCGATCAAATTTTCACTGATATATGCTCCGTCAGTGTCCAGCAAATGAATAATTTCTAAAATATCCCCTTTATTATAATGTTCTTTGTCCAAAAAAGATAATACTTCTTCATTGATTACTTCTATCACATTACGAGAATTAACTCCATTCCTGGTAGTTATATCTCCACGAGCAATTTGAAATTCAATCTCTTTATCCTCAAATATCTCAGAAAAAATAAGACCAAAAGATATTTCCTCCGTTATACCTTCTACTAAGAATAGAATTAATTTTCTAGTCATCAGCATCAACTCTACCAGCAGCCCTAAAAGCTCTGGCTATTTTGTATTCATTTGTTCTCTCATAAACTTCCTCGTCCTGTCCACCTAACTTAATTCCACGATAATAGAAGCTTCTTAGATTATTGGTTTCCTTAACATTGGTGAATCTAATATATCGATTCTGAGGATTAGTAGTTGTAAAAATAAGTGACTCTTTATTCAGTTTCTCCAGCGGTCTTAGGTTATGAGAAGTAAAGACCAACTGCCCCTTAGCTCTATCCTGAATGATCTCCAGAATTTCACCTAAAAGGTATTCAAATATACCGGCATCAAGTTCATCCACTGCAAGACAAATACCAGGCTTATTATACATAGCAATCATTGCACTCAAGATAGATATGATCTTTTTAATACCATCTGATTCATATCTCAAAGGAATCTTAATATCTCCTCTTTCTGCCAGCAGCTCTATTTTAATAACTGGATCACCGTTCTCATCCAATTCTTCTCCATACTCTTTAATTTTAATTGTTAGCTCTGGTATTATCTCTTTTAAGACAATGTTTAAGTTCTCGATAACATTTTTAACAGTAGAGAGGACCCGCTCAGGAACTGTTGTCGGCTCAGACAGAGCTATTGCCAGATCTCCACCTTCTATTCTCTCTGAATCACTAAATTGAAAACAAAAAGGTATAATTAGATTGGCATTGATCATACCTGAACGAGAATTTCTGATCACAAACAGGTTCATTCGAGCATACTGTTTAATCTCCATTATAATATCAGCAAATTCGCTAAAGGCTTTATTACCCTTATAAATATGATCCATCTCACTAGAAAAAATAAAAGAGGTTTGTTCCTTCTTCGCAAGCTCCTTGGCTACTTTAAGGTCCACTTTAGCATCTTTATTGTTTTTAGTGAGCAAATTGTAATTCTTCTGGGGACTTAACAACTGCTCCTTCTCATCAAGGTTGTGAGTTATTATCCCTCTCTTATATGTCCAGCCATCTTCTTCAAGTTTCTTATATGATAGATCTTCCTTAATAATAACTGGAGCAGCATTTTCTCTTCTTTCAATTACCATTTCATAAAATAGTTGATACTTATTTTCTCCTAAAGTCATAGAAAAAACAGAATTAATAGCAGCTTCTTTCTCACCCTGGTATATATAATCTTTAATATCTCCAGGCAGAGATTCTCCAAGCAGGACCAGTTTCAGTATCCACAAAGCTTCAATAAAAGCGGTTTTACCAGAACCATTCTGGCCGTATATTCCCAGCACATCTGATGTTTTAGAAAAAAAGTCTTCACTTTTATAACTGTTGAAATCAATCTGACCCTGCCTAACATTCTTAAAATTATTCAGTTGTACCTGCTGCAGACGCAGCATTCTCTCCTTCATTTGATCACCTCCACTGATTAAATTATACAACTATTAGTGATAAAAAGCAACATTTTCAGTAAAATCGATATAAAAAATATCGTATTAGACAAAAATTTTGGATTATGAGCAAAAAATAGTCTGTCAGGTGATTATTTTATAAAAGGTAAGACTTAACATGAAGAACTATTTTACAATGTTAAATAAACCGTAATCAAATTGATTACGGTCTGCTTTTAGATTAATTTATAGTTTTACTTATAATCTGCTGCTCCAGGTATCTTCATTTTCTAATACATCCTTCATACAAGTACCTCCAGATATCTTTTCACGATATTCTTTACCTCTGTAACTTCTGCATACCTAAATAGTTTGGAGATGTTCTTATCTTTCCTCTCTAAATAGTTCTGCATAGCCTCTTTTACAACATCAGTACCTACTTTATTTCTCAGTCTGATACAGTCACAGATTGTTTTTTCTTTATCATATATTTTAACCCTACTTCCCTCAATATTAACCTCTTTAATCCCGGTATTGAACTGTTTATCAGCAAAATAAAAAATAGAGATCGGCGGATAATCAGGCAGTTTTGGCCTGTGCTCATCTCGGTGAATGGCAATATAACACCTCCGTTATAATTATCCGCACTTATAGATATGTGCAGAGGTTTTTAACACTTTTTCTA
>Ga0208786_10076_pt1 | contig 24980 bp, 24 predicted proteins | sample Wag42014_12_17_FD_187357 | JGI IMG/M metagenome (GOLD analysis project Ga0208786, IMG submission 187357) | Deep subsurface shale carbon reservoir microbial communities from Ohio, USA - Utica-2 Time Series 2014_12_17 (SPAdes) (version 2) ... | reverse complement strand
CCCTACTGATACAGAAGCAGAGCTTGACAAGATTAGAGAGCTTTGCGAAGCAAAAGGTGTTAACGTAGCATTATCTGAAATCTGGGCAAAAGGTGGCGAAGGTGGTCAAGAATTAGCTGAGAAAGTACTAGCAGCTATGGAAGAAGGAAATGATGACTTCGATCAGTTATATCCACTAGATATGCCTATCGATGAAAAGATCGAAACTATCGCTACAAAGATCTATGGTGCTGACGGTGTAGTATTCACTGACGAAGCTAAGAAAGATATCGAGAAGTTAACTGCACAAGGCTTCGATAATATGCCAGTCTGTATGGCTAAGACTCAGTCTTCTATCTCTGACGATCCAACTAAGAAAGGTCGACCAACTGACTTTGAAGTTACAGTTAGAGAGATTAATGTTTCGGCGGGAGCAGGTTTCTTAGTAGCATTAACCGGTGCAGTAATGACAATGCCTGGTTTACCTAAGGTTCCATCAGCTGAAGAGATTGATGTTGATGCAGATGGTAACATCAGCGGCTTATTCTAAATTATAAGCTAAAGTAAAATAATTTAGTTTAATTATAAAGCACCTAAAGCTTAGATATCTAAGCTTTAGGTGCTTTTTTTATTATTAAAGAATAATGTATTCAAAGTTTAATTTGAGAAAAAAAGAACTTTTTTAAAGTATTGACAAATTAAGGTGAGTAATATATAATATTCACACACTCCCCTACGGGAGGGGGATATTAAAAAATAAAGACTAGGAGGTAGTTATGATGTCAAAAAAAATTATTGTATGGATGTTAATTGGGGTATTAGCCTGTTCGGTTGGATTAGGCTTAAGAACAAAAAGAGTGATGGCTAAGCAATTATCAGTAGATGAAATTATACAAAGAGCCTATACGGCTGCTTATTATCAAGGTAAGGATGGACGCTCTGTTGTAGATATGACGATTGTAGACCAACAAGGTCGTAGAAGACATAGAAGACTAACTATGCTAAGAAAAGATGTAGAGAACAATGGTAAACAGAAGATTTATGCATACTTTCATGAGCCTGCAGATGTTCGAAAAATGGTCTATATGGTGTATAAAAATCCTGGGAGTCAAGATGACCGATGGTTATACTTACCTGCTTTAGACTTAGTGCGAAGAATAGCTGCTAGTGATAAACGTTCTAGCTTTGTTGGTTCTCATTTTACTTATGAAGATATCTCAGGGAGAGGGTTACAAGAAGATAAACATATCTTAATAGGAGAGGATAAAGATTATTATATTTTAAAACATATTCCAAAGGATAAGGCTAATGTTAAATTTGCTTACTATAAAATGTGGATAGATAAGGATAACTTCATTCCTGTAAAATCTGAATACTATGATCAGAACGACAAAGTGTATCGAGTTATAACGGCAGAAAAGGTAGAAAAGATTCAAGGTTATCCGACAATAACAGTAATGAAGGCAAAGAATTTAGAGACAGGAGCTTATACTATTAATCGTTTTTTACGTATTAAATATGATCTAGAGTTACCGGATCGTATTTTTAGTGAACGTTACTTACGACGACCGCCAAGAAGATGGTTGCGATAAATTTATAGGAAGGAGAGGTATTAATGATGAAAAAAAGATTCAAGACTTCTTTGTTATTAATGGCTTTAGTTGCTATTATGTTGGTGTTGAGCCCATCAACTTCAAAGGCAAAAGACTTACCTTTTCATGGTTTTGTTGAACAATCGCTAGGAGGTAGGTATGATACACCAAACTATATTAAAGATGATCTTGTTTTATCTGAAACTAGAGTTCAGCTTGAATATTGGAATGCCTTAGGTCCAGCGGCTGAATTTCAGGTTAAGACAGATATAGTTAATGATGGCATAACAGATGAAGCAGAGATTAAACTACGAGAAGCTTATATTTGGGGCTATCCTTCACCTAACTTTGAAATAAAGGCAGGGAGACAGGTGCTAACTTGGGGAACTGGTGATTTGATCTTTATTAATGATCTATTCCCTAAAGATTATAAATCATTCTTTTTAGGAAGAGATACAGAGTATTTAAAAGCACCATCTGATTCAATCAAATTTTCGTTCTTTCCTAAAGGATCTATTGTAGATGTGGTTTGGACACCGACTTTTGAACCGGATAGGTATCTAGATGGGGAACGATTAGCATATTTTAATACTCAAGCTGGTCGAACTATTATCAAAGATTTTTCTTCACAAGTTGGGCCCCCTGAAAAAGATTGGGGTAACGGAGAGTTAGCTTTACGAGTCAAGAAAAACTATAAAGGACATGAGTTAGCTTTTTATGGCTATCGTGGTTTTCATAAGCAGCCTAACTCTAAACTTGAATTTTCACGTTTAAATACTTATGGTGGTAGCTGGCGAAGTAATATTTTCGGTGGGATTGGTAACTTTGAATTAGGATACCATGATTCAGTAGATGATGAAGATGGGAGTAATCCTAATATACCTAATTCATATTTCAAAGGTTTAATAGGTTATAAACGAGATTTAGGAAATGATTTAACAGTTGGTTTGCAGTATAACTTAGAACATATGCAAGATTATGATGAATATAAAGCTACTTATCCGAATAGCAAATACATGGCAGATGAGAATAGGGAAGTAACTACTCTACGTTTAACTAAACTTCTAAATAGACAGACGGTGCGACTTGGTCTATTCACTTACTACTCACCAACCGATGATGATGGGTACTTAAGACCAAAAGTTAGTTATGACTGGACAGACAATTTGAATGTTGCTATGGGAGGAAATGTCTTCTTCGGGGATAAAGAGCATACTTTCTTCGGACAGCTAGAAGATAACTCTAATCTCTATTTCCGAATGAGATATAGTTATTAGCACAAGGCAATTGAATTTAAACCTAAACTAAATTAGGAGGTTATAAAGATGACTATTAATGATGCTTTACGAGCAATCGCAGGTTTCTTCATTATGTTATCAGTATTATTATCTATTTATCATAGTCAAAATTGGCTTTACTTTACAGCGTTTGTTGGTTTGAACCTTTTTCAATCTGCTTTTACTAAATGGTGCCCGATGATTACTCTTTTGCGGGCATTAGGATTACCTGAACATAGAGGAAATGTTAGAAATTTAAAATAAAAAGTATAAAATAAGACAATTAAGGGAGGGGAAATTATGAATTTCAAAGAGAAAGTTACTAACCTTTCAGTAAATCACCCCCGGGCAGTGGTTATCTTCTTCATAATCTTGACTATTTTATTAGCAACACAGATTCCTAAAATTCAAATAGATACCGACCCGGAAAATATGTTAAGTGAAGATGAATTTGTAAGACAGTTTCATGATCAAACCAAGAAAGATTTTGAGCTATATGATATGGTGGTTTTAGGGGTAGTTAACGAAGATAGTACTAATGGAGTATTTAATCCTAAGACTTTAAAAAATGTATATCAAATTACAAATAAAGTTAAAAAGATAGAAGGAGTAATTAGTTCGGATATAATTGCTCCTTCAACACAAGATAATATTGAACAAGGTGGTTTAGGAACGGTTAATTTTAATTGGTTAATGGATAAACCGCCTAAGACTAAAGAGGAAGCCATCAGAATACGTGATGAAGCTATGGATAATCCAATCTTAAAAGGAACTATGGTTTCTGAAGATGGTAAAGCATTAGCAATCTATATTCCAATCAAAAGTAAAGATTTGAGTTATGAAGTTGCTTCTAAAATAAAAGAATATACTAGTAAGTTGGCAGGAAGTGAAGAATACTATATAAGTGGGTTACCAGTTGCAGAAGATACTTTTGGATTCCAGATGTTTAAACAGATGGCGATATCAGCTCCATTAGCAATGTTGATCATCTTCTTGTTACTATGGTTCTTCTTTAGAAAGTTATCTGTTATAATTTCCCCAATGATAATTGCAATGATGAGTGTAATCATAACTATGGGAGCACTAATTGGATTAGGATTTAAAGTGCATATTATGAGTTCTATGATTCCAATCTTTTTAATGCCGATTGCAGTAGTTGATTCGGTTCATATATTAAGTGAATTTTATGATCGATATCAGCATATTAGAGACAAAAAAGAGACAATTATTAAAGTAATGGATGAACTATTTGTTCCAATGTTATATACATCATTGACTACTAGTGTAGGATTTGTTTCTTTAGCATTAACCCCTATACCGCCGGTAAGAGTTTTTGGAATATTTGTGGCGATTGGAATTATGTTAGCTTGGATCTTAACAATAACTTTTGTACCAGCCTATACCATGTTTATTAAAGAGGAGTCCTTGAAGGACTTTGGAGCTGATGAAGAAGGTTCTGGAGGGTTACTAGGAAGATCACTTCTTTCATTAGGAGATTTCGCTTATAAACGAGCAAAATTAATCATAGTAGTTACCTTAATCATAATTCTTATTTCTGGTTATGGCATTACAAAGATTGTTGTTAATGATAATCCAGTAAAATGGTTTGAAAAAGACCATCCTATACGTGAAGCAGACAGGGTTTTGAATGAGCATTTTGGTGGAACGTATATGGCTTATATGGTTTGGGATACTAAAGAGAATAAAGCAGGCTTGCAGACTACTAAAGATGATTTACTTGCTGAAGTAAGAGATGTAAAGCAGATGTATCCTAGGTTAGGTTCAAATTATTTCAACGAGATAACTAATCTAGTTAATAGAACATTTAAGCAGTATGTAAAGCGAGATAATTATAATCAAATTAAATTTATTAACACAGTTAAGAAGAAGATTGACCAGATTAAGGAAGAGTCAAACGGTGATCTGAGATGGGCTATGGATGACTTAGCTTTTGCAGTAAGCGATATGAAGACAGAATACCAGACTTTTAAGCAGCCGGAAGTACTAAGGTATATAAGTAAAGTACAGAAGCAACTAATGGCTACAGGAGATGTAGGAAAAGTAAGCGGTTTACCCGATGTAGTAAAAAAAGTTTATAAAGAATTACGACAGGGTAAAGAAAAGTACTACAAAATTCCTAATTCTGCAGCTGCAGTAGGACAGACATTAATTTCTTTTCAGAATAGCCATAATCCTGATGACTTATGGCACTTTGCTGAACCAAATTATAGGCGGATTAATCTTTGGGTACAGTTAAAGAAAGGTGATAATCAGAATATGCAACAAGTAGAAGAGAAGATTAATAAATGGATAGCTGAACATCCGCCACCACGTAATCTAAAATTCAATTGGGCAGGATTGACGTATGTAAATGTAGTTTGGCAGAATAAGATGGTAATGGGAATGTTAAAGTCATTATTAGGCTCTTTTGTAATTGTTTTAGTAATGATGACTTTCCTCTTCCGATCAGTTTCATGGGGATTACTAAGTATGGTTCCGCTTAGTGTAACAGTAGCTTTATCTTATGGGATGATAGGTTTAGTGGGTAAGAGTTATGATATGCCAGTTGCAGTTCTATCTTCTCTAACTTTGGGATTGTCGGTTGACTTTGCTATTCACTTTATTCAAAGGAGTCGTGAATTATATGAAGAGACTGGTTCATGGAAAGAGACTATGGTTAAAATGTTTGGTGAACCGGCTAGAGCCATAACCAGAAATGCTTTAGTAGTTGCTATTGGATTTTTACCATTGTTACTTGCTCCTTTGGTTCCTTATAAGACAGTTGGGATTTTGATTTCAACTATATTAGCAGTTTCATCAATGGCAACTTTATTAATTCTACCTGCTTTAATAACTATCTTTAAGAAGTGGTTTTTTAAAGAGAAGGAGAATGAAATAGAAAAACAGCATTACAGTAATTAAACTAAAAAACGCCACCTTTGGGTGGCATTTTTTAGTTATTTTTGAGTTTGTGGCTTAATAATGTTATAATAATAGATAAACTACATAATCAACTTTGTACCGCTCTGATCCTAATCAGGACCGAGACGGAAAGAAGTTAAGCTTAAAGGTTAAGGATATTTAGCTGTAATTAATTATGGCTAGCTATATTCAATCATGCCTATTAAAGCCTTCTTGTCCGTCATCGAATTGCGGATAAGGAGGCTTTTTATGTATAGAGGACAGTGATTCTTTCGATTTATAGAATGGACGATAGACGGAAAAGTTGTACTATATGGATTCTATTTAGTTAAAAGGAGGTTGTGTTGTGTGTAAAAAGGTAGTAGTTATTGGGGCTGGGGCTATAGGGAAGAGTATAGGCTATTTATTGCATCAGAAAGGTTATGAAATTTTAGGGTTTCTTAGTCGTCGTTTAGAGTCAGCCCAGGCTGGGGTTGATCTAATAGATGAGGGGATTGCAACTACAAAGTATAGAAAATTTATTTTAAAAGCAGACTTAATCTTAATTACAACTCCTGACCAATCAATTCAAGGAGTGGCAGAGAAACTGTTTACTAAAGGTTTAGTGAAAGAAGGTGCTTCTTTAATTCATTGCAGTGGTGCTCATAGTTCACAAATCTTGATTCCTCAGTTAGAGGATGAAGAGCGGTATGGTAGATTATCTTTACATCCATTACAGTCAGTAGCTGACGTAGAGAAAGGAATTAATAGTTTACCAAACTCTTTCTTTACTATGGAGGGGAATGAATTAGGTTGTAAGACTGGAGAAGAAATATTAACAGAATTAGGAGTTGACTATGAAGTGATTTCTGCGCAAGCTAAGCCTTTATATCATGCAGCTGCTTGTGTAGCTTCTAATTATTTAGTGACCATTATTAATTTAGCATTAAAAATGAATCAAAAGGCAGGTGTTGCCCCTGAAAAGGCTTTAAAGGGGTTACTGCCATTGATGCAAGGGACTTTAGATAATATTAATGACTTAGGCCCAACAAAGGCATTAACTGGTCCAATTTCTAGAGGCGATACGGAGACGATTGAAGGGCATTTAGAATCATTAGAAGCATTGTTGCCAGGAGAATTAGATTTATATCGGGACTTAGGGAATAATACGGTTGAAGTTGCTCAAAAGAAAGGAAGCGTTACTAAAAAAGAGTTAGAGGAACTAAAAGAAATCTTAACTGAGGAGGGGCTTAATAATGAGTAAAAAGCTAGTAACAACTACGAGTTTAAGTCAGAAGAAAGAGACAGGGGATAAGATTACAGTTTTAACTGCTTATGATTATCCGACAGCTAGTTTAATAGATGAAGCGGGGATCGATGTTATTTTAGTTGGTGATTCTTTAGGGATGGTGGTCTTAGGTTATGAAGACACATTAGCAGTAACTCTTGACGATATGATTCATCATACTAAAGCTGTAGTGCGTGGAGCAGAGAATACTTTAGTAGTTACGGATATGCCTTTTATGGCTTACAAGGTGGCTGATATTAGTCAAACCGTAAAGAATGCCGGGCGAATTGTAAAAGAGAGTGGAGCACAAGCAGTGAAGTTAGAAGGTGGAAGAGAGATAGTGTCAGAAGTGGAAGCGATTATTAAAGCAGGAATTCCGGTAATGGGGCATTTAGGTTTGACTCCACAAGCAGTTAATCAATTTGGTGGCTTTAAAGTCCAAGGAAAGACAGGAGCAGCAGCTAAAAAATTAATTGCTGATGCTAAGGCTTTAGAAGAAGCTGGAGTATTTTCTATAGTATTAGAGTGTATTCCTGCTGAATTGGCTAAAAAAGTGACAGAGACTATTTCGGTTCCAACTATTGGTATTGGGGCGGGAAAAGAATGTGATGGACAGGTTTTAGTCACACAAGATATGTTAGGAATTTTTGCTGATTTTACTCCTAAATTTGTAAGAAAATATGCTAATTTTAAGGAAGAGATAGTAACTGCTTTTAAAGAGTATAAAGAAGATGTTAAAGCAGGAGAATTTCCAACAATCGAAGAGAGTTTTTGATAATCCTAAATTCAAAATAAAAAACAATGGAGGTAAAGATATGAAAATTATAAAAGAAATTTATAAAATTAGAGAGTTTATTAAAGAAGAAAGAGCAAAAGGAAAAGAGATAGGCTTTGTACCAACGATGGGATATTTACATAAAGGTCATCTGGCCTTGATGGAAACGGCTAAGGAAGAGAATGATATAGTAGTAACAAGTATATTTGTTAACCCTACTCAATTTGGGCCGGATGAAGACTATGATGAGTATCCGCGAGATTTAAAGCGTGATACAGAGTTGGCAGCTGAAGTGGGAGTTGATCTGATATTTGCTCCACAACCAGAAGAAATTTATTTATCAGGTGCAGCTACTACAGTAAGTGTAGAAGGTTTAACAGACCACCTCTGTGGTGCTCATCGTCCTGGGCATTTTGATGGGGTTTGTACTATCGTTACTAAATTATTTAATATTGTTAATCCTAACCGAGCTTATTTTGGCCAGAAGGATGCGCAGCAGGTATTAGTAGTCAAACGAATGGTTAAAGATTTAAACTTTGATATTGAAATTGTGACTGTGCCGATTATAAGGGAAGATGATGGTTTAGCAATTAGTTCCCGTAATAAGTACTTAGATAAAGAAGAACGAGAAGCTGCTTTAGTCTTATTTAAAGCATTAGAGTTAGCAGATGATCTAATTAATGCTGGCTTAAGAGATGCAAATGTAATAAAGGAAAAACTAGTAGAAAAGATTGAAGCAGAACCATTGGCTGAAATTGATTATGTAGGGATAGTTGGTCAAGAAAGATTAGAGACTTTAAACAGAATAGAAGGTAAAGTTTTAATTGCCTTAGCAGTCTATATTGGTGAAACGAGGTTGATAGATAATTTAATGCTGGAGGTGAGCGATTAATGATAAGGATGATGCATAAGTCTAAAATTCATAGAGCAACGGTAACCGATGCTAATTTAGATTATATAGGTAGTATTACTATTGACCAAGATTTAATGGAGGCTGCAGATATATTGCCTAATGAAAGAGTACAAGTGGTTAATAATAATAATGGTGAAAGAATAGAAACGTATGTAATAGCCGGGGAAAGAGGGTCAGGAGTTATCTGTCTTAATGGGGCAGCAGCTAGGAAAGCGCAGCCAGGTGATACTGTAATCATTATTTCTTATGGATTAATGGATGATGCAGAAATTCAAGAGTTAGAACCTAAAGTTGTGATAGTAGATGAAGATAACAGAAAGGTTGATTGTTAATCCATTTTAAAATAATGGTTGACAAAGTTAAATGAATCTTATATAATTCAAATAGAATAAGTAAAGGATTGTAGGTGACAGTAGATGACTAAAACTTCCGAACGCAAGCAACAGGTCTTAGAGATTTTACATAATACTGATGATTATATTTCGGGACAGGAGTTAAGTGATAAGTTTGGAGTGTCACGAACTACTATTTGGAAGTATATTAAAGGACTAAGAGAGCAAGGTTATCAAATCGAGTCTTCTTCAAAATTAGGATATCGTCTAATTAAGGCGCCTGATATTTTATCTCCGGAGGAAATAAAGAGAGATTTGGAGACAAAGATACTAGGAAGAGAGATTATTTATCAAGAAAGAGTAGACTCCACTAATAATTTAGCAGAAACAGAAGCAAGGAAAGGTGCTAAAGAAGGAACAGTTATTATTGCCAAAGAACAGACAGGTGGTAAAGGACGATTAAATAGGGAATATTTTTGCCCGCCAGGAGGGATATGGTTTTCTGTAATTTTACGTCCAGAGATTAAACCGGCCTTTGCTTCGCAATTGAACTTTATAATAGCAGTAGCGTTAGCAAAGACCATAGATAAGTTAACTAAATTAGAACCAGGAATTAAATGGCCTAATGATATATTAATCAACGGTAAAAAGGTTAGCGGTATCTTAACAGAGATGAATGCTGAGATAGATAAAGTAAATCATATCATATTAGGAGTTGGTATTAATTTAAATATACCATTAGTTAAATTCCCAAATGAACTATTAGAGAAAGCAACTTCTATTCAAGAAGAATTAGGTAGGAAAGTGCTTAAGTTAGACTTCTTTTTAAGGTTATTAGCTGAATTAGAAAATGAATATATAAGGCTAAAAGAAGAAGGGTTTAAATCAGTATTAACTGAGTGGAGAGAATATAATGTGACTTTGGGCCAAAAAGTGAATGTCAATAATATGAGAGAGATATTAACAGGAAGAGCAATAGATGTAGATGATGAAGGTGGGCTGATATTGGAATTAGATAGTGGTGACCGACAAAGAGTAGTTGCTGGGGATGTGACTTTGGAGGGAGAGTATTTGTAACCCAGAAAAGAGTTTTAATTAAGGTTTTTTAATAGTTAATAATCCAATTGAACTTTAATAATTTTAGGAGGATAATTATGAATTTGACGACGAAAGAGATGATAGTAACTTCATTATTTGCAGCATTAACTGCTATAGGGGCGCTTTTGACTATTCCTATTGGTCCAGTTCCGGTTACTTTGCAAGTCCTTTTTACTTTAACGGCGGGGGCTTTATTGGGTGCTAGATTAGGATTGTTAAGTCAAATCTTATATCTGTTTATTGGTGCTGTAGGATTGCCAGTTTATGCTGGGGGAGGTGCTGGATTAGCTCATTTAGTAGGGCCAACAGGAGGGTTCCTCTTTTCATTTCCAATAGCTGCTTATATAGTAGGTAGAATAGTAGAAGAGAGAGAAGATATTACTTTACTAGGTGTCCTAGGGCCGATGGTTCTTGGTCTAATATTAATTTATATTTTAGGTGTCGTAGGATTAAATATTGCTACTGATATGGGATTAAAGAAAGCAATTGCTGTTGGTGTTCTACCATTTGTTATTCCTGATCTTATTAAGGCATTAGCAGGGGCTTATTTAACTTTGAGAATTAAGAGGATTTATTAATAAGCAGTTTTTATAATTATTTATGCAAGAACTTTATTAATAGTATATAGAGAAGAGTTAACTTCAAATTGTGTTAACTCTTCTTTCTTGTTGTCTAAGAAATTATATTTAAATTAATTAAATACTAAATATTATTCTTAATAGCATCTCTAATCGTAGCTGTTGTATAATCTACTCCTTTATTTAATTCTTCTTTTGTAATCTGCAATCTTCCTTTAGTTTCATCAATATCTATTGCTTCAGCAAAGATGCCAGCAAGCCCTTTGGCTTTACGGTCTATTTCAATTATCAACTCTAAATAGTTATCATGAATTGAATATAGAATTTCTAATTCATCCAATTCATTTCTAAATTCTCTAGTAGGTCTAAGTTCTAGTTCTTGCATAAAAGAAAATTTTCTAGAAAGGTGGGAGTATTCATTTTTAATCTTTCTAATTTTAAATCCTAATTCATCTAAAGCCTCCATCACTATTTGTAGGTATGGATGAGGTTTTACTTGCAAACCATCATTATCTTTAGGATCGATTGCTTTTTTAATATCTAATCCTGTATGGATCCAAACAGGTGACTTACTACTTGAAATTGGAGTTTTTTCATTTAAAATAAATGAAAAAGGAATTTCAATTTCTTCTTGAGGTTGAATATCTTTACTGACAGGGATATTAACTAATTGAATTTTTTCATTTATATTAACTTTTTTATCATCAACTTCTTTTTCGTATTTCGTCATTATATATAGGTAAAGATCATCTATTCTTTGCTCAACATTTCCTCCTAGGATCTTAACTTTGCCTGTTAATTCATCGCCTGGTCGCACATCGATTTCGTCTAATATAGTATCCACTCTTGCTGCACCAATCCCAATACTAGCCATCACTTTATTAAATAATCCCATCAAAATCATCTCCTTATAAAATTATTATTAACATAATTAAATTTCTAGATTGTACACATTTTATCCTTTCTTTTTTAATAAATCAAGTAGAGTATAATTAATTTCTTATATTGATTTTAGATGTATACTTTGTTAAAATTATCGTAGTGTAATAAGAGTGATAAAGGAGAGGAAAAAATGATTTTAGCGATTGATGTAGGAAATACTAATACTGTATTAGGTGTATTTGATGAGGAAGAATTGGTTGTTGATTGGAGGATAGCTACTGAAAGAGAGAAGACAGCTGATGAGTATGGTATGTTATTCTTCGATCTTTTTAATTATAATAATATAGAGGCAGACAGTATTAGTAGAATTATTATTTCTTGTGTAGTTCCACCGGTAGTTAATGCTTTAGAGGAAGTAGCGATAAAGTATTTTGGAGTTAAACCATTGATTGTAGGTCCAGGTATTAAGACCGGAATTGATATTAAGATGGATAACCCTAAAGAAGTAGGAGCTGATAGAATAGTAAATGCTATAGCAGCTTACAGGTTATATGGAGGCCCAGCAATTGTTGTGGACTTTGGGACAGCAACTACTTTCTGTTTAATATCAAAGAATGGTGACTATTTAGGTGGGGCAATTGCTCCCGGGATTAATATTTCTATGGATGCATTATTTAATTATGCAGATAAGCTACCGAAGGTTGAGTTAAATAAACCTGCAAGTGTTATAGGAAAGAATACAATTGATAGTTTAAAATCCGGAATTATTCACGGCGCTATTGGACAAGTCGATGGTGTGATTAGAATGATAAAAGAAGAGATTAATCAATCAGCAGAAGTGATTGCAACTGGAGGTCTAGCTGAGTTAGTTAGTGAAGAGTCTAAAGAGATAGATCATATTGATTCCTTACTTACGTTAGAGGGATTACGGATGATAGCCGAATTCAATAGTTAATCTGGAGGGAAAAATTAATGGAAATTGGGAATATCCAACTAGAGAATCCTGTAATCTTAGCACCGATGGCAGGAGTAACTGATTTGCCATACCGGAAGATAGTTAAGGAGATGGGGTGTGGGTTAGTCTGTACTGAAATGGTAAGTGCTAAAGGATTAGTCTATGGGACTCCACGGACTGAAGAACTTTTAACTATTAGTCAAGACGAAAGACCGGTTTCATTACAGATTTTTGGTACAGAACCAGAGATAATGGCTGAATCTTTATCAGTGATTGAAGATTATAGTCCGGATATTATAGATGTAAACCTAGGATGCCCAACTCGTAAGATAGTTAAGAATGGGGCAGGTTCTGCTTTAATGAAAAAACCAAAGTTAGTAGCAGAGATTGTAGAAGCATTAGTTAAAGAGACTACAACTCCAGTTACTGTTAAAATGAGAACTGGTTGGGATGAAGAGAGTATTAATGCCGTTGAAATTGGAAAAGTAGCTGAAGAAGCAGGAGCAGCAATGGTAGCAGTTCATGGGCGGACTAGAGAGCAGTTTTATAGTGGAGAAGCCGATTGGCAGATTATAAGTCAGGTTAAAGAAGCAGTAAGGATTCCAGTAGTCGGGAATGGAGACATATTTACTCCTGAAGATGCTGAAGAAATGTTAAACCAGACCGGTTGTGATGGAATTATGATCGGCAGAGGGGCTCAAGGAAATCCTTGGATATTTAAAAGAACGGTGCATTACTTAGAAACAGGAGAACTACTTCCACCACCTGTTCCTAGTGAGAAAGTGGAGATGGCGATCAGACATTTAGAGGAATTGGTAGACTATAAAGGTGAGCATACCGGGGTTAGAGAAATGAGAAAACATATTGCCTGGTATGTAAAAGGGTTACATGGTTGTACTGAAATTAAAAGAAAGGTTAATCAGATAGAAACTGTCAGTGGGATGAAAAAAATATTAGGTGATTATATAGAAAAATTAAATGCTAGAAATTAAGTTTAATAGCTAAAGAAGAAATCTAAAGGTCTAACATGGGTATCAGTATCCATGTTAGACCTTTTTATCGTATATGAAATTATATTTAATTTCATATTGCGGATAACTTTCTAATCAATATACCTCAGAGGTATATTGACTTTGTTCTTATATAGAAAACTATACTCTTCATCTCTGTTTACATAAATTATCTTTATCTACATATATTAAAAATAAAGAATTACTAATAAGAAACTGAATTTAATTAGAGGTGTTGATTATGAAAAGGGTAGTGAGTGTTAGTCTAGGCTCTACTAAAAGAGACCATTCCGTTGAGACAGAAATTTTAGGTGAGAAGATTCTTTTAGAGCGTATTGGGACCGATGGTGATTTAAAAAAGGCTAAACAACTCTTTACAGATTTAGATGGAGAGGTGGATGCTTTAGGAGTAGGTGGTATTGATTTACATATCTATTCACAGAATAAGAAGTATAAATTACGAGATGCTAATAAATTAGTGGAAAATGTAAAAGAGACTCCTTTAGTTGATGGTAGCGGATTAAAGATGACTTTGGAAAGAAGAGTTATCTTTGATCTTGAATGGAAGTATAAGTTTAATTTAAGTGATAAAAATATTTTATTAGTAAGTGCAGCTGATAGATTTGGTATGGCTACAGCATTTGAAGAATTAAGGTGTAATGTTCATTATGGTGATCTGATTTTTGGTTTAGGCGTACCAATTCCTGTTAAGTCCTTAAAAGCTATAGACTTTACTATTAGGTTATTAGGACCACTTGTGAGTAAGATGCCATTTGAGATGTTATATCCTACTGGTTCTAAACAAGAGACCAGTGGCAGTTGTAAGTATGAAGAATATTATCAATGGGCTGATGTAATTGCTGGTGATTTTCATTTTATTAAAAAATATTTACCAGAGGATATGAATAATAAGATGATAATAACCAATACTGTAACTAATGATGATGTTAAATTATTAAAAGAGAGAGGGTTAGAATTATTAATTACTACTACACCTAAGTTGCAAAATAGATCGTTTGGAACTAATGTTTTAGAAGCAGCCTTTATTGCTCTTTTAAATAAGTCAGTTGCAGCAGTTAAGCCAGCAGATTATTTAGATTTATTAGACCAAATAGAATTTGAACCCAGAATTGAGGTTCTTAATAAGAAGGAGATATGCTAAGGGGGAGAAACTATTGAAAAAGTTCGGTTTTATTATTCATCCACTAGAATTAAACGATTTAGCACGTAAGTTTCCTTTTAGTAGTAAAGTACCAGATTCTATTCTAGAAAAGATTATTAGATATTTACCTCAGGTGAAGGCTTCACATGTAACCGGATTGAGTTCTAAGGGAGGTAGTGAAGCAGAAGGCTGGCTAGTAGGCTGTACTTTAACAGCCGAACAGATGTTAACTATGCCTACTAAGAAAGTATTAAAACAGATAATTAACGCCTGTAAAAAAGCAGAAAGATTAGGAGCTAGAATTATTGGTTTAGGAGCCTATACCTCTATTGTAGGAGATGGAGGGGTTACAATTGCTAAAAATTTAAATGTTCCAGTGACAACAGGGAATAGTTATACTGTAGCCACAGCTATTGAAGCAATTAGGTTAGCTGCTAAAAAGTTAGAATTGAATTTGCAGGAAAGTAACTTAGTTGTTATTGGGGCAACAGGCTCTATTGGTAAAGCTTGTACCAAACTACTAGTGAAGGAAGTTAATAATTTAACTTTAGTAGCGAGAAATGAAATTAAGTTGAAGGAATTTACTGACTCTTTGAAGAAGTTAAATGATGGGCAGAATATAAATTATTCTACTGATATTAATGGAGTTTTACCTAAAGCTGATATTGTAATAACGGTCTCTAGTGCTATAGATGCTATAATTGATGCTAAGAACTTAAAATCGGGTTCTATAGTCTGTGATGTAGCTCGACCAAGGGATGTAGCTAAACAGGTTAGTAAAAATAGAAGTGACGTGCTAGTAATTGAAGGTGGACTAGTAAAAGTGCCTGGTGAAGTAGAACTTAATTTTAACTTTGGGTTACCGCCGCGTACTGTTTATGCCTGTATGGCGGAGACGATGATTTTAGCATTGGAAGGAAGATATGAGAATTATACTTTGGGTAAAGATGTTTCGCTACATAAAGTAAAAGAGATTCAAGCTTTAGCTCAAAAGCATGGGTTTAAGTTAGCAGGGCTACGCTATTCAGAGAAAGAAGTTAGTGAAGAACGTTTCAAGCAAGTGAGACAAGCTGTTTCATCAACTTGACAAAGGTTAATAATTGACTTATAATATTTTATTAATAATTGGCATAATTATAGAGTGTCAAGAGAATAGTTCTTGACACTATTTTCTGTTTTTGACATAATTAATGGTAGTGATTTTAAGAAATATAAATTAGCTAAATTTTAAAGAAAAGGGGTCGAAGTTCATGGCTGAGAAAGTTATCTTAACTAAAGAGGGCTTAAAGAATCTAAAGGAAGAGTTGGAATATTTGCGAGGTACTAAAAGAAGAGAGGTAGCTAAGAGAATCAAACAGGCTTTAGAGTTTGGTGATATTAGTGAGAACTCAGAATATGATGATGCTAAAAATGAACAAGCATTTGTAGAAGGTAGAATTAAAGAGATAGAGAGAATGTTAAGAAATGCAGAAGTAATTAATGAAGATGAAGTAAAGACTACAGAAGTTAATGTGGGAACGACGGTCAGGATTCAAGATATGGAAACGGGAGAGGAGTTTAGTTATAAGATAGTTGGAACTACTGAAGCAGACCCATTAAATAATAAGATTTCTAACGCATCACCAGTTGGGAATGCATTGCTCAATCATAAGATAGGAGAAGAGGTAGAAATTGATGCTCCAGTAGGAAAGATTACGTACAAAATTTTAGCTATTAAGAAATAATTAATTATCTTAGAAAAGGAATAAAGTTGGAGGTTGATATTTGATGGTGGAAGAGGAACAGGATTTAAACGAATTGATGTTGGAAAGAAGAAGGAAGTTAGATGAACTAGCTGAAAAAGGGATTGCGGCATATAGTGATAAGTATGAAAGAAGTCATACTATAGAAGAGGTTTTAAATGATTACGATGAACTAGGCGATGAAGTAAGTGTTAGCTTAGCAGGTAGAATAATGGCAGTGAGAGAACATGGAAAAGCAAGTTTTGCTGATTTAGCAGATATGTCAGGAAGAATGCAGTTATATGCTAAGCAGAATGAAATCGGTGAAGAACTTTATGAACTATTCATATCTTTAGATATTGGAGACCATATTGGGGTGGAAGGGACATTATTTAAGACTCGACGTGGAGAAATCACCTTGCGTATCAAAGATTTTAGATTGTTATCTAAATCTTTAAGGCCTTTGCCAGAAAAATGGCATGGACTTACAGATGTCGAATTAAGGTATAGACAGAGATATGTAGATTTGATAGTTAATCCTGATGTGCGAGAAACATTTGTTTTAAGAAGTAAGATTATACATAGTATGAGAGAATATCTAGATGATAAAGATTTCTTAGAGGTTGAAACACCTCTAATGCATACAATTGCTGGTGGTGCATCAGCAAGACCGTTTGTTACTCATCATAATACATTAGATATGGATCTTTATCTTAGAATAGCACCTGAACTATATTTAAAACGATTATTAGTAGGTGGCTTTGAAAAAGTTTATGAAATCGGTAAGAACCTAAGGAATGAAGGTATTTCTACTAAGCATAATCCAGAATTTACTTCTATGGAGTTATATCAGGCTTATGCTGATTATCAAGATATGATGGATATTACAGAAGACTTAATTGTAACTATTACAGAAGAGACACTGGGTACATTACAGGTTGAGTATGAGGGTGAAGAGATTGATTTGAGTCCCGGTTGGACACGAATAACAATGATTGATGCAATTAAAAAGCATGCTAATGTTGATTTTACAGAAGTAGATGACTTGCAAACGGCTAAGGGCTTGGCTGATGAGCATCATGTAGAATATGAAGATGAGACAACAGTAGGTGAAATTATTAATGAATTTTTTGAAGAATTTGTAGAAGACAAGTTAATTCAACCTACTTTTATTACTGAATATCCAATTGAAGTCTCTCCATTAGCAAAGCGGAAGCCAGAAAATAAGGAATTTACAGAGAGATTCGAGTTATTTATTGCGGGAAATGAATTAGCTAATGCATTTTCTGAGTTAAATGATCCTATTGACCAAAAAGAGAGATTTGAAAAACAGATGGAACAAAGAGAAGCAGGTGATGATGAAGCTCATATGATGGATCAAGACTTTATTAGGGCGCTCGAATATGGTATGCCACCTGCTGGAGGTTTGGGCATCGGAATAGATAGATTGATTATGTTATTAACTGATTCTAGTTCAATTAGAGATGTAATTCTTTTCCCACATATGCGGCCAGAATAATACGATAAAGGCTATTAATTTAAGTCACATTTTAATGTGACTTAAATTTTCTTTAAAATAAACCCCTTGCATCTGGGGGGAATAAGAAGGAGGAAGGGTAAAATGCCTGATGAAAAGATGAGAAAAGATCTAATTAATCGTTTAAAAACGTTAAAAGGACATATTGGTGGTATTGAAAAGATGATTCAAGAAGAGAAGGACTGTATAGATATCTTAATTCAAATCTCTGCTATTAAATCATCTATTAATAAAGTTGGCCTAGCAATAATTGAGAATTATGCTCATGAATGTGTTATTTCTTCTATTGAAGAAGGTGAAGGGGTAGAAGATGCAGTGCAGGAGGCAATTGAAACAGTATTAAAGTTTAGCAAATAAAGCTTATCTTAGCACAATTTGTCGCTATCTTCCTCGACTGACTTATGTTATAATCGTAATTAAAGAGAGTTTAGTTGAGGGGGATAATCATGAAAAGAAAAGTTAAAATAATTACTATTATTTTCATGTTATTATTAAGCTTTAATGTTATAGCAGATAGTAATCAAATGTTAAAAGATATTTCTTTACATAAAGAGCCAACTAAGGCTCGATTTAAAGTTCAACGTACTAATATGAAGAAGTCCTTTAAGGTAAAGAATGATTTGGAGTTTAATTCTAAAGCTGGACAAGACTTTAGTAAAACTCAACAATTTAAAGTAGATACTGAAAACTTTAAATCCCCAAAAACGATTAAAGGTATCTATTTAACCGGATGGGTAGCAGGATTATCAAGTAGATTTAACAGACTATTATATTTAGTTAATAATACAGAATTGAATGCAATGGTTATTGATGTTAAGAATGTTGAAGGGGAAATAAGCTATAATTCACAACTTAGTTTAGCTAAGAAGTTTGATGCAAACGTTAATAAAATCAGAGACTTAAAAGGTATATTACAGAAATGCAAGGAAAATAATATATATACTATTGCAAGGATTCCTGTTTTTAAAGATAAGAAGTTAGCGACTGATAGTAAATATGCTTTGAAATTCTATGATAAGAATAATGATAAGAATAATGATAAGAATGAGATTATAGCTAGTAAGATCTGGCTTAATCCATATTCTAGGGAAGTATGGCGTTATAATGTCGATTTAGCTATAGAAGCTGCTATGCTTGGATTTGATGAAATTCAGCTTGATTATATTCGGTTTCCTGCCTTTGTAAACTTAGACAGATATAATTTAGCTGTAGCTCCTGCTGATTCAAAGGTAGAGATAATTAATGACTTTATAAGTTATGCGAAAACTAGATTGGGTGAATATGGGATACCATTATCGATTGATGTATTTGGATTGACAACCTCTGGAAGTGATTTAGGGATTGGGCAGGATTTTTCTTCTTTGGCAGCAAAGGTAGATTATATTTCACCGATGGTATATCCTTCTCACTATGCTCCGGGAGCATACGGATTAGCAGTTCCGGAGAAGGAACCTTACTTTACTATTTTTAAAAGTATGCAAGATGCTAAGAGAGAACTAGATGGAAGAAGTGAAAAATTACGTCCATGGTTACAGGATTTTTCTTTGCGACATGTATATGGTGTTAAAGAAGTAAGAGATCAGATTAAAGCTGCAAAAGCATTGGGGCTAGATAGTTGGTTGCTTTGGAATCCAAGCTCTAGATATACTTGGCAAGCTTTTCGGCGTAATGATTTAGTTGCTAAAAAGCAACAGGTTAGCGTAGTAACTGATAGAGGTAAAGGTGATCAAAATGTTAAAGTTGACACAAGAAAGAGTAATGCCGAGAAAGATGAATCCAAAGAACGGGTTACTGATAGAACATAAAGCTCGGTATCGTTTTGCTAGCGATTACTGTCAAGGACGAGTATTAGATATAGCATGTGGAGTTGGTTATGGTTCAGAGATGCTTCTGGCATTAGGGGAAGGGATTTTAGAGATTGTTGGTGTTGATATTGATTCGCAAGTAATTGATTATGCGAAAGAACATTATAAGCACCCGCTAATAGATTTTAAAGTTGGTAATGCTAATGATGTTGATTTAAGAGATCGCTTAGGTAGATTTGATACTATAGTTAGCTTTGAGACTGTAGAACACATTGAAGATGATTTTAGATTTGTAAATAATTTAAAGAATTTACTAAGACCAGAAGGAAGATTAATTATTTCTACTCCTTTTGGGAGAGGACGATATGAGCCTTGTTCAAATCCGTACCATTATCGACAGTATAAAGAAGAAGAGTTTAGGGAGTTATTATCCGATTTTTCCGAAGTTAAGCTCTATTGTCAAAGAGATCAAAGAATTGAAATTCCAAAGCCAGATGAGAAGTACTATTTAATGGTGGCGGTTTGTAAAAAATAAAATATAAAATTATTGATTAAGTGTAAGCAGATGTCTGCTTACACTTTTTTTGTCGTATAGGAAATTATACTTAATTTTAAGTTGCGGATAACTTTCTAGTCAATATACCTCATATTTTTGTAGACTTTCTTCTTTTTAAATAGATTGCTTAAGTCTAATGAATATTATTGATTCTAATGGGAAACTTATTACTACCATTTGCAAGATAGAGGAGATGATAAGTGTGCATTCTGTAGTCTGTGTAAAACAGGTGCCAGATACGTCAGAAGTAGGAATTGATCCAGAGACTAATACTATTATTCGTGAAGGGGTACCATCTATTATTAACCCCTATGACTTGCATGGTATTGAGGCAGCTTTACACTTAAAAGATGAGTTTGATGGGAAAGTAACAATTTTAACTATGGGACCACCACAAGCTGAAGCGGCTATAAAGAGAGCTCTTTCTTTTGGAGCTGATAGAGGAATCTTATTGAGTGATCGAGCCTTTGCTGGTTCAGATACATTAGCAACCAGTTATATAATAACGCAAGCACTTAAAAGGATCATAGATGAAGAGCGTGTAGATATAATCTTTTGTGGCAAGCAAGCCATTGATGGAGATACAGCACAAGTAGGACCTGGAATAGCAGCTAGATTAGGGTGGAACCAACTAACTTATGTAGTGGGGATTAATGAGGTTAACATAGATAATAATGAAGTACGAATTAGTCGTAAGTTAGAGAGTGGCAAAGAGATTATTAAAGCGGAGTTGCCGGCTTTATTAACGGTAGTTAAAGGTTTAAATGAGATTAGATATGCGAGTCTACCAGATATGATTAGAGGAGCTAGGGCTGAGATAGAGGTATGGGGAGAAGGTGACCTTGAGTTAGATGAAAGCAAGATCGGATTAAGTGGCTCTCCAACACAAGTAGGACGGATATTCCCACCACCAGAACGAGAAGGGGGTGAAATAATTCCTGGTGGTAAAGAAGACCCCAAGGGAGCAGCACGTGTTTTAGCTGAAAAATTGATCGGGAAAGAGGTAATCCCAAATAAGTAGTAAAGGGGGGAGAACATGAGTAATCAAGTAGTAGAGATATTTGAAGATAAATGTATAGAATGTGGGTTATGTGTACAGGCTTGTCCAGCCAATGCTTTAACATTAGAAGGAGGTCCTGTGCAGGTTAATGCTGATAAATGTGCAGCTAATGGAGAATGTGTAGAGGTTTGTCCTACGGAAGCTTTAGCTTTAGATAATGAAGAAGATGCCGATGATAAAGTAACAGAAGCAAAAACAAAAGAAGAATTACCTACAGAGTTACAGGATTATAAGGGAGTTTGGGTCTTTATAGAGCAGGTACGGAATGAGGTAGCTCCTGTTTCTTGGGAATTATTAGGAGAAGGAAAAAGATTAGCTGAAGATTTAGGAGTAGAGTTAACAGGAGTAGTCTTAGGATTTGATGCTCGAGATATAGCGTATGAAGCAATTAGCTATGGAGCGGATAAAGTATATTTAATTGATGACCCAGTAGTTAAAAATTATAGAACTCAGCCTTATACACAGGCTTTTATCCAATTAGTAGAAAAATATAAGCCAGAGATTATTCTATTAGGGGCAACTACCGTAGGTCGGGACTTAGCAGGGGCAGTAGCTACAAAATTAGAGACAGGACTTACTGCTGATTGTACTGTGTTAGAAGTAGACCATGCTACCCGTCATCTGCAACAGACTAGACCAGCTTTTGGCGGGAATATAATGGCTACAATTTTATGCAAAAAGCATAGACCACAGATGGCAACGGTACGTCCTAGAGTTATGGAGATGCCTAAACGAGATAATAACAGAAAAGGGGAGATTATTGAAGAGAATATAGAGCTTGATGAATCTAAAATTAAGACAAAGGTATTAAAAATAATAGAAGAAGCTAAAAAGGCTGCTTATTTAGATAAAGCAGATATTATTGTAGCTGGTGGTCGTGGTTTAGGTGAAGAAAAGAACTTTAAATTGATTGAAGACTTAGCAAATATATTAGGGGGAACGGTTGGTGCATCAAGAGCGGCTGTAGATGCTGGTTGGATTTCAGTAGAGCATCAGGTGGGACAAACAGGAGTAACAGTAAGACCTAAACTTTATATAGCAGTTGGGATATCTGGAGCCATTCAACACTTAGTAGGGATGGAGCGGTCAGATACTATTGTGGCAATTAATAATGATCCAGAAGCGCCAATCTTTGATGTAGCAACTTATGGGGTAGTTGGGGATTTGTTTAAGGTTCTCCCAGCTTTGACTGAAGAGTTTAGGAAAGCGTTAGGTTAAGAGCTAGTTTTTGGCTTTTATAAAGATGTTATCTTAGTGTTTAAAGGAGGGAGAGGAATGGTTGAAGAGAAATTTGATGCAATAGTTATTGGAGCTGGGCCTTCGGGTCTGGCGGCTGGATATACTATGGCTAAAGCTGGGATGAATGTTATCATCTTCGAACGGGGTGATTATCCAGGTAGTAAGAATGTTATGGGAGGAGTATTATATCGCGACCCAACCGAAGAATTAATTTCTGGTTTTTGGGAGGAAGCTCCAGTAGAACGTTACATAATCCAACAAGATATATGGGTCTTAGATGATGATTCTGTTATAACTATGGGATATCAAGATAATAAATTTGCTAAGAAACCTTATAATAATTTTACTGTTTTACGGGCTAAGTTTGATAGATGGTTTGCTAAGAAGGCAGAAGAAGCAGGTGCATTGTTAATTACAGAAACAGTTGTAGAGGATTTAATTTATGATGACAAAAGAGTGGTTGGGGTACAGACAGGAAGAAAAGATGGTGAAGTAAAGGCGGATGTAGTTATTTTAGCAGAAGGAGTCAATTCATTAATTGGTGAGCAAGCAGGGTTACACCCGAAAATTCCACCAGAGCATTTAGCAGTGGCGGTCAAAGAAGTAATATCTTTACCTAGAGAAACGATAGAAGCAAGGTTTAATCTAAATGGGGATGAAGGTAAGACGATAGAGTTAGTAGGAAAAGCAACAGAAGGAATGATGGGAACTGCTTTTATTTATACTAATGAAAAGTCATTATCTGTTGGAGTAGGTGCGCTCCTGTCAGATATGGTTGATGCTAATATGAATCCTAATGACCTTCTAGAAGAATTAAAGAGTCATCCGACTGTAGCAAAGTTACTGCAAGGAGGGGAGACCAAAGAATATTTAGCTCATTTAATTCCTGAGGGAGGATATCATGCTATTCCGGAGCTTTATCGTGATGGTTTAATGGTAGTTGGTGATGCAGCTATGTTAGTTAATGGTTATCATCGAGAAGGGTCTAACCTAGCGATGATTTCAGGTAAACTTGCAGGTGAGACAGCTATTGAAGCTAAAGAGGCAGGAGATTTTTCGATGGATATGCTTTCTTCATATAAAGAGAAATTAGATGATAGCTTTATTATGAAGGATATGTATAAGTATAAGGATGCTTCAGCATTTTTTGCTACTAATCCGCACTTCTTTGAAATATATCCTAAGTTAGCAAATGAGGCTTTACATGAATTACTTGTAGTAGATGGGAAGCCAAAGCGTCAAAAGCAGAGGAAAATCCTGGAGAAGGTAAAGGATAAGAGGTCATACTTTGGTATAGCTAAAGACTTATTTAATGCTTGGAGGGTTATGCGATGAGTGAAAAGATGACTTTAGAGGATAAGCTTTATTTAGATAGGTTCAAACCTGATAGTGAAAGTCATTTAACAGTTATTAATCGAGACTTCTGTGTTAATGAATGTGATGAGAAGCCTTGTACTTTTATCTGTCCAGCAAGAGTATATGAATGGGATGAAGAAGAGGAGATAATTAAGGTTGCTTATGAGGGATGTGTTGAATGTGGTACTTGTCGTTATGGTTGCCCTGATAATATTAACTGGAGTAATCCGCGTGGGGGTTATGGGATAACATATAAATTTGGGTAAATTAGTTGAAATAGTTGACAGTTGACAATTGATAGTTGACAGTTAAGATCAAAATCATTTAAAACATTAAAGATTCTTTTCTGAAATACTTAAAGTTTGTCTTGACACTTTTCTAAAGATTTGTTACACTATTTCTTGTCGCTTAAACAATTGACAATTGTCAATTGTAAATTCAAAAGATTAAAGATAGTTGTCAAGGGTTGTTGTTAATTATAAATTGTTAGCGTGAGCAAGAGAAAACATTTTAAAGTTTCTCTTGACAAGTTTCGAAAGTTTTGTTACACTGTTAATTGTCGCTTGAAGAAATGCGACAGATTATAACTTGTCTAGCAAAATTATTTTTAAAATTATCTTGACAAGTTTTGATGAGTGTGATAGAATTTTAAATGTCGCTGAAAAAGTGACAGCAAAATTTAAAATTCATTTTAACAAGTCAAATCATTAAATCTTCATTATATATTAATGATTTTGATTAACAAAAAAGTTGGTCTTTGAAAACTAAACATTGTCTGTACACATGAACGTCAATGCAAATGAGTAATCTTAAGAGTCAGTTAAACTCGCGATTAAATCTGCTTTGCAGATTTATCATATATTTTATTTGGAGAGTTTGATCCTGGCTCAGGACGAACGCTGGCGGCGTGCTTAACACATGCAAGTTGTGCGAGAAAGCTACCTTCGGGTAGTGAGTAGAGCGG
>Ga0208786_10061_pt1 | contig 28511 bp, 36 predicted proteins | sample Wag42014_12_17_FD_187357 | JGI IMG/M metagenome (GOLD analysis project Ga0208786, IMG submission 187357) | Deep subsurface shale carbon reservoir microbial communities from Ohio, USA - Utica-2 Time Series 2014_12_17 (SPAdes) (version 2) ... | reverse complement strand
TTAAATCCAATGGATACTGCTGAAGTAGATAATTATCTCAACCAGCAGAGCTCTTAAATGAGCTTTTGTAAGAGTAGTATTCAAAGAAATTTTTAACTAAATGCGACAACTTTCTTGACAAACACCGATATCAAGGGTTTTATAGTAAATGCTGATACTTACAATATATTTTTGATGCACAAAAAAAATATAATTGCAATTCCAAAAGGAAATATAAAAATGATCGAACCTCTAATTGATACCGAAGATAAAGAAAAAAATATAAATAACGACTAAAATATCAAAGACCGGCTGATCAGCCGGTCTTTTTTGATTATAGACGATTAAAGCTGCTGAGAAAGGATTATATCTTTTCAAAAGCAGCATAATTTTAATGTTTAAAACTCTTAAATACCCCTATTTTCTCTTAAATGCTGCAGCCCGACTGCTGCTGCAGGGTTGTTTTCTTCGCTTATCGGCTTTTTTACGAAGATTTAAATGTACATTTTTGATTTTATTTTTCTTTAAAAATTATATATAAACCAGAATTAATATTAATTAAATATTTCTTCAAGTAATTTTTTAAAACTTTCATGTTGAGGATACTCTGATAATAAAGGATTTTTAGTTCCCTTTACAGTTTCCACTAAGCCGTAATAGAATTCTAAATCATCTTTATTAGATATTTTTTCTTTTAATTCTTCAATTTTTTCTTTTATATTGTTTTTCTTTTCTTCAAATCCTTCTTTGTTTTCTTCTACACTAATTTTTACATTTATCGAAGGCCTTTTCCCTTTAAACTTTATTGGAATTATATATTTTCTTTTCTCATATTCTGTTAAATCTACTAATAAATCCATTCTTGCTTGGCAACCAATTAAGGTTTTTTTTGGGTCGTGAACACTAAGTTTAATAGCCGAATCACCATATATTGCATTATGAATAAATTCATCATCACTTTTTAATTCAAATTCTTCTTCCTTAAAAAAAAGTTCAAAATCATCTATTGCTTTATTTATTGATTTATTTCTTTTTTCTACTAATATATCACTATATTCTTCTACTAATTCTTTTTTTCCTTTTTCAATTCTTCAATTTCTTTAGTCTTTTTAATATCCATAAATCCCCCCCATTATATTTTAAAAACTAATTATAATAAATTATAAACCTAAATTTTTAGCAGTCCATTCTGCTCCAGCCTTTTTAACCATATCATCCCAACTATTAAATACTGAATTATTTTCTATAAAAACATTCCATTCATCAGTTTCTAAAACCCCTTCAAATTCTTCTTCTGTTTCAAACTCAAATTCACTTTCATCAATCATTTCGTCAAAAGTAACATAATTAGTATAGTTATTCATAAAATTTTCATCTAAAAGTTCATCTAGTCTAACTTCATGATCTCCCTCTACTTCTTCTGCTCTTCTTTCTAGATCATCTAAGTTTTCTTGTAATTCATCCAAACCTTCCATATTGATTTCGAACATAAATATCACTCCTTTTATTATCCTTTATAAAATGGAGGGTCAAAATCTGGTATTTTATTAGTATCTACATTTGTTAATTGTGCAATTAATAAAGATGCTTGAGTACTGGCGGGTAATAATAATTGTTTCTTGTTTTTATCTATATCTTCCTTTACTTCATCTAGATCAGGATCTTCACATTCCAAATTATAATTTATAGTTACTATTATCTCAATTTCATAAAACGATTCTGGTATAAAATATTTTTTTCTTTTATATTCTAAAGTAACATGGTTCTCATTTAATTCTTGAATTTTGTAGTTATCTTCTGTTTTCATTTCTATAGAAAACTCTTTATCCTTCTCTATATCATCTATAATATCTTGAGAAATTCCAATATTTTTATATTCAACATTTTTTAATTCAATAATTGAATCTTTAAAATTAATAGTTTCCACTTCTAATACTCCTTTTTTGTTAATTTGCTATAATCTTGTCTTTTTGTCTTAATTTATTAAAAACATTTTCTTTAAATGTTTTTCTAAGTCCATCCGATCCCTCTTCTTGAATGTCAATTCCCCAATTTTCTTTACTTTCCTGTTTAACAGTATTCATATATATATGGTAAGAATTTTTTATTTCTTTTTTATCTTGTTTACCACTTTGAGATTTATATAAACTTTTAGTTAATAAAAACATAATATATTTATTCAAACTTTCTTCCTCTTGTTCGGCTGCAGCAGCTAAATCACGATGTAAAGATTTTGGTATTCTTAACGTAAATTTACCACTATACTTATTAGGCTTTTTAGGTTTAGGAATCTTACGTTTTTCATCATACGCAAAACTAATCCAGGCAGTTTTAGCGTCTTCTAAATTTGCCAAAGCTTCTTCCTTAGTATCACCACCAGCACCACAACCTGGTAATTCTGGAATTTTAGCTCCCCAACTAATATTACCATCATCGGTTTCAATAGGATATACTTCCGTCTTATATTCTCTTTTTAGTAATTCTTCTTTAGTCATAAACTATTCACCTCCAATTAATTCTTCTTTTACTCTATCAACGGCTTTAACAGTTTCCCGCACATAATGAGGTTTAATTTTATTCCCATGTTTAGCAATAGTAATATGATAATTATCTATCTTTGGATGAAAAAATATATAATGACTACTCCCGCCAGAAGGTTGCCTCATATCAAAACCATAAGCAAATAATAAGTTTTTTGCTTCAGCAAATCTTAATCCTGTAGGGGTTGGAGTTCTATTAAACTTTTTATATAATTTCTCGTATCTACTCATTCTAAAAAATTTCTCCTCCCATATTTATATAATACCACATACGACACCATATTCCTGCAAATCATTATACATTTTTTAAAAAAATAAAATTTTACAACAAAAATCTTGAAATAATAGTAATTATAGATCAAATCTATATAACCCTCTTTAATTTTATATAATTTCACAAAACAATTCTTTTCTGAATCAAGTTTAAAAATCCCAAACATTTTCTTCTTCTAGTTCTTCTGGTTCTTCATAATCATCTCCAATAAGTTCTTCAAATAATGATTTTTCTTCTTCTGGTTCTGACTTTGTAAAAAAACAGTCTATTTCATTTTCTTTTTTTTCAATAAAAGTTTTAAGTTGATTTTCTGTAATTCTTATTTTATTACATATTTTTATCACTAGCATTGCATAAAAATATTTAAGCATTGTCAAATTTAAGTTATCGATAAAGCATACTATCTACAGAATATTCAGTCACACCCTTATCCTTTTTTAAGAAAAAGAGATAATGGAGTACTAAGAGATAGCCTTTATCCACATTTCACCATAATATATTTGTTCTTTTTACAGAATTACTGGATTAAATTCTGTTGAATATAAAAGCTCTGTTTCTCCTGCCATCACCTGCCTTTCGGTTAACTGATAGATTTTTTCGTAATCTATCACTCTCCGACCTTTAGAAGTGCGTGATGGTGGTCGATTTATCTTTCTGATAAAAGCTTTTAGACTCTCAAACTTACAGGCTCTGAAGTATTTTAGTACTTTAAATAAGCTCTTATCTGTATTGGCTTCTCTTTTTAAAAGAGTAAGTAATACAAAGCTGATTAAAGCAGTAAATATCTGTGATTTAACAGCGTTCTCACTGTGTCCATAAAAAACCTTAACATGCAGATGCTGTTTGATCCACTTAAAAAAGATCTCTATCTGCCAGCGATCTCTGTAGTATCTGCTGATTAATGCTGCAGAATGTTCAAAGTCGTTTGTAATTAATCTAACTGTACTGCCAGGATTTTCTCTGTCAGGTATTTCTAAGATTCTCAAGATATTATCCATCTGTTTATCCTGTTTTTTATCACCTAAAAGAACAGTTGAATCTTTAACTTCCTGGCCATCAATAATTACAGTTTTAGTTTTTAGAACTTTAATCTTAGCATTACTCTTAAGTCTTGATAAAAAGAGAATACCAGCATCACAATAATTATCAAAGCCTTGATAGTCAACATAAGCTCTATCAAAGACATGGAGAGTATCTGTATCCTGCACAATCAGATTATCCATCTTAGTTTTATCTGCACCCTTAGCTGGAGTGATTTCAACTTTATCAGGCATAATATCCCCATCATAAACGATGCGGGTATGTATTTTAATTCCTGCTTTAGTTGATCTAAAATCAGCCCAGGGGTAATTGCTTAAAGCCATAGAGACAGTTGATGCATCAATGATGTTTAACTGTCCAAGATTATTTCTATAGAAATTAGAACCTCTTTTAGCCAGGGCTTCAAGCTTAATCTGATTAAATATTTTTTCAAAGATAACTGGCGGAATATCTCTTAACCTTCTCGAAAGCTGAGAGGCACTGATAGAGTCCAGTTTAATCTCTTTTTCAAGAGCAGATTTATTGCTGACATCAATACTCAAACTATCGAGAGAGCTGACAGATTCAAGCTGACCATAGAGTAAAATTTTAAATAACTTTTTTGTTGTAAGTTTTTTAGTGTACTTATCCAGTTCAAGTTCCGTAACAATTTTTGAAAATAAATCAAAATTTATTGAAACAAGTAGTTGATTAAATGTGGTTTCTGTGATATCTTTGTCCATAGTGATTGCTCCTTATTTATTGGGATTTGGACAAAGACTATCCTAATCCCAATTATAAGGAGTTTTTCTATTTTAAGCAAGTATTTTCGCTGAAAATAGAACTTGACTTTTCTTAAATATTTTTATGCAATGCTAGTGTATTTTTATACATCCTAATTTTTCTTTATTTAAAAGTTCTTCAATTAGTTGATAATCTAATTTAAATATTTGGGCAACCTCTTTAATTGTATAGATGTTCATTATATTTACCCCCTTTTATAAATTAGTACTGTAAAATCTTTTTGGACATTTTTCTGTCTAAACGTTGTTATATCAGCAATCTATATTTAAAACTTGCCGCCCTCCCCCTTTTCAAGGTATATTTAGAGTAAAATTAATTTTTTTCATCAAATTTGTCATCTCAAAACTCACCCTGATTATCACACATTAATTCTGCCTGTTCCATTACAGTATCAATGGCATCTTCTCTTTTATCAGGTGGATAATCATATTTTCTTAATAACCTTTTTACTTGAACCCTAATTTCAGCTTTAATATCTTCTCTGGAACTCCAATCAATAGTAGTGCTATTTCTTATAGTGTCAGTAAGTTCACTAGCTATTTTTTTAAGAGTTTCATCACCCATTACTTTTACAGCTGCATCATTAACCCCAAGAGCATCATAGAAAGCCACTTCATCTGAATTTAATCCAAGTTCATTCTCTTCTTCTTGGGCTTTATTCATTTCTTTAGCTAATTTAATTAATTCTTCTATAACCTGTCTAGTTTCAACAGCTCTATTTCTATATTTATTTATAGTTTCATTCAGCATTTCAGAAAACTTTCTTGATTTAACAAGATTTTGTTTTGCCATTTTATTAACTTTAGTTTTTAGGATTTGTTCTAAAGTTCTGGCAGCAATATTTTTCTGCTGCAAATGTTTAACTTCTTCTAAAAATTCATCTGATAAAATAGACATATCTGGATCTATATTAGTACCTTCAAAAATATCAATAACACCATCTGATGCTACTGCTTTTGATACCATTTGATTAATAGCTCCTTCAACTTTTTGAGGATTACTATTTTTCCCATCACTAAAATGCTTTTTAATTGCTGTTTTAACAGCTTTGAAAAAGGCAACATCTTCACTTATTTCCAAAGCTTCTTCTCTAGTAGAACAAAGAGCATAAGCTTTAGATAAACGATTTACATGTCTTATAAATCTTTCCTCACCTGTACCTGCTGGTTCTTCATCTAAGGATAATATATATTCCATAGCTTCAGTAATTACTCTCATTTTATCTTCTGGTTTGGCTTTAAAAAATCGCTTATAATCAAATTTATAGAAAATATCTTTTATTATTTCATATTCTTTTAATAACTCTTTTACAATTTCTTCTGTATCAATTGCTGTTTGTTTTCTATCAGATTCAGTATAAGCAGTTAAAGCTTTTTTCAATGCGTCTGCAATACCTATAAAGTCAACTATTAGTCCACCAGGTTTATCTCTATAAACCCTATTAACCCTTGCTATTGTCTGCATTAATGTATGTCCTTTAAGTGGTTTATCTATATACATAGTATGCAGAGGTGGTACATCAAATCCTGTAAGCCACATATCACAGACAATAACTAATTTTAGTTCATCGTCAGGATCTTTCAATCTTTTTTCAATTACTTTTCTTTCGTGTTTTGGTCTGATATGCTGCTGCCATTCTTCTGCATCATCAGTATTTCCTGACATAACTGCTTTAATTTTACCTTTATCATCATCTTTACTATGCCATTCTGGTTTTATATCAGTAATTTTATCATATAAATTAACTGCGACAGCTCTTGATATGGTAACTATCATTCCTTTACCCAAAATAGCTTCCTGTCTCTGTTTGAAATGTCCTATTATTTCTTCTGCTACTGTTTCTAACCTGCCTTCAGCACCCACAACTGCTTCTAAAGTTGTATTTTTAGATAAATACTTATCTTTGGTTTCTTCAGTTAAACCATCAGTTATATTTTCTATTTCTTCGTCTAGTTCTCTTTTTTTATCTTCAGGTAAATCAACCTGAACAATTTTACTCTCATAAAATATCTTAACAGTCATTTCATCTTCAACTGCTCTGGTCATATCATATATGTCTATATATCCACCAAATACAGCAGGTGTATTTCTACCATCAAGTTCTATTGGAGTGCCTGTGAAGCCTATATATGAAGCATTAGGAAGGGCATCTCGCATATATTTAGCATAACCATATTTAGTTTCAGCTTTATCATCAATTTGCTTAATATTGGGATCAAATCCATATTGACTTCTATGAGCTTCATCAACAATAACTATTACATTTTCTCGATCAGTTAAAGCAGAATTTCCCTCTTTAAATTTTTGTATAGTTGTAAAAACTATTCCACCAGATTCAACAGATAAAAGATCTTTTAAGTGGTCTCTACTATCAGCTTGTTTTGGTTTTTGTCTTAATAGTTGACTGGATTTACTGAAAGTTTGAAATAATTGATCATCTAAATCGTTACGATCAGTTATAACTACAATAGTTGGATTATCTAATCCTAAAACTAATTTTCCTGAATAAAAAACCATAGATAAACTTTTTCCACTACCTTGAGTATGCCAGACAACACCAATTCTACGATCTCCTTCTTCACCCATAGCATGTTCTGTACTATTTATTGCTTTTCTTACAGCGTGATATTGGTGATAAGCAGCAAAGATTTTTGTTATATTTAAACCATCATCTTGAAATAATATGAAGTCATGGAATAACTCTAAAAACTTTTCTTTTTCAAAAATACCTTTTATAAGAACTTCTAATTCAGGTATGCTTTTAGATGCTATTTCTTCACCATCAATTGTTCTCCAAGTCATAAATCTTTCTATATTAGAAGTTAAAGTACCTGCTCTTGCATTATGACCATCACTTATAATTAAAATTTCATTATAAGTGAACAGTGATGGAATATCATTTTTGTAATTTTGTAATTTTGTGTAAGCTGTATTTATAGTTGCATTTTCAGATACAGCACTTTTTAATTCTATAACAACAAGTGGTAACCCATTAATAAACACTATCAAATCAGGTCTTCTTGTTTTTTTGCCTTCTTGAACAGTAAATTGATTAACTACAAGCCAATCATTATTTTTTATATTTTCTTTATCAAATATCCAAACCTTATCATATTTAGTGCTGCCATCTTCTCTTTCATATTCTACATCTATACCATCAGTTATCATTTTATGAAAGTTACGATTATTTTCTAAAAGAGAAGGTTCTTGAGGTATTAATATTTTTCTTATAGCATTTTCAATAGCTTTATTTGGAATATCTGAATTAATGCTATATAAAGCGTTTCTTAACCTTTCTTTTAAAACTACTTCTTTATGACTTTCTCGTTCTTCATATCTTCCACCTGGACTGATTTCATAACCATTCATATAGGTATAATCTAATTCTTTAAACCAGTTTATTCCAGCTTGTTCTAATTGATCTTCATCAAATTTACTCAATTTTTAATTCACCTCCTTTTCATCTTTATCTAAAGGAACTCTTATTTCCCCTGACATTAGTTTAGGTAGGAGTGAGTCTCTTAATTTTTTTAGAGTTTGGTTTTCTCTCTTATTTATATTAATTTTATTATTTAATTTTTTTATGATTTTTGTAAATTTATCTAAAGTTTTTTGATCAGGTACAAGCATTTTCATTTTACTTATATTTGTAATGGTTATTTGAGGTTGAGCAGAACCAGTAATAAATTGATCTCTATTTGAATTCAATAAAAACTGTTTTAAATAAAATCTATTTATTTTAGTATCTTCATCAGCTTCAAAAACTAAACAATTATTAGTAACAAACGATTTAGGAGTTGATTCATAAATATCTCCACAACCAGAACCTCTACAAGTCATTAATACTTGAGGTTCTTTATATAAAAATTCTTTATGATACCCCACTAAACCACTTGCACTAAAGACCTTATAACCAGATCCTGACATATTCTTTTTAGCTAGATTTTTACCATAAGTTATATTAATAAATTCATCTATATACCCTACTTTCCAACCTTCAGGTATCATACCCAATTCACTCTCAACAAACTCTTCCTCTTGAAAAGGCTCAAAATCAACAAACCAATTTTTATAAATAACTTGTGCCATTTCTTCTAGGGTTTTATTCATTTTATTGTTATTTTCTATTTTTTTATCAATAGCAAAAAATATATCTGCTATCTCTTCCTGTTCTCTTAAGGATGGCAACCTGAATTTATAATTACGAATAGATTTTAATGTAATACTAGCTTGATTAGCACTACCTCTTGCTCCACTAATAATATAGTTTTTGAAATCTTTATTTCTTAAAATATAATAGAGAAATAATTGTGATAGTTTCTCTGGTTTACTTTTTAATCTAACTATATTTTGATTCAACAAACTACCTTTGGCCTCAATAGGAACTCTTATTACTTTTCCAACAACTGATTTAGGGTTGCTTGGCCAAGAGCCTACTGTTGATATTAATATATCATTATTTTCTAAAATATATTTTTTATATTTATTTTTCTTATTCTCACTAATATGGGTACAAGAATTAATATCAATAGAATCATCTGTAAAATTTGATACTTTAACGATTTTTACGCCATCTTCTTGATAATCTTTTGACTTAAAAGCAAATCCTTTTTGCATTTTTATTAGATTTTCAAGTTTATATTCTTTCCAATCTTCATTAAAACTCATAACCAATCACTCGAAGATTATCTCGAATTTCCTCTTCTAATTTATTTGATTTAGCAAATTGTTCAGCTAATTCATCAGTTAACCTAGCCATTTTATCTTCAAATGGCTCATCGTCTTCATCTTTTTCTTCAATACCTACATATCTACCAGGAGTTAAAATATGCTCATGTTCTCTAATTTCTTCAAGTTGAGCTGCTTTACAAAAACCCTTAATATCTTTATATTCAATGTCTTCAGCAGTACCTTTCCAAGCATGATAGGTATCAGATATTTTTGTAATATCTTCTTCTTCTAATTCTCTGTGTGCCCTATCAACTAAATTCCCCATTTTTCTAGCATCTATAAATAGTGTTTCACCATCTCTTTTGCGACCACCATTCCCACCTTTGTTTTTAGATAAGAACCATAAACTAACAGGGATTTGTGTAGAATAAAATAATTTGGGTGGTAAAGCTACTATACAATCAACTAAATCATCTTCTAATATTTTTTCTCGTATATCTCCTTCTGAACTTGTATTAGAAGACAATGATCCATTGGCAAGTACAAATCCTGCTGTGCCATTAGGTGCAAGATGATGAATAAAATGTTGAACCCAAGCATAATTAGCATTTCCATTGTAAGGAATACCATATTTCCACCTTATATCATCAGCCACATGTTCTGCTCCCCATTCACTAACATTAAATGGAGGATTGGCAAGTATATAATCTGCTCTTAAATCTTTATGAAGATCTTCATGAAAACTATCAGCAGGTTTTCCACCTAAATTACCATTAATACCTCTGATAGCTAAATTCATCTGACATAATTTCCAGGTAGTAGCATTAGATTCTTGACCATAAATTGAAAGGTCTTTCATTTTGCCTTTATGGTTTTCGACAAACTTTTCACTTTGAACAAACATTCCACCACTTCCACAACAAGGATCATAAACTCTTCCCTTATATGGTTCAATCATATTTACTAATAGATTTACTATTGAAGAAGGAGTATAAAACTGTCCTCCACCTTTACCTTCAGCACTTGCAAATTTAGCAAGAAAATATTCATATACTCTACCTAAAACATCTTTGGAACGACTTTCTTTATCTCCAACTTTAATATTAGAAATTAAATCTACAAGTTCTCCTAAAATTCTTTTATCTAAAGTTGGTTTTGCATAATCTTTATTTAAAATACCTTTTAATTTTTCATTTTCACTTTCAATTTCAACCATAGCATCATCAATAATTTGACCAATATCTGGTTTTTTAGCGTTAGATTTAATATATTCCCAACGAGCTATTTTAGGAATCCAGAATACATTATCTGCAAGATATTCATCTCTATCTTCTGGATCTGCATATTTAATCTGTTCTAATTCTTTATATTTTTCTTCAAAAGAATCAGAAACATATTTTAAAAATATAAGCCCTAAAACTACATGTTTATATTCTGCTGGATCCATGTTATTTCTTAATTTATTAGCTGATGTCCATAATTCCTCTTCAAAACCTACTTTTGCTGTTGACATAAAATTAATACCTCCAAATATTAAGTTATCTATATAAAATTAATTTATCAAATCTTTATCAATGTACGCTGAATAAGGAAACTTCAGGACTTTATCAAAATTTTTATACAAAAGATATCTTTTATCATCAACTATTTGATCTTCAAAGGTAATTAGCATACTCCTATCAGCATTAATTTCATAAAATCCAAAGATCAAAATAGTTTCATCTTCTCCAAGGTCTTTGATTTCCTTCTCAACTTCTATATTAATTGCTTGGGAGTCATTAAAAATAACTCGTTCTGTATCTAGTTCTAGATGTGTTACAACTCCATTAAGAACCTGCAGCATGATCTTTAATAACTCATCCTGATATTTATATTCTATCTTTCCCAGCTTAATTTTTTTATCAATATTATAATAGATACCCTCATCTTTTAATAACTCAACTGCATAAATAGTTCTCTTATTAAACTTTCTATTCTTTTTTTGAGATACCAGATTAACTTTAAAGTTATTTAGTTTTTCAATCATAATATTACCTCTTTTAAAATTATTATCCTAATTCATCTATATGACTCAGTGTGCGTTTTAAATCATCAACTAACTTATCAATTTTCTTTTTATTATCGTGTAATTCTTCAAAATTAATATCTTGATAATCTTTTAAGACTGCAAAAGCCATTGTATTTCCAATGCTGAACCTAGTTGGTTTTATATAATACTCTGGATATGCCTCTGTAAATTTTTTATATAAATATTCTCTAATTTCTTTTTTTTCATTATTATTTTTCTCTTTAAGTTTCCCCACTCTTAGTGCTAATCTATATTTTGGATCACCTTTATATTTATAATCACCAATTTGTAAATAAATATTATATTTTCCCTTATTATAATTACCCCAATAAAAAGCACTGAATCCACCACTTTGATTGGGAACATAAGAAAAATGCTTTTTAATAAATATATTATCTTCTGCTAACTCTATTATTTTTTCTTTATCAATATTTTTGTCTAAATAATCAACTTTTATTTTAGCATCTTTTTCTTTAGTACCTGAATGATTTTTTAATTTTTCTTCCCAACCTCTTTTTGCTGCTTTTATTTCTTCCTCAGGAAATTCAAGAGTTAATTTTTTAGTTAAGTCTTTATATAAACTGTACCAGGATGATTCTTTTTTTTCATTAAGTTTCTCTAAATAACTAAAATAATTTACAAAAATATCATTATCTATTTTCTCTGAATAGCTATTAAATAATTCTAATAAACTCTCTCTATTAACTGTATTATATCCATGAGCTAAAGGACTTAAAAAGGTGTTTTGATCTCCAGTTTTAAAATAACAAAAAATTACTTCTCCATCCTTATATTCCTTATCTGACCCTCCCCCAATTTGTAGGACACCGAGTTAAGATATATAATATAATCAGGAGGTGCCCGAAATGGGAAAAAGAAGAACTTACACAGAAGAATTCAAACGAGATGCTGTTGAACTCAGTATAAACTCTGATAAAAATTGTACAGAAATTGCTGAAGATCTAGGTATTAACTATAATAATTTAATCCGCTGGCGTAAAAAATATAGAGATAATGGAAAACTTGCTTTTCCGGGAAAAGGAAAGCAAAAACTCACATCTGAAAAACAAAAAATTAAGGATCTGGAAAATGAACTTAAAGAAACTAAACTTGAACGTGATATTTTAAAAAAAGCAGTGGCCATCTTTTCGAAAAAACCGAAGTAATATACGGTTTTATCCGGGACCACAGTGATGAATTTCCTGTGACAAAGATGTGCCAGGTATTAGAAGCCTCCCGGTCAGGATACTATGAGTGGCTCAATAGAGAGCCTTCTCAAAGACAGCTTGAAAATGAAGAGCTAAAAGCTAAAATAACTGAAATATACAAGCAGCATAGTGGTCGCTATGGTAGCCCGAGAATACACCGTCAATTAGTAGAAGAAGGATATAATTGCAATATAAAACGAGTAGCAAGATTAATGAGTGTAATGGGACTTAAAGCAATCCAGAAGCGTAAATTTAAAAAGACAACTGATTCAAATCATAATTTACCGTTACAGGACAATTTACTTAATAGAGAATTTGATGTAATTCAACCTAACAAAGTCTGGGTATCAGACATCACATATATTCCAACTGATGAAGGCTGGCTTTATTTAGCCACTGTAATAGACCTTTATTCTCGCAAGGTAGTTGGATGGTCAATGAATAAAAGAATGACCAGGCAGCTGGTTATAGACGCATTAAATATGGCAACTAAAAACAGAAAACCGGAAAAAGGCTTAATCTTTCATTCAGATAGAGGAAGCCAATATGCAAGTCATGACTTTCAAAAAGAACTATGGAAAAATGGAATGCGATCATCAATGAGTCGCAAAGGAGACTGCTGGGATAATGCTGTAGCAGAAAGCTTTTTCTCCACTCTAAAAACTGAATTAATATACAGGAAAAAGTATAAAAACAGAAATCAGGCAAGACAGGATATTTTCCAATATATTGAAATCTATTACAATAAAATCAGAATGCATTCTACTCTGGATTATAAAAGTCCGGAAAACTACGAAAATGAGAGAAAAACGTCTAAACTATGTGTCTAATTTAATGGGGGAAGCTCAATCATCAATTATAATTTGTTTTTTTTTAGTAATATTATTTTTATATCTATAAAGCTGATTAGAATTAATACCAGAATCTACTTTATCTTCAACACATATAATATATTCACCTTTATTAATCACCAAAACAACATCAATATGATTATACTGCCTATGTATTTCTACTGTTTCAATTTTTATTATTTCATTATCTAATAATAATTTAATAAACTCTTTTCCTAATTGATTTAATATTGGGTGAGGACTTTTATACTCATCATCTCCCCATTTGGATAACCAAGAAATGACTGCATCTTGAGATAATTCACTTGTCGCATAATCAAATAAATTATTAATAATAAAACACCCCTTATTATTAAATGAATAATAGAAATTTTTAAACTACCACTTTTATCTTAATATATTAATTTTTTTAAAGATGCTTTTCATCACCAGTTTCAACATAAAAATAGATTTCTAACATTTGACTTAATAATTCTAAAACATGATCATATTCTTTGTCAGTTAAATTATCTCCAGCTTTTTTATCATAAAATTTTCCAAAGAAAATGAACATGCCTCTTTCAATTAAATTATCTCCAATCTGTTCTATTGGATAATTATCACTTCTTTTAGGTACAGCATCGTGATAGTACATTATTAAGTCGCTATACTTATCATAATTTTTTTCTAGAAACTCATTAAATCTTTTTATTTTTGGTTCGAAAATCTCAACAGGTTCAGTTAAACTTCTACTGGGTTCTATAGAAAAAACAAAACCAGCTCTAAACTCTTCTCTATCTGGCTCAAAACCTATATTGACCTGCATTTCTTTTCTACCACCAGAATGATATGCGTAGTTATTTTTAAATTTGATACTTCTTTTAGAAAAAATATCATAAGTACCAGGTCGAGTTAGATTATTTATTTCTACTCTGTAATTTTGTAGCTGACCAATCTGATAATCTTTACTCTTTTCATTTAAGTTTTTAGATATTTTTAAAATATTCATAATTACCTCCCTATATTCTTATCTTAACTCCCACTATTATCATAAGCTTTCTCAACCAAATCTTTAGCCAATTCAATATCATCTTCACTCTCAACTCTTACCTCTAAATCACCTGTTCCAAAATGACCAATCTCAGAAACATCTCTTAGCATATGATGTTCTAAATCAACTTCAGCTGGTTCAATTCTAAGATATATAAGTAGGTGTTCTTTATGAATATCTATACATAAAAAATTTCTAATAATCCTATATGCTATATAAAATTTACGAGGACTTTCTACTACATCATCAGCCAATTCTATAGTGAAATCTCTGAGCTCATCAAATAATCTTTTGATTCTTTCAGAACCATTTTTTAAATGATAATCCACACTATAATCTTTATTAGTAGAACTTTTATTATTACCCTTACTCTCTTCTGCTGCTGTTAAAATATCAAGTGCAAATAAGTCATCTTCAAAAATCCTGTATTGTATAAGCTCAATGGGTCTTTTCATCTGATCTACAGCATAAGTATCATACTTATTAAATTCTTCAGCAATACATAAAACTCTTGGAGATGACCAATCAATCTCAATTTTTTGATTAAGAGTATCTCTAACCAATAATTCAAAAGCACTCTTATGATCAACCAGCCAATCAAGATAAAACAAAGCCTGATTAATTATATTTTGATTCTTATTTCTTTTGTATTCTAAAATCACTGGAGAGTTATTCTCATCAATACCTATGGTATCCATTCTTCCACCATGTCTTTGACCAGTAGAGTATTCAGTGGCTAAGAAAGTAATACCAAATAGTTCTTTTAAGTTTTCTTCCACCAAACTTTGAAGCTCTTTTTCTAACTTGAAATCCTTCTTTTTGAGCTGCTTCATTTTTCCATCATCTTTGATTTTATAAGGAATAAAACTCATATTTTACCTCTTCTCATAAAAAAATTATTTTAATTTATCCTTTAACCATTCTGGTACTTCTCCATATTTTTCAAGGTATTGGTCAGCTAATGCTTTATTATTTTCTTCAATTGATTTAGAGTAATCAGGTTTATTATCAATAATATCTAATCCTATTATTTGATCATCTTCTTGCATAAGCAGACAGCTCCCTCAATGGTTTTACTGTTACTCATTGAAAAAAATATATTCACTAATAAAATATCATACTGCTGCGACACCATAGTGTCAGAGCCTACTAAATTAATTTCTCCAATGATTAAATTTAACCTTCATATTATTTTTATAAATAGTTAACCTTTACAAAGTATTGGCCAACCAAATTGAGAACGCCATGCTTGTTCAACAGCTATTCTTAATAATTTATCTATTTTATAATCTTTATCCAAAGTAGAAACTGATAAAAAACAAAAATACCAATCATATTCATGAATTTCTTTATATTGTTTTAAAGCTAAACATGCTGTTTTATTATGTCCTCTGTAATGTTCTCTAGCTCTTGCTTTTAAATTTTTAGCATGGCCATTATAAACAACATAAATATTATTTTTTTTTTGATTTATTAAGAGATTATTATTATCAACTGTAAAATTTTTATCAACTCTATTACCAATATTATAATGAGCTTTACCTTTAGGATTAATTAAATTGCTCAAAATATTAACTGGAGCATTAGTCTTTATTAAATACCAACCAGACTCAGCAGGTACTTTTTTTCTCCATTCTTCTGATCTGAAATCTATTTTAAAACATGTTTCATTTTCTTGAAATTTATTTATTATATTTTCTATAGCTTCTTTCAAAACAACTCAACTCCATTAAGTCATATATTATTTTTATTAGTATTACTCAAAAACTTCTACCACTACTGACTCAGGTACCCACATATAATCAATACCCTCATCATTAAGAGGAAACTCAAAGTAGTACCAGTTACCATCCAGGTCTGTCTTATACTGATCACTGCCTTCCAGTCCTTCAAGCCACTGCTCTTCAGCAATAGCCAACTCAGCTTCATTATTAACTGGATCTTCAGGCAAACCTTCTCTGATAATCTTTAGCTTGTATTCTCCATTAGAAAAATTGAATCCAGATTTTTTAAAAGTTTTAGCTGTATAAAATTCTCCTACCTGATAATTAATCATAACCACTCACAACTCCTTTTAAACATATTTACTGAAAACTTTTTGATACAACAATATTTTTTCAATCATCCAGTCAAAAATATCTGACCAATCATCATTATCTAAAATTGAATAAGATTTAAATGATCTAATCCTACTGGCTTTCTTTTCAGGAAACTCATACCACTTTAATGAGTTTTCAAATTTTGAATTAATTTCTTCCTTATCTTCATATATTAACTCAAATAGCTCAGAAGATTTAATATATAAACCAACATCAATTTTTTCATCTCTAGTATAAATATTCATAGATATATTAGCATCTGAAGTCCCAATACTAATATCATAATAAGATTGAGGCTTTGGTGGTCTAAAACTGATATTATATCCATTTTCTTCAGCATATTCTTTAAGTTTTGTCCAAAATTCTAGCTGCATTTTTCTAGTATCAGTTAATTTCTTTTTATCTACACTGCTTTTCACATCTTTAGACCAGTAATTGGGCTTTTCAATTACATTAATTTTAGGAGCATAGCTGGAATTATCAATCTGCCACAACTCTATTTGGACTAGAAAAAAATTCAAGTCATTATTGGTTCTTTCGTTTAACCATTCTACAGCCTGCTGATGTTCTTCCTGACTATTCTTCACAACCCAGATTACTATTTCTGCATCAATTCCAGCTGCATAAGTTATTAATTTACCTAAGTGATCATGGTCTGTTTTTTCCAATTGATTTTCTATAATTATATTTTTATTAGTATTAATTTCCTCAGCCAAAATATCAACATTAAATCGACCAACACTGGCTTCCTTTTCAATAATATTAATTTCAATTCCTATTTCATTACTCAAAAGCTCAATATTTTCATCTTCAGCTAACCAGTTTGTAAAATCATAAGCTTCATGTTTCCAGGCTTCTCTTAAGTCAATTTTTTTTAGACGAGATAAATCAACTGTCATAATTAACCCCCTAAAATTACTGAACTAATATTTAATAATTTACTTGCTAATTAAAATATTTAAAAATTGTATGGGTAGATGAATGAATAAGTGCTGCGATAAAGGTGGGTTATAGCAATTTTTTTGATGCATTATAGGTGTTTCGTTATGTTTAATGTATTGAAGTATGTTTTGTCGTTAACCCCTTTTAAAATCGATTCTCAGGCTTCTGAGTAGATATGATGAATGCTTAAAATTAACTTATAAAAGTTAAGCAAACTAAATTATTATGAAATCTAATACAAACACTACTTGCATCAGATTAGAATAGAAAGACATCGTTAATTAATGAATCTTATTTGCTTAACTTTAGTCGACTCTTTAATTTAAAATAACTAACTCATATTAATATAAACTAATATAATTTAATAGCATATAACCAATAAGAACAAAGAAAAAAACAAGAAACAACATAAATAAATACTTTATTTATTAGTGTCGAAAATATTACCACCCTACCCCTATACTTACTGTCATAGCAGGATTTAATTATTGAAACCATATGTCGAAAATATTACCACCCCCCCTGTCGAAAATTCTACCACCCCTCTGGTGATATCCTTGTTATAACAGGAAAGAGTTCTCGAAACAAGCTTTAAACTAACAATATGCAGGTTAGGGTTTCTGCTCCCTTCTCATTGTAGTCATATCTGCGTTTTAAATATCTGTTCTCTTCTAGTGCTTTAATGTGATCACTAATGGTCTGTCTTTTTACTCCCAGTTTCTCAGAAAGAGTCAATGTGCTTGGAAATGCAGTTCCCTTGTTGAATGAGTATTTAAGCAATAATATGTAAACTTTAAGCTGAGTTGGAGTAATGGCCTGGTATATAGCACCATTTATAACTCCATTATTAATCAGAGTGTACCCTGTACCATAAGTTCCCTGTTTTTTAACTTTACAGAAAGTTGGACGACCTTTTCTCTTTCTAACTTCAATCAGTTTTAACTTAGCTAATTTATCAATAGATTTACCTATGCGATGTCTTTCCATACATCTTTTATCTTTGTGAGTTATCTCTTTTTTAATTTGAGTAGTATTAAGACCATTCTCTGCTGCTAAAAGCACACCATACACTATAAGCTCATACCCTGAGATCTCTCTGTATTTATTGAATATACGATTGTTTAGCTTAATGTGGTTGTCTAGTATTAAATTGTCTATACTTCCCTTTATGGGGCAACTATATCGTTCACAGTGGTTGCTTAGCATCTCCTGGAGTTCTATATCTGGAATAGTACATCCCAATAACTTGTACTCTCCATCCCAATAGGAATAAAAATCATTCTTAACTTTCCCTCTTTTTTCAGGTGGGTTATTTAATTCATTCCAGGCCATCACTATATCATAGGCTCTTCTTTTTGTATAACCCATCATCTGGAGCCATTTTGTTAATCTACCCTGAGCCCAGTTTCTTTCTCCTGAATCCACACCTTTCAGAATAGAATTAATACAGGGTCTTTTTGCTTCAGGTAGTTTTACTCCATTGATTCTATCAGAACCAAAATCAGGTGATTTAGCTGGCTTAACCTCCATCAAATTGGATAGGTGATTTATGTTATATCTCTTTGATGCATCAAGCTCAATAATCTCACATAATATTTTTTCTGATTTATTATTATAACTTCCTGGCAATCTCATAATTCTAGCAGCTTCAGCAGCTCTTGAATCAGAACCTGTTACATTCGAAATATACTTAACAAATGAGATAATCTTATGAGCATCAAAGGGCTCGTCTAAAAGCCAGTAGCTGTGTATTCCATGACCTGAACTTAAATGAATACTTGCTTCAGGAAGCCCTGCTTTTTTGATTCTATCTTTAACTTCATTTAAATTCATATCATCATAATCAGCCCACAAAGCATTCACCTTAGTCAGGTTATTTGACTTACCTGAGCTGGTATCCTTGCGACCAGAAACCCCAAAATAAACATCCTTTTCTTCTGGTGGTTTATATTCTAATAAATCATCTGCTTTTTTAAACCATACTTTATTTACATAACCTGCATTATTAAATTCTCTTATCTCTATAAATCCAGGTAAGTTAGATAAAATATGATTTATAAACTTAGCATTATTAACTTCTTTATTTATTTCTGTTATTGAAGACATAATGACTATCTCCCCTCAGTCTAATAAAATACCAATCTCTAATTTACTCTATTTCAGCATTATCATGCAAAAAATTTATCGCAATTCTAATCAATTCTGATTTATCTCTATCAGTTTTTCTTGCTAATTCATTTAACTTTTTATCTTCATCTTCATAAATATAATAAGTTCGTTTAACCTTTTTCGGTTTCTTCTTATCTTTAGAAAGACTTATGGTTGGTTTAGATTCCTCGGTAGATTTATCTTTGCTTTCAGAATTAGAGTCAACATCACCTTTAACTTCAGAGTTGTCATTAACATTAGCATTGGAGTTAGAATCACTGACACTTTTACCATCTATACTACCATCACCTTTGCCATTAACATTACCATCAATGTTACCATTCTTATTACTGGTGCTGTCTTCTTTATTTTTAGATTTGTTTTTTTCTTTTTTCTCTTTAACAACATTTTTAATATCATCAAACTTTTCATCATTTTTCTTCTCTGCATTCTTAGACAATTTTTTCCACCACCTTTTTTAAAACTTTAAAAAACTGATCTGCTGCTTCTTCATCATATTCAAAAACAGTTTTACCAGCTCTACCAGCTTCAGTTATTTTAACTCTTCTATTAATTGGCTCAGTTAATATATCAGGTTCATCTGAAAATATTTCTTCTAACAACTCTAAATTGGCCTTAGATTCATTCGTTCTAGCATCATGCATATTAGGAATAATCAAACTGATAAGATCACTATCTAATCTCAGTTGATCTAAATATTCATATATATTTCCAACAGCTCTTACACTTGCTGATTCTACCTGTACAGGCATTATAATATGGTCTATATAACATAAAACTGCATCATTAACCTTAGTTCTTTGAGGACCACAATCAAAAATCACAAAATCATAATCCATATCTTCTAAATCAGATAGTATTTCTTCCATAAATATGTCTATTCTCGAGCTTCTATGAAGCTCAGCATTAATTTTTTCAATATTATCATTTGGTAATAAGTCTAAGTTCTCTCGAGCATTAATTATACATTCACTTAATTTTGCAGGGTAACGAGGATCCATTAAATCAAAAAATGTATTTTCATAATCTTTTTCAGTGAATCCTAAGAATAGGCTGGAATCATTTTGGCCATCTAAGTCAATTAATAAGACTTTGAAGTCTAACTTTGCCAATCCAGCTGCACACTGTACTGAAATCGTTGACTTCCCAACCCCCCCTTTATTATTAATTATTGCAATTTTTTTTGCTTTCACTATAATCCCCCCATTGAGAGAATAATTTAATAATTATCTTCATTTATTTTTTTGATGAGCTTTGTTGATCTATGAAATCTAAAAAACTTTTTTCTTTTATTCTCCAACTATTACCTACTTTAAACCCTTCCATTTTTTCTTCTCTCAAATATCTACGAATAGTTTGTTCACTGACCTTCAATTTTTCTGCTATTTCTTCAGGGGTATAAATCTCAGGCATATTGATTAATCCTCCTTTGATAAGAATCATCTTTTACGATGTTTGATATTATTCTATGTTATATTACATTATAGTATAAGCTTTAACCTTTTTCAACAAATTAATTTGATATTTTAGCACTGTTAAAAGCTGTCTATGTTACAGTCAACTCTAAAATTAACATTGACCTTACCATTAATTCTACCATTACCATTGATGTTAACATTGACATTAATATTTTGATAAATAATAACTTAATATCTTTTTGTTATAAAATTATTATAATAATTTGCTTATAAATTGGAAAGGCATAAAAACTTATTGATTACATCTAACCATTAAAATTAATTTTAATGTTAACTCTAACATTAATGTTAATTTTGACATTAACTATAATGTTGACATTGACATTAATTTTAACATTAATGTTAATGTCATAATATTTTTTATTCCTAAAATTAAACTCAAGGAATAATTTAACTATTGAAGAATACAATTAATAGACAACTTTTAATTCGCAAACTAGATGTTTTATGAATTAATAACTTGACATTGATATTCAACTCAACTATAATAATTATAGGAGGAATTGAAATGTCAAAAAATACTTTTGGGCAAACGATAAGAAAATTAAGGAAAGAAAAACAACTCACTCAAAAAGAGGTAGCTAAAGAAGTTGGTATTGATGTTACCTATTTAAGTAAAATTGAAAATGGAAAGCTAGATCCTCCTGCACATGACAAAATAGAAAAACTAGCTAAGATATTAGATGTTGATAGTGATTTTTTAATAACAGAAGCAGGAAAAGTTCCTGAGGATATTACGAATATGATTCCTAAAAATTCTAGTAAAATACCAAAACTATTAAGATCAGGCAAAGATCTAAGTGATGAGGATTGGGATAGAGTCCAAGAATATATAGATAAATTGAAAAGAAAGGATAAGTAGATGAGTATTAAATGGATGAAATCAGAGGAAATAGAAAAAGAAGCGAATAATTTATTAAAGTCCTATGAAAAAAATTTTAATCAGGTACTTAATGAAGAAGTTCCTTTAGAAAAAATGGCTGAATTTCATTTAGATCTTTTTTTCGATTATGACAAACCAAAGAATCTTAACTTAAAAAAGAATACTCTGGGTGCTATATTTCCTGATGGGAAAATATTTATTAATGAATTACTGGTGAATAAAGGTTCTTCTGAAGGAAGGTTCAGATTTACTCTTGCTCATGAAATAGGCCATTGGATTTTACATCAAGATATATTAAATGGAAATTCTACCAAAGATAGAATTAGTTCTTTATTTAGAAAAGGAAATGTTATAAGTAACAAAGAAGGAAGAACAATCTTATGTCGAAAAGGGGACACAAGTGGAGCAGAATGGCAAGCAAATAAATTTGCAGCATATTTATTAATGCCATCTTATTTAGTTATACCTTTATTTGATGAGTTAAGGAAAAAACATGAAAATACAAAGGGTAGCTTGCAAAGTAAAATAACTTTTGAAATTGCAAATATATTTAATACTTCTATAGAGGCGACAAAAATTCATTTAAAACAGCTTAATTTAAATGCTAGACAATTAAAGTTGTTTTAAATTTTTTTAACAAAAATATTGAGTTGAAACTCAACTGCAAGTTTATGAGGAGGTGTATAAATGGATCCCTAAAAATATTAGGTTTTTATATAGGATTAATGTTATGAAAATAGTAGAAATAAAATTATTATATGAGGAGTGTTAAAATGAAAGATAAAACTAAAGGGAATAAACATCTTAAAGTCTTAGTAAAATATCTAGGCAGTCAAAATGATTTTCGACAGAACTATTTACCTACAAATACGGTAAACGACCTAAAAAAAGATGCTCTAAAGTTTTTCAAAATTAATTCCGATAAAAACAAATATACTTTACAGTATGAAGATGCTATTCTTAATGGAGCAACCCAACTTAGTGAAGTTGGATTTGAGCCAGGTAAAGACAGATATGAAATTGTTTTAATTGCCACCGACGAACAAGATGTTGACGGTGATTTATAATGCATTTTGAGCTATCTAAAAAACTATTTAATCAACAATTATTAGCTTTAGAAAAAGATGATCTATATTCAATTATAAAAAAAGATAGCTTATTTGCACTTGTTAAAGTACAGGCAGGGAAATATCTGCCTGTACTTAGAATTGTTGCAGATAACTACGATTTGGATCCTCCATTGATAGAATTTGCTAATCCAGAGACAGGAGAAAGACTTGATAATAACAAATGGCCAAGAGGTCGTGGAATTGCTAGTGGTAATAAATTATATCCTGGTAAATTTATTTGTCGTCCTGGTAATAGAATTTATCATACTCATCCTAGTCATATAGATAATTATTTTTATAACTACAGAAATACTTTTACTATAAAGCATTTTATAGATATAATAATAGATAAAATTCAAAACAATACCTGGAACATGAATCCTACAGGAGGAATTTATAATGATAAATAATAACTATCAAAAAATTGTAGTTAGAAAAAATATTATTCCTGAAACCTTAGATTTTTTAACTAAACAGGGAAAAAAAGGACTTGAAGGTAGGGTCTATTGGGTTGGTAAAGAAAAAAATAATAAAGTTCACATCAAGAAAGTTATTATTCCCAAGCAAATAGCTAAAAAAACAATTTGGGGAGTTAATGTTTCCGTTTCCAGACAAGCAAATGTTGATGTTACTAGATCCTTAAAAGATAATGAATTTGTGGTAGCAAAAGTCCACTCTCATCCTAAAGAAGCTTTTATTTCTAAAACCGATGCAAAAAATCCATTTTTTAGACACCAAGGGGCAATCTCAATCATAGTTCCTCATTTTGGAAACCGTGGAATGAAAGATTTATTAAATTGCGGAGTATATATATATGATAATAATGAGTGGAAAGAATTAGCTAAAAGGCAAATAAAAAAGCTGTTTTCTTTTGAATAAAGGAGATGAATAACTTGAAAGAATCTTTAAGATTTACTAATAAAATGGGGATTTCTTCTGACATTGTTAATGAGACAAGAAATAACACTAAAGTCATTATTACAGCAGACAAAAAAGAAGTGCTAAACTATTCCACTCAAATTATGCTTGAAATATCCACAAATATATTAGCTAGAATTTTTCCTAATATCGAAATTGATGTTGAAGATGTTCCTGCAAAACATTTAAATACTTCTAAAAATTTATATTCACATTTAATAAAAACAAAAAACGAAGCATACAAATGGAACCAAGCTAAGGGTGAAACTCAAAATTATATATATTTGGTAGTTGGGAATAAGAAAGTATCAGAAAAAGCTATTTATATAGATGCAAATGGATGGCTTGCATATGTTGGAAATAAACCTAGTAATATAGAAAAGAAGGATATTAGGATTCCTATAGGTTCTGTAACAAGTGCGTGTTTGGGAGCAGCAGAAATTTTTAAATTAATTTTTAATAAAAAGATAAAAAAAGATTTTAATCTAATTGAAAATATAATTTTTAATACATTAACTTATAAGTTTGATGATGAAATAAATATACCAGTTGATCAATTGAATTTAGATCGCGTATCTCTATTCGGATCAGGTTCAGTTGGTAGTTCTCTCTTATATACATTAGGATTTATGCCTAATGTAAGTGGAACAATTGATATAGTAGATAGGGATCCGAATATTGATATTAATAATATGCAAAGATATAGTTATTTAAATTTATCTGATTTAGAAAAGAATCAATCTCTATCAAAAGCAAAATGGGCAGCTAATAAAATAGATAGTGATTTAGAAAATTTGAAAGTAAACTATTGGGATAAAAGTCAGGGAACTGTTAGTAATTATCTTAATTCAAGACCTTTGAAACCAGGAATTAAACTAGCTATTTCAGCAGTGGATAATATTAATGCAAGAATAGAAATAGCTGATTGTTTAGCAGAGAGAACAATTAATGCTGGAACTGGGGATGTAACTTTAACCATAACTCGTCATGGGTTTTCTGATGGTAAGGCTTGTCTAGCTTGTGATTATATATCAAACATTCCAAGTAGAAACTGGTATCAAAAAGTAAGTAGAGAAACTGGTCTTTCAGTTGGAAGAGTTGCTCAATTGTTGCAAGGTGGAGAAGTTCTTGTTGAAGATGATATTAAAATAATGATAAATAAAAGATTTATAGAAAAAGAAAAGAAAGATAAATTATTGAATACAGACTTAAACTCAATTGTAAATAGAAAACTTTATTCTTCCGTTTCAATTGATAATAAAAATTCTACTGAAAGTTCTGTTACTGCACCTTTTGTCTCAACAATGTCAGGAGCTTTGTTAACTGGGGAAATGATAAAAGAAATTGCAGGACTTCAAGGAAACTGGAAAAAAAATAAATTTAGAATGGACATGTTAATTGGAAACTCTTTGTCAACATCAGTTCCAAAAGCAGGAATAAAATGTTTGTGTGCTAATAATTTCAGGAAACAAAGTTATGAAAATTTATGGGATGGAAACAGATAATATTTAACATTGTTTTTAAATTTAGGTGGGATAAACTATCAAGAAAGGTGATTATAATTGGCTAAAATTATAAAAGGTAATCATGATGGTAAAAATGGTGAGAACAAAACCTATACTATTCCAGGTAGAGGTTCTAATATTTTAGGTAAGACTTTGGCTAGAGAAATTGAAAAAGAAAATAAACATCCCAATTATGGGGTCTATGAAAGAAACGGAGAAAAATATATAAGAGGCAAAGCAGATAATAAAAAAAATAATAATGTTAATAATTAATTGAACCCTTATCCCACCTAAAACTTAATAGAGATGATTTTTTGTTAAATGAAATCAATTTAGAAAAAGCAAGTTTTAATTCTAAGTTAATTTACAAGATGTTAATTATTTTATTAGGCTGCTTTGATATACAACAGCGTAGTCAAAAGTTTTTTATAAATTCAAATATAAAGGTTTTCAATTCTTCACATATAACTATTAGATTAGAGGTAAAAAATTATAGAACAACAGTCAAAGGAGAATTGGGAGATGCAAGAAGAAAAATAAAAGTTTGATCGATAAACTTCAAGATTAATTTACTTAAAGTTTATATTATAAAAACATAATTAGCTATATTATTTATAAAGTCTATATTTAATGAAATTTTAAGGGGGGGAAAATAAATTTGAGTAAATATAAATTAAATAAAAAAATTCATTCATGTACTGTAGATAAAGAATTATTGATAAATTTAGAAGATTGTATTTTGAATAGAATTATTGATAAAGTTATTGGAGAATATTTAAATGAAGAAATGATTGAAAAATATAAAAATAATTATACTATTTCTATTAAAGAGAAAGATGGTTTAGAAGAGTTTAAAAGGATAGAAGATTATAAAGGGCCGTTACTGCCAAAAGATACAAATCAAGTTAAATTAGATGTTAACTTAATAACTCCTGATATACCAGAGAATAATATAGGTTTATCATATATATCTATAAAAATAGGATTTAATATTTTTTATGAAGAAGGAATTGAGATTAATATTCAAAGTGAAAATCAATCTAAACAAATAGCTTCAAATATTTATGATTTAATCAAAGAAACAATAGAACATAAATATAATGGTAACTATGTTTATCATTTATTTAGAACTTTTGATTTTTCTGGTTTTGGGATTGCATTATTATCTGCTGGTGTTGGAGCTTATTTTACCTTATTAATTTCACTACAATTTTCATCTTTTACATATAGTAGCCTTATAACATTTTTAAATTATTTATTTTTTTTGTTTTACCTTATCAGTTCTAAATTAAAACCATATATAGTTTTTGAATCTACTAAGTCTAAAAAATATAAAAAGAGATATAATGATATTAAAACATTAGTTATATTCACCATTATTGGAAGTATTATAGTAAAGTTAATTTTTTCTTATATATTTAATTAAAATCTTCGTAAAAGAGGCAATTAACGAATTTAAGCTGCAAAAAAACTGGTTTAAAATCAAAAAAACCCACTCCAGGGAAGGGAGTGGGATAAAACAAGGAGAAAAGTATCTACTACTTCAATTTATGTAATAGTTGCCCTCTGCAGCAACTTTTAAAAAGAGAAAATTTGAATTTTTACTCTGATTAAATATTATCACTGGACAATTAAATCCTCTTTAAAAATACATTAGAAACAAATTAAATAAAGGATATTTAAGTTCAAGAGTGAATATTAATAATAGTTCAGAATATTTTGTGAAGGAGTGTTAGCTATGGCTAAAGAGTTTGATTTTGAAGGCAATAAGAAAAATATTGAAGTAGTAGCTAAAAAATTAAGAGAAAGAAATGAAGCTGAATATGACGCCATAAAAGAGCTCTACAATCTATTATTAGTTAATGATTGTTCAATAACAGAATCTTGTTTGAATGAAGTTGCACTGAAAGAAGGTAGTAACAATCCAGAATTCAACAAATTAAATGAAGAATATAAAAAGCTAAGAAGTACATTTGATAATCTGTTAGGATCTTCAATGAGCTTTGAGGCCTTATCAGCAGCTGAATATCTCGAAGATTATGCTAAGAGAATAATTTATTCAGAAGATAAAGGAAAAGTGATTTCTGAAACTGAAAAAGAGCTAAAAGAACGAATAGAATTCAATAATAAAAAACTAGAAAGTGATAGGGAACATTATGAAGAGTTTCCCGAACATTACTACAATAATGAGGAAGAAATTGAAGAGAACAAAGATGAGATTTATAAATTAATTGATGGATCACATTATTTATTGAATTTGATAAGTGATTTAAAAAAAGAGATGGAAAAATCTATTGCATAAAAATTTATAAAAAAGTAAGAGCAGCTATCTTAAACAACTGGATAGGCTGCTCTTTTATATTTAAAACTACTTTTAAATTTTTGATTAATAAACCAGGTTAGTTGAATAGTTTCAAAACATCTTTTAAACTTATTTCTGCTCCAATTTATCTAACAATCCCTGAATCCTCTCATTATAATCATCTCTAATTTCCTGCAGCTGCTCCTGGTATTCTTTTTCCTGTTCAAGCAGTGCTCGCTCTTTCTCATTAGTTAGTTTTTCCTTCATATTCTCCATAGCATTATCTTTATTTTCAAGCTCCTGATTAAGTGATTCAACCTTAGTATTAAGCTGCTTATTTTCTTTTTCTTTTTCTTCCAGTTCAGCTCCTAGTTCTTTCAGGCGTTCCTTCATTTTTGGTAATTCTTCCAGCTGTTCATCTTTCTTATAAATTTCGGTCTTCAGATCTTGTTTCTGCTGTTGCAGATTATAAATCAAATCATCTTTTGTTTCCAAAGAATTCTCTAGCTGATTATTTTCTTTTTTTAAATCATTCACCACTTTACAAAAAAATTAGATAAAAAATTGGCGACTTATTCCTTCTTTTGATATAATATTTGTTACCTACAACAAATATGAAAGGAATAAACCGCCATGAATATTATATCAAATAACTCACAAA
>Ga0208786_10041_pt1 | contig 33279 bp, 34 predicted proteins | sample Wag42014_12_17_FD_187357 | JGI IMG/M metagenome (GOLD analysis project Ga0208786, IMG submission 187357) | Deep subsurface shale carbon reservoir microbial communities from Ohio, USA - Utica-2 Time Series 2014_12_17 (SPAdes) (version 2) ... | reverse complement strand
ATTCTGCTGAACATATCAACGATTAAATAGAGCTTAAAGAAGCTGCCTTTAATCATCGCATTCAGCCAGGTGATATCCCAGGTCCAGACCTGATTGGGAGCAGTAGCAATATGAGTAGGAGTTTCTCTTTTTACAGGTTCTTTACTTTTAGCTCGATGAGTATTCATTTTCTTCTCATCTAAGACCCGATAAAAGGTGGATTCTGAAGCTATATATTTACCCTGACTGGCAAGTTTAGGAACAATTTGAGAAACTGGTAAGTCTGCAAATTCTTTGCTGTTTGAAACTTCAACTATTACTTTTCTTTCAGCCTCAGTTAATTTGTTTTTGGGTTCTGGTCTTTCTACCAGAGGCCGCTGGTCTTCTTTAACAGTACCACCTTTTGACCATCGTTGGTAGGTTCTCTGTGATATATTAAGTTCCTCACAGGCTTTAAATTTTCTGCAGCCATTTGCATGTGCTTCATTAATTAGTTCTACCACTATTTTGCGATCTGAAATTTCAATTAGTCGTCCTCTGGGTCCCCCCAGATCGCTCGGGCCTTTTTTCTGAGCACCAGTAATGCTGCAGTTTCAGCAAGAGCTTTTTCCTTTTCGCGAAGTTCTTTTTCTAGTTCTTTAGCTTTCTTTTGTTCTTTTTTAAGGTTATCTTTCAGTTGTTTAGGATCTTCAAATTTATTTTCATTGGCGTTCTGACACTGCTTAATCCAGCTTTTTAGTTCTTCAACATGGATGCCTTTTTCGCGGCAGTATTTAGCTGTTTCAAGTTCTGAAAGACTTGCAGTTTCTAAAACAGCCTGGAATTTATCACTTGAAGACCAATTCTTTGACTTTTTATTGCTGGTTGGATTACTCTTTAAAACCTTAGATCTCCAGGTGTAGAGAGTATTAACGGGTATATTAGTTTCTCTAGCTATATCAGGTACTTTTTCAGCATTAGGTGGAGTTAGTCTTTTAAATATGGATTCTTTTAATTTTTTAGGATAAACTTTTCTTGGCATTGTAATTCTCCTTAGGATTCATTGTCGTTACTCTATTATACACAGATTTTGTGCCTCACGACAACTATCCTAACACATAGGGATATAAGTACCATCATTAAAATAAATTTTAGCTCCCAGGTTGTCCTTTTCAAAGCTTTTTATAAACTTATCAAATTGAGAGAAGTTTAATTTTATATTTCTTAGATCTTCATCATGAGTTTGATCGGCCATGCTGGGCATAAATTTCACTCCTTAAAAAGATAAATTGTATAATTAAATGCACGGTTTGATTTAGAAAAAAATAGACACATACCTGTACCTTTTGTATAATGTTAATAGCGACAAAAACATTAGGAGGTACAGAATATGTGTCAAGATAATTGTAACACAGAACGAAGCAAAGGTGAACACCTGACTTATAAAGATCGTGTAAAAATAGAGCATTTATATAATCAACAGGATAAAAACTTTGCAGAAATAGGAAGAGAATTAAATTGTGATAGAACAACTGTGAGCCGAGAAGTAAAAAAAGGAACTATTGAAATAAGAGATTATGAATGGAGAATTATAGAGGTATACTCACCTGAAAAGGGTCAAGAAGTCTATGATCATAATGCAACAGGCAAAGGCCCCAATTTAAAGATTGGTACTAATGATGAGCTTGCTAAATTTATTGAAAAAAGAATTAAAGCTCATAAATCACCTGCAGCAGTAGCTCAAAATATAAGAGAATCAGATGAATTTGATATGGAATTACACTGGAAAACGATCTATAATTATATAGATAAAGAAATCTTAGATTTAGATAGAGATGATCTGCCTCATGGTAACTATAAGACAGAAAAAGACAGGCCAAAAGAAAGTGCAAGTACCACCAGACGCAAGGAAGGTCGGACAATTAGAGATAGACCTGAAGAGGCGGATACTAGAGAAGAATTTGGGCACTGGGAGATGGATTTGGTAGAAGGAATAAAAGAAAAAGGAGAACCTTTTTTGCTGGTCTTAACAGAAAGACAGACCAGAGAGGAAATCATAGAAAAAATTCCAAACAAGAAATCTGATTCAGTAATAAAAGGACTGGATCGAATAGAAAGACGATTTGGGGTAGTTAATTTCAGGGAAACCTTCAAAACAATCACGACAGACAATGGATCAGAATTTGCAGATTATGAGGGGATAGAAGAATCCTTTACAGGCAGCAGTATCCCTAGAACCAGCCAGTATTACTGCGATGCATACTGCAGCTGGCAGAGGGGCTCAAATGAGGTAGCTAATAGGTTTATTCGAAGATTCTTACCTAAAGGCACAAGTTTCAAAGGGATCAAGAGAACCCTGGTAAAAAGGATTCAGGAATTCATAAATACTTATCCCAGAAAAATGTTTGACTACGGTAACTCAGATGAATTATTCAGAGAAAAACTAAGTTTTAGCATCTAGAAACACTGAAGGTACAGGTAATTTCAAAGAAATCAAAAAAATCGTGCATTACATGTTGCAATTCACCTTTGATACAATATAACAAATATAATTTTACATCTCCCGAAAAGAGGTGAATATTTTGTCTAAAAGAATCAACAAAAAAAAGTTAAGAATATTTTTTTTTATCATAATAATTATAATCATTATGATAATTAATTATAATAGGTTTTATATTTTTAATATGCCTTTTATTGAAGATGATCCACTTTTCAAAAGTAAAAGTTATGAATTATATTCAAATTCAGAAAAAAACCTTATAAATTTTATTAAAGAAGAGATGATTTCTGATTATGGTGGTATTTATACTAATTATTTAAATGATAAGGAAATCAGTAATTTATTAGAGAACGGAAGGTCAATTTTATCAGAGTCAATTGGTTTGATTTTGTATTATTATTACCAAGAATCTAACAAAGAATTTTTTGATATATATGTGTCATATGTTAATAAATATTTGTTAACAGAAGAAGGAATAATATATTGGGAAATTAATGAAAATGGTTATTCAAATAATTCATCTGCAACAATTGATGATCTTAGAATATTAAGAACACTTATTTTTGCATATAACAAATGGGAAGATAGTAAATATTTATCATTATATAATGATATGGTTAAAGCTCTTTATTATAAGCATACAAATAATGGATATCTAATAAATGGTTATGATATCAAATATAAAGAAAAATTTAATGAGATCAATATTTCTTATATTGATTTATATACACTCAATTTAATTTCAAAAAATAATATTAAATTTAATAAAATATATGATAATTCTTATAAAGTGCTTAAGAATGCTTATGTTTCAGACGAATTTCCTTTTTATTATAAATACTATGATTTTTCAAATGAAAAATATTCATCTGAAAATAATATATCAATGATAGATAGTCTTTTAGTAGTTCTTCACTTAAGCGAAATAGGAATGAATAAAGCAGAAACGATTGAATGGTTAGATCAAAAACTATTAAAAGGAAAAAATATTTATTCTGAGTACAACATTAAAACAACATTACCAACAAGTAATATTGAATCAACAGCAATTTATGCTATAATTGCAAGAATATATAAAAATAGAAAACAACCAGAAATGTATAAACTTGCTATTGAAAAAATGTTAAAATTTCAAATTAAGGATAGAAAAAGTGTTTTTTATGGCGGCTTTGCAGACCAGAAAAAAGAAGAAGCATATTCTTTTGATAATTTACAGGCATTATTAGCTCTATAAATTTAAAAACAAATAAAAAAATAAATGAGGTATGATAATTATGGGAAAAAGTTTTAAAAAGGCAAGTATATATTTTATCTTGATTATATTTTGTTTTTATGTTTTATTTAATATTATATATTTTCAATTAAAAATTATGAATTTTTATTGGTATATAATGATGAGTGTTACATTTATTTTAATATCTATTGTATACTTAAAGGGAATAATTTTTAGTTTGTTAAGTAGTCTTATTATTATATTTATTTATGGCAGTTATTCACTTTATTTTAGTATTCATTATAATCGTTCATATCAAATTTATGATTACTTTTGGCTAATTATTATACCATTGTTTGCTTATTTGAGTGGTCTATTTGGTGATCATATTCGACAACTATCAAATTCGGAGGAGAAACTAGTTGAATTAAAGGAAAAAATTGCAACAAGAGATGAAATCACTAATTTGCATAATGAAAAAGAATTTTATCATAATTTAGAAGAAGAAATCCATTTGGCTAAAAGGCAAGAATTTGATTTATCTTTAATGCTAATTCGTTTAAAGTTTTATGATCAATTAGTTGCTCAAAATGGACAAAAAAAAGTTAATAAGATAATCAGAAAAATATCTGACTTAATACCACAAGCAGTTCGCAAAGAGGATAAAGAATATATTATCAAAGATGATACCTTTGCAATAATATTACCTTTTTGTGATCCTCAATTTAGTTTAAAAATAAAAGATCGAGTTAAAGAAAAATTAGGCGAAATTATTATAAGGGATGATGGTTATGAAGAAGTATTCAATCTCGACTTACAATTAGCACTTGTGAGTTTTGATAATGACATCAAGGGACCATTTGAACTAAAAGAAAGAGCTGAAGAGGCATTAAACTATGATGTCAGATAAGCTTATGATTATTTTGCTTTTGTTTTCAGTGATAATGGGCACTAATAATTTTGTTTTAGCAGAAAATAATTATTATAATGATTCTATAAATGAAATTAATATAGAAAGAAATAAAAGTGATGCTAATAACAGTTCTTTAGTAATATATAACTCAAGTATCAACAACAGCATCTCAAATGATGAAGAACAGCTTAATATTTTGAAGAGTTTACTGCCTAGATTTGTTGAAGATTTAAAGTTTACTGATGCGTACTCTTATCATAAAGGACTTTTGAATAAGTATAATAATATAATTATAATAGGAGATGTTTTTGAAACTAATAATAAAGATTTGTTCTCTGATTTAAAATCTATTTTGAGTTCAGAGAGTATTTATAAATCAGGGCAATTTAAATTTTCCAAAAATATAATTTGGATTGGGATAGGAATGAATTCATTTTTGAAAAAAGTTGGAGTTTCACATAATTATAATTATGATTTTTTCGGATTTAAAGATAATTTTACAAAAATTAGGGATGAATCTACTTTTGAAGAGTATATATATACTGATGAAAGTTATTTTCCCATATATAACTCACATCTAGATAATTCATTGTTCACTTTATATGATGGTGCTCAAATATACCCATATATATCAAAACAAAATAATTTCTATTATGTATCCAAAATTACAAATGATAACCTGTCATTAAAATATATATTTATTCATTTCTTAAGTGATTTTTATAATAAATCTATTACTTTAGGTAAGAAAGCATATTTTTCAATTTATCTAAATAATGATATTTTATCTTTTTATAAAAATGAAAATCAAATTTCTTTGAGAAAAAATATAAGCAGAATAGCTAAAATTTTAGCGGAGAAAGGATATCTGCTAGTAGTTAATTATAATAATGACAACAGTATTAAGTTAAGTAATAACACTTTATATCTTAATCAAAATTCAAAAAAAGAATTTAATAAATTTTATGATTACTATACTTTGATTAGTATTTCAGAAGATGATTTAAAAGCGAATAGTTCATGGCATAAAATTAGTATTCTGGATCAATTTTTGCTAGAAATAAAATTAAATTTACCAATTACTAATTATAATGATCTGAAAAATATATTTGGCTTTTTAGAAAATAATAATATTAATAATTTAGACTATTCAACAAGAGATTTTAATGAAATTTTAATTAAACTAGATTCTAATAAAGTAAAAGAAAATTTAGTGAGTAAAAACCAAGAAAGCAAACCTTTTTTTGAAAAAACTTTGAGTTTGCTTATTTATATTGTTGGTTTTATAATTTTATCTTTATTAATAATTTATTTAATATATAGTAAAATTTCAGCAAATGATTTTAAAGGGAGAATAAAGAATGAAGATAATTGATTATCTTTTTATATATGCGATCTTTTCTATTTGGATGTTGCTCTTAATAAATGTTATTTTATCTTTTAGCAGCTATATATATTTTAGAAAAAGAAAAAAAAATAATATAGACTTAGAAGAATTTGATAAAAGCATTGATGAATTACCCTTTGTTTCAATTTTAATCCCAGCACATAATGAAGAAAAAGTAATTGGGAAAACTTTAGAGTCTTTATTCAACTTAAATTATCCTAATGATAGGTATGAAGTTATTGTTACAAATGATAATTCTCAGGATAATACTGCTTCAATTTTAAATGAATTTAAGAATAGATATAAAAATAATTTATTCAAAATCGTAACAACAAATAAAGAAAATGGTGGTAAAGGTAAATCTAATGCTTTAAATATAGCTTACCAGGAATCAAAAGGTGAATATATAGCTGTTTATGATGCTGATAATACTCCTGAAAAAAATGCTTTAAAATATTTGGTTTATGGAATAATAAATAATAAAGATCTTGGTGCTATCATTGGTAAATTTAGAACAATAAATAAAAAGAAAAATATATTGACAAGGTTTATTAATATAGAAACACTAAGCTTTCAATGGCTAGCCCAGGCAGGGAGATGGCAGCTTGTCAAACTATGTACAATTCCAGGAACTAACTTTATTATTAGACGTGATATTTTGGAAAAGATAGGAGGATGGGATCCAGATGCTTTAGCAGAAGATACTGAAATTAGTTTCCAGATTTATAAATTAGGATATAGAATTGCTTTTATGCCTGAAGCTGTAACCTGGGAACAGGAACCAGAAAATTTGAATGTATGGTTTAAACAAAGAACCCGTTGGGTAAAGGGAAATATTTATGTATTATTTAAAAACATTAAATTATTAATATCTGAATTTAATACAAAAATAATTTTTGATATGTTTTATTTTTTGATGGTTTATATTTTCTTTTTATCTTCAGTTATATTATCAGATTTTATTTTTGTTTTTTTATTGTTTAGTAATTTTGAAATAGGTCTTCAAGGTAACATAACTGTTTTATGGATTATGGCGTATATTTTATTTGTCTTTGAAGTATCTATAGTTCTAACTATGGAAAAAGGAGAAAATACTTTTGAAAATTTTTTATATGTACTCATTTCATATTTTACTTACTCACAACTATGGATTATAGTTTCAATAAAAGGTATTATCTCTTATATAATTGACTATATTTCTGATTCAGAAAAAAAATGGTATAAAACAGAAAGGTTTTAAGGTGATCATAATTGAAAAACAAACTATTATATATAATAATAATTTTTATATTTATTTTATTAGTTACTCCAGCCATTAGTTCGAAAGATAAGTTTTATTTTGTTCAAACTGCAACTTTTGTTAGGGAAGAAAATGCAAGTAGACATGCAGATGACTTAATAGAAAAAGGTTATAATGTTAATATTTACAATAATGACAATTACCATTATGTACAAATAGGACCATATAAAAATATGGATAAAGCTGTTAAGGAAAAAGAAATATTTAAAAGAAGAGGAATTGATGTTTTAATTAAAACACGAGAGATTAACGAAAATCTTATAGATTTAGGAAATGAAAGCTTAAAAAATGAAAAACAAATTAGAATTAAAACAAAAGAATTCAAAAACAAAAACTATATAAATAATTTTATCTTCCAAAAAGATATAGTAAAAAAAGGTGTAAAAAATAATTACAGTTATTTTTTTGAAGTTCAACCTTATTGGAAGCTTCAAGGGCAAAATTTTGTAGAGTTATTATTAAATCAGGGTGATGAAGATTATAAAGAAAATTCTATGCTGACGGTTTATTTAAATAACATACCAATTAAAAATGTAAAGATGAATAATATATCTAAAGAGATAAAATTAAGAGTGAATTTACCTTTAGATAAAATTAATCATGGTTTTAATGAACTAAAGCTTGGATCATTTACAAATATAAGTGATGATTTGTGCCAAGATGATAAAAATCCTGGTAATTGGTATAGTATTGAAAAAGGATCTTATATACATATTGAATATAGGCCTGTATTAGATAGTCCATATTTAAGAGATTTTCCTTATCCTTATTCTAAAAAAGAAATGAATAATGATAGAGTTAATCTCTGGATAAGCAATAAAAATGATTCAGGTCTTATAACAGGACTTATGAATATTGCTCAGGTTATGGGTAAAAGATCTAGAACTGATAAATTTTCTGTTAAGAGCGGGAATCTATTTGATAATATAAATGATATTATTACTGATAATCGAAATATATTAAAAGAAAAAAATTATGTTCAAGATTTTGTTACAAACAATAATTTGACTTATATTGATGAAAACTTATATAGTGGTGGTTCATTCATTTATTTAGGAAGAAGTTTAGATTTCAAAAATTATAAAAAGATATTAAATGAAAAAATTACCAACAAAAATATTATTTCTTCTTCAGAATTAGAAATTGCTGAAAAAAATTCTATTTTAAAAGAAATAACTTTTTATGATACTATCGATCATGAAAGAGAAAAGACAAAAATAAAATACAACATATTATTAATTATCTCAGATAGTAATGAAGCTTTAAATAAAGCAATAAAATCACTTTATTATCAGAATTTAACTGATCAAATGTTGACTAATAAACAAGTGATTTCAGAGGACTATTCTTTTTACCAAAACATTAATGATTTTTCACAAAATTTCAATTTGAAATCTCTCGGCTATAGCAATAGTAATTCTGATGCTCTATCTAATCATAGCAAAAATTATTCATTTCAAGTTCCTATAAATAAAAAATTATTAGAAGGCTCTTATTTTGATCTTAGATATAGTTTTTCATCAAATTTAGATTTTGATACTTCAGAGATAACTGTTTATATTAATGATGTTCCAGCAAAAAGCAAAAGACTTCTAAAAGTAAATTCTACTTCTTCAAAGAATGATCTAGAAAATATGAGAGTTTATTTCCCTGCTGAAGTATTAGATGATAATAACATTAATATAAAAGTAGTATTTGATGTCGATATTAATGATCAATTTTGTAGTTTGAATAGTAATGTTTCTACTTGGACATATGTATCCAATTTATCTACTTTTAATTTAGAAACTTCTGAAAGACAAAATATTGATTTTAAATATTTTCCTTATCCTTTTATAAAAAATCAAAAATTTGTTAGTTTAGATTTAGTGTTACCAAATAATATTAAGGAAAAAGGATTAACTCATTTGACCAAAATCATTGCTAAAATGAGTAGAGATACCAAAATGTTCTCAGTTATAAATACTATAAATGATTCTGATTTCAATAATTCAAATATTTCAGATAATGTTATATTATATGGAACACCAAATAATAATTCAGTTATAAAAAAATACAATCAATTTTTAAATATTCCATTTGATGATGAATATAAATCATTTATTAATAATCCGAATATTCCTTTGCTCGAAAATTATAAAGAAAACATTGGTTCAATTCAGTTAATTCGAAAGCAAAACATTGAAAACGAAAGAAATAAAATAAACAACATATTTCTTATAACTGCTCCTGATAAAAACAGTTTACATTTAGCAGCAAATGGGATATTAAACCATAATAAAGATTATTTTTTAGAAGGAGATACAGTAATATTTGATGCTGAAAATAATTATGTTTCTGAGATTGTAAATCATAATCAAAAAATAAATAAGTCAAATAAAAAAAATGATATAAGTAACTTTGAGAAATTAGAGTTATTTATTAAAAGTGAATCTAATAATCAAAATCAAGCTATTTTATTTTTATCTTTTTTGATTGTAAGTTTTGTTTTTGTTTTAATAATTACAATTATAATATTTAGAAAAAGATAATGTTCTATTAAGTTGAAATTAGTATTGTACAATAAGTTGTGTAAATTAAATTTAACAGTTTTTTAAAATAAAAAAATTGGAAGCCTTCTTTAAGTGGTTGAATTATTTATTAGCGAAATAAAAGCCAAACCACTTAGGAGAATTCTTCATGAAAAGTACAACTGATAACTCCAATAAGAGTCAAGTGAAATTTGAAGATATGATCAATGAGGTGAATTGCAACTTGCAATTCACCCTCATCCAATCAAGGATAAATTGTATAATTAAATGCACGGTTTGATTTAGAAAAAAATAGACACATACCTGTACCTTTTGTATAATGTTAATAGCGACAAAAACATTAGGAGGTACAGAATATGTGTCAAGATAATTGTAACACAGAACGAAGCAAAGGTGAACACCTGACTTATAAAGATCGTGTAAAAATAGAGCATTTATATAATCAACAGGATAAAAACTTTGCAGAAATAGGAAGAGAATTAAATTGTGATAGAACAACTGTGAGCCGAGAAGTAAAAAAAGGAACTATTGAAATAAGAGATTATGAATGGAGAATTATAGAGGTATACTCACCTGAAAAGGGTCAAGAAGTCTATGATCATAATGCAACAGGCAAAGGCCCCAATTTAAAGATTGGTACTAATGATGAGCTTGCTAAATTTATTGAAAAAAGAATTAAAGCTCATAAATCACCTGCAGCAGTAGCTCAAAATATAAGAGAATCAGATGAATTTGATATGGAATTACACTGGAAAACGATCTATAATTATATAGATAAAGAAATCTTAGATTTAGATAGAGATGATCTGCCTCATGGTAACTATAAGACAGAAAAAGACAGGCCAAAAGAAAGTGCAAGTACCACCAGACGCAAGGAAGGTCGGACAATTAGAGATAGACCTGAAGAGGCGGATACTAGAGAAGAATTTGGGCACTGGGAGATGGATTTGGTAGAAGGAATAAAAGAAAAAGGAGAACCTTTTTTGCTGGTCTTAACAGAAAGACAGACCAGAGAGGAAATCATAGAAAAAATTCCAAACAAGAAATCTGATTCAGTAATAAAAGGACTGGATCGAATAGAAAGACGATTTGGGGTAGTTAATTTCAGGGAAACCTTCAAAACAATCACGACAGACAATGGATCAGAATTTGCAGATTATGAGGGGATAGAAGAATCCTTTACAGGCAGCAGTATCCCTAGAACCAGCCAGTATTACTGCGATGCATACTGCAGCTGGCAGAGGGGCTCAAATGAGGTAGCTAATAGGTTTATTCGAAGATTCTTACCTAAAGGCACAAGTTTCAAAGGGATCAAGAGAACCCTGGTAAAAAGGATTCAGGAATTCATAAATACTTATCCCAGAAAAATGTTTGACTACGGTAACTCAGATGAATTATTCAGAGAAAAACTAAGTTTTAGCATCTAGAAACACTGAAGGTACAGGTAATTTCAAAGAAATCAAAAAAATCGTGCATTACATGTTGCAATTCACCTCACTCCTTAAAAATAAAAAAGTATTTGCAAAACTCTTAAAATAATTATATCATTGTTTTAGTATTAATACAATTTTTGTGAAAATTGTATATTTAGTTGAATATAATAAAAAAATACATATAAAGCAAAAAACCACTTATGCTACCAACATAGTGGTTTTATAACTGCTAACTTCTCACCAGTCAGCAGATTCGAAAAACTGTTAACTTTTCCAACAAGTCAACAGTAATAAACTTTATTAAGTTCAACTCAATTATAGCAAATTGAGATGAGATTGACAAGAACTTAATAAAAAAATTTTGAATCTAAGCCCTTGCCAAGAAGTTGGTGAGGGCTTTTTTGCGTTTATAAAGCCCTATATTTAGAACATTATAATGTCAAAACCAATTTATATTTTTTTTGATAAAAGATATAAAAATTTAAAAGATATTTTATATATTTCAAAAATAAAATAGTTTTTACTGGAAGTTAGAGGAATAATTCCAGGATAAAATAAAAAACTGCCGTCGGGTAGGGACCGACGTTTGAGCTAGGCAAGCAAAACTAAAATTATCTACTCATTGACCCGCGAGGATATAGCGGGCAGTCAGCTGGACTTACAGCCAGTAAGGATTAATACCCTTATTGAACAGTATTAAATCTCATTTGGGGCTATTATTAGCTATTCATATGAGGTTATCAGACTCCGGATAGAAGGAAAGATAATACCCGTCTCTGTGAAAGCTTAAATTCGCTTATTTAAGCGTTTTTAAGTGAGTAAGGGGAATTGGCTGGATATAGTGGTAAGGCAGAACCTGAGCACTTTCAGTCGGCAGGAGGCAGCTTATTTTTGCTGCAGATCCTGTTGCGTAAACCCGAACTGCTGAATCGGCGGTGCTAGTTTACAAAACTCCCTCCTAGTGTTTTAAATTTAAGCACAAGGGGAAAATTGCGTCTTCCGCCAACCTCTTCAACAGTGCTAGCTATTCAACAAAATTCGACATTATTCCTGATGCTATTTAAAAATATTCCAGCTAAGAAGGCTAAGAGACAAGCTCTTAGCCTTCTTAGCTGGCCTGTGGCGCAACCACAAAAAAGATAGATGCGATAAATTACATAAAAGTAATATAAGTAAATAAACTTTCAAAAAATGCTAAAAGGGAGAGGTTTGTTTAATTTTTTATTGGGAATTTTCACAATAAAGTTAAAAATCTGGCTAGTTAAGGTTGAATTATATAGAAATATGTCGTTTTTTGCTCCTGGATAAAATAAAAAGTATGTAGAAATACCCAGCTGCAGAAAACTTTTTACTTCTAGAGCCTCTCAAATACTATTATATAAGGGATTATAAGCATTTTTGAGGCTTAAAATTTATTATTTTTATTTTTATACATATTCTGATCTGCAAGATGATAACAATCAATTAGATCGGTTTTTTTATTTTTAGCTGTCGAAATACCTAAAGAAATATCGAATTTTATCGATTCATCAGTTTTTTTGTTTTCTAAATTAAATTTTTTCCTGATTCTTTGAGTTATTGCAGCAGCTGTTTTATTAGTAGTATTAGGCAGGATAATAACAAACTCATCTCCACCAACTCTGCCAATAGTGTCCTCATTTCTTAACAGGGATTTAATTATATTTGCTGCTTTTTTAATATATTTATCACCTGCAAGATGCCCCAAATTATCATTAATTACTTTTAAATTATCTAAATCACCTATAATAATAGTGACAGGATATTTTCTTGATTTATTTAATTTTTTTAGTTCTTCCTTTAAATAATGTCGGTTATATAAACCAGTTAATTCATCATGAAAAGATAAATGTTCTATTTTTTTCTGTCTTTTTTTCTTTTCAGTAACATCAATTATATTAGTCATCACATGACCATTTTTAAGAGGCTTAATCCTAAATTCTATATATTTTTCTTCGTTGTTTTTATCAAATATCTGCAAAATATGATTATAAGATTCTTTCTCTTTCACCTTATTTCTGAAATTATTTTTTACTTTTTCTCTTTGGTTGGGATCAGGATAAGCTGCAGCAAACCATTGATTAATATTTTTTAAGTCATTTATTGAATAACCAGTTATTTTGTTTGCCAATTCATTAACATAAACAAATTCTTCATTCTGATTACTAATAACTACACCAACTGTTAAACTATCAAGTATTTCTTCGGTAGTTAAACTATCTAACATTCTCACACCTCTTTAATTTTTATTTAATTATTCAATAAATGACATTAATAATTTTATCACAAATTAGTTATTAATAAAAAATAATCAGTTAAATTTAAATCATCATATTAATAAATTTGTAGATGAAGCTGAATAAATTAATAGTGAAGATGAGATAAATTAAATAAAAAAATAAGCATATTATCCTTAAAAAACAAGTGATAATATGCTGAGATCAAAATGCTAGATTTAATCGAGAATATTCAATTATAATAATATCATTATTTTATTTGAGATTCAAAAACAAATCTCAAATAAAAACTTGAAAGCAGCAGCAAAATGAGATATAATTTTAATAATGAGACAAGATATAAAATGAGCATTGGGAAATAAAAATAAATTTTCATTTCCCTTTTAAAAGAGACCCGAATAATGCCTGTTATCACAGGCTTAATTTTTGGCTACCGCCGAAAAAAAGAAAGGAGGATATTCAAACAATGGCAGCAGAAAAACTGGGAGCATATATTTTAGATCACGATGAAAAAAGTTTTTATATTGATGGTAATACAGCTAGAAAAATTGAATATTCTCCTCAGGGTGTCGTAATAGAAGGAATAGAAAATAATATAAATCTTTTGGAACGAGATCATAATAACTATACAGATTTTAAATTTAGCTTTGATGAATTGAACTTTAAAAATGAAGAGGAGGCAATAGAACAACTTCAAAAACTGGCAAAAGATATAGGTGAGATTGAAATAAATAACCCTAAAAAATCTTCCTGGTATAAACAAATAAAGCCTCCAGCTGGTTTTGATAATATGAAAGAGAATCAAAAAGAGAAAGTGCTAAAAAAAATACTGGTAGAAAATTATAAAAATGATAATAAAGGTATTCCTGAATTAGTGAACTGGAAAAAAGGAAATAAAAAGACAACAGGAGAAGAAATTATAAAAATAAAAATCAGAAGAACCTATGATAGAAAAGTAAACTTAAACGATTCTATTATTTCAATTCATACTAAAAGTAGAGATGAAATTTCAGGTAAAGAAAATTATAAAGTGAAGCCTCATATTCATTTAATAGTAGATAAAAATAAAGCCTTTGGTAAAAAATATTCAAAATTAAAACAAGAATTATATAAAACTTTAAGAAAAAACAACCTGACTTCAAGCCATAATGTAGATATAAATAGAGATAGAAGCAGCAGTAATTACAAAGAGTACAGAGTATTAAAAGATAGACTTTCCAGTTTTTCGTGGGTGGTTAATAAACATGAAGAAGGTAAATATATTGTTGAGCAGCTCAAGCAGTATGAAAGAAATGATAAGTCAGTTAAGCTTAATAATGTAGAACAGAAGCTGAACAGATATATTGAACTAGGTGGAAGCTATGACTTTGCAAGAAAGCTGCAGACTAACTTAAAAGAAAAATTAAACTTTGAAATTGATATAAAAGAGCCTCAGGGATACAAAGAGGCATCTAAAAACATTAACCAGGGTAATTATAAGCAAATCATCAATGAAGTTAGAAGTCAGGCTTTAAATGGTGAAAGAATCAGCGAGAGGTACAAAGAATTTGCTAAAGAAGTATTAAACAAAGATGAGGTAAATATAAAAGAACTGGCAGCGGCCAGAGGCATTCAAGCGGCTGTTAAAAATAGAGGTTATCATTTAGATAAGAACTTCAACAAGGTTATTGATCGTCAGAAGATAAACAGACTTTGCGATAAAGAAATAAAAACAATTGACCGATTGGAGAAAAAAGAAAGATACAATCAGGTTAGAGAAAAGGTTAAAGCGAGAGAATATTTAAATCAGGATAAATTAAGAGCAGATCTGAAAGCTGCAGGAGTTGAGGACTGTAAAAAAACTTTTGGAGCCTCCGAAGTCGCAGTTATTTTTCAGGGCAATGAAAAATATATCAGGGATAATCTAAAAAATGATAAATTTTTAGCAGCCTCAGAAGTGAAAGAAGAAATTGAGGCAATGGATATAGAAATTACTGACAGCTGGAAAGAAAAAATTGCAGATAAAATCTATAAAGAACAGGCACCAGTAGCTGAAAAGCAGCAGGAACTTAAAGAAATTGATAAAAAACTTAAAAACTTAGAGAAGCAAAGAGCTGCAACAAGAGCTAATTTAAATAGATTGCAAAGCACCTGTAAAAGAATTGGTTTTGAACTGAAAAATCTGACCAATGATCATAGTAGAGATGAGTTATTAGATGAGATCAATGAGAGTTCAGATAAAATTAAGTCTGGGATATCAATATTACTAGCAATTTATAGGCATCAGGCAGCAGCCAGTAAATTTAAAAAGGTAAAAAATATAGCAAAAAAAGAATCAAAAAGTAAAGTAAGTGATTGGAATAAATATTTTGATAAACAGCTTAAAAATATTGAAATCATAGAAAAAACTGCAGCTGAAAATAATTTAAATATAAATAAAGTTAAAAAGCTGGAGGAAGGTTATAAAATAACTTTAAAAGAAGATGAAATCAAATTTAAAATTGAAGATACTGAACAGGCCTTTAATGCTTATAGAGTAAAAGAAGCATACTATAAAAAAATCAATGAAGCAGATAAGCAAATAAAACAATATGATAAAGAATTTATACTGGATTCAAACATAGACACAATGAAAAAAGAGATTAAAAAACTAGAGAAGCAGAAAGGGGATGTTAAAACTGGAGGAATATTAGGTAAAATAACAGGTAAAGCAAAGGAAGCTAAAGCTAAAAGAAAGGCAATTGAGAAGCAAATAGCAGCAAAAAAATCTAAATTAGAGCAGCTGGATAAAAGGTTCAATAAGTTAAAGAAATTAAAAAAGAAAAGACTTGAATACTTCAAATATGTTGAAGCGGGAAGAACTAAATTAAAGGAACTTAAAGAAAAAACTAAGGAAAGTAAAGTCAAAAAGATTAATAAGAAAAGAGAAAAAGGTCATAATCTTAGCAGATAATCATAAATATTTTTAAAATTTATAAGGGGTTGAAACAAATGTCAAGTACTATAAACTTAATAAATAAAGATATGAAAAAACTTAATGATCTACAAAAAAAGAAAAAGTTAGTAATAGATAAAGCAAAAAATCTTATTGATAGATTAGACAATCATGAAAAAATGGAAATTCATATTGATAAATTAAAAGAATTAATTAAAAAACCTGGTGTTGAGCAGAAAGAAGAATTAATAGAACAAAAAAATATATTAGAAAATAAAGTTAAAAATGTCAACAAAAAAGAAATATTAACTAATCTTAATGAAGCAAAAGAAGAAAAAGTAGAGATTAATAAAAAGGTAAAAGATTACATACATAAACTTAAAGTAAGCAAAAAAAAATTGGGAAAAGAAAATTTAAAAATAATGAGGAATTTCTAAATTTAAGTCCACAGCAAATAAAGAATGTTCTTTCCCGTTATTTAAGGGAAGAACTAATTTTAAATAGTTTCGTAACAGGGTTCGAAAATACTAAAATTTATAAGAATTTAAAGGATTGTTTGCACAGCTTTATCTCGTACAGGGATGCTGCGTGACAAAAAGTTGTAAAGTGGTGTATTACGAACTTACAATAATAAATTGTTTTTTATGATAATTTCTTTTCAAGACATTAATTTAATATATATAGTATATATACTATATATATCAATAAGTAATTATATTATAATATATTAAATTAAGCTTGTCAAATTAGTGTTTACATGGTATAATTTAATTAATTCAACCTAAATATCTATAAGTATATATACTTATAGATACAACAAAGAGGTGAAAAACATGTCTAGAAGCAGATTTGAAATGATGAAAATCATAAAAAAAGAGATAATTAATGAGTTTGATGAAAAATTTAATAGAGGAGATATTGTTTTATTTAAAGATATCAACAATATGCTGAAAACTAATAAATTATTTTCTGTCCTACCAAATGTTACAAGAGTGAAAGATCTAATAAGTTTTTTAGTTGAAAATAAAGTGCTGATACCATTTAAACATCAGATATCTAAAAATCAATCTACTACCAAATATGCTTTTAGAGAAATTCATAAATATAAGACACCGTTAAAATTAAGAAAAAGCTCGTTTTTAAGTCATTATACTGCCATGTATCTTCATAATCTGACGGAAAATGTACCTAAAAATATTTATACTAACCAAGAGCAATCAAAAAAGCCTTCAAATAAAAGTTATGATCTGCAGCAGTCAAGTATTGATAAAGCATTTTCTAAACCAATGAGAAAAACCAACCATATAGTTTTATTTGATAATTTTAGTGCGTATATGTTAACTGGAAAAAATACAGAAAGACTGGGAGTTATAGAAATTGAAGTTGAAGGAGAAGTATTACCTATAACAGATATTGAAAGGACTTTACTTGATGTAAGTATCAGGCCTGGATATGGTGGAGGAGTAGAACAAATATTAGAAGCATACACCAATGCCAAAAGTGAAATATCAATTAATAGACTCTTAGCTTATTTAAGAAAGGTAGATTATATTTATCCTTACCATCAGGTACTGGGTTTTTATTTAGAACGAGCTGGATATAAAGAAAGCCAGTTAAAGCTTTTAGAAGAAATGAATATTGAATATAACTTTTATTTAAATTATAATATGGAAAACCCCTCTTTTTCAGAAAGATGGAAATTATACTATCCTCAGCATCTATAAATTTTGAGTAATTAACTTTACTTTCTCTAAAACATAATCGAAATAAAAATCGTAACTTTTTAGTTGGTCAGAATTAAAGACTGTATCCTGAACAGCTGTAAAACTATCGCGATGAAATTCTCTGTAATTTTCTAATCTGTCCATTATTGAAAGAGGTACCTTTTTGATGCTGAAAGTCTCTTTTAATTCCTCTAAGCTTTTTTGAGAGCTTAAATCTATTTCGCTAAAATTTTCTAAAATGATATAGATATCAAAAAAATCTTGAGCACGTCCTCTGGGTTTATGTGTTTCTATTATTTCTGCATACTCTTTAGTTTGCTGGCAGATAGCCCTTAGCTTTTCTAAGACTATCATACGGGGGGAATATACATAGATATAATAATCATCCAGGATCTTAAGCTGCTTATCCTTAAAGTATTCATGACGGCTGATATCAACAGTAAAAACTCTTTTAAAATCCTTATTAAAAGGAATAGCCTGCCTTCTCATATCATTAATATCTTTATCTTCCTGGTCTTTAAGCTCCAGCCATCTTTCATATTCTAAAACTTTAAAAGATAGTTTATAGCCTCCCCAGAATTCTTCTTTATCAAGACTCATTTCATGAGGCTTTTTTTCCAATATAATATCAAATGCTTTTAGACCATTTTCTTTAAAAATTCTCTTAAAAGAATTTGTTAGAATATTTTCTACTTCTTTTAACTTCATCTCTAGCTTCTCAAAAGAATTTTCCATTGAAATATCTATATCGATTGATGATCTTTGATTAAGATTATAAATATAATTTAATGCATTGCCACCTTTTAATGCGAAAAGTTTCATTAACTCATCAGATGCAGAAAACATTGAAATTATAGTTAGTTTTCTTATTTTATCAAGTCTTTCTTGGTTAAAATTTGGCATAATTGATTTACTCCTATTTTGTTAGATTTATTGTTCTCTGAAGATAATTATACAGAATAAATCTCGAAAATAAAAGTTAATAAAGAATTTGAATAGGCTAAAGTACATTTGCTCCAAACCATACTTTTGCGAAGATTATAGCTATTATCTAAATTGTTTTTGGATTTCCTTACTCATTACTGTATCAGTTAACATATAATTCATTTCTTTAGGAATCTCTAAGTTAGTTGGCATATCTAATTTTGATAAATTAATCTCTTTGGAACTAATTATTCCTAACATCCCAACATAATTTGGACTATCTAGTTCTAATATTTCAATACCTTTTTCATTTTCTTTTGATTTATTTAAATAATTACTTCCATCTAAAAGTCTAACATCCATACCCCAGGTTATTCTGTAATTTTCTATTATCTCTTTTTTATCTGTAAATAAATATCTCATAGTAGAGAATAACTTATTATTAGCAAAGGTAAACACATAAAATCCTTTAGCACTTGTAATATCAGCATTATAAACTAAACTAGTGAAATTAATATTGTCTTTTTTCTGCTTTTTAATATCGTTTATCTTAAAATCTATATTTGTCATTACTTCATTTGTATTCATACCAAAACTGATATTTTCAAAATAAGTTTCTTTATTAGATGCTAAAACAGTACCAGATATTAATACTAAAACCAAAAAACAAAAAATAATTATTCTTTTCATATTTACCCCCTTTAATTATATTAAAATTAAATTAATATATTAAAACTTTTCTTATTTCCTCTCTATCTTTTTTATATTCATCATCCCAAATAAATTTTATTTTTATTTTAGATGTAGAACCAGAAGATCCGTAAGAAACACTGGTAATTAAATTTATATTTTCTTTAGGATATAACTTATCTAAAGGTGTTTTAGACTTTTCAAGTATATCTATACCTTTTTTGTTTTCCATTAATTTTATCCTTACATTTTCTGCAACTGCCTCTCCAATATTTTTTATTATAAGTTTATATTTTACCGAAGAGTTAGGTTTATTAACTCTTTTAATTTTTCCTATTAGATTAGCTTTCTTCTTTTGTATTAGTTCATTCTGTAATTTCTTTATTTCTAATTTATTTTTTTTAGATTTCTTAGAATGAAAAAAAGCTATAACTGAAAAAGTAAATGCTAACACAGATAAAATATTACTAAAAGACATCTATATATCTCCTTATAATTTCATAAAACAATTTTTATGAAGATCTAAACTTTCATAATAAATTGATTTATTCAAATGATTTACATTGTTGCATTAAGCAAAATAGTATTATTTGAAATATCATTAATTATCATATACTCAAACACTTCAGGAATGTTATTTTTATTTATATTAAATTTTGATAAATCTGCTTTATTTAAATCAATCCAAAATAAATTTCCATCATAACGAGAATTTTCTAATAAAGTTTGTTTTACACCTTTCCCTGTATTCTCTTCTAAATTATTTTTAGAATGATTAATCTTATTTTCTTTCAAATCTATTCTCCACTTTTGATAATAGTTTTCAGCTATATCTTCTTCTTCAGTAAGTAAAAATCTTGTTATAGAATAAAGTTGATCATTCACAAAAAACAGTTGATAATTACCTCTAGAACCTACAAATTCACCATTATAAACTAATGTGGTATATGAAGTCCCCTCTCTTTTTTCAGTGTTGGAATTAATTATTTGTAGATCAGTATTCTCAATTACTTTAGATTTATTCATACCCCATTCTACATCATCAATAAAAGTTGCTTCGTTTGCTAAAGCTGAACTAGATAATAGAACTAATAATACAAAAATTAAAATTAATGTTTTTTTCATTTTCCCACTCCTTACTTATAAAATTTCATAAAACATAGATTTTAAGTAACAAATATTTTATATTAAATAAAATTTATTTTCATTATATATATTTCAGCAAAGAACAAATAAATCCTTTTAAAATAATTAATTAAAGGAATATCTTCCTATTTATAGAAAATAACTTATAGATATAAATATAATAATAAGAAAAATATCATATACTGTTATCTATCAAAGTAATTAAAGAATTTGAAACTTCAGAACTAGATTCACTTGTGGATAGAGAATAAACACAATAGATTTAATTTAAACAAGCTTATTAAAAACTAGTTATGATAAATATTTTTTAAACAAGGGTGGTATAGTGAAACGAATACTTTGGTTATCACGACATGAGCCTCATGAAAATCAAATAAAAGAGTTAGAAATTAAATTTGGTTCTGTTAAAATCTTAAGGAAATCAAATTATTATTCGTCAGTAAAAGAAATAATAAACTTAATGGATAGTACTAATTGTGATGATATTGTAGTTATTTTACCTATTGATTATTTATACAATTTAGTTAAGCAGGGTGTTAATCCATTAGTAGCTATTATGAGAAGATATTATAATAGTCAAGATAAAGCTGAGTTCTCACATGAGAGATTTGTGAGGATAAGAGATTTGAAATTAGAGAATTTAATTAATAATTAATGAAAGGAGAAATAAATTGAAAGATTTAGATGAACTTTTAAAAAGAGCAGATAGAGCAGATAGTGATAAAGTCCCAAAATTTGCAGGACCTATTAGACCACCTAGGAGACCACCTAGGGGATTTTCAAATATAGCGATTGAAATATCTGAGCAACTATTATTAGATATGGATAAGCTTTCACAAAATGAAGGTTTTAAAACTGAAGAAATTATTATTGAGTTGATTCAGGCATATACCTATGGTAACCCAGATATAGATATAGATACAAAAGATAAAATTTATTTTAGTGTTAACTTTACAAGTCATTATAAAGATGAACACATTGATAGATCTAACTTTAAAAATTATAAAATAAGAAAAAAAGATCTTAAATCCCATATATTACATTATAAGGATAAAGCAAAAATTTCAGTTTCAATAGAAATGAAAAATAAATTTTTTGAGGAAATGAAAAAACTATCAAATGAAATTAACTTATCTCCAGAAAAAATTGTTGAAAATTTAATGCAATCATATACTTATGGAGATAAAGAGGTTTATATTGATGAACATGATAGAATATGCTTCCCTCCAAGAAAAAATAATGAAATGAAAACAATGGAGATTAAAATAAGTGAGTTATATAATCTTTTAAATAAGTATAACCCCAAATTAGTCAATAATGATTTAATAGCATATTGTAATGCTATAAATGATTATACGGAAAACATAATAGACTTCTTAGATGCTTTACAAGATCAGAATGAAGAAAAAATTAATTTAATAAAAAAAACAAATATAAAAATTTTGGAGTTTGAAATTAGTCATGCTAATGAAGCTTATGAGGAAAGAAAAAACCTTTTGAGAAAAACATCTAACTTTGATTTAGAAAAACTATATAAAATATTATTCGAAACTAAAAAATATGCTAAAGATATAGAAAAAGAAATAGGTGCTTTTGTCTTTAATCTTGAATTTGAAGAACTAAATAAATTAGAAAAAGAAGAAAGGCCATCTTTCACAATAATAGCTAAAGGAATAGAAAGAGAAATTATTAAAAAGATAAATAAATTCAATGATTTTAATAGTTTAATACCAGTGATTAAAAAATTATTTGGAATTCATAAAAAATGGTCTTTGAATTATCAAGAGTTTATAAATAATAAAAACAATTTTATTAATAAGTGTGTTGAAGATTCGATTGAAAAAGAAATAGCAGAAAAATGGCATCAAGAATGGGATAAAGAAATAATTGGTTTAGAATATAAATTAAATAAATTATTTATAAGTTGTATAGATAAAAAAATTGACTTACAAACACTTGAAGAATTAGAAGAGAATTTAAATGATTATAAGGTTCAAATAGATAGGTTTTTTAAAAATAATCGAAAATCAATTTATCAAGAATTTGCGTTTGAAACAGCGGGTAGCTTAAAAGAAAAATTTAAAGTTAAGAAAAAAAGCTTTAAGTTATTAAGTGATTTTTTAGACAATACAGACACAATTTTAAATGAAATTAGAAATCATGAAAGCAAAAAGTTTTTATTAACCTGGATTAATTCATGGTATAATAACGAAATAAATACTAGTCTAGGTTTGATAGAAAAAGAGGAATATCAAGAAATATTTATGAATATCTTATCAGAAATTAGAGCAATGAGAGAAAACAACTTTAAAGCGTTTTATAATGATATACAAGAATTTACTAGAAATAGAAAAGCAAGAGAAGAAGAATATAACAAATTACTGTTTAAAATGCAAAAAGAAATAAATAAAAATTGATTAACTAATAAAAATTCTTATTTCTATTTATTGAATATATTTTAAAAGGAGCGATAAAATGAATTTATTTAAAGAAGGAGCCAAGTTATTGAAAACTGTTGCTAAACCACTAGTTAATTTTTTCTCTAAATCATCAGATACCAGAAAAACTGATTACAAGAATACATCTTCTGATCAAAAAATTTCTAATATAAACAGAGATCCTGATAAGGTTAGAATCGCTGAATTAAATAAACAAACTGAATTAGATTTAAAAAATAAAGACAAAGAACTGATAAATACTAAGAAAGAAGCAACTTTAGAAATTATAAAGGCTAATGAAGATATGAAAACAGCAATAGAAGAGGCTAAAGCTCAAGGTATGATACAGACTGCAAAAGCTATTTCACAATTGCAAAACAATTTAAATCACTTAACAGCTGAAACTTTTCAGATTGTTGAACACATATCACTCGATATTATAAAAGAAATTGAAAATTTTTATAAAGGATTAGAAAAAGAAATTGAGGAAAAAGATATTGAATATTTTCAAAAAAAGCTCCCTTTATTACATGAAAAATTAAATGAAATTGATGAGGAATCACCCTTACATGAAGTTTTTATAAAAAGAATTGATCAAGATTTTGCTTCCCATATTCAACTAAAAATCGATTTAATAACTAGGCTTAATGAAAGAAGAGAAATGCTATTAAAGTCTCATATTGATTCTAAAAATAAAATGATTGAAAATAACAACACAATAATTGAAAAAATAGTTGAGAAGTATTCATTAGAAAATTACAATGATGATAATTATGACTATATTCAAGACATACTTTTAAATGAGAATAATCAGTTAGAAAAAGATGATAATAGATTAATTGAAGGAAATGACTAAATTAAAAAGGTGAACATTAGCAACTATTTATGAAGCAAATTAATTATTGATAAAATAAAAAACTAACACAACACAATAATAATTAAGGTGTACTGATAAAAAGTGCTGATATCCTTTATCTGAAGGCTGTTGCAGCACTTTTCTCTTTTTTTATTGTCTAGTAATACAACTTATTGTATTTACTTTTTGTGTTTAATGAGCTATAATGTATGTAATAAGCAAAAATTTGAGGAGGCAGAAAAGATGAATAAAGTGGAGCCGATCAGAGATAAATCTAAAATTGAAGAGATAAAAAATGAGCTGTTGAAGGATAATTACAGAAATTACCTGCTTTTTGTTTTGGGGATCAATACTGGACTCAGAATTGGGGACATGCTCAAATTAAAAGTTGAAGATGTTAGAAACCAGACTCACATAATACTCAAGGAGCAGAAAACGGGAAAGTCAAAAAAATTCTTCATCAACTCGGTTTTGAGAAATGCACTGGATAAATATATTGCTAATATGGCCGATCACGAATATCTTTTTCAGAGCAGGAACGGTACAAATCAGCCCCTATCCAGAAGCCAGTCCTATAGAATATTGAGCTCAGCAGGTAAGAAAGTTGGATTGGAAAGCATTGGTAATCACAGCACAAGAAAGACATTCGGATATCATCACTACAAGCAGCATAAGGATGTTGCTTTGCTGCAGCAGTTATTTAATCATTCTGCCCCAAGTGTTACACTAGACTATATTGGTATCAATCAGGATATTCAAGATGATTCAATGAAGAATTTCTCATTATAAAACTTTTGTCAATAAAAATAAATATAAAAGGAGTTTTAAAAATGCCAAATAACTATGATATTATGCAGAAGATACACGGTAGGATTATAGATAAGCATGTAGGAATAACCAGAGAAATGGCAAATAGATTAACAAAAAAAGCTCTCAAGTTGTTGGATAATAAAATAGATGATGAAGAAAAGAATAAAGAGGTTATCAGAAAGGTTATTTTAGAAAGTGATTTAAAACCAATAGAGAAGAAATATTACCTTTTTATGAAAGAAGATATGAGTGAAGAAGAAATAAATAAAATAGTTGACTGATTTTAACAGAATATTTCGGCAAATATATTGACTTAATTAATATAAAATGTTATTATATTCCTATAAAGTTATAACTTTATAGGGGTGTTTTTTTGATATCTCTCCTTTTAATTAAAGAAGGACTTGTCCTCCTTCTTCGTGGGGTTATATCCCCACTTAAGATTTTTGAGATTCAATAACATCTCCTTATTGTCGAAGTGGGAAATAACCCCTGAAGCTTATGGGCTTTAAGGGGTTATTTCTTTTAATAATTTAATTTCTTAGTTTTCATATTATTATTTAAAATTTTAATACCAAAAATCATAAATAATTAGAGGAGATGAGACAAATGAAAAGGTTTGAAGATTATTTTGATCAGATAATTTTAGAACGCTTTTTAGCTACAGCAATTAAGAGAGAACACAACATTATGGACTTTTTAGATAAGAAAATCTTAAAATATATTAAAAGAGATTTAAATGTTAAGGAATATGATGAACATGGATTTCATAAATATAAGAAAGAAAATATAGATTTAAAGGATGAAACCTATAAAGAGCTGCTTAAATATACTCAGGTTAATAATTGTAAAATGAGAGATTTGTTGCAAACTATAATGGATGAGGTTATTTGGGAATATTACATGGAGGATGTTGAAATTCCTGAGTTTTCATTTAGTTTTGAAGAAGAGGTAGAAAAAAGAAATAAAGCAGCTGAACTAAATATTGAGGTTGGCAAACAGTATGAATTTGTTGAATATAACAATCCAGATGAAGGGTTGAGTCAAGCTGGTGATTATGATCATATAGAAATTGCTATGATTTCTAAGAGATTCCCAGGTAATTATATTGACAAGGATAAAAACATTAGACTTGTAGAGAAAAAGATTTTTAAAGAATTACCTGATAAAGAAGTTCAAAGACGGAGAAACAACAAGTGGATTTTGTTAGAAATTGTAAAAACTAATGAGGAAAATGTGTTGTTATGGATGCAGGCAGAAAATGCTCGTCTATATATAAAAGAAAAAAAGAAAGAAGAAGAGACCGTGTAAACGGTCTTTTTTTTCTTTGCTTTAAATTGGATTTTACAGTTTCAAAAGGTAGATGTTAATTAAGGTATAGTTCAAAATTACTTTCGGAGTTTTTTTGATACTAATTGATTTGAGATATAAAACTTTTGTTTTCCACTGACATGACAATAATATCTACAATTTCACCCAGTAATCTTAAAAAGCTGTTCTTAATACATATCTTTTGGTATATTAAAAAATAATGACAAATGACACTAACAATTTTAGTTTGTGAATGATATAATTATCTTAACAAAATAAATGATTGGAGGGCTTATCATGTTATCTGAACTAGATAAAGCTATTAAAGAATTCGATACTGTCCCTGATGAAGATCTAGAATATTGTGAAGGCGAATTATTGGGATTTTCATATTTTGCTAGGGGAGAAATCAATATAGTTGATGACTTAATTGGACACCCATATATCAGAATCGGAACTCAACATTATAATTCTACTCCAAGAATTAAAGCAAACTATAGAAGTGGATTGGCAACCTTAGTCAAAAAAGGATTTGCTGAAAAATGGTATGGAAATACTTTTATTCTAACTCAAAAAGGATGGAATAGAGCCGAAGAGATAGTTGAAGATACCAGAAAAACCATTGCAGGTTATTACAATAAATGATAATATACTAATAATAGTTATTATTTTTATTATAAGCAAATAATTAACATAATCTACAATGACAGGAGTTTAAAAAAATGAAATTTCAGTGTAAAGCATGTGGAGAATCCTTTTCAGCCATGGAGTGGAACAATTATACGAGAAGGAATAAATCAGAAAATAGTGAATTTATTCCGATCCAAACTATATATGATAACCCAGATCATCCTAAAGCTAAAAAAATTAAATTTTTCTGTCCTAACTGCAGTATTAATAAGCCTGATGTTAATGTTAAGATTGATAAAACCTAAATAGAAAAGCCATCTTAACATAAGACATAGAAAATCTCCTTTCAGAACGATGCTCCCTTTCTGGGAGCTTTATTCTTTATGGAAGCTTAAAAAAATCATCACCTTCACCATTTAATATTTCATATTTGATTCTTTGGTATAGTTCTTCAGCTATGATATGGTTTCCGTTTATATTGTGAATATCTTTTTTATCCAGGTGATCTTTAATTTTTTTAAAATCTTCTTCAACTAATATTAATTCTAACTTATCTAAATTGATAATTTTTCTACCTTTTATTTTTTTAGACATTTTATCTTCGCATTGTTGGCAAACATTGAACCCATACTCTAACGGCCACATAGTATCAATCTTATCCCCTTCTCTTAAGGGACTGCTACACACGGTACAGAAGGGTAAAGTATGATGAGCAATATGTTCGGCATTTTGCTCAATAAATTCATCATTATAAACTGTAAAGTTATCAAAATCCAAATCTATTTCGTATTCTAACATTTCTTCATATTCTTCTTCTGGTATTTCTCTAAAACCATTTTCATCTATTTGAGAAAGTTCCTCTTCTTTTTTCTTCTCTCGATAATCTTCAAGTTTGATTACTTTTTTCATTTGTGATTCTCCTTCCCTAATTTTATTCTGCTTTTTCATTTTTAATTAAAAACTCTATCATGTTTTTAAATTTCTCTTTTGACACTCCACTTTCTTTGGCCTTATAAGCATACTTAGAATATTCATCTTTTATATTTGAACTATGAGCTGTGGCAGAAATTTTTTTAAATAATTTTATAATCACTTCAGCTTCAGATGGACTAATATTTTCTGATTTAGCTGCTTTAATTAATTTAATATAGTGAATATCCTCTTTTTGAATCAAGTTTTCCTTGTAAATATTTTTATCATAATTGCTTAGGTCAAAATTATTTAGATCATTATTAACCAATTGTTCTATTGTAACATTATAATAACTGGCTAAATTATATATTTTCTCAAAAGAAACATTTTTGTTTTCTCCTCTTTCTAATCTACTCAAGTAAGATAAATCAATTCCTAAATCTTCTGATACATCTTTTAAAGATTTGTTTTTATCTTTTCTTAATAGCCTTAAATTCTCCCAGATCTGATTATCCATTTTAACCCCCTCTTCTTCATTTAAAACATCTTTTAAACTAATAATCTAAAAATTAGCATTTCAATTTGCAAACAAAACAAGTTTTAAATCATTTCTACTACTATTATAGCATTAATTTGTTTAATTTGCAAATTATTTTTAAAATATTTGACAAATAAACAAATTTAATATATAATATTGTTACAATAACAAAATAAAAACAGGAGGTTTTGCAAGTGAAACAAATAATAGATATTTTTATGTTAGCTGCAGACGAAATCGCCACTTTAAGTTTTTCAACTCAAATCATATTATTAATTATCGGATTAACTGCTGGTGTAGAATTAATGAAATCAAATTATAGAGATATTAAAAAATTATTTAAGAATAGACAAAAATTTAAAAAATCAAATCAACTTATTTATCTGGATAATACAAAAAAACCTGTTCCAGTAATGGTTGAAATAGATAGATCAGGTAATTACAAAGATGATTTATTAAATCTTAAGACACCAGATTCAGATTATCAGAATCAAGATAAAATTTATTATTACAGGTAAAATCAATTAAAAAAATAATCTCCCCTTTTATTTTCTCCCTGATGGTTCTAACTATCAGGGAGTTTTATTTTTTCATCCTGTAAAATCTATGAGTCCATTTAATTAGTTGAATATTAAACCAAGCATTAAATAAATTCAAAAAAGGAAAAGAAACTAGAAGATAAAATTAAGCCAGTTTTCCAAATTATAATTGTTGTAGCTGTTAAATATTAAAATATATATTTGTCGTACAGAGACTTTACTGTTATTGAAGGGACTGCAAGATTTTTTGGTTTTATTTTTAATACTTGAGTAAAATACTTGTGATACACACTTCATCACTTATATAATAAGGGATCAGAGCTATTTTAAGAGATAAGATTTAACACAAGTAAAATTTATAAGTTGAAAAAACAAAATTTAAATTAGAAACTTAACACATATTGTCCTACAAATTTCCATAAAAATAGCTATAAAAGCTTATAAATTAGGATCTTTTTGTAATCATAATTGTCCTACAAATTTTTAAAACATAAATCTGTTTTTTCGACATATATCGTCAGATATTTTTTAAATTGTAAAAATAGAATACTTTAGTCTAAATAATATAATGACAAAAATATATAAATATATACAAAATAGCACAACTTTTTATTTTTGACTTTTCAAAAGATATAAATCCATCTATAAGAAAAAAGTTATCCTCTGTAGATAAAACCCCCTCCGTAGCTGGTGCAAACCTGGGGGATACCCCCCTCTATCATAAGTTGCCACCCCTTTTTTCATATTTCATACCCCTTTTTTATCAATTTAAACCCCGTATTTCTATATTTTTCTGATTTATTTTTTGGGTTTATTAAATTGAATCCATTTTGAAAAAATTTTTAAAAATAGGTATTAAATAAAGCTTTTTTGGTTCCACTTTTGCTTTGCCAGGAAGAAAGGAAAAGTGGGAACAAAAAAAAACATGATATCATCATCCTAAAATCACTTGAGATTGTTTTTAAATGGTTTTTCAAGAATATCTGGAGTCTTTTTTAGCTTAAATTTTTTCTATCCAAAAGAGAGAAAATTTGAGCTATATGCAGGAATAATTTAACTTATATTCAAATATGTATAAAGAAATTAAAAACAATATAGAGGGAGTGATTACGATAAAATCAACAGGTATTGTTCGTAAAATTGATGACCTTGGTAGAATGGTAATTCCAATCGAATTAAGAAAAACCTTAAATATTTCCAAGAAAGATCCAATGGAAGTTTTTGTAGATGAAAATAAGATAATTCTACAAAAATATGAACCTGGATGCGAATACTGCGGCTCAATGGATGACCTAATTGAATTTGAGGACAGACATATTTGCACTGACTGTATAAACAAGATGAAAGAAAAAACTGAAGAATAGAACAGAAACCCACCTCAGTAGAACTTGAATTTTTTATTTTCAAGAAATACTGAGGTTTTTTCTATGTAAAAATAAATAATGACATGACAATAATCAACCCCAGTTTTGCTCTACCCAAAAGGGAGTAAAACTGGGGTGTTTTAAAAAAAGAAAAAACTTTAAAAAATAATTGGAAAATACTTGTAATTAAAGAAATTTATGCTATAATTAAATTATAGACAAAATCCTAGACACATTTATTCCTCAAAAAACACGAAAATTAGGTTTTAAAAAAAGAAAGGATGCGATAATGGTGAAAACAGAACAGAGAAAAGTAGATCAGCTTGGAAGAGTCATGTTGCCATTCAAATTACGGAAAAAAGCAGGCATAGAAAAATTAGACTTATTAGAAATCGATGTGAAGAATAAACAAATAGTTATAAAAAAAGCATAAGCAGTAAAATTAACATCCCCAGGCTAACTTTTACTAGGAACTAAAAGTTATTCTGGGGACTTTTTCAATTTAAGCATTCAAAAACTAAAGGAGGAAATATAAATGCAGAAATACTCAGTTTATAGAATAATAAATTACAAAGATATGGGAATTTATTATGGCCAGACTAATGATTTTGAAGTTAGAAAATATCAGCACCAGAGAAATATAAAAAATAAAGAGCATCTTAATGATAAATTTTTAGCAGCAGTAGAAAAATATCACTGGACCGACTTCATAATTGAAGAAATAGAGAAATTTAATTTTCAAATAGATGCTAAATTAAAAGAAAAAGAATTAATTATAATGTCAGATAAGAATCCAAACCATAATCTATACAATAGGGCTATTCCAACTCAAGATCCTGATTATCTTACAATGAGAGTGGTTGATAAGCTAGCCGAAAAATTCTTTAATTATGCAGAAAAATATGATCTAAACAGGAGTGAGTTAAGCCGAATGATTATAAGAAATTATCTTGATAGAGAGGATAAAAAAATAACCTGGTCCTTTCAGGATATAAAACCGAAAGATAAGACTCAAATTAGTGCTAACATCACAAGTGAGCTGCTTAAAGATCTTGAATACTTTTCTGAAATAAATAAAATAGATAAGAAAAGAATATATCACACCGCAATGGAGCAATTCTTTGAAAAAAATAAGACATAAAAAAACACCCCAGAATGCTTGAATTTTAGTTCAAGTTTTTTGGGGTGATAAGTTTAATAAAAATTATCTTTATTTTCAGTTGTTACCTCCCTGATTGAAACCAGCTCAATATCATTTCTACCGTAATTACCAGGTTTGGGATTATCATAATGCTCATAGAATTTATTTAGAGCCTCTTCTTTGCCTTCTGCCATTAATGTCTTAGTTATCTTACCTATGCCTGGAGAGGACCCTTTTACCTTTGCTGTAACTACATATTCTTTCATAGTTTTCACCTTCCATTAGTCTTTTTTTGTGATCAATTTGAGATTCTTACTCTAATTTTACTTCCAATAAATTATCAAGTGGAATTTTTAAATTATTAATAAGAATATATTTCTGATTAATATCCACCTTATCTATTCTTCCATTAGTTATCTTAAATCTTTTATCCTCATAATACTTAATTTCTACAGATAAATTATTCTGCAATGCCTGCTGCAGTCTATAATTGATCACTTTTTTCTCCTGATCATCTAAAATAGGTTTCTTCCTCTCCTTCTCACTAGCTTTCAATTCTTTCAATCTATCCCTATGCTCAATAAGCATCATAGCAGTCCACTTCTTATTTCCCCTGTCCTTAAAATTCATTTCAATACCACCTTTCAAATCAAATAAAAGTAGTTTTAAGTATATTTTATCATACATTTGTTCGTTTATCTACTTAAATTGACTTGAAAGATCTTTCATTCTTACAAAATTAATAATAAAATCTCAGGAGAAAACAAAACATCTTTTGCTTTAGCTAATATCGTTATTTCTAATTACTTCTTCCATTACCGACTGCAAATAATCACGCATATTTAGACCATGTATATAATACATATTTTTAGTAAACTTGTGATTTTTCTTCTTTAAAAATAGTTTCTTATTTTCATAAAAATCATTTTCATTATATTTTTGTAATCTTATATCATCCTGAAGCTCTTCAATTTTTTTGTTTATATAAATATTTAGACTATGATTTTTGTTTTTAGCAATATTTTTAAATTGCTTATAAACCCTCATATCAAAATTACCATCATAAGTTCTCTGAAAAGAAGTTCCTCTAATTACTTTTTTCATTTATATCACCTAATAATAAATTCTTTGTCTAAACAAATTGTCCTTCTTTATAATTTTGTTTGACTATTATCAAAATATTTAGTAAACTTATATTATAACTTAATATACTTAGTAAACTATAGTAAACTTATGTAAACTTTTAATTTTTATAAATTATATTTTAAATAAAGATTTAATAAAAAATCTAAGGAGGTATTGAAATGAGCGAAACATGGAGTGTTAAAGTGGATCAAAATACCAAAGATAAAATAAATAAGATGGCTGACATGAGCGATTTTGAGAACCGAGGAGAGTTCATCGAACATTTACTGGGGCTTTATAATATTAACTCCGTTAAAGAGGAGGTTCCTGAATTAAGTGGAGATCTAGATTCCCTCAACAAAATTAAAAAAGAAATCACTAATATATTCACTGGTATGGGAGAGAAAATGGCTGTTGCTTTAAGGGAGAAGGATAATAAGTATAAAGAACAACTGGAGGAAAAAGACGAAGAAATAGCTGATTTAGAGGACACACATAAAGAATTAAAAGAACAGTATCAGAAGCTAAAAGACACCTCTGAAGAAGAAATAGAATCTCTCTCGGAAGAATTATCAGATTTAAAAGGTGTTTTAAATGATTTACACCACTTTACAACTTTTTATCATGCAGCATCCCTGAATGAAATAAAGCTGTGCAAACAATCCTTTAAATTCCCATAAATTTTGGTATTTTCGAAGTCTGATACGAAACTGCCTAAAATTAGTTC
>Ga0208786_10030_pt1 | contig 36413 bp, 39 predicted proteins | sample Wag42014_12_17_FD_187357 | JGI IMG/M metagenome (GOLD analysis project Ga0208786, IMG submission 187357) | Deep subsurface shale carbon reservoir microbial communities from Ohio, USA - Utica-2 Time Series 2014_12_17 (SPAdes) (version 2) ... | reverse complement strand
CTCCTATATAGGAGATTTTGTTTTATAAAATAATCTATTTTTTATTTTCTCGTTTTTCATTTATATCCTTAACTTTATCGAATAATTTATCAATCTCTTCTTTTTCATAACAATAGACTCCACCACAAAAATGACATTTAACCTCTACTTGACCTTCTTCTTCTAATATCTCCTGAATTTCTTTTCTACCCATACTAACTAGTAAATTCCTAGTACGTTCTCTGCTACACTGACATTGATAAGAGACTTCCCTTTCGGCTAAGATTCTAAATCTAAACCCCTCTAATATTTCTTTTAATATCTCTTCTGGACTTAAACCTTGGTCTATCAATCCACTTACACTCTTTATTTGAGCCAAATTTTCTTCTAATTTTTCTATCGTCGCTTCACTAGCTTCTGGTAGTAGTTGAACAATAAATCCTCCGGCAGCTTTAACAGACCAGTACTTGGCTTTTTACGTAGTTCAAAAATTGAATAATATACTTGAAAAATAGGCTTTTTAAAAATAGTTATTGCGAAATTATTGCGAAATGGTTATTAAACACAAAAAAACAGCCATTCTCAAAATGACTGTTAAGTATTGATATTACAGTATTTATAAATGGTGCGGACAGATGGGATCGAACCATCGGCCTCCACGATGTCAACGTGGCGCTCTCCCCCTGAGCTATGTCCGCCTAAACAAATGGTGCCGGGGGTGGGACTCGAACCCACACGGGCACTAAAGGCCCATCGGATTTTAAGTCCGATGCGTCTGCCAATTCCGCCACCCCGGCTTATTTTGGAGGTGGCACCCGGACTCGAACCGGGGCAATAAAGGATTTGCAGTCCTCTGCCTTACCAACTTGGCTATGCCACCTAATTATTTATGCTGTTCTTGGGTCGAACAGCATAAATAAGTATATAAAATAAGCATGAAATAGTCAAAAACGAAAATTATCTTTTAAGGGGGGTTAACATCTTTTTTCTCTTTTTTTCTAAATCATACTTAATTTTTCGCCTTTATTTATTTTTTAGGTCAGTTACTTTGTCTTCTAAATAATTAATAATTTCATCAGCTGTCTCTAATCTTAAAACATCCTCTGCTAATTCTTTAGCCTGAGTTAAAGTTAATGATCGTATTATCTCCTTTACCTCAGGAATAACTATTGCACTCATACTAAATTCATCTAAACCAAAACCTAATAAAACCGGTGCTAATCTAATATCTCCAGCCATCTCTCCACACATTCCTACCCACCGATCTTCTCGATGACCAGCATCGATAACTCGTTTAATTAAACGTAAGACTGCTGGATGAAAAGGTTTATATAGATCAGAAATATTCTCATTCATTCGATCTACAGCGGTAGTATATTGAATTAAATCATTAGTACCTATACTGAAGAAATCAACTTCTTTAGCTAAAATATCGGCTGTCATAGCCGCACTAGGCACTTCAATCATCATTCCTACTTCAATATCTCTATCAAATTTAACTCCTTCACTCTGTAGGTCAGCTTTTACTTCGGCGAGAACTTCATTAGCTACTCTTAATTCTTCTATAGAAGAGATCATTGGATACATGATTTTAAGATTTCCATAAACTGATGCCCTCAAAATTGCTCTTAACTGTATTTTAAAGATATCAGGCCTATCTAGACAAATCCTAATCGCTCTATATCCTAAGAATGGGTTCATCTCATCTGGTAAATCTAAATATGATAGTTCCTTATCACCACCAATGTCTAATGTGCGTATGACAACCGGATTACTATTAAATCCTTCTGCTACTCTCTTATAAGCTTGAAATTGTTCTTCTTCGGTTGGCAAATTAGACCTATCCATATATAGAAATTCTGTTCTATATAGGCCAACTCCTTCACCGCCATTTCTTAATACTCCATCAACATCTTTAGGAGTTCCGATATTAGCTACTATTTCGATACGATGACCATCTTTGGTCTCAGCCGGTAAATCTTTTAGCTCATTGAGCCGTTCTTTCCTTGCTAAATATTCTTCTTGTTTAGCTTGATACTCTGCTAATTCTTTAGAAGTAGGATTAATAATTAAATTTCCTTCTAAGGCATCAACAATTACTCTATCCCCTGAATCTACCTCTTTTAATAAACTTGACCCTAATCCTACCACCGCTGGAATCTCTAAAGAACGAGCCATAATCGCAGTATGAGAAGTCCTTCCTCCAATTTCAGTGACAAAGCCTAAAACTTGCTCCTTATTAATCTGAGCTGTATCGGAAGGAGTCAAATCTTCAGCGATTAAGATAATCGGTTCGTCTAAATTAGCTAAGGAACTCACTTCTGCATCTAATAAGTTCTTTAAAATTCTAGTTCCGATATCCTTAATGTCTGCTGCTCGCTCTTGCATATATTCATCGTCTAAAGCAGAAAACATCTCTACGAAACTATCAACTACTTCATCTAAACTTCCTTCTGCATTCACTAACTCATTAGTAATCTTTTCCTCAACTGCCTTAATTAATTCTGGATCATCTAGCAATAATAGGTGTGCTTGAAAGATCTCTGCTTCTTCATCTCCCATCTCCTGAGCAGCCTTTTCTTTTATTTCTTCAAGCTGTTCTTTAGACTTAGCTACTGCCTCTTGAAATCTCTTCTTTTCAGCTTCCGTTTCATCTTGACTAATCTTTACTTTTTCATAACTTAAATCTGGTTGGTTTAGTTTAAAGACTTTTCCAATAGCAACTCCTGGTGAAGCAGCAATACCCTTAATCATATTTCTACCTCCTATTCTTCGCCAAAGTTACTCTCAATTAACTCTACTATTGCTTCAACTGCTTCTTCTTCCTCTACTCCTTCTGCTTTAATGATTATCTGGTTATCAGCACTTACTGCTAAACTCATGACTCCCATTATACTCTTAGCATTAGCTTCTTCGTCTTCTTTAATTAATTTAATATCTGCCTCAAATTCATTAGCAGTTTGTACTAGTAATGAAGCTGGTCTAGCGTGAATACCTGTTTCATTTTTAACTATAACTTCTCTTTCTACCATGTTAGACTGCCTCCTTATTGTATTAATTACATTATTAAGATTCCTACATTTTTCTATTTAACCTCAAATAACTTCTCTTCTATTTTAATTTCACTTTCGGCAATTACATTAATTTCTTCTTCCTCTAAATTAGTAACTACTATTGGAGTAATTATTGACGTAGCGTTCTGCTTAATATATTCCAAATCAAATTCAATTAATTTAGTACCAACTTCTACTGTTTGACCTTCATCTACAAATTTCTTGAATCCTTTTCCATCTAATTCTACAGTATCAATACCAATATGCACTAAGATTTCCGAACCTGATTTAGCCTTAATACCAATAGCATGTTTCGTAGGAAATAGCTGTTTTATTTCTCCTTCGACTGGCGAAACCAGAATGCCTTCTTGAGGTTCAATTGCTACTCCATCGCCTACTATTCGTTCAGCAAATACTTGGTCTGGAACTTTTGATAAATCTATTAATTTACCATTTAAAGGAGAGTTTACTAAATGAACTTGCTTATTTTTCTTAAAGATATTGAACATTTGACTTCCTCCTCATTTTAATTTGCAAATTGAATTTATACAGTTTTTAATGTTACTAAAAATCATACATCTCTAAAGCAACTTATTAATTTCATCTTTTAAAACATCTGACTCTGGACCAAATACGACTTGTACATTCCCACCGCCAGCATCCATTACTCCAGAAGCACCTAGTTGTTTAAGCCTATCTTGGTCAACTTTCTCACTAGTTACTAAGTTAGTTCTTAATCTAGTAATACAAGCATCTATCTCTTTTACATTCTCAGCTCCACCTAAGGCTTCTAATACAGCTGCTGCCTTATCATTATCCTCACCTGGATTAGACATAATACCTTCTAAAGCATCATCTGTCTTGTCATCATTTCCACGTCCAGGCGTAGCAAAATCAAACCATTTAATACCAAAATAAAAGACCACAAAATACATCACACCAATAATAGGACCAACTATTAACCAAAACTGCCAAGGATTCCCGGCATTACTAATACCTAAAATATAGTCTATCAAACTAGCTGAAAAAGTATACCCTAAGCGAATACTAAAGAAGTTAGTTAATAAACCGGAAATAAAGGCACCTACTATATGAAAAACATAAAGCGCTGGTGCTACAAAGATAAATGAAAATTCAATCGGTTCAGTAATACCTGTTAAAATAGAAGTAATTGCTGCTGTAGACATAATTCCGGCTACCGCTTTTTTCTGTCCTGGCTCAGCCCTTAAAAACATTGCTAAAGATGCTGCTGGTAAACCAAATAACATGATTGGATATTCTGCAGCCATAAACCGCCCAGCTGTTGGATCACCAGCAAAATACCTTGCTGCCTCACCTCTTAAAACCTCTCCACTCTCAGTTACAAAACGTCCAAACTCATATAAAAATGGCTGATAATAAACATGATGTAACCCAACTGGAATTAATGCTCGTTTCCCAGCTGCATATAATGCTGGTCCAATCGGAGATTCAATTGCCCAACGTGCAAAATTGTTAATCTGAATCTGAATCGGTGGCCAAATAAATGCTAGCAAGACCCCAATTGCAAATGCAGCAAATGATGTTACAATTGGCACTAACCTTTTTCCAGCAAAGAATCCTAAATAAGGAGGTAGCTTAGTCTTATGATATCGCCTATATAACCCGGCTGCTACAAAACCAATAATAATTCCGCCAAAAACCCCGGTATTAATAGCTTCTATATTTCCACTGGTCTTTTCAGCTATCTTAATAATATCAGTACCCATTACACCAATTACCTTAGTAAAGACTATATATCCTACGCCTGCAGCCAATCCCGCTACAGCTTCACCAACAAAACCAATTGCTACACCGATAGCAAAGATTAGTGGTAAGTTTTCGAAGATTGAAATACCACCTGCAAACATTACTTGCCCTACTCCACCTAATAATCCTGAATTATTTGAAAAAACTCGACCAATAGCTACTAAAATTCCAGCTGCTGGCAATACAGAAACTGGTAACATTAATGACTTCCCAATTTTCTGTAAATACTTGAATAATATTTTCATTACTTATTCCTCCCTTAATTATTGATTAATATTCTTTTTTAACCTCTGCAAATGCAAAGCAATATAACCTACCTCATCAATTGGAACTTCTAATTCTAATCTATCTTCAATCATTCTTGCTAACTCTTCAGCAAGTTGATAAGCATCATTAAAGTTATTCTTAATCGTTGCTAAAATTGGATTTTGATTAGGAGTTTCATCTTCAATTCGTTTTAAAGCAAAACGTAAGTGAGTAACTAAACGAGCATGATTTAAACTCTCTCGCGATAATTTTATTGCTAATTCTTCTTCTACTGCTTCAATCATACTCTTAATTAAAGAAGTATACTTTACCGTCTTTGAAACTTTTAAATTATTTTTAGCTGCATGTAGATGTAAAGTAATAAATCCTACTTCAGCTACAGGCATCTCTATTCCTAATCTCTTTTCTATTAAAGCTACTGATTTTTTAGCTAAATTATACTCTGTTGAATATAAAGTTTGTGTTTCTGCTAAAAATGGATTTAGAATCTCCATGCCTTCTTTTAATCTTTTGAGCGAAAATTGAATATGGTCTGCTAAAGCAATATGAATATGCTCATCTAATTCTTCTCCTAACTCTTCACTTGCCATGGCTATAATCTCTTCAGTAACACCAATCACTTCTTTATCTACATTAGCAACTAACCTTTGGTACTTTTCTTTATTCTCTTTATTTACTGCTACAAAAGTCTTATCAATTTTGGGATCATCAGTAGACAATATATCGCCTATGGAATTACTAAAACCTAGCCCTTTTCCAATAACTACTATCTCTTCTCTACTTCCTATGCCTTCTGCTAAAACTACATTATTATTTAAAACTTTTGTAACTTCATAATTTTGCTCTGAACTTTGTCCAAAGTTTGGCATCTTATTGCCTCCTATACTCCTATATCATTTAAGTTCCATAATTTTATATTTCCCAAAACAACCTAAATTAATTTTAAACCAAAAAATCTATATATAAATAAAAAAACTAGGAAAAGATATTACCTATAGTTATCCCAAGGACTTGTAGATAGTATCTCTCCCTAGTTCATGCCTGCTTTACCAGTAACACACTAGTTTAAGAGAGGTATTTTTTAATTTTAAGTAATTTTATTTTACATATTTATTTTACATAATTAGTCGAAAAATGTCAAGCGGTTTCTTAAGTTTTTATTACCTTAACTTCTCTTCCATTGTCTGCATTAATATATATTTTAAACTCTTCATCTCCAAGTACACCAACAAATTCATAACTTAATATCGGTCTTCCTATATCATTAAAAATTACCGCTAATCTATTATCTTTTAGGTCTAATCTCTGGTTTACCCGCTGCTTGGCTTCTTCTAAACTTAATTTTGGTTCTAAATCTACTTCTAAGTCATTATTAGATAGGAAACGTCGCGCATTAAATCCAATAATATCGCCATTATCTAAAGCAACTTTAACTTTAACTAATTGAGGATAAATTAAGACTCCTTCTGTCTTAGGTGCTAAATCTACTATACCTAAGTTTCCTTCTGAACTAATCTCTTTCACTACTAAATCATCATAATTACTCTGTTTTACAAAATCTGTAGCAAATTTTTGTACCTGGTCGTCCTCAAATTCTGATGTCTTAAAAGACCGCTTTTCTAAGAACCAGATAACCTCTCCACTTTTTTGACTAATATCAAAGAATATCTGACTATTATTCGTTTCTTCTGAATTAGCTATTACAGTAACTATACCTGAATCCTTCACTTGATTATCATATAAATCGAATTTATAATTCTTGCTTCGAGCACCTAAGAAGTCTTTAGCTAACTTTATAGCTTTATCTTTCTCAATACTACCTTCTTGTCCTTTTACTTTACTTAGTTGTAAAAGAAATTGATCAGTTGATTCTTGTTCTAAACCTAAATCCAAATTAGATAACTTTAGTTTTCTTTCTGTAACTTGTAAACTGCTTAAAACAGAATTATCACTTAAATTATCTTTTTCTAAGATAATATGCCTTTGCTTGCTCCATCTGAAATTATTTTTTTCAATCTTGTTATGTACTTCTTCTAAGTCATTTGCTGCCACTTTAACCTGCTTATGTAACTGATTAAGATTTTCCCAATCCTTGCCGGATAGTTTTTTATTGATATTTTCTTGAGATAATCTATAAGCATACCTTTCTGTTTTGGATAATAGACTTTTAATGTTCGTTAAAGAGACACCAGCAATTGGTAATTCTCCTAAATCTTCTTGTGCAGCAAAAGCATCTCTCCAAATATTATTTAACTTAACTAAACGTCTCTCATTAGACTTAGTAACTAAAGCAGTAGCTATCTCTGTTTCTAATGATTCAAAATGAGTATTCAATTCTTGAAAAGCACTTCTATATTGATTCTCAGCTTGTAACTCCCACTGAGCTAAAATTCTATTATTCTTAACTCCCCAGTAACCCACGACTGCTAAAGATACGACTAAAACAAAGATCAAAAAGTTTCGTTTCAAAATCTCCACCCCTTTCTACACTTAACGAGCAAAAACATGTCTCCCGATAGTTCTAACTGTTGGTCGCGAAAAGATCCAATTAGAAGTTACTTTTACCGGATTATAATAAAATACCGACCCATAGCTAGGATCCCAACCTGACATTGCATCTAAAGTTGCTTCTACAGTGGTTGAATTAGGTGTATGATTCCAAATCTGTCCGTAAGCAACAGCTGTAAAAGCCCATGGCTGATAAATAACTCCAGCAAGTGTATTAGGAAACCTTGCATCGTCAACTCGATTCATGATCACTGCTCCCACTGCTACTTGTCCTATATAAGGTTCCCCTCTTGCCTCAGCTGAAATCGTCCGGGCCATTAGTCTAGCATTAGGCGATAAATTCCAAAAACTTGGTCCCCATTGTGCTTGCATATTACTTGCCTGTTGCGGCCGATTAGGTTGCAGATGATCATATATAAACCAACCTCCTACAACTAATACTAAAATTATTAGGATAGATATTTTTTTCATCAATAATCCTCCCATCTCTCTTTATTCATTTATCATTCTTTACTGTTTAGCACAAATTTATTCTTGTTAAATGTAGTAAATCAAAAATTTATATTAAAATAAAAAAGTCTAGGTGGAAATATTTCCACCTAGACTTAGGACTCAAAATAACCTATATAGTTTATAAGTAATAAATTTAAACTTCTTTAGCTTAAATTTATAAAGCAACTACATTATCAGCTTGAGGTCCTTTTTCTCCCTCAACAATTTCAAATTCTACTTCTTGTCCATCTTCTAAAGTCTTGAATCCGTCAGAATTAATCGAAGAATAATGCACAAAAATGTCGTCTCCTTCTTCACTCTCAATAAATCCATAACCCTTTTTTGCATCAAACCATTTTACTGTTCCTGTTAATGTCACTAAAATCCCTCCATGCTTAAATTATAACATATTATTTAATATATTTTTTCACCAATAATTGTATAACTATTAGCAAATCCATAGATTATTGTAACATATAGTAGCCTTAATGTCTAGAAAAATATTATAAATTAACATGCACCTTGACAATTTTTAAGATCTAATCCTAAATTTTTCGCTACCTTTCCTACTTCTTTTGGCTCGACTCCTAAATCAGCTGCAATTTCCTGAGCAACTTCACATTCAATACCTTTATCATTAATATTTTCTTTAATAGCCTTCTCTATAGCCTTCTCTCTACTTTCATCACTCATAAAACTTCCTCCCCTTTTAAAAAATTTTAATTTACTTCTACTACCATTTATATTCTTCATTTAACATTATTATCCTGCAAATTATGCTATTTTCATAGAATTATTGTGATTACATCCATCTGTCATAATAAATTCCAAGACTAATTATTCAATTAATTATTTCATTCTTGATAATTTATTCAATAATTTCTATCTTTAAAATAATTATATTAATCTGCTCTATTATCTATTACACTCTTTGCTCTAAGTCATCTATCATTTTAATATACTTATCTTGAATACCTTCTTGAGCTGCCTTTTCTTCTACCTCTTTACAACTTACTCCTATCTCTTGCAAAGTATCTGAGCTTAAATTCTCTTTTCCATAATTATATACCATATTATTCTCTTTAAATATATGCCCATCCAGCAAGTCAGCATAGCCAACTGCATTAGCAATTATATCTATTTTAGCTTCTTCATCTCCACTCTTAACTTCCTTCAATGCAGTCTCTAATTTACTAATAAAGTACCTACCGAAATCATGTTCAGAAAACATAGCAGAAATAGTAATCTCCTTTACATCTTTATCCAACTCATCAGACATTCGCTCAAATAAAATATCTTCTTCTTTCCCATGATGGTGGTCATCAGCATAATTTTTTACAAAATCTATTATCTTTTCAAAAACTTCAAAATCAACTTCCCCTTCTTCTAAAATTTTAAGACATAACTTTCTTGCTACTGCTAAGACCCTCTTGATATTATCATGCTCTTTAATTAATAAATCTATTGCTTCCATTTTATCACTCCTAATGTTCTGTAATTAGTAATCAGTATTCAGTGTCTGCCCAATAAAAAGATATCAAACTAGAAGCAACAATTATCATAAGCTTATGATCAGCCTTGGTTTTTAGGCTGAACAATCAGTATCTTTAAGGTTTTAACTGTAAACTATCAATTGTCAACTACTTAAAAAGCTTGTCCATATACGAAATAATTGGTGCTATCTTCACTAACGTTGGTGCTCCTCTTTAAATTCATCTTTCATCTTTGCTTTATCAAATTCTTTATCGTCCATTAATATTCCTCCTACTACAATAGTATTTAAATCTATCATCTCACTTGAAGTCAATCATTATTCATTATCTCTCCTAAAATAGATTCTACATTAAATTAAAGCATCTTACCATTTATGTAAGAACCCTGCCCAAAAGCAGGATTCCTATTATTCAATTTTTAATATTAATCTAAATAGTCTCTAACTATCTCTAATGTTTCTCCAAAACGCTGGAAATGAACTATTTCTCGTTCTCTTAAGAAGCTAAGCGTATCAATTACTCCAGAGTCATTACTAAGATTGATTAAATATTCATAAGTTGCTCTTGCTTTTTCTTCGGCAGCCATATCTTCATGCAAATTAGCAATTGGGTCTTCATGTGATTGAAAATAAGACACGGTAAAAGGTACTCCTGCAGCATCATGAGGATATAAAGCATGGCCGTGTTGAGCATAATGTGCAGCTAACCCTGCTTCCTGTAACTCTTCTGGTGGAACTCCTTCAATCAATTTATAAATTAATGTGCCAATTATCTCCCAATGTGCTAACTCTTCGGTACCTATATCTGTTAATACAGCTTTTGCTTCATCCGTAGGCATAGTATAACGCTGCGTTAGATAACGCAACCCTGCTGCTAATTCACTATCTGGTCCTCCATATTGAGCAAAGAGTTCACTTGCAATTTCTAAGTCAGTACCTTCTACTTCTGCTGGGTATTGAAGCTTCTTTTCATAAATCCACATATTTATCCCTCCCTCTTTGAATTAATATTCTATTTGCCATGGCCAAGCAGTCTGAATATATTCCCAATAATCTTCCATCGGTTCTCTTAAAGGATGTCTAGCAACAATCGGGCCATATTCTTCTTGATATTCTTGCATTAGTTCTTGTAATTCCATTGCATACTCATCATAAAGTTCTAATGCTTCCTCATCATCAGGATGAGTATCAAGATATAAAACAAGTTCGTGTACAGTAAATTGAATAGCCATTAACTCTTTAAGCATTTCAAGCTGTTCCTGTGGCATTATTTACACCTCCTTACAAACTAGTATCTTCGCCTACGGTCACAACACCTTCTCTCTCGATACGGAAAGTATAACTCTGGAAACAATGTTCCTTTCATTAATGCTTCTTCTGGGTAAAAAATATCATCAAGCATTTGAAACGGAACATACGCTTGAGCAAGTTCTCTTCTTCTACAATTATTTGAATAGCCATGTTGAAAATCTGATTTTCTTTTCTTCATCGAAGTCACCTCCAAACGCAATTTAGTATATCTTATTAAATCTTACCTAAAATGTGATTAAATAGAAAAAGCTCCTTGCAAATTTTTTGCAAGGAGCCTAATGATTAAATACTCTCTTCCCATATATTATAGTATTGATTTAGCTTCTCTTTTGTTTCTTCATATTCTCCAGTTAGATCATTTAAATCATCAACATTATCATATAACTCTTCATTATTAAATTCTTTTTCCAATCTTTCAACTTTTTCTTCTAATGATATAATTTTTGATTCTAGCTCTTCTAAATCCACTTGTTTTTTTGCTGTTTGCTTCTTTACCTTTGCCACACTTTCTCGTTCTCTCTTCTTCTCTTCTTTTTTAGAAGCTATTAACTTGCGATACTCTTGCCGATAATTAGAATAGTCACCGCGATATTCAACTAAACCTTCATCTTGTAAAGCAAAAACTTTATCTACAACTTCATCTAAGAAATAACGATCATGAGAAATAATTATCACTGTCCCCGAATAGTTCTGCAAAGCTTCTTCTAGTAGCTCTTTCGATCGAATATCTAAGTGATTAGTTGGCTCATCTAATAATAATAAATTATGTTCTTCTAATGTTAGTTTAGCTAAAGATACCCTAGCCTTCTCTCCGCCGCTTAGAGTCGCTATTTCTTTAAATACATCATCGCCTTGAAATAAGAAACGAGCTAAGAGATCCCGTGCTTGGCTCTTAGTGACTTCGTCAACCTTTTGCAACTCTTCAACTAAATTATAATCTAGAGATAGGTTTTCATTTTCTTGAGCATAGTATCCCATCTTCACCCGAGCACCTAACTTTATTTTACCCAAGTCAGCCTCTTCTTGGTTTAATAATAACTTAAAAAGAGTCGACTTACCACTACCATTGGGGCCAACTAAAGCAACTTTTTCTCCTCGATATAATTTAAAATTAATATCTTCAAATAATGTTTCTTTACCATAAGATTTCGTTAATCCTCTTATTTCTAACACCTCTTGTCCACTGACACTACTCACATTAAAGTCAATTTTCGGCTTACTTAACTTCGGAGGCGGTGGAATGCGCTCCATTCGATCTAATTTCTTTTGACGCCCCCGCGCTTGTTTAGAATTTACTCCAGCTTTATTCTTTCTAATATAAGCTTCCGTTTTTTTGATCTTTTTTTGTTGTTTTTCATACTCTCGTTGCCAAGTTAATAGTCTATGCTCTTTTTCCTCTAAGTAAAATGAATAATTGCCCTTATATTTTTCTAACCTTCCTTTTTCTAACTCCCAAACACGATTAATTACTTGATCTAAAAAGTAACGATCATGGGAGATAATAACTAAAGCTCCAGTATAATTAATTAAGTAATCTTCTAACCATTCCTTAGCTTCTAAATCCAGATGATTTGTCGGTTCATCTAATAATAAGAGATCCGGTTCTTGTAATAATAACCTTGCCAATGCAGCCCTAGTCTTTTGGCCTCCACTAAAATTAATTAGTTGCTCTTTAAACTCATCTTCTTTAAAACCTAGCCCCCTTAATACCCCCTTTATCTGACTTTCATATTCATAACCGCCTTCTTCTTCATATTTTTGACGTAATCGACTATACTTCTTCATCACCTTATCTAATTCACTACCCACGACTTGACTCATCTGTGCTTCTAATTTCCTTAATCTTTCTTCTAAAGAGAATAAATCTTGATAAATACTTAGCATCGCTTGGTATAAGGTAGTATCTAATTCCAAATCTAAGTTTTGAGTCAAATAGCCCATCTCTAAATCATCACTAACTAAGATTTCTCCTTGATCCAAACTTTCATTTTGGGTTAATACCCTTAATAATGTAGATTTACCAGTTCCGTTCACACCAATCAAGCCTATCTTATCATCTTTTTGAATCTGTAATGAAATATCCTGAAAGATTATCTGTTCTGGATAAACTTTGTTTCCCTTCCTCAATTGTAATAACGCCATTTATATTCCTCCTGAAATTAAAACAAGAATAATGAACTCTATATCATTATATCAAAGTTATTTATTGCAAACAAACTTCTTTAAAATATGAAAATACCTAAAGTCCCCTTTAAAAACAATCGCTTAACAAGGAACTTTAGGCATTACGTTCATTATTAATTTTATAAGGCAAAAATATCATCATAATATTCATCTGTTACATCACGATGATGTTTAATATTAGAATTAATAGCTTTTATGAATCCTTTAATCCAACTACTATATAACTGATGCATTAATTTCTCTGATACACCTACTGCTTGCCAAAATTCAACATGGAGTTTAATACTATGCCTCCAAACTATCTTATCTTCTTCATTCTTAACTACTGAGGATAAGCGGTCACAAGGCATTCTTTCAACAAAGTTATTTGTTAATAGCTCAAATGCTGTTTCTAAATCATTATCACTTGCTTCCTCAGATGCATTCTTGGCGGCCATCTTTCCATGTTCTTTATAAACCTTAAGTAATAACTCTTTATTATCATATTCATTCATCAATCTTTTTGCCATAGCCGCTTCCCGGGTTTGAGCAGTCTTGATTGCTCCTTCTAGCCAAGGATGAATTTGACTATTTCCTATTAATTCTGCTAAAGGATAGCCCCCTTTTAATGCTCCATACTCTTCTCTAAGTTCGTTTGCTAATTCTTCTACTTCACTGCCATATTCTTCTTTGAAAGTTTCAACTATCTCTTCTTCTCTCTCCTCAACTAATTTAATCTGGTTATATAGCCATTGATGAATAGGTCCTAATCTTGCGCTCATCTAACCACTCCTTATTCATAGAATTTTGTTATATTGCAGGCTTTATATACTTAAAAGTTCATTACTACAAATAACTTCTATCTTTTATTATCCCAATTATATTAAATAGTATCAGTTAAAAATATCACTTTTGTCAGTGAGAATAATCACAGTGAGTAGAACATTAAAAATAAGAGCTCCTTATCCTTCAGTAAGAAGCTCTTATTACTAATTCAGTTATCCTTTTTTAACTACTAAACTATAATAACCTTCCTCTTGTTCTTCCTTAGCTAAAATTTCATGTCCTTCATTAAGTAAGCTTTGTGGCACATTTTTTATAGGCTCACCTTCATCTAAGTAAACCTCTAAAATATCTCCTTCATCCAACGGAGCAAGCGCAATCTTGGTTTTTACAAAGTTCATTGGACATTTTACTCCTCTTAAATCTGCTAAGTTATTGTTAGAATCTTCTTCTTCGATGTTATCTTCTATCTTCTCTGATTCTTCTAAATCAAACTCTAACTTAGCATTCAACGATTTAAATAGATAATCTACTCGCTCAATTAAGTTATTTATTTCTTCTGAACATTCCAATAAACCATCGATATCACCTAACTTATAATCTAAAGCTGCATCCAATAATTCTGTATAATCTGTATTTACTAATTTCTTCTCAATGAATTGCTCTTTGAATTCCTTTAATATGACTCGGTCCTTATTAGTGTCGACCCCTCTAACGATTAGTAAAGCGCGGGCGGCATTAACTATCGCTTGATAGAGCTTATCATTATCCTCAGTTTCGATTGCTTTTTCATATGCATCCTTAGCTGTGTTTAAATCTAACTGAATAATATCCATAACACCAACGCCACATTCACCAGCACCTCTTCCAGCTAGAGAGAAGTCTTCATCTTGTCCCCAATCTTTATAAATTTGTGGGTCTTCTTCATAATCTGGAATAGAAGTGAAATTCTCAGCTAAGTTTACTATCTTCTTCTTGCCTTCTTTAGCGAGGTATTGGTCAAAATTATCACGACTATAGTCTTCTTCTGATTCTAAAAATTTAGCTAATTCTACTAAAAATTCTGGTATCCTTTTAGCTGGTATATCTATAACCTTTTCACCATATCTGGTACTACCTTCTTCTACATTTCCACCTAATAAGAGAACATAATGTGGCACTAGCCTGCCATCAATTCGTTTTGCTTTACCCTCAAATCCTATCTTACCAATCAAGTGTTGACCACAGACATTAGGACAACCGCTAATATAAATTTGCGGCAATCTCTTCTGACATTTATCATTAATCTTTCTTAGCTGCTTACTAATCTCTTTAGTTAAATTAGGAGATATACATAGTCCTAACCGACAAGTTGAAGCCCCTTTACAAGATATCGGTGCTATTCCTCTGTTTGCTACTAATAACTTTTGATTAATTTCATTTATATTATTAATTAACTCATCTAAATCTTCACTTTTAATTCCTCTTAATAGTATCCCTTGTCTATTTGTAGTCCTAATTGATATTTCTCCATCAGTTAATAATTCTAATAATGCTTCTACCTCGTCATAATAAAGGTCTCCATTTTCTGGTCTTAATTCTAATGAGTAATAACCATCTTCCTTTTCACGATAGATATAATCAACATCTTCTTTTAGTGCTTTTGCTTCTTTGTTTGCCACTTCTTCTCTTGTTTCTTGATAATAATTAATCTCTTCTGTTTCTATACCTTCTTCAAGTACCTCATCTAAATACTCTTTATATTTATTAATAAATTCTTCATCACCTAATCTCTCACGAACAAAACGTAACCTTGCTTTATGTTTATTACTACGATCACCATAATCATCAAAGAATCTTTTAATTGCTTCTGCTACATGAAAAATCTTATCTTCTTCTATAAATTCTTCTAATAATAAGCCAACTTTTGAACCATTTCCCATTCCTCCACTACCATAAACCTTAAATCCTTTCTTACCCTCTAATTCTTTAGCTATAAAACCTAAGTCGTTAACTGTCGCTAAGGCATCATCTCCTTGCACCGAAGAGAAAGCTATTTTATACTTTCGAGGCAAATTGAATGAAGACCTAGACCTAATTAAATACTCAGTTAAAGCTAAATTATGAGGAGTTGTATCAAATACTTCCTCCGGATTAACTCCTGCTCTAGCAGAGTTCATAATATTTCTAACGGTATTCCCTCCACCACCACGAGGACTTAATCCGTTATCTAAAAGCTTGAATAGAACTTTTGGGGTATCCTCTATATTTACTTGATGAATCTGAATGTCTTGTCGAGTAGTAATATGTAAGTAACCACTTCCATACTCTTTACTTAATTCATTCAGACAAGCAAGTTGTGACCTAGTTATCACCCCACCAGGTACTCTTACCCGAACCATATACTTATCTTCTGTTTCTTCTCCTCGTTGTCCGTAAACTCCCATTGGTACTCGATAGCCTTTAAAACGTACTGGATCAATCTCCCCATCTAAGAATGCTTCTACTTGTGATTTATACTTCTTAGTATCTTCTTTAATTGTTTGCGGAATATTAAAAACCGGCTCCTTCTTCACTACTCTCACCTTCCTTAATTATTATTGACATTGACTTTTATGTAGTCGTATATTTTTAATCTCTAGTAATTTGATAGGTTTTTATTACTTTATCTGTTACTATAAACTTTATCATATTCAGTAAACTATGTCAATAATAATGAAAAATTAATCATTAGGAAACAAAATAAAAAGATCTGGCTCCTACACTTAGTAGAAACCAGATTTAAATAAAACTTAAATTCTATTATATTTATCTACCTCTTGGACCAAAACCTCTGCCACCACGCATCATTCCTGGGCCATACATCATACCAGGACCATGCATCATCGGTCCAAACCCAAAGCCACCCATCATGCCTGGGCTGTGCATCATTGGACCAGCACCTGGTCGTCCACACGGCATTCTAGTAGCATAATCTCCATTCTGCTGATAATACTCTTTCATTGCTTCTAATCGTTCTAGCATATACTCAGCTTCTTTTTCAGTAATTAATCCTTTTTCTAGCTGCTGATTAATATAGTCTTTCTGGAATTGATATCTTTCTTCAACTCCATAATCAGTACCATTTTCCTCATAGTAATTCTTAATTCGTTCTAATCTTTGCAGCATATAGTCTGCCTGCTGTTGAGTAATTACACCTTCATCTAATTGTTGCTTAATATAATCTTTCTGAAAATCATATCTCTTTTGGAACCAATCATCATTCTGTTCTGCCGCCATGACCATCATACTTAATGATAATAGTAATGCTAAGACTGTTAAACTTACTATTAACTTTTTCATTTAAATCACTCCTGCTTAATTATTTTTTAATAACCTAAATCTCTTTTCTTCTCTTCAAATTCACTCTTACCTATTTCTCCTTTAGCATACCTTCTTTCTAAAATCGCAAGTGTTCTAGAACTGTCATTGTTCACAGCACCGCTATTACCATGACCCTTCATTCCTTTTATAAGAAAAACTACAACACCGATTAGTAAACCCCAAAATAGAATCTGTGTTATCCACATTCCAGTACCACCTGCTCCAAAGCCAAAACCGCCCCAGCCAAAACCACAGTTAAACATCTTTAAATACCTCCCTCTTCTATGAAAGTAGATCATTCTTTTTCTCAATAAATTCTTCTTTATCTATTTCACCCCGTGCATATCGTTCTTCTAATATCTCTAAAGGAGTTTTAGAATTAACTGTATTTCTAGAATCATAACTTCTATTTTGAGAATTATTAAAATAGAAGAAGATGCCAATAATTATTATAATCCATAGTAATCCGCCTCCCATCATCATCTGTTTTATCCCTCCTTCTGATATCACTACAATCTCTAGAATTAAATCTATTATTTGTTTAGCTTGATTAAATTATAATATATAAATATGAAAATCTAATGAATACGACAAAAATTATTATTTAAAACAAGAAAATCTAGCGCATTGTAACACTAGTTACAAAAGGCTAGAAGTTTATGGTGCCGGGAGTGGGATTTGAACCCACACAGACAAAAGTGTCCATAGCGCCCTCAACGCTACGCGTCTGCCAGTTCCGCCATCCCGGCGTATATTAACTTTTCACAATGGTATTATACCATATATTTTAAAAAAGTCAATGCTAAAAATTAATAGTAGCTTAAGTGTCCTACCCTTAAGCTACTATTATATGTCTTTATTCAGTTATAAGTACTACTCTTATATCAGACTATAAGCTCTCCTGGAATAATCAATTGTACTTTATCCGCATCAAAGAAACAGTTTTCGATTGCAATTGGCATCTGGGCAATCAAAATTAATTTCTGACTTTTAATAATCGGATTATTGTTACTAATCCCTAATAGCTTAGCCAAAAATTGATTTGCATTCTCTACCTGCATAATGTTATTTTTAAAATTTAATTTGTTAACACTCTGGTCTCCAAATAACTCATATAATGAATCCAAGTTTTCAATTCTTTCTTTGTTGATTTCAGGATTTAAATATGTAATGATCTCTTGAACACCAAATATTTCTCCATCAATCATACGCTTCTGAGAAATCTTATATAATTCCTGTTCTGGATGAGTCTTACGTAGATCTCTAAATTCCTTATTAGTAATCTTACTTAACTTAATCTTACCAGTAGTCACTTCGCCTTTTTGATTAATTAACCTAACTTCTGCCTTCTGTGAATTACTTTCTTTAACCTGTAATCTCTCTTCCATATTACGAGCATACTTCTCTCTTAATTTCATTAATGAAATATTTGCTTCTGAAAGAATAGTTCTTACATAACGTGGTGTAGTCTTAACATGTTCTGCAATATCACTAATCTTTAAAAAAGGATCATTACGAGCAAAATTAATAATCTGTTCCTTTTTAGTTAATTCTTCTAAACTCATATTTCTCACTCCCATATTTTGAACTTTAATTATTTGTCTTTTATTTCCATTAGCCTTATAAATATTATCTCTTAATTAAAGTCCTTTTATACATAGAAAATAATATTTTCTCGTGAATAACTACTCTCTTATATATAAATTATCCAGATAAAAGTGAGAATATACAAAGAAGCAACTATCGTAATCGATAGTTGCTTCGCCATTAAATTATGAATCTTGCATAATTAATTGCTGACGTCAATAATTCAGCGTTAATTATGCTACAAATCCCATTATAAAATTCGCTTAATTAACCTTAATACAAACAGAATTTAATTATAGGGTCTTCTTAACTAAATTTCTTCCGGATCTAAATGACAAGCTACGAAATGACCGTTTCCTCTGTCCACAAACTCTGGTTCCTCTTGACTACAGATATCCTTAGCAAATGGACATCTCGGATGGAAACTACAACCACTTGGTGGGTTGATTGGACTTGGCACGTCTCCTTCTAAGATTATCTTCTCTCTATTTGCTGTTGGATCTGCTAGTGGTATTGCTGATAGTAGTGCTTTAGTGTAGGGATGTTGAGAGTTACTATATAACTCTTCTTTATCGGCTAACTCTACCATCTTCCCTAGATACATTACTGCTACCCGATCACTGATATGTTTTACTACACTTAGATCGTGAGCAATAAAGATATAAGTTAGACCTAACTCTTCTTGTAAGTCTTCCATTAGATTAATTACCTGAGCTTGAATCGATACGTCTAAGGCTGACACTGGTTCATCACAGATAATTATCTTGGGGTCTACCGCTAAGGCCCGAGCAATTCCGATTCTTTGCCGTTGTCCACCACTAAATTCGTGGGGGTATCTTCGCATCTGCTGGGCTGTTAGACCTACTTTTTCTAGTAGTTCTCTTACTTTTCTTTCTTTATCTTTACCTTTTGCTAAACCATGAATCGCCATCGCTTCTCCTATTATATCCCCGACTGTCATCCGTGGATTAAGCGATGCGTATGGATCTTGAAAGATCATCTGCATCTCTCTTCTTAGACTTCGCATCTCTCGTTTGCCTAAGTCAAATATATTCTGATTATTAAAGATGACTTCTCCTTCGGTTGCTTCTAATAATCTTAATAGTACGCGACCGGTTGTTGATTTTCCACAACCACTCTCTCCTACTAAGCCTAGCGTTTCACCTTCTTCTACTATAAAGTTTAATCCATCTACTGCTTTTACTGTGTTTACTGTTTTGGATAGGATTCCACCTTTGATTGGAAAGTGTTTCTTTAATCCTTTTACTTCTAATAATGCTTCTCCCATTATTACTCACCTCCTATGCGCCTATTTCTAGCTCTTTATGGTGCCAACAACGAACTGTATGCTTCTCTTCTGCTTCTTTTAACTTTGGCTCTTCTTGCCAACATTTATCTGTTGCGTAATCACAGCGATTACTAAATTTACAACCGACTGGGAATGAGAATGGATCTGGTACTACTCCCCGAATTGGTTGTAATCGCTCTTGTTTCCCGTCTAATTTTGGAATCGACTTTATTAAACCGATAGTATACGGATGTTTTGGTGATTGGAATAGAGTTTCAACATCGGTCTGTTCTACAACTCGCCCGGCATACATTACTGCGACTTGGTCGGCTACCTCGGCTACTACCCCTAAGTCGTGGGTAATTAACATGATTGCAGTATTAAATTCATCTCGAAGTTCTTTCATTAAATCTAAAATCTGTGCTTGAATCGTTACGTCTAAGGCTGTCGTTGGTTCGTCTGCTATTAGTAATTCGGGATTACAAGCTAAAGCCATGGCAATCATTACCCTCTGTCGCATCCCACCACTTAGTTGATGGGGGTATTCGTGAACTCTTTGCTCTGGCGAGGGAATCCCTACTTTTTCTAGCATTGTTACTGCTCTCTTTAAGGCTTCTTCTTTATTGACGTCTTGATGAAGTCTAATTGTCTCCATTATCTGATTACCTACCGTATAGACCGGATTTAGTGAAGTCATCGGTTCTTGGAAGATCATTGAGATTTCGTTACCTCTAATCTTACGCATCTCTGCCTCACTCTTATCTAATAGGTTCTCACCTTTAAAGTTCATCTCCCCACCGACAATCTTACCTGGTGGATCTGGAATTAATCGCATAATCGAAGTCGATGTTACACTCTTTCCAGAACCAGATTCACCAACGATACCTAATGTTTCTCCCTTTTTTATCTGAAAGCTAACTCCATCTACAGCCTTAACTACTCCTTTTTCTACAAAGAAGTGGGTCTGTAGCTCGTTAACATCTAAGATTACATCTTTACTCATCATTGCACCTCACTTTAGTTATACTTTAGTTATTAATTATCTTTCATATTTGGGTCTAGTACATCACGCAGTCCGTCTCCGAATAAGTTTAAACCTAAGACTGTAATCATAATTGCTAAACCTGGATAGATCATCATACCTGGATTACTTCTAATAAATGATCGTCCGCCACTTAACATTAATCCCCAACTTGGTGTTGGTGGTTGTGCTCCTAACCCTAAGAAACTCAATCCTGCTTCTGAAAGAATAGCACTAGCTACACCTAACGTAACTGTTACTATAATCGGTGCCATACAGTTAGGAATCAAGTGCTTAAAAATAATTCTAACATCATTAGCACCTAAAGATTTAACAGCCTCCACATATTCTTCTTCCCTAATAGACATTACTTGCCCTCTAACAATCCTTGCTAGTCCAGGCCAACTTACTATTGCTAAAGCTAAAAAGACATTATTAATTCCTGGGCCTAAAGTTGCCATAATTGCTATTGCAAATAATAAAAATGGAAATGCTAAGAAGACATTAATTAAATATGAAATTATTTCATCAACCCAACCACCATAATAACCAGCTAATGCACCTAAAGTTATGCCGATAACTAGAGCGATACTCTGAGTAATAAGACCTACACGTAAAGAGATTCTAGCTCCATAGATAATTCTACTAAAAATTCCTCTACCTAATCTATCAGTTCCTAATGGAAATTCATCACTAGGCGGCTGTAAGGAGTTCATTAGATCAACCTTTAATGGGTCATGGGGTGCAATATAAGGAGCAAAGATAGCAATTATAACTAATAAACCTATTACTCCTAAACCTACCATTGCCATTTTATTCTTTTTTAATCTTCGCCAGGCATCACGCCATGGACTGTATATCTCTAATTCTTGATTCTGCTTGTCCATCTGCTTACCTCCTATTTACTTTATTAATCATATCTAATACGTGGATCTAAGAGACCATAACCTAAGTCCACTAATAAGTTCACTATAATAAATACCGCTGCCAAAAAGAGGACTGTTCCTTGAATCAATGGAAAGTCACGAGCACGAACTGCATCAACTGCTAGCCTTCCAATCCCTGGCCAAGAAAAAGTAGTTTCTGTCAATACAGTCCCCCCTAATAGATAACCTAATTGAGTTCCAATTACTGTAATAACAGGAATCATAGCATTTCTTAAGGCATGCTTAATCACTACTATCTTTTCTGATAGGCCTTTTGACCTAGCAGTTCGAATATAGTCTTTATTAATAACTTCTAACATACTAGAACGAGTCATTCGAGCAATCTTAGCAGCCTGTCTAGAACCTAAAGTAATGGCTGGTAAAATTAAATACTCAATCTGTCCATTGCCATATCCACCAACAGGTAGAATATTTAGTTTAATTGCAAAGACAACTATTAACATTAATCCTAACCAAAACACCGGCATAGAGACTCCTAATAATGCTCCGACCATAGAAATATAATCCCAGATAGAATAGGGCATAATTGCAGAAATTATTCCAGCTGTTACTCCAATAAGTATAGCTGCTATCATTGCACTAACAGCTAGTTTAGCCGTAGCAGGTAACCTCTCTAAAATCATATCACTTACTTCTCGTCTGGATTTATAAGAACGCCCTAAATCTCCTTTAGCTAATCTTCCTAATAATCTAAAATACTGTACGTACAATGGTTTATCTAACCCTAATTCCTTGCGTATCATCTTAATTGTGTCTTCATTAGCTGTCTGTCCCATCATAATTCGTACCGGATCTCCCGGCACAAAGACAAAGTTTAATAAAAAAGTAATTGTTATAATACCGATTAAAATCGGAACTGCCATTAATAACTTTCTTGCCGCATATGTGAGCATATTTACCACCTTTCTATATAAAAGTTCTCCAATAATCACAATACTACTTTTTAGTTAAATAATATTTTATAAATTTAAGTCATCAATTTAAATCTAACCTCACTTACATAAGTCATTTTATAATTCTAAGCCACCTCCTTAAAAACTATCAAACCACAAACTTCGACATTAACTTCTAACTTAATTCTAATAAGCATACTTTAACATATATATTATATATCCTTTGTCGTTTTGTGTCAAATAAAAAAGATTTATCAATTATTGAGATTGATAAATCTTTTGATAACGCCTATATGTTTTTACAGTCTTCTGCACGTAATCTCTAGTTTCTGGAAAGGGAATCTGTTCAGAGTCTTTGTGTTTGCCAGTCCATTTTTTCAATTCAATCCAGCGATTAACATTGCCTTGTCCTCCGTTATAAGCAGCAATAACTAAAGTTAAGTCATCATCAAAAATTCTCTTTAAATGTGCTAAATACCAGCTACCAAATTTAATATTGAGTTCAGGCTTATACAGTTTTTCAGTAGTAAAGTCATCAATATCTATTTCCTTAGCTATCCACTTTCCGGTCGCCGGCATAATTTGCATCAATCCGATAGCTCCACGCTGAGAAGTAGCCTCTTTATCAAATTTACTCTCTACTCTAATTATTGATGCTATTAAATATGGATCTAAATCATATTTTTCTGCATATCTAAAGATAATTTCTTTATAATGTAGAGGATAAATAATTTTTAAAATTTGATTATAATTAACAATAACTAAGCTAATGATAATCAAACAAATAACAACTATCATTAGCTTCTTTATAGTCTTAAACTTTATAAACAAGCCTAACACTCCTTAGTCTAATTCTTCACCAAGATAAGCCAATACCATTTTAGCCGTTGCTAGATTTGTGGCTAAAGGAACATTATGTACATCACATACACGTAATAACGCACTAACATCAGGTTCATGCGGTTGAGCAGTCAATGGGTCACGTAAAAATAAAACAGCATCTAAACTATCCATAGAAACCTCTGCTCCAATCTGCTGATCGCCTCCTAATGGTCCGGAAGCCATCCTCGTCACTTGTAAATCAGTATTCTCATTTAACAATTTTCCCGTAGTTCCAGTAGCAATTAAATTGAAGTTTTTTAAAAATTTCTGGTTTCTTTTAGCAAATCTAATTAAATCATCCTTTTTTTCATCGTGAGCAATTAAAGCTAGTTTCTTCTTTGTCATCTATATCCCTCCAAATAGATAGTACTTTATCTTTTAGTTCATCTTTACTTCCTTCATTAATTATTAATCTATCAGCATACTCTTTCTTCTTATCTAAGGAAAGTTGTGCTTCAATTTTAGCTATAGCATCTTCATAATCGATTTGATCCCTTTCCATCAACCTTTGGATCTGTGTCTTACGACTTACATAGACTACCCATATCTCATCAAATATATCAACCATATTACTCTCGATTAATAATGGAACATCAACTACTATTACTTCTTCTCCCTCTTCTCTTAACTTCTTAACTCTAGCTTCTATTTCAGAAATCACATATGGATGGGTTATCTGATTTAATTTTTCTCTTGCAGCCTGATTATTAAAGATAATATCACCTAATTTTTGGCGATTCAAATTTTGATTAGGTAATAATATCTCTTTACCAAAATAGTCAACTATCTTCTGCCAAGCAGCTTTACCTGGTTCTACTATTTCCTTTGCAATCAAATCAGCATCAATAACAGACACTCCTAAACTCTTAAGTATATTACTAACAGTACTCTTCCCACTAGCTATTCCTCCAGTTAGTCCAATTAACAACTTTAAATACTCCTTTTCTAGTTTATTTAAAATAATTTAAAGATACCTAATATAATCAACACTATGCCGGGTAAGAGAATAGTCTTATTATTCATTCTTTCTAAATCAAGCCTCTTTCCTAAATATAACCCTGCGGATAAACAAATAAATGTAACTACCCCAACAGTAATCGACGTCAAAAATGGGTCGTAACTTGCCATAGCTGCTCCAAAACCAACCCCTAGCGCATCTAAAGCTAATGCTAAACCCAAAAATACTGCTTCAATCATACTAATTTCTCCAGAATAATCAAAATCAGCTCTTATCGGTTCATTTAAAATTTTAATTACTATCTCTAAAGATTTAATTCTAAATTTGAATATAGGTTCATCTTCAATTACATGATCAGAAAATACAATCTCTGAACCTAGCGCTTGATCTACTAAAATTTTTTTTATAGACTGATATAGAATCCAGAAACCGATTACAATTAAAATTAACCCTCCTACTATTTCAGCCAATTCAGTCGATAAAAATTTAGCCGCTAATCCTCCTAGCACCATAGAAGTTGAAACAGAAATAGTGGAAGCGACCCCAATGATTAATAGTGAAGATATAGGAATCTTAATCTTTCGCAAACCATAAGTAACTCCTGTCATCATGCTATCTAAACTGGTAGCAAAAGCTAAAACTAAAATTGAGAATATTTCCAAATTCCTTTCCTCCCTCCATAACAAGTACACTAATTAATATATGGAGGAAGTTTGACTTTCGTGCCTGTCCCAAAAACTATTCTTGACATCGAGGGCAGAAATAAGAACTCCGCCCTCCAACCTTAATACGTTCTATCTCTTTTCCACAATTATAACATACTTCATCTTCTCTGTCATATACTTGCAGATAATTCTGATGTTCTCCTGCCTTACCACTGCTATCAACATAGTCCCATTTAGTAGTACCGCGATGTTTGATCCCGTCTCTTAAAACCTTACGAATAGCTTGATATAGTCTCTTTAACTCTTCTTCGTTTAAAGTATCAGCCTTTCGTTCTGGATAAATCCCAGATAGATGCAGGCTTTCATCTACATATATATTCCCCAATCCAGCCAAGAACTTTTGATTAAGCAATAGTGGTTTGATCATTCCCCGTCTATTTTTAAATGAAGCTTTAAACCTATCAAAAGTAAAACCTTCATCTAGTGGTTCCGGTCCTAATTCCATCAAACTTCCAGCATCATCTAGGTCCGTAACAAAGTACATACGACCAAACTTACGCGGATTAACGAATCGTAATTGATGCTTATTTTGAAACTGGATAACTATATAAGTATGTTTAGTCATCTCTGTCTCATCGTTAGTATAAAGTAACTGTCCAGTCATCCGCAAGTGAGTCACTAAATACTCACCGCTAGCTAAATGAATAATTATGTATTTGCCTCTCCTAGTTATATCCTCAATCCGATTACCACTTAATCCAGACTTAAAATCGACTATATCAGGCGTAGCAACTATCTTGTCCTCTTTGACTTCTACATCTATAATTTCTAATCCTTTTATTTTAGGCTTTAAAGAGTCAACTACTGTTTGAACTTCTGGTAGTTCTGGCATATTCAACCCCCTCTAATCTACTACCAATTATTATATCACATTAAAAAATCAAATATCAAAAAAGAAGAACTTTTAATACCTTAATTTATATTTCATTAGAATTGATATAGCCTGATTCAATGTGCCGAACACCTTTAGGGTCGATATGAACCAAAACTTCCTGGATACCATCACAATACTCTTGAATCTTTCTCCTAACCTCAACAGCAACTTCGTGCCCTTCAACTACTGTTAACTCATTATTGACAACTACTCTAATATCCACAAAGTAGTTCGGCCCGTGGGTTCTAATCTTTAAATTCCTAAGCTTTATTACTTGGTCTATTGTCTCTACTACATCTATAATTTCCTTAAATTTCTCTTCATCAGGAGCAGCATCCATTAACTCATTCGCCGCATCTTTAAAGACTTCAACTCCCATCTTTAGTATGAATAAAGCGACTATTAAACCAGCTATAGGGTCTAAAATTGGATATCCCAATCTTGCTCCCCCGGCTCCAATTAAGGCAGCAATAGAAGAAAAAGCATCCGTTCGATGATGAATAGCATCTGCAATTAAAGCCCTATTATTAACCTTCTTTCCTGCTCGATATGTATAGTGATACATTAATTCTTTAACTAAAATTGAAGCTAGCGCAGTCCATAAAACCAACTTGCTAGGCACTGAAATATCACCTACTAAAATAGCATGGATAGTCTCCTTTAGGATTATCAATCCACCTATAACCAATAAGATGCCTAATACCTTCGTAGCGATTGGCTCAGCTTTACCATGACCATAAGGATGTTCATCATCCGGTGGTTCCTTAGAAATTCTATTCCCAACCATAACAGTTATAGTAGAGACAGCATCCGAAGCTGAATGTAAACCGTCAGCCACTAAAGCATGACTACGAAAGACCGTTCCAACAAACATCTTAATAACTGCAAATATTAAGTTAGCTATTAGAGTAATTATACTCACCTTTTGACTGACTGCATATCTAGAAACTTCACTCATCCTCACCCCTCCCCTCTGTATTATGTTTAAAATAAATATAACCTGTAGAACCTAATTAAAATGGTCCCACAGGTTATTAAACCCGCTGCTATAATAAGCCCAGCACCATTAACCTCCCCAAATAAAAGCTTGAGTTCGTTAATCGCCTGACCGAAGATCATATCCACTTCACAATTTATTATATTATATTTATAATTAATTGTGAAGAAAAAGAGCTAATTTATGTTTATTTACCACTTATCGCTAATTTTTGTACTCTAAATGTTGGCGCAGCATAAGACCCTATCATCGGATTAAACTTCAAATCATCACCAATTAAGTCAATATCCTGTAGGAAGTCAATTAAGTTCCCAGCAATTGTAATCTCACGTACTGGTTTTGTTAGTTCTCCGTTCTCAATCCATCTTCCTGTAGCTCCAACTGAAAAATCTCCTGAAATTGGATTGGCTCCACCGGTTACTAATCCTGAAACTTTCATTACATAGAATCCATTATCTACAGATGATAATATCTCATCCGTAGATTTATCACCAGCATCTAAATAAAAGTTACTTGGTGAAACCCCAGGCACTCCTTGATAGGAACCACGACTAGCATTGCCGGTTGAATTAGTCCCTTCTTTATTGGCAGTATAAGTATCATATAAGAAAGTCTTTAACTCGCCATCTTTAATCACTTCTGTTTTGCTAGAAGGTACCCCTTCACCATCAAAAGGTGCCGTAGCTAAACCATTAGTTAAAAGACCATTATCTAAAATATTTACCTCCTTAGAAGCTACTTGCTCTCCTAACCTTTGCGCAAAGACTGACCGCCCTTTCTGTACCGACTCAGCTGTTAAAGCTTGCGATAGAACATACATAAACATCGTTCCTACTTCTGGTGGAAAGACTACCGGTGCTTCTTGTGAGCTAACAGGTTTCCCACCTAATAAATCTACTGCATTCTTAGCTGCTTCTATCCCTGTCTCCTTAGGAGTTAGTTCAGCTAAGCTATCACCATAAGTAATCGCCATTCCGGTCTCTGCCTCTTCATCCTCCCTGGCAATAACATATAAATAGGCATAACATTGATTCTGACGATAACTCTCATCAAATCCTTTCGAATTGATAATCCGAATCTCAACTTCACTATCTCCATATCCAACAGTATCTACCGCTGCTATACGTTCGTCATAGTCTAAGGCGGCTGACTCTAATTCTAAAGCAAGTTCAATCTTATCTTCCATTTCAGCATCAGCTAGTTCTTCGTTATAAAGCTCTAAAGCTTTAATTTCATCACTTACCTCAGGTAAAGTACGATATTCATCTACACTTGCAACCTCAGCATTAGCAATTGCTTCTTTTAAAGTCTTTTCTACCTCGCCATCAGCGAAGTTCGAAGTATAGGCAAAGCCCATCTGCTGATTAATAAAGACTCTAATCCCTAATCCTTTCGCATGGGCCGACTTTAAAGACTCTACTTCACCTTCATAAACTTTTAGATTATTGACCGTAGATTCTTCATAGAATAATTCGATATCGTCTACGCCTAACTCTTGACCTTGAGTTATTATCTCTTCTAAGTTTAGTGTTTCAGTCATCTCTACTCACCTTCCCTTTCTGTGCCACCAACAGTTACTTCTTCAATCAATAAAGTAGGCTGCCCTACCGCCGCTGGAACACTCTGACCTTCTTTTCCGCACATTCCCGGCGCATGTTTAAGATCATTACCAACCATAGTAATTCTATGTAAACTCTTAGGCCCATTCCCTACTAAAGTAGCACCTCGTACTGGCTCAGTAATTTTACCATTCTCAATCAAATATCCTTCGGCAACAGTAAAAGTATAATCTCCTGTCGCTGGCTCTACTTGACCTCCACTTAAACTCTTAGCATAGAGACCTTTATCTACGCTACCTATTATCTCATCTGGCGTAGATTCACCTGGTGCAATAAAGGTATTAGTCATCCTCGGAATCGGTGGGTTTCGATAAGACTGTCTTCTTCCGTTACCAGTAGATTCTCTACCTTCTTTCTTAGCTGTTTTGAAATCATACATATAATCGGTTAATTTCCCATCTTGAATTAAAACGGTCTCTTGGGCTGGATGGCCTTCATCATCAATAACAAAGGCCCCCCACTCATTAACAATCGTCGCATCATCAATGGCTGTTACTTTTTCGTTAGCAACCTTCTCGCCTATCCGGTTAGCATATACCGAAGAACCTTTTTGAATAGCATCTGCTTCTAAGCCATGACCACAAGCTTCGTGGAATAGGACTCCACCAAAACCATGATTGACCACTACTGGCATTCTAGCTGATGGCGCTGGCCTAGCTTCTAACATAGTAATTGCCTTTTCGGCTGCTTTCTTACCTATCTCTTCTGGTGGATATTCTTCAAACAGTTCAAAGCCTATATGTTTCCCAGGAGTCTCCCGCCCAGTCTGGATTATTTGACCATCCGCAGCTACAGCATTGGCCATTAAACGAGTCCTCACTCTTTCATCTTCAACAAATAGACCTTGAGAATTAGCAATTAAGACTTCCTGAGTATAATCTACATAATTGACCATCACCTGCTGTATCCTTTCATCAATACCTCTAGCAGATTGGTCTACAGTCTCTAAAACTTCTTTCTTCTTTAATTTCTCTATAGTCTCGGGACGAATCTGAATCTGATGTGGTGAATCATACTTACTTTTTTTTAAATTATTAATCACTACATTATCATGGTATTTACTAGCTGCCCCGGCTACTTTTGCGGTTTCTAATAAGGCTTCTAAGGCAAGATCATCGGTATAAGCATAAGAGACTTGATCCCCATTGATAACACGAATTCCAACTCCTAAATTATACCCTGTCTTTACCGTTTCTACCTTGCTACTTTCCATACTAAGCTGATTACTAACCTTTCGTTCAAAGAATAATTCTGCAAATTGACCACCTTTATTTAAGGCTGTTTTTAATACTTGATTAATCTTCTCCTGACTTAACACCATCATTCCCCCTTTAGCATTTAATCAACACTAACCTACTCTAACTCTTTCATATCACGCCAATTTTCTCCTGCTTTCACGTCTACTATTAACGGGACGTCTAATTCGATAACGCCTTCCATCTTCTCTTTCATAACTGCTTTGATTTCTTCTAGTTCATGAGCTTCGACTTCAAATACTAATTCATCATGAACCTGTAATAACATCTTGCTTTCTAAATTATGTTCTTTTAAAGCATCCGCTGCTTCTAACATTGCTAACTTCATAATATCAGCTGCACTACCTTGAATCGGAGTATTAATCGCCATTCGTTCGGCAAAGCTACGGCGATGATAGTTATTACTATTAATCTCTGGTAAGTAACGTCGTCGATTTAGAATCGTCTTAACATATCCCTTCTCTTTTGCTTCTTCAATCCGCTGGTCCATATAGACTTTAACTTTTGGATAACGTTCAAAATATTGATTTATGTAATCCTCTGCTTCTTTTTTACTTACATTAATATCTTTTGCTAATCCCCACGAACTTATACCATAAGCTATACCAAAGTTAATAGCTTTAGCCCTTCTTCGTTCTTCATATGTAACTTCGCTATCTTCAACCCCAAAGACTTCCGCTGCTGTCTTAGTATGAATATCTTCATTATTGATAAAAGCATCAATTAAGTTCTCATCTTGAGATATATGAGCTAGCACTCTTAATTCTATCTGTGAATAATCGATAGCTAGTAACTCTTTTCCTTCCTCAGCTACAAAGACCTTTCTAATCTCTCGGCCTTCCTTAGTTCGAATCGGTATATTTTGTAAATTAGGCTCTGTACTACTTAACCTTCCAGTGGCTGTTACCATCTGGTTAAAAGAAGTATGGATGCGACCAGTCTCAGGATTAATTAGATCTGCTAAAGGATCGACATATGTTGATTTTAATTTTTGATACTGTCTATATTCTAAGATTAAAGGTATAATTTCATGTTTATCCTCTAGTTCTTCTAAGACTGAAGCACTAGTTGAATAACCTGTCTTGGTCTTCTTAATTACTGGCAAGCCTAATTTTTCAAAGAGGATCACTCCTAACTGTTTAGGAGAATTAAGATTAAACTCTTCTCCAGCTAACTCATATGCCTGTTCACATATATTATCTAGTTTCTCTTGTAATTGAGCCGATAATCTATCTAATTCTTCTTCATCAACATCAATTCCATTCAATTCTAATTCAGCTAATACTGGAATTAAAGGTACTTCTATATCATTAAAGAGTTCAAGTAAGTCTTTATCTTTTAATTCTTTAATTAGTACTTCTCTTAACTTAAATAGAGTTCTAACAGTTTGAATCTCTTTTTGAATTGCCGAATCTACCTCAGATAACTCTACTCTTAAATATTCGGTTACTAAATCTTCTAAATCCTCTTCTTTATTAGCTGGGCGCAAGAGGTAACCTGCTAATAAAGGAGTAAAAGTTAAATTTACTACTTCTATATCAAACTCTTTTAAATAGAGTAGATTCTCCTTAGCATGCAAGCTTAACTTATTAATAGTTGAATCTTCAAAGATAATTTTTAATTTATTAATAGCTTCTTCTACTGCTAACTCTTTTAAATCTATGTAATAGACCTTTTCTTCATTACAAGCAATCGTTAATCCTTTCACTTGGTGATGGTAAGGTTTATTCTTTTTAAAGTTAAATTTAAAAGCAAATTCATCTATCCTTTTTAACTCTGCAAGCACTTCATCTAATTCGATCTCCTTATTTATTAATATGTAAGCCTCTTCAAATGAAAGAGTCTCATAACCACCTAACTCTTTTAAAAGGCTATTAAATTCTAATCTACTAAGAATCTCAACTAATTTCTCTTGGTCTGGTTCGCTTAAACAGAATGCATCTAAATCATAATCTAAAGGCACATCTAATTCAATAGTAGCTAACCTTTTACTCAGCCTTGCTTTATCTGCCTGTTCGCGCAGCCTTTCTTTTCTTTTCTTTCCAGATACTTGGTCAATATTGGCTAATACCTCTTCAACCGTACCAAATTCTTTTAATAACTTAATAGCTGTCTTTTCACCAATCCCATAAATACCAGGAATATTATCTGATTTATCGCCCATTAGTCCCTTCATATCTATTAATTGTTTAGGCTCTAATTCATACTCTTCTCTTACCTTAGGAAGATCATAATTAACAATATCGGTAATACCTCTTCTAGTATACATAATCTTTGTATTATCAGTTACTAACTGTAACGCATCGCGGTCTCCAGTTACAACTGTCACTTGATAACCTGCTTCTTCTCCCTTATTAGCTAAAGTCCCAATCACATCATCAGCTTCATAGCCTTCTAATTCTAAAACTGGAATCTGAAATGCTGCTAAGACTTCTTTTATCAAACCAAATTGTGGTTTTAGCTCATCGGGGGTCTCTTTTCGTTGAGCTTTATATTCTTTATATTCTTTATGTCTAAAAGTAGGCGCTGCTAAATCAAAAGCAACCGCCAATGCATCCGGTTCTTCATCTTCAATCAAACGTAACAACATCTTAGTAAAGCCAAGCACAGCATTAGTACACTCTCCATCCGAAGTCTGCAAACTCGTAGGTAAAGCATAAAATGCACGATGTAATAAACTACTACCATCTAATAAGAACATTTCTTTTTTTTCTGCCATGATTCTCCTCCTTTAGCCTTCTCCTATCTATTGTAAACTGTAATAGAACGCGCCTTCCCTTTAGGATTTATAATAATCCCTACTATATCTCCAATCTTTAAACTACGAAAAGTAACTTCTTCTTTACGAATCTTAAAGACGGCGTTAGGTGCTATTTTAATTGGGTTTTCAACCTTACTATGGTTATCGTTCATATGTAACTTAATAGAAATAGCCCGCGGATCAGCATAAATCTTTTTAATTTCGCCTTCTAAATGGATTTCTCCTACATCTGACCGAGCAATATTCTCCTTTGAATTTTCATCTGACATTAAATCTGTTACCTTATCTGTAACCTTTTCTTTTACACTAATCGCTATTTTAGTAAAATCATTCTTAATAACTGCTGAGTTTATACTACCAGCCTGTGACTTTACTCCTACCTCCGGCAATGCCCCTAAAAAGTCCATCGCTCCAAACACTAAAGCGATAAAAATCATAGTAATAATTAACTTTTTCATATTTTAATCACCTACTATCTAAATTTGTTAACTCTTATTTATATTTCAGTAAAAAGTTTATAATCCCTGTTTAATTGAAAAATTAAGTCTTAAAAGCCTTCTTCTTATTTTGATATTATCGCCTTGAAAGTATTCATTAGTTTAATTGCAAGAATAATATCTATTTCTTAACAGTTTGGGCATAAATTACATAAGTAATAATCTAGAAATTAATTATAAAATATGGTACTATTTAAACAGTGAGTATAAAGAAAGGAGCAATCGCAAATGCAAAAAAGAATCATCAGTACAGGAATAATTATTATGATTCTTATGTTAGTGATGAGTTCAACAGCTTTTGCTGCTGGACAAGCAAATGATATTAATGGTCACTGGGCAAAAAAAGAAATAAATAATTTATTGGCTAAAGGTATTATGTCTACTTATGGTAATGGCACTTTTAAACCAAATCAGCCGATTACTAGGGCTGAATTTGCAACTAGTTTGGCTAAGACTCTAAATTTAACGCCAATTAGTGTTACTAATTTGAAAGATATCCAGACTCATCCGGCTAAGGGGTATGTCGCTGCCTTAGTTCGCAAAGAGATTATTACTGGGTATCCTGACAATACTTTTAGACCAGAGAAAGCAATATCTAGATCTGAATTAGTAACTATGTTAGTTAGAGCTTTAGAGCTTAATAAGATGGAGACTAAGATTGAATTAGACAAAAGTATATATCGAGATGTTAGTACGAAGCATTGGGCTAATAATTCTATTAATCTAACTACTAAGTTAGGTATCATTACTGGTTATCCTAATAATACTTTTAGACCAGATAATCTAGTAACTAGAGCTGAAACAGCTAAGATGTTAAGCCGTTTCTTGAAATTAGAAGTTATCCAAGGTAACTTAATTGAAAAGTATCCTTTAGCTAACAAGATTCGGGTTAAAAAGAACGATGGCTCTGAATTAACCTTAGATTTAGCTAGCGACCCATTAATTGGTCGTAATAAGAGAATAACTAATTTAAGGTCACTATTAAGAAATGATAATCTGCATTTAGTGCTTAATCAAGCTAATGAAGTTAAGTATCTAAAAGCATATGGAGTTATTAGTGAAGATGATTTAGCTTTTGAGGTAAGTGAAATGACCGGTGGACTATTTAATACTCAGGAAGTTAAGTCATTGGCTAAAGGTAACTATCAATTTCTTGACTCTAAATTGAATACTGAAGTTAGTAAACGAACTAACGGATTATTTGCACCTAGTGAAGTAGAAAGTATTGCCAGTGGTAATATAAATGTTATTGAGTCTGAACTTAATAATCAGTTAAGTCAGATGACTAAAGGAGTCTTGAGTCCTAGTGAGGTAAAGGCTCTATCCCAAGGTAATTTAAAGACCCTTGAGCCTACTCTTAGACAAGGAATTGAAAGTAGATTAGTTAAACAAGGCTTGACTACTAATGAAGCCCAAGCTCTTTTAGACCAAGATTGGAATACTTTACAGTCAACTGGTAAGAATCGTTTAGTAGAGGCTGTCTCTTTACAAACAGGACTACCTGTCGATGTTACTAAGGCAATCTTTGAACAGAACTGGACTCGCTTACAACGATTAGCTGAAATCGAGTTGATTCAAAGAGCAACAGTGCAAGTCATGAATAGCGGTCTATTGTCTTAAAAATTTAAAATATCTATTCAAGGGATTAAAATATTCCTTCCCAAAAAAAGAGCAACTTATTTGAAGCTTCAAATAAGTTGCTCTTTTTAATCTCATATATAATTATAAGCTCTGCACTCCAAAGTCTACCGCGTCTCTACATTCTACTGAACAGAAAGGAGAAAGTTCTATATTCATCATCCTTAATTCACCACAATGTCCACATTCATCTAAAGTCCAATTAGGATCTACCTCTATTGCTTGCTGATCTTTAAATTTCAATTCTTCTTCTTTATCTTCTTTTAGTTTAGAAATAAATTCTTTTAAGTCACCTACTTCTATTCTCCACTCCTCACCTAATTCAACACCTTCTAATTCTCCATCATAGAGATACTTAACAATAACTTCTGAGCTGACAGCTAATAGTTCTGCTACTTCTTCTTCATTTAAATAATCTACATCTACTCCATAATTCATTATATTCCCCCCAGTTACTTCTTGACTACTCTCTACTAATAGGCGTGCAAATAATATCCTTATCAACTATTTATTGTTTATATTATACTATTTATTTACTTTTATGTCAATAATCTGTCTCTTGCAACCAATAATTATATGACTTATGTAATTGACTTGCATAAATTAAAATGTTATTATAATTAAGTACATTAAATTATCTAAAGAATTATTCTAGAAAGGAGATGAAGTATAACAATGGCTTACACTATTACTGATGAATGTATTGCTTGTGGAGCTTGTGAACCAGAATGTCCAGTAGAAGCAATTAGCGAAGGTGATGACAAGTTCGATATCGATGCTGATTTATGTATTGATTGTGGAGTCTGTGCTGAAGTCTGTCCTGTAGAAGCAATTGAAGAGTAAAGAATAAATCTACCCCGGTTAACCTATTGTTAACCGGGGATATGTAAATAATTTGTATTAGATTTTCCTTGCAAAAATTTAATCATTGTGTTATTATATTAATTGTCGATACGGGAATTGAATATATTTAAATGTGCCGAAGTGGCGGAATTGGCAGACGCGTTGGATTCAAAATCCAATGGGCCTTGTGCTCGTGTGGGTTCGACTCCCACCTTCGGCACCATTACTTTTTATATGATATTAGAATTTATCAACTTTTCCTTATAATCACCGTTATGACGGGGTTGTGGAAGGTTGATTTTTTTATTTGTATTAGCTTTTATCAGTCTATTTTAGATTTTTGGGCACTTTTTCGGCACTTAAATGGCACTTGGTGTCAAAGTGATTTTAAAGCAAACTCAAAATAGTTAAAGTTTATTTTTATATTATAAATTATATAATAGTAATAT
>Ga0208786_10018_pt1 | contig 43872 bp, 38 predicted proteins | sample Wag42014_12_17_FD_187357 | JGI IMG/M metagenome (GOLD analysis project Ga0208786, IMG submission 187357) | Deep subsurface shale carbon reservoir microbial communities from Ohio, USA - Utica-2 Time Series 2014_12_17 (SPAdes) (version 2) ... | reverse complement strand
CGATTATATAATAAGATTCCTACCGCTAAACCAATAAAGATATAGAATCTAACATCACCTACATTACCTTTCAACAAGACAACAAAAGTCATAGTCCCTGCTAATATACAGAAACTAAAATCAATTATCTTTGTAATTAAGTCACCTAAAAGTCCAAAACTTCTAATCACACGATAAATATCAAAGATGAAAGCTAAAAAATTGCCTAATAAAATCATATATGCAAATGTTCTTATCTGTACTTCTAATGAAATCATCAACCTTCACCCCAATTGTAATTGAAATCTAAGGCCCTTACATGGTCAATTAATTATGCGCGAAAGCTAACTTTTAAACTGGTATTGGTCATAAATAAAAAAGGCCACCCAATGTGGCTAAGATAAATAACTATTCACTTTATTTAAATAAATTATTAAGAAAACTTCCACCTTTAGCATTCTCTGAGTAGTCCAAGTTCATAATATGACCATTTATTACTAACTCTCCATCATCTAAATTTAATTGTTTGATATTAAAACCTTCTCCAGTAATAAACAGAGGTCCTAATTCTGTTTCTAAATTAACCTCTTCTTCACTATAATTGAGAACTTCTGTCACTCCAGTTATCTCTATTAACTCACGATTTATAAGTTTAATCTGATGTTTGCTCATAGATATCCCCCTTTCACTCTTTAATCTATATTTATGTTAATTGGGGAATATCTATGACTCATGAATACTATTCTTTGTCAAACCAGCCATCATGCTTCTCCCTAATCTTTATTTCATCCCAACCACTCCAGTTATTAGACCACCAGCCAACTGTTGCATGATCAAATTCATTAGCCATCTCCATATCAAAATCACCTTGTGTATACCACCAGTAATTCATGTCTGAAACCTCTGAGTTATATTCATCACTTGTGAATCTGTCAAATTCACTTCTTTTACGATCCATAGCTATATTACCTCCTTCATTTACTAGTACTTTTATTATTATCTCTTTTTAATAATTTTAATCAGTATATTTTTAGTAATATTGACTAGAAATCATCGCCCATTAAAAAAAGGCAGTTGAGATAATCTCAACTGCCTCTTAGACCGTTCACTATTTATCTTTGTTTGATTTGATAGCTATATTCAAACAGTAACCTAAACCTCCATATAATACTATACACCCGAAGATTAACATCGCAATTGCTGAACCAGGCATTATCTCTCCTCCTTTCATCAACTATAACTCTGGTCAAATTCATTTAAACTTGCAAATTCTCTTCTTCTGCTCCTTCTTGTCCTTTTAATCGAGCAAATACAGCAAAACCTAATACTACAGCACCAATAGCAACAGCCCAACCAATATTTAAAGCCCATTGAGGATAACCTCCATATGCTTTGCTAAATTCTTGAATCACACTGTTGACTAATGACCAAGTTAAGATAAGAGGAGTTACATACTTAATCATAATATCCCACCAAGTTCCAATCTTAATTTCAGATAATGGATTTATATATTCACGTAAGTTTTTAGGTCCATAAATCCAACCGATTACAATACATTCAAATAGTCCAACTACTGCTAGACCAAAACCATTAACAAAGTGATCTACTATATCTAACCAGTATAATCCACCCTTAGTAGCAAATAATAGACCAGCAACTAATCCACTTAAGCAAACTAACTGAATAACCTTCTTCTTCTTACCAGGTCACTTATCATCAAAACCAGCTATTACTGATTCGGTAATAGAGAAGGCTGAATCTATACCTAACGTTAATAATATTAAAAAGAAGACAAGAGCAAAGATTGTCTGAGCTACCGGTCCACCAGGTAGAAGACTGATCGCTTCTGGATAAGTTACAAAAGCTAGTCCTACGCCAGCATCAACTACTTCTGCCACTGCTACTCCTTTAGCCTGAGCCATATATCCTAAAGTACCAAAGATACCAAACCCAGCTAAGAAACTGATTCCACAATTAGCAAAGGTAGTAATTAAAGCGTTATTTGTAATATCACTATCTTCCGGTAGGTAACTTGCATAAGCAATCATAATACCAAAACCTAAACTCAAACTGAAGAAGACCTGACCATAAGCCGCCAACCAAACCTGCGGATCAGTTAAGACTGAAAAATCCGGCTGCAAATAATAAGTCAACCCTTCGATAGCTCCTGGTAAAGTAACTGCTCTTACTGCTAATACTACTAATAAGATAACCGGCAATGGCACAGTAAGCATTACTACTTTTCCTACACCAGTAACTCCATTTCTTAGAATAAAATAAATAAGAGCCCAAGTAACCACTGTTCCGATTAATACCGGTGTGCTGAAGCCACCTAATTCTGCCGGACCTGAAGATAAATGTAGTACTTCTTTATAAAAATAGTCAGCTACCCCTGACTTCCAAGCTACACTAAATGAACCAGCTAAATATTTCCAAATCCAAGCCATAATCGCACCGTAATACGACATAATAACAAAACTAATCAGTACAGCCCACCAACCAAGACCTTCCCATGTCTCTTTAATCTTTTTAAATGCTCCTGGTGCTCCTTGCTGTGTCTTATGTCCTAGTCCATACTCCAAAATGATTAATGGAATCCCCGCTGTAAATAACGCTACAAAATAAGGGATTAAGAAAGCTCCACCTCCATTAGCATAAGCTGTATAAGGAAAACGCCAAGCATTCCCTAAACCAGCTGCTGAACCAATTGCTGCCAAAACAAAGGCTGCTCGATTTCCCCATTGATCTCTTTTTGCTGCCATACTTACTACTCACTCCTCGTATTTATTATTTTTATACAATTATTTCTTCTCTTCTTGCTAATCTCTTCTAAATTATATCTACTTAATCCTCTCTTCTAAATACTAATATTATCCCATCAATTTCAACTCACTTTAGCTTCTCGCCTACTCTCCCTCCTTCCATATATATCATTTTCATCATATAAATTGTATTTCTGCTTAACTGAATCAACTTCGTCACTCATTTGATTATTTCTTTAACTTTATATAAATTCCTTCTTTCTAATTAAAATATTTTTATTTTAATTAGAATATTCCTGCCAACAAAAAAAGAAGTGGGTTTATTCCCACTTCTTAGCAATATTAACATCTTTATAATAATGATCAATAATTTCTTCGGGACTCTTTCCTTCCTTGGCCATAGCAAATGCTCCCCATTGACTCATTCCTACCCCATGTCCATAACCGCTTCCTTTAAAAGTCACTTCATTACCAGCAACTTCAATAGACTTTATCAGCGTCGACTTTAACTTATCTGGACCGATTGAAGTTCGAAAACTAGCTGCTTTCATCTTCTTTGTTCTACCATCATACTTGATTGCTAAATCTATAGCCCGTCCTGTCTTATCTTTATTTAGAATCTCTATATCTTCAATAGCTTTCACACTCTTAACTCCTGCCTGCTTTAGTACCTCTATTATTTTATCCTTACCAAATGAAACAGACCATGACCTTATATCCTCCGGTGCTTCTTGATCTGGAGATTTAACACTAACTATATATGGTGGTTCAGGTTTACTATAGGCTAACCCTACCTTAGCACTAGTTGTTTCTCCTCCCGCACTAGAGTGGAACCAACCATTAATATAGTCACCTTCATAAATAATAACTTCACCTCTTGTCTTCTGGACAGCTTTCTTAATCTTATCATCAATATTCTGTGGACGATATGCTTGTGCCTCTTTATGACTACCGCTAATTACATTTGTTCCTTTATCTTCAAGTCTCTTCATCGCAAAAGTTCGAGCTATAATTGCCTGTGCTCCATAGGCATCTAAAGGCCAATCTTTCTTCATTTCTCCAGCCACAACACCCATAATATACTCTTCCATCTTCATAGTCTTCGTCTGTCCCTCTGTAGTCTTGACTTTAAGCGTAGGTTCTTCTATCTGCTTAACATTCTCATCAGTAATACCTTTTACTTTCGGCTTTCCTTGTTGTTGATTCTGTGCACAACCACTAAATAATGCTAACGTCATAATTAATAGAATACCAATCATGAACTTGAATTTGATTCTTTTCAAATTTAATCCCCCTCATTACTTTTAGTCTTATTCTGTCTGTAAATGAAGGGGATTATTCATCTCATTATTTAAAAAAGCCTAATAGAAACTCTTTAATCATTCTAATTAATCTAGTCAATAAACTTGCTTTCTTTACACTTTTACTAGCAACTAAGTTTACTGTACCTACCTTTCTATCTTGCTGAGTTAATACTAACTTACCTACAGTTTCTCCTTGCTTAATTGGTGCTTCTACTTCTTTATTCAATTTAACATCTCGCTCAATTTCACCATCTCCAGTTTTGACAACTGCTTGTAAGTCTTTTGCTGTTTCTACGGCTACCTTCAATTTTTCACCATTCTTTACCTTAACTTCCCCTATATTCTCTCCCTTACTTACCACTTTTGTTAAATCAAATCTACTAAATCCATAACTCAATAATTTAGCTGATTCTTCAACTCGACTTTTTTTACTATCCGTCTGCATTACTACTGAGATTAATCTCATACCATCTCTTTTAGCTGTAGCCGTCAAACAATAACCAGCCTCATCTGTCCACCCGGTCTTAAGGCCATCAGCACCTGGATAATATTCAATTAAACCATTAGTATTATAAAGAGTAAATTCCCCATCTCTAATTGTATCTATCCAAGTACTAGTCCAATCTAAAACTTTTGGATGCTTAGTAACTAATCCTCTAGCCATTACAGCCAAATCATACGCACTACTATAATGTTCTCCATCGTCAGTAGGCAAGCCAGTACTATTTACAAAATTAGTATGCTTTAAGTCTAATTCTTTAACCTTTTGATTCATCATCGCTACAAAACTACCTTCTGTTCCGCCAATATATTCCCCAATCGCTACACAAGCATCATTCGCCGAAGCAATAGCTATCGCTTCTAATAATGTCCTTACTTTCATCTTCTCTTTCGGAGCCAAGTAAATTTGGGAACCACCCATTGAAGATGCAAATTCACTAGTAATAACTGTATCATCTAGAGTGAACTGTCCTGAATCTATAGCTTCCATTGCTAATAATAGCGTCATAATCTTAGTCATACTAGCCGGTGGAAGTTCTTTATCTTTATTTTTAGCAAATAAGACTTGTCCTGTTTCTGCTTCCATTAAGATTGCTGACTTAGCTTCAACATCAAAGCCAACTGCAAATGCTGGTAAGGTCATCATCAAGAGACTACTAACTATTAAAATACAAGTTATCAATTTCTTGTTGAACATTTTCATTCTAATCTTCCTCCTTGATTTAATTACTCCTCTTTCTTCGCTTCTCGCCATAGCTCTTCTAATTCTTCTAAGGACTTATCCTTGAATTTTGCTTCTTCTTTTTTTAATGCTGATTCTATATACGAAAATCTTCTTTTAAACTTATTTGTAGCATCTTTTAAGACTAATTCTAAGTGGAAATCTAAAAATCTACCTACATTTACGATAGCAAATAGTAGATCACCTAATTCATCTCTAATCTTATCTTTATCTTCACTTTTTAATGCCGCTTTGAACTCTATTAGCTCTTCTTCAAGTTTATTTAGAGTCCCTTTAATACTAGGCCAATCAAACCCAACTTCTGCCGCCTTCTTTTGTATCTTCTGGGCTTCCATTAGGGCTGGTAATCCTTCTGTAACTGCTAAAATTGTTTCTGTATCATCTGTAGTATCGTTCTTTTCAACTGCTTTGATATCCTCCCACCTATCTAAAACAGCATCTGCTGTTTTTAACTTTTCGGTTCCAAAGACATGAGGATGACGTCTTATCATCTTATCACTGATACTATAAATAACATCCTCAATATCAAACTCATCATTCTCCTTAGCTATTTGAGCATGAAAAACAACCTGTAATAAGAGGTCACCTATCTCCTCACATAAACCTAAAATATCTTCATTCTCTATCCTCTCTAAGACTTCATAGGTCTCTTCAATTAAATAAGGTCGTAAAGTATTATGATCCTGTTTCAAATCCCACGGGCAACCATCATCTGCTCTTAGCTTTTCCATAATCTTTACTAATGTATTAAATTCTTCCATTTGATTTAAATTGCCTTCAACTTTCCCTTTTAGAGGTGGAATGTAAACAGAGGTTAAATGGTCTATCCACTTAACTCTATCTAATTCATATAAAGGAACTTCTACTCTTTTCTCTAACTCAGATATTCCCGCTGCCTTAATAATAACGACTGAATGATCTTCCGGATAAACCTCAAGTAAAGTCAATTTTACATTAGATGCGACTAACTGATTATAAAATTGAGTCAACATTAAATGTTGATTAGTTGATAAATCTCCTTTTGTAAAGCTTAAACTATCTAGCACCTGTAAACCCTCTATTGGATCTATATTCAAAGAAGTAAAGATCACATCTAAAAAACTTTCCCCGGAAATAATCCCTATCTTTCCTGGATCTACTTCTGCTAATAATTTTCGAACTGATTCTTCCGCTACTAAAGGGTTGCCAGGTACTGCATAACCAACATCCAAGCCTTCTTTTAATTGAGTTATTAATACTTCTTTAATCTTCTCATATACATCATTGAAGTTCTCTTCGTCATTATAAATAGAATCGAAGGTTTTAAATTCAATATCTCTTGTTGATAATTGTTCAACAATCGGATGCTCTCTAGTTCTTAAAAAAAGCTTGTCTACTCTCTGTAATGCTTCATAGGCACCCAAAGTTAGGTGATCTATCTTACCTGGTCCTAAACCGATTACTTTTAAGTTACCTAACTCTTTATCTAACATTCTATCCCCTCACTAATCCAATTCTTAATAAGATCACAGCTAATTTATCTCCAACTTTAGGAATCAACCTAATATCACGTTCTTTTACTGCACCACTGATCATAAGTACCAGACCATAAATTAAAGCTCCAGCAAAGACTGCTGTTAAAGTAGCAACAGTATTATGATTTGCTAAACTGATAGTCTTATTATAAATTGGTATAATTGCTAAACTCATTATTACTACAGATAATATCGGTTTCAGTAACATATCCTGATAATTATAATTATAACCTATTAAGCGCCCTATAGCCAACAAATTTAGAACTGCAGCTAAACAGAAACCGGAAGCTGTCGCAAAAGCTGCTCCGCGAATACCTATGCCTGGAATTGATGTTAGTTGGTAATTCAAAGCCGCATTCAATGCTGCTCCTAAGAATAAGTTCCTAGCTGGAATCGCCGTCTTACCAATCCCTTGTAAGATGCTAGAGGAAGTCTGCTGTAAACAGATGAAGATGACTCCCCAAGATACATAGCGGAGAGGAATTCCTGCTTCTGGAACATCGAATAACATATCAGTAATAGGCGTTGCTAATATTAATAGCCCGACAGCCGCTGGCAAACAGATAAAAATAGTTATTCGTAAAGCCGATTGTGTTCGAGCTTTAATCAATCTGTCTTTTCCCAAAGCAAAAGCTTCAGAAATAGCTGGCACTAAACTAGCTGCTAAAGAAACCGTTAATACTGTAGGGAAATTAACCAATACCATTGCCATTCCAGCAAAATCTCCATATAAGCCGGTTGCTTCATTAATAGAAAAACCTGCTACCTGTAATCGCCAAGGGATTAAAGTAGCATCTACAAACTGCATTAATGGTAGCACTAACGCACCTAGGGTCACCGGAAAAGCTAGAGATGCTAACCGACTAATTATTTTACTAATCGACAATTTATCCCCTGGTCCACTTAAAGCGAACTCATCAATTTCATTTTTATGTTTATAGTAAATATAAAGCAAGACTGTTAAACCAGCAATCGCTCCGGTAACAGCACCAAACGCAGCACCTGCTGAAGCAAATTTAATTCCTTTAGATAGTAAGAGATAAGCCAGTAATAACATAGTAGTCATTCTGACTAATTGTTCTACTATCTGTGAGATAGCCGTTGGATTCATTGTCTGTAATCCCTGGAAAAAACCACGATATGAAGCCATAATCGAAACAAAAAAGATAGCCGGAGCAATAGCTAAAACCGAATAGAATGCTCTCGGGTCTCTTAATATATTCTGAGCAATAGGCTTAGCGGTAACTATTAAGCCAAAGGAAAATATTAAGCCTAATATAAAACTAATGCTTAAAGCAACTCTGAAGATTCTATAAGCACTCTTTTGGTTGTCTTCTGCTACTTTCTCTGCTACTAACTTTGAAATTGCTACTGGAATACCTGATCTAGAAATAACTAAAATTGTTGTATAGATGGGATAAGCCATTTGATAGAGTCCAATACCTTGTTTACCTATTAAACGGGTCAATAGAACTCTATAAAATAGACCCATGAATTTACTAATAAATGCTGCTAAGGTTAGGACTAAAGCCCCTTGCAAAAAACCTTGTTTATTATTCTTAACCATCTACTGACTCCCTTTCTCTTCTTTTAACTTTAGAGCCCATCTTATCATTTTCTAATTCAATATAATCTACTTCAATCCCTTTTATTTTTTATTAACTCATAAAAAAAAGTGAGCCAGAAGATGACTCACCCTTAAAACTACTCTATTCTTCCATCTGTTTGGCTAAAAATCCAGCAGCAGTGTTGGCTAATTTAGTTTCTAAATCACCCATTGTTGCATTAGGGTCTTGCGAACTTAAAACGACCACACCTAACGGATCACCCTGTGAAGAAACAATAGGCGCTAATACCTGTGAACTAAACTTACAGTCTTCATCATCGCCTTTACACCCTTCGCAAAAGGCATGCTCTCCTGGCTCTTCCATTACTATAGTCTCTCTTTCTTCTAAAGCTTTTTCTGCTGCCTGACTAATTGGTTTATCTAAAAACTTCTTTTCAGGTGCTCCTGAAACTGCAACTACTACATCTCTATCCAAAACACAGGCTATATAGCCAGTAACCTCATGTAATGAATCAACATACTCCTGTGCAAATTCACCTAACTGTCCAATTGGAGAATACTTCTTTAAAATTACTTCACCATCTCGATCAACAAATATCTCTAACGGTTCACCTTCACGAATACGCATCGTTCTCCGGATTTCTTTCGGAATTACAACCCGACCTAAATCATCTATTCTTCTTACTATTCCTGTAGCCTTCATAATCTTTCTGGCTAAACAATTCTATAATATGGATAGAATTGCAACCAGATTTCACCTCCTTAATTTATAATTATTGAGAGACCCTTCCATTCATAGTATATAGCTAATCTTATATTTTTATTCTCAAACTCTAATAAATAGTACTAATTCATAATTTATACATCAAATTGACTCCTCTATATGGAAGGGAAGGCATTTATATTCTATCCTTTTCAACTATTTACTATTCTGAGTATTATTTAAAAAGTTCAAGATATCAATTAGAGTATCCAAATTCTTTGTTTCATCCTTAACCACTTTTAATTTTAAAATCGGTTCTTTTGTAGCCCTAAAACGAATTTGGCCTTCATACTTTCTACTCAATTCAATAACCTGTTCTCCCAATAAATAATCGGCGCTATTAAACTTAACTACTATTGCTTCTCCTTCAGACTTGATACTTCCTACATCTAAATCTAAAGCTAACACTTTTATTTTTCCAATTTTAATCAAATTTAATACTGGTTGAGGGATAGCACCGAACCTATCCACCAATTCATCTTTAATATCGGCTACATCTTCTAGTTCCATAATACCCGAAATCTTTTTATAAATTTCTATTTTTTGTTTGGAATCTGGAATATAATCCTCAGCAATATAGGCATCAATATCTAAATCAATATTAACCTCTACACTTTCTTCTTCAGATTTCCCTTTTAACTGCTTGATCGCCTGTTCTAATAATTTACAATAGAGCGAAAATCCAATAGCTTCAATATGACCATGTTGGTCGGGACCTAAAATATTACCAGCACCTCTAATCTCTAAGTCGCGCATAGCTATTTTAAAACCAGAACCTAAATTGGTAAACTCTTTAATAGCCTGCAGTCTCTTTTCCGCAACCTCTGATAATATCTGGTCACTCTTATAAAGCAAATAAGCATAAGCAACACGATTAGTCCTCCCTACTCGACCACGAAGTTGATAAAGCTGTGACAGCCCCATCTTATCAGCATTATTAATAATTATTGTATTTACATTAGAAATATCTAAGCCAGTTTCAATAATTGTAGTACAGACTAATAAGTCATACTCTCCTTCTAAAAAAGCAAGCATAATCTTTTCTAGTTGGCTTTCACTCATTTGACCATGTGCTACTGCTAACTTTACTTCGGGTACTAACTTTTTGATGCGAGAAGCTACTTTATCAATATCTGCCACCCGATTATGAACAAAATAGACCTGTCCACCTCTATTTAACTCTCTTTGAATCGATTCTCTAACTAAGTTAGGACTATATCCCCTGACGTAAGTTCTAATCGGATACCTATTTTCTGGAGGAGTTTCAATTAAACTCATATCTCTCACTCCTACCAAGGACATATGTAATGTCCTTGGTATCGGTGTAGCAGTTAAGGTTAAGACATCAACACTTCTTTTAATATCTTTTAACTTCTCTTTATGCTTAACCCCAAAACGTTGTTCTTCATCAACGATTAGTAATCCTAAGTCTTTAAATTCAATATCCGAAGATAAGATGCGATGAGTTCCAATTATAACGTCTACTAAACCTCTTTTTAAGTTTTTAACAACTTCTTTTTGTTCTTTTGGTGTCCTAAATCTACTTAACATATCAACATTAACAGGATAATCTTCAAATCTTTCTACAAATGTATTAAGATGCTGCTGAGCCAGAATAGTTGTTGGTACTAACATGGCCACTTGTTTGCCGTCCATAACTGCCTTAAAAGCAGCTCTAATAGCCACTTCTGTCTTACCATAACCAACATCGCCACAAAGCAAACGGTCCATAGGCTGAGGTGATTCCATATCCTCTTTAACCTCTTGGATAGCTTTCAATTGGTCAGCTGTTTCCTCATATGGAAAGTCCGCTTCAAACTCTTTTTGCCATACCGTATCTTCAGAAAAAGCATATCCGTTAGCCACTTCTCGCTCAGCATAAAGTTCTAATAGACCTTCAGCCATCTCTTGAACCGATTCTTGAACCCGTTTCTTAACCCTTGACCAGTCATTACTTCCTAAACTGTATAGTTTAGGTTTTTCTCCTTTCGTTCCCACATACTTTTGAATTAGATCAACTTGCTCAGTTGGAACATATAATTTATCTTCATCAGCATAATTAATTAATAGATAATCTTGACTATGTCCTTGGACTTCCAAAGTCTTTACCCCTAGATATTTACCAATCCCATGATTTTCATGTACAACATAATCATTCACATTCAACTCTTCAAATGAAGAAATCTTAACTCCCTGATCATAAGCCTTAACCTTTCTTTTTCGTTTCCTCTTAGTCTGTTTAAAGATATTATTCTCAGCAAAAAGGATGAACTTTATTGCCGGTAAAATTATTCCTTCTTGTAAAGTGTCTGTTGTTACCACTATATTCCCCGGTTTAATTTGGTCTGAAACTTTAGTTACATAGAAAGCAGGTAACCCTTCCTCTTTTAAGGCATCAACTAATCTTTTACATTTACTCTTAGTAGATAGAGTTATGAGAACCTTAAATCTATCATCCTTCAATTCTTTTACTCTATCAATAAACTGACTAACCTGCCCATGAAATACCTGAGGCTTTTCTATATTAAGCTCTAATTCTTTATCTACCTTTAAACCTTTAATCTTAGACGCTGTACTCAAATATAGTTTAGAATAATTATAAATATCAGATAATAATTCTTCGAAAGGCACAAAGTTTTCTTCATAGTTCTTTAAAATACTTCCTTGTTTTAATAAAGATAACTTCAATTCGTTAAGGTCATCAATTATATTAAAAGCTTTAGCTCTAATTCGATTAGGAGCATCAAAGATTAAATCTCCTTCTTGAAAATAATCAATTAAAGTAGACATCTCTCTATAAATAGAAGGCAGATACTGTTCAATCCCAGGAAAAATAATCCCTTCTCTTAATTTCTCAATATCTCCTTCTATTCTTTTTTCTAACTCAGATGCTTCATTCTCATTTTCCTTTCCTAAAATTTCTTCTTTAGTTGCAGTTAATAGTTCTCTTATACTCTTAATTCCCTCATCTAAAGTCATGGAACTCAGTAGTATCTCTGTCGCTGGTGGTAAACTCACATTACTTAAGTCTTTAATAGAACGTTGAGTAGCTAAATCAAACTCACGAATTGATTCAATCTCATCACCGAAGAGTTCAATCCTTACTGGATTATCTTTCGTCAGAGGATAGATATCAATAATTCCACCTCTGATACTGAAATCACCTTTGTTCTCTACCATATCGACTCGCTCATAACCTTGTTCTATTAACTGTTTGCCAAATTCTTTTAAATCTATATTATCATCTATGTTAATCTCAAAATGGTAATCAAAGAATATTTCCTTTGGAGTTAACCCTTGAAGCAAAGCTTGAATAGGAACAATAACTATTAGGTCACTCATAGTTTTTAAATTTTCTAACACTGTTAATCTTTGAATCTTAACTGAAATATCAGTCTCTATTCTTTCATGAGGTAAGATATCTAATTGTGGAAATAGAAATATTTCATCCTCGGGTAATAGTCTTAATAACTCTTCATAAAGGTCATTAGCCCGTTGCCAATTATAGGTAATTAATAATTTCTTTCCTTTCAGTTCCTCATATAAGTTTGCCATAACAAAGGCCCTATGTGAAGCTGATAAGTTAATTGACAACTGAGTATTCAAATTTTTACTGAAATTTTGCTTTATATCCTTAATCCTTTTGGATTCTTTTAAAACTCCAACCACACCATTATTCATTTTATCTTGACTCCTTTTAATAAATCAATTATACACCAAAAAGGACCTTAGTCCTCTACCAAGGTCCTTAAAATTCCCTCTCAAAAATCTAATGTAATAAATTATCACCAACCAAAGAGGTTAGGTCATCTTCGATTTCACATTCATCACAAATAATCCCTATCTCTATTCTATTTTCCGTTCTTTTTATTATATCCTCTTTCTCATCTGAAGTCAAGATAGACAGCCCCAACTTTTCCTCATCTATTTTTTCTACTTCTAATTCATCCACTAATCTATTACATTGGTTGCAATAATAGATTAATTCCATTATTAATTCCTCCCTATCCTGGTTAGAATCATATAATTCCACAAAGTATGAAAGACTGTAGCAACTAAGACACCGATTAGAATCCCATTAGTCTGAAGATAAACTGACCAAGTTAGATAGCCAAAGATTGCATGGTCTAAGATGCTTGACAGACCAGCAAATAAGCCATGATCTTCCGCAGAATAGATATCATAAATAGCTTCAATGATTCCAAAGAATAAATGAACTAAGAAGAGATTTGCTCGTAAAAAATAAGCTGAAAAGCTTTTAAGAGTCTCCTCTATAAACGGAACTAAATAGATAATTACTTCATTTCCAGTTTCCTCTACTAAATATCTATTAAGCACCATCGCACTTAAAGCAGCAATTAATCCCGCTAAAATAATATTCATACTCCCACTCCAGCCTTAACTAATATCTATTGATAATACCTCAATTATAAGTATTAGCTATTAGCCAAAGAAATATGTAACGATTTTAATTAAGGTTCTTCCATAATTAATGCTAACGCCAAAAATTCCGCGATAACTTACATCAATTAATTATGTGCGAATTTAATTATAAAATTTACTTAATTATATTCATTCATAGCAGTCTCCAAATCTTCTTCTAATGCTACTTCGACTGCTTTGGCTGCTGTTAGTATTATCTGCTGAACTTGTTTTCGATTATCTTTATCAAATTTACCTAAAACATAGTCACTAACCGTCATATATTCTGGTGGCCTTCCAATACCAATTTTGATACGAGCAATCTGCTTGCTACTTAAATGATTGATGATGGATCTCATTCCATTATGTCCACCATGTCCACCACCATTTTTAATTCGTAACCTTCCTACTTCTAAATCTAAATCATCATAAATAATGATTATGTCTACTGGTTCAATATCATACCACCTAGCTAATTTCCCAACTGCTTCTCCACTATTATTCATATAAGTCTGCGGCTTAACTAAGATTACTTTTTCACCTTGATATCGAAAACTACCGGTTAATGCCTCTTTCTCTTTCTTATTAACTTTTACATGATGTCTTTTAGCTAATTCATCTATTACTCTAAAACCAACATTATGTCTTGTCTTAGTATATTTAAAGCCTGGATTACCTAAGCCAATAATTAATTTCAAAACCAATCTCCTCCTTTTAAAATTAAGAAAAGACGTAATCAAATTAATGATTACGCCTCCGTTAATAAATCTATAAATTTCTTTATTCTTCTTCCTCTTCGATTTCCTCTTCTTCGTCTGGCTCTTCACCGATAACTTCTGGTTCTTCAATCTCTTCTTCTTCGACTTCATCTGGTTCAACTTCAAGTTCTGTAGGAACAACCACTGTTACTACTACTTCGTCACCAGAAGTTACAATCTCTACATCTTCTTCAGTTTCTAATTCTGCAACATGTAAAGATTCACCTACTTCAAGTTCACTAATATCAACTTTAACGTCTTCTGGAATATTAGTTGGTAAACATTCAACTTCAATCTCTCTAAGTGCTTGCTGTACTACTCCACCTTCACGCTGTCCAGCAGCAACTCCTTCTAAAGTAACAGGTACTTCAATAGAGATCGCTTCATCAAGAGCAATCTGATGGAAGTCTACATGTAATAGCTGTCCAGTAATAGCATCCTTTTGAACCTCTTTAACCATTACTGTTTTGACTTCATCATCTACATCTAAGTCAATTATTGCGTTACCATTTATTACTTCCTTTAAATCTCCAGAATCTAATTTTAGATTAACTACTTCTTCTTTACGACCATATACAACACCAGGAACTAACCCTGCATCTCTTAATCTGCGAGCTACCCCTGATCCAGTTTCAGTTCTCACCTCTGCACCAAGCTCTAAACGTTCCATTACATACCCTCTCCTTTACTAAATTCTTCTCATAATCAATATTTTAACACTTTTTTAATTAAAAATCAAAATCTTAGTCGAATAAAACACTAACTGACAGATCTTTAAAGATTCTATCTAATGCTTCTCCTAATAGCGGTGCAATTGATAAAATCTTAACCTTGTCCAACTGTTTTTCATCAGACAACGCAATAGTGTTAGTTACTACCACCTCTTTTAGCGTTGAGTTTTCTAATCTTTCAATTGCAGGTCCAGAAAAGACTGGGTGAGTACAGCAGGCATAGACTTCTTCAGCACCTTTTTCTTGCAGTACTCTCCCTGCTTCTGTGATTGTTCCAGCAGTATCGATCATATCATCTAATAGAATTACATTCTTGCCTTTTACATTCCCAATAATATTCATAACCTCTGAAACATTAGGCTTTGGTCTTCTCTTATCAATAATTGCAATTGAAGTATTAAGTCTTTCCGCAAAATCCCGAGCTCTCTTTACCGCTCCTACATCTGGAGCAACAACAATAGTATCTTCAAGATCTTTATTTAAGAAGTACTCTGCTAAAATGGGTGCCCCTAATAGATGATCCACAGGAATATCAAAGAATCCTTGAATCTGTGCTGCATGAAGATCAAGACAGACCAATCTATCAGCTCCAGCGGAAGCTAATAAGTTTGAAATTAGCTTAGCAGAAATCGGATCTCTCGGCTTTGCTTTTCTATCTTGACGAGCATACCCAAAGTAAGGTACTACAGCCGTTATACTTCTAGCCGACGCCCTCTTTAAAGCATCCACCATAATTAATAGTTCCATAATATTCTCATTAACTGGTGCACTAGTCGGCTGAACAACAAATACGTCTGAACCACGAATACTTTCTTCAATACTTACGCCTATCTCCCCATCACTAAACCTTGAAACCTTAGAATGGACTAATGATGTCCCTAAATAATCACAAATTTCTTCGGCCAATTCAGGATTAGAATTTCCTGTAAATACCTTTAGCCTTTCTTTATTCATTCCCATTTAAGTTGGCCCCTCCTGTCTGGTTTTCCTCTAAATTATAGTTATAATAAATAATGACTAAAAGATTTAATACTACTTATATTTAATCATCTTTTTTGTTTGCTTTAGCCGGCACTCCCAATACTAATTCCTCATCATCTACATCCTTAGTTACAACTGAACCAGCACCTGTAATCGAATCTTGCCCAATCTTAATTGGAGCTACTAATGTTGAGTCACTTCCTATGAATGCACCATCTTGAATCTTAGTTTGGTGTTTTTCTTTCCCATCATAGTTTGCAGTAATAGTTCCAGCACCTATATTAACCTGTTCTCCAATGACAGCATCACCAATATAACTCAAATGTGGAACTTTACTTTGGTTACCAATTTTAGCTTTCTTAATCTCTACAAAATCACCAACCTTAACTTCTTGACCTAATTCGGTTCCTGGTCTTAGGTAAGCAAAAGGCCCCACTTTCGTCTTATCGCCTACTTTAGCCTCTAAAATAACTGAATTCTGAACTTCAACCTGAGAGCCTATCTCGGAATCTACAATTCTACTCTGTGACCCAATAATCGACCGAACACCAATCTTAGTATCTCCTTCAATAATTGTAAAAGGGTAAATAACTGTGTCTTCACCAATCTCTACCCCTTCATCAATGTAAGTATTCTCAGGGTCCATAATAGTTACCCCTGATTCTAAATGATAATTTGAGATTCTTTTCCTTAAAATCTTCTCTGCTTTTGCTAAATGTACTCTAGTATTGACACCTAAAGTCTCTGCTTGGTCATCAGTGACTACTGCAGTAACCTGCTCACCTTGATTCTTAAGCACTTCAATTACATCAGTTAAATAATACTCTCCTTGCGCATTATCAGCATCAATTTCATCTAAAGCAGCAAATAGAAGCTGACTGTCAAAACAATAAGTTCCTGTATTTACCTCAGTAATCTGTTTTTCTTCTAAAGTAGCATCTTTATCTTCTACAATTTTAGCTACATTTCCTCTTTCCCCTCTAACAATTCTGCCATATCCAGCGGGGTCATTAACTTCAGTCGTCAAAATAGAAACAGCTGCTTCTGTATTCTGCTGTTTATCTACAAGTTCTTGTAAAGTATTAATGGTTAATAAAGGAGTATCCCCACATAACACTAAGACAGACCCTACAAACTCATTTAATAATTCTTCAGCCTGCATTACTGCATGACCGGTACCTAACTGTTGGTCTTGATAAGCAAAATTAACATTTAAGTCTTCCAACTTTTGCTCAACTAACTCACCTTTATATCCAATAACAGCTATATTCTTTAATGGTTCTAAAACGCTAGCAGCTGAGATAATATGCTCTACCATCGATTTCCCACAAACTTCATGTAATACTTTGGGCAGCTCAGACTTCATCCGTGTCCCTTTACCAGCGGCTAAAATAATAGTGGCCAGTCTACTCATTCTCCTCAAGCCCCCTCTAAAATTAATCAAATAAGATAGAGTCAAAATCTACCTCTTCCCAATTACTCTCTTTTAATATTCTATCTATCTTCACTTCTGGATCAACAAACGGAATCTCTCCCGTTATTAAGTATTCTCTAATATAAATAGGATATAATGCATCCTTCAATCCATACTTAATAAATAATTTTAAATCTTGATAAGCAGCAAATAACCCAATACTAGAACCTCTAAATATCTCTTTAACTATCTTATCTAAACTGGCTCCTCCAATAATATTTGCTACATTACTCTTACGAACCATAAATAAAGTATCATCATAATTATGTAATTCGGGAATCTCTCTACCATAAGCTTCTTCTAAAGTTGTAATATCACAATTAAAATTATGACCTACTAATATATCCGGTTCAAACTCATCAATTATTTCTCTTAATAAATCTATTCCATCTTCTATTGATACAGAATCAGCTAGACTCTGATTAGTAAAGATAATACCAGTCTCTAGCCACTCATTATAACCTTTAATAGCATATTGGATTGAATCTAGATCACCCCATAAATATTCAGTATCTATACACATAATCTTCTTTGCTTTAGGACACTTACTCAATCTAGCTGAATGCTGAGGAGTAGTTAGTTCATTATAAGTCTTATCTAACCTTTCTAACTGGAGCATAGTCTTAGATTCTAAATCTTTAATCCCGATTATCTCTCCAATTCTTCTTAATGAAGCCGCTTTAAATTGAGCTTCAGAAGGAAAAGACTTTAACATCTTTCTCAGCCTCTTGCCTCGCCCTAAAATAACAGCTAGCTTATGCTTATAAAGGTCATCCTGGTTTAAGTAACCCATCTATTAGCACCTTCCTGGTTGCCTCTAGTTATCAGAAGCAAATTAAAGCCAAATCTTCTTCTTACAATCTATATTATAATATATTATATCCATAATTAAAACAAAAAATGGAGCAATTGCTCCATTTTTTAGTCTAAATGGTCAGAATGATATAAATATGCTCACTCTAATGATATAACAATTGCTAATAACAGAAAACATTATAACAAGGAAATAATTCTATGTCAAGCTTATTGTATGTAATTTAAGGAAAAAGTATTAGACAGGACACAAAACTTTTCCCGGCAAATTATTATTCTGCTGATAATCTTTGATAACAAATTGACCATTAACTAATAAGTGTTTTATTCCTTGAGCATACTGATGTGGATTGCTGTAAGTAGAACGGTCCTTGATTTGATTTAATTCAAAAACAACTAAATCAGCTATTAAGTTAGGGGCTATCTTTCCTCTATCACTTAAACCTAACTTTTGTGCTGGCATAGAAGTCATTTTTTTGATTGCTGCTTCTAGAGTAAGCAATTCCTTATCAACCACAAATTCTTTGATAACTTTCGGAAATGTTCCATAAGCACGAGGATGTGGTTTCCCTTTATCCAAGATCCCATCTTTAACCCGAGTTAAAGCATCAGAACCGATCATACTAAAATTAGAAGTTATTACTTCTTCTAAGTCTGCCTCTAACATTGAAAATTTAACCATGCTTACTGACAATTCTTCGGCAATTAATAGATTAATAGCTATATCCTCTGGAGGGCTGCTTTCTTCCTCTGCTATTTGCTGTATACTTTTACCTATTAATTGTTGATTATCAGATTGGCTTACTTCAGCTATTAATATCTTATCCCATGACTCCTTCTCTCTTCTCTCTCTTTGCCAGTATTTTCTGATTTTAATTATAGTTTCTTCTTCCTGCAGCATTTTTAGTACTTTTCGACGTCCACCTTTGTTTACTTCAGGTGGCAGAAGAGCTGCTAAACCAGTAGATGTAGCTAAATAAGGATAAACATCACAGTTAATATTTAACCCCTTTTGATTAGCATTAGCTATTAATTCTAATGTTCTCTTTACTTTCCCCCAATTCTTCCTGCCGGTAGTTTTGTGATGTGAGATCTGAACAACTACTTCTGCTTGCTTACCAATCTCAATTGTTTCTTCAACAGCTGTGATTAATTTATCACCTTCATTACGAATATGACTAGCATAGATTCCGTTATATTCAGCTACTACTTTAGATAATTTAATTAATTCATCAGTCTTTGCATAAGAAGATGGAGGATATATTAAACCTGTAGATAATCCCCAAGCCCCTCCTTCCATGGCTTGCGCCAATAACTTCTGCATCTTCTTTAATTCCGTATTAGTAGGTTCACCTGTCTTATCACCCATAACTGATTTGCGTAAGAGCCCATGACCTACTAAAGAAGCTATATTTAGAGCACACCCTTTTCTATTTATTTCTTTAAAATAACCAGTAAAGTCATTCCAATTTAGATTCAATTTATATTCCTGTAAGTTACGGATAACTGAGCCTTTCGATTCTTCAGTTACAGGAGCAGCTGATGAACCACAATTACCAACAACTTCAGTAGTTACCCCTTGGTACACCTTGCCACTAGCTAAAGGATTGGCTAGCAACGAAAAGTCAGAATGGGAATGGATATCTATAAAACCTGGTGCTACAACAAATCCATTAATATCATACTCCTCTACTGCTGCATCTTTACTCAAGTTTCCTATAGTAACAATAATCCCATCCTTAATTCCGATATCAGCAGCAAATTTATCCTGACCACTACCATCTACTACTAAACCACCTTTTAATTTTAAGTCTAATTTCATCTAAGACTCCTTTCTAAAGTAGTTGTCCATAAAAAAAGACTTCTTATCAATTGATAAGAAGTCTTTACTAATCATTTATCTTTTGGTTCTAAGTCTTCACTTAATAGCTTTACTAAACTAGCGCGATTAGAGACTGGATATAAAGAAGTTAACTTCTCTTTACTTACTCTAATTTCATTTAAAGATTCATCATCTATCTTCTCTTCTTCTTTATTTTTTTCTTCTTTAACTGTTCCTAACTGTTCCTGAATACCAGCAATATTCAAACCATTATCCAGCAACTTTTTAATCTTATTTAACTTTTCTATATCATTCTGTGAATAGATCCTTTGATTCCCTTTAGTTCTAGCTGGTTTAATTAACTCCGAATCTTCATAGTAACGAATCTGTCTTCTAGTCAACCCAGTCATTTCCTTGACTACTCCAATTGAATATACTGGAGTATTAGGATCTATTTCTGCCATCTACTTTCAACTCCTTCAGTTTCTAGGATACACTCGCTTCTAACGATATACTCCCCATAGTACATACATATTAACAAAAAGTAGTCATCATGTCAATTGCTTAATAATAATTTTCGCACACTTTAAATCTATTTGCATATTATATTACTGTTAAATCAAGTTAAAGTTATAAGGGGGAAATAATTATGAAAGAAGGTCAAGTTATTAACCTATTTCCTGGTGGCAATACTGCTCAAGGCTTCTATTCTTTTTATGAATATTTACCATATAATGTTGATCGAATCTTCATTATTAAAGGAGGTCCTGGTACTGGTAAATCTACTTTTATGAAAAAGATCGGTGAAACTATGATAGAGAAAGGCTTCAATATCGAATATCACTGGTGTTCATCTGATAATAACTCATTAGACGGTCTAGTTATTAAAGAACTTAAAGTAGCATTCTTAGATGGTACTGCACCTCATATGGTAGACCCTGAATATCCAGGTGCAGTTGATGAAATCATCAATTTAGGCCGATATTGGGACCGTGAGCTTTTAAAGGAGTATACAAAAGAGATTAAAGATTTAAACGACCAAATATGGGGTCTATTTCAAAGAGCCTATGACTACTTAGCAACGGCTAAGTTAGTTCACGATGAATGGGAGGATTACTACATAAAAGCTATGGACTTTCAAAAAGCTAATCAAAAGACAACCGAAGTAATTGATAAACTCTTTAATACCCAACCTATCAGTGAAGAGGCTGGCCAAACTCGCCGTCTATTTGCTAGTGCCTTAACTCCACAGGGTCCTGTAGATTATCTTAGTAGTATTACCTCTAATATAAGGAATCGCTATATTATTAAAGGTAGACCGGGTACTGGCAAGGCAACCTTAACCCAAAAGGTAGCTGAAGCTGCTTTAGAGAGAGGGTATGATGTACAGTTCTTTCACTGTTCTTTTGACCCAGAAAGTGTAGATACAATCATAATTCCTAAACTTGATGTCGCTTTAATTGATGGCACCGCTCCTCATCAGATAGAACCAACTAGAGAAGGTGACCAAGTCATTAATATGCTAGACTGCGTTGACCAAGAAAAGGTTGACCAATTTAATGATGAAATTTTAAATGCTAAAGAGAGATATAATAAATTAATTTCTAAAGCAATCACTAAAATTGCTAATGCTAAAAGCCTACATGATGATTTAGAAGAATATTACATAGAAGCTATGGACTTTGAAGCTATTGATGAACGACGTAAATCTATAGTTGCTGAAATCTTATAATTCCTTCATAGTCTTAAAGATTAATACGTCCCTGGAGTTCTAAGGGCGTATTAATCTTTCACACCCAAGAACTTGGTTTAACTATAACTTCCTCTTTCACTTCATCTACTTTTTCTAAAGTTATTAAAGAGGTATAATCGGAAACTAACTTCTCTGATGGTTCAGCAGTTTCCATTAATACGCCAATATCTAAGACTTCAGCTTGAAACTCTTGCATTAAATCCAACATGCCTTTAGCTGTCCCTCCAGCTTTCATGAAATCATCAATAATAACTACTTTAGAATTAATCGGTAAAGCTCTACGAGATAAAGACATAGTCTCTATCTTTTTAGATGACCCAGTAACATAATTGATACTTACTACTGAACCTTCTGTTACCCGAGTATCCTTTCGTACACTAACTACCGGTAGATTCATAGCCCTCGCAGTAGCTAATGCTATAGGAATCCCTTTAGTCTCTATAGTAATTATGTAATCCACTTCTAAATCTGCAAATTTCGTAGCAAAGATTTTACCTACTTCCATAATTAATTCCGGGGAAAAGATAAGGTCTGTCATGTATAGAAATCCACCCGGCAGAATTCGTTTGGCATCAGATAACTCTTCACATAAAAGATTGACTGTCTCTTTAATATCTTGGCTCGCTTTATTGGGAATGAACCTAACACCACCGGCAGCACCTGATAATGTCTCAATCTTACCCATCTCTTCTGCTGCTAATACCCTCTTAATAATAGCTAAATCTTCACTTACAGTTGATTTAGCAACTGAAAACTTCTCTGTAAAGTGGCTTAAAGAGAATAGCCTATATGGTTTATCGATTAAAATTTTAGTAATTGCTACAATTCTTTCGCTTCTCCGCATCTTCATCGTTATTTCTGGCACTCCTTCCGAACAATAACTATTCAGTTTATCGTTTTGTTCATGTTTCTTTAAGTATTAGGTAAAGTCCTGCATAGATTTTGAATTATCTCTAAATCCTCTTGCTTGTCAACATCAAAACCTAATTCTGGATAATCAGTAATGACCGCTTTACAACGGTCATTAATTAAGTTAGAAACTCTTTTCTCTAATTCCACTAATGATAATCTGCCGCACAGAAGCTTAATTACAAACTTAAAACCTAATACTCTACTCATCTTTAAAGGATGCTTACGATTAGCCATTATGCGTTCCATTAAATCTGCTGATTTATTGATTATTTCTGACCTTATCAACCCTAAGTTTCCACCAGTATACGTTCCTTCTTTTAGTTTTACATAAGTCCTTGCTGAGTGCGGATAAGCGGCTAAATTTTTTTCTTTACGAATGATTGGATAATAGACACCAAACCTTCCTTTAAACTTCTCACAGTCATTAATAAAAGCATTAATGGCATTAGCAGTAATTAATGGAATATCTGAGCTAATCACTAATGTATATTGACTCTCCTCAAATTTTCTCTTAATCATATCTAAACCTAATTCTATATTATCAACTATACTCTCTTTACTCCCCACTACTAGGTCTGCTCCATTTGCCAATAACATTTTTTCTTCCTCTTTAGGCCCAACCACTACTACTTTATTAATTCCTTTAGCAGCAAGCAATGCTTGTAAGATATAGGCGATCATCGGTCTTTTTATCACTTGAATTAATGCCTCATAATTTACGGTCAAATCATCGGTTATTAAGTCTTTGTTCTTCCCTCCTGCTAAAACGACAGCATTATACTTCATCTCTACATTCTCCTTTTTATTTGATGATTATGCCGTGAGGAGTAGTTTTAGTCGTTCTTATAATAAATTCTTCTGGCAATCGCTTTTTCAGTCTAATTTTTATCCGCCTAGCTGTATCAAAATCATCAGTAAAACCTAACATAGTAGGGCCACTACCCGACATAAGAACCTTCTTTGCTCCTGCATTTTCCAATAGTTCCTGTAACTCTTTTAGTTCTCGATAACGTTCCATAGTCACTTGAGCTAACAAATTGCTAGTGGCTAAAATAATCTCTAAATCATCACCCTCTTTAAGCACAGTTAACATCCTATCTAAATTAGGATGCTGACTTATCTTATCGAGCTCTAAGCTTTGATATATTTCAGCAGTAGAAACAGGAAATGGTGGTTTTACTAATACTAAATTCAGTTCTGGATTAACTTCTAATGGTTCTAAATCAGTACCTGTTCCGGTTGCTAAGACTGTTCCTCCCACTATGCAAAAGGGCACATCTGCTCCTAACTTTGCACCTAGACTAATTAATTGGTCGTTTGTTAATTCTAATTTCCATAATCGATTAATTGCTACCAAAGTAGCCGCAGCATTAGTGCTCCCTCCTGCTAATCCAGCTGCCACCGGAATATTCTTACTTATCCCAACCTTTATCCCACCTGTAAGTCCGTATTCGTCAAATAGAAGCTTAGCTGCTTTATAGACTAAGTTTTTAGGACCTGTTGGTACTTGAGGATTATCTACCTCTATTTCAATCCCTTTATCTATCTTAGTAAATGATAATTCATCGGCTAAATCTATACTCTGCATAATCATCTCAACTTCGTGATAACCATCTGCACGCTTACCTATTACATCTAAAATTAGATTAATCTTTGCCTGAGCAGTTAACTTTAGAGTTGTATTCAATTACTTATCCTCCCTAGCTTCGAAATTTTATTAATTAATCAATGATATGATTAGAACACAAAAAGGTCATATTGAGCAAATCATACATTTTTCGGTCAACATCTTGGTGAGTAGGAGCCGAAAATATGGCCGAACCACAGGACGTGGTGAGCTAATCTCAGGACAGGACGTCCTATAGATTAGGAAGCCTTATTTTTGGCGGATACGAACCTTAGATGTTTCGAAAAATGTATTTTGCCGCGAAAGGTGACCTTTTTGTGGTTATACCATAATATACTTCCTCTAAATTAACAATTTCTCCTGCTTTAAGCTAACTACTCTTCGTTAATTTCAGTTATTCAACAAGTACAACTTCGTTTAATTCTTCTTTAGGCTTTAGTTCATCCTTTATTAAATTTAGTATCTTTTCTGGATTCTTCTCATAGAATATTACCAGTATATCTCCTGGTTCTGTTACTTTTAATGCTTCCTTTACTGCTTCTAACTCCGATAAGACAAATTTAAATTCTTTTTTATAACTAAACCTCTTTATTCCCGTAGCTAGTAACTGGGCTGCTTCTCCTTCTTTTCTTCCTCGCAAATCCTCATCTTCTTTAATAAATATCTTCTCAATCTCTTTTCCAGCTAAGTGTCCTAGTTTTATAATAGATTCATCTTTTCTATCTCCTGGAACACCGATTACACCGACTATTCCTTTGGTTTTTAACTCTTTTGCTACTTCCAAAGTTGCTTCGTAACCAGCCAAGTTATGTCCATAATCTAATATAACCTTTCTCCCTGCTATTTCTATAAGGTTCAGTCGTCCTAAATTCTGCTTATAATCTTTACCAAAATCTTTTAAAGTCTTTCTAATAGCTTCCGTTTCAACTCCAAAGTCAAAAGAGATAGCTGCTGCTAATAATATATTTTCAATCATATGCTTAGCTATTCCCTTATACGTTGCTGGAATCTTATTTACATCAATCAATTCTAATTCTTCTTGCTGATGATTAATCATTACCTTATCCTCTTTAATATAAACTGCAGTTCCACCTTGGGCCATATGCTTCCTGACAATGAAATTATTATTCTGTTGTGAGACATAAATAATATTCTGCGCATTACTCTTATTAGCCAATTTAACTACTTCTTTATCATCTGCATTCAAAATAGCACTGCCTTCATCATTAATTCTTTCAATCACTAAAGATTTGATGTCAGCTAAATCTTCTAAACTTTCTATCCCATCCTGACCTAAATGGTCAGGAGAAATATTAGTTATTACTCCAATATCACTCTCATCATATCCTAAGCCATCCCTTAAAATTCCGCCTCTAGCTGTTTCTAAAACAGCTACTTCTACATTAGGATCTCTTAATACAGTCTGAGCACTTAGTGGTCCCGTGGTATCTCCTGATAAGACACATTGCTGATTAATATAAATACCATCAGTAGTCGTCATTCCCACTTGATAGCCTTTTTGCTGCAAAATTAGGCTAACTAGCCTAGTTACTGTTGTCTTTCCATTAGTTCCTGTAATCGAAATAATAGGAATCCGGCTTGGTTCTGTTGATGGAAATAACATCTCAACAATAGCTCCAGCAACATCTCGTTTTTTACCAACAGTAGGATAATGGTGCATCCTAATCCCTGGCGCTGCATTGACTTCAATAATAGCACCTTGATTATCTGAAACTGGTTTACTAATATCTGAGGTAACTAAATCTACCCCTGCAATATCTAAACCGACTACTTCAGCTGCTCGAAGTGCTAATTCTTTATTAAGAGGATGGATATCATCTGTCTTATCAATAGCTGTACCACCTGTACTGAGGTTGCCTGTCTCACGTAAAAAGACCTGCTCTCCCTCCTTAGGAATTGAATCTAAATGATAATTTTGATGAGCTAAAAGGCGAAGGACTGTTTGGTCTACCTTTATCTTAGTTAGAGGTAAACTATGTCCCTCTCCTCGCAGTGGATCATTATTAACCTCTTTAATTAAATTCAAAATATCTGTCTTACCATCACCGATAATATGAGCTGGAATTCTTTGTGCTACTGCCACAGCTTGTCCATTAACTACTAATATTCGATAATCATTACCAGGAATCATCTCTTCTACTATTACTTCTGCACTATACTTTTGAGCTAATTTAAAACCCTCCTCTACCTCATTGGAAGTAATAAGATTAAGACTAATACCTTGACCCTGATTAGAATTATATGGTTTTGTCACCACCTTACCTTGAAACCTTTCAGCTACTTCTATAGCCTCTTGTTTAGTAGTAACTATCTCTCCATTAGCTACTGGAAGTCCCATTTCATACAATAAATTTTTAGCTAGCCATTTGTCACAGGCTGTATCAACTCCTATACAAGAAGTCTGCTGGCTAATAGTGGCCTGGATTTTCTTTTGATACTTACCATAACCTAATTGAATTAAGCTATTGCGTTCACCCAATCTAATTGTTGGTATATTTCTTTTATGAGCTGCTTCAACTATTGCCTTAGTACTAGGACCTAATGCAGAACCTCTGTCTTCTTCCTTTAATCTTCCCATAATCTCTTTCATATTCACCACCTGACCATTAATGATAGATAAGACTAATCTATAAGCCTCTTTTCCTGCTAAAATTGCCGGGGTTTCTCTTTCATACTCGTACACTATATTATAAATACCTGGTTCTTCAGTTCTCCGAGTACAACCATAGTTGACTTTATGTCCTAAGAGATTTAATAATTCAATTGCAGTATGCTCTATTATGTGACCAAAATAGGTACCTTCTTTAAGTCTAGTTATGAAGCCTCCTGGTCTACCTAAAGCACAATAATGCTCTCGTAAGGTCGGAATTAATTTGATTAATCTAGAATTAAAGCCTTCTATATCTTTACTTTCTTTAGCCTTAAATTCTTCTAAATCAATTTTCATTTTAATTACTGGTTGGTAGGTATAAATATTAGCACCTGGTAAAGTAGAAATTTCTAAAAGCTTCATTCCCATAACCACCTTCATCTCTTTGACTAAATCATTTTAAATACCATAATTTAATTATTTTTTCAGTCGACTTTAACTATTCTACCCATTGAATATAATTACTATACTTTGCTTAAAAATTATTGAATATCCTCAGGAATAATTACTTGCTTAGATTCTAGATCATATTGATAGCCAGCAGGAATTACATGTAACCGGATATCAGATACCCCTAACGGTTGATTAGAATGCAGTTCTGATACATTGGTATGTGATATCTCACTAGCATCTACAATAGTCACTGTTTGACTACCTAACACCTTAAATCTACCTGTGGATTCAACTAAAATTGCAGTATCTTCGTCAATGCCAACTCCTAATACATAAGGATTCTGCGCAATCGCTAATAATAATCTCCCAATTCTACCTCTTTGAGCAAAATGCTGATCTATAATTACTTCTTCTAATAATCCCATGCCTGGGGCCATCTTTAAAGTGCATTTTTTCGGCGTTTCTGTATTATCTCCCTGTACAATCATTGTGTCACTCATAGCCGCAGCACCAGCACTCGTACCAACAATTAAGCTTCCTTGTTGATAGATCTGGTGTAAAGCTCCTGCAACTTTTGAACCACCTAAAAGACTAGTAATACGCAATTGATCGCCACCAGTAAAGAAGACCCCTGCAGCATCTTGGACCTTTCTTTCTATCTTTTTATCATTAGCTTTCTTTCTTGATTCAATATTAATTACTTCTACCTTATCTAAGCCTAATTCAGTAAAGAGCCTTTTATATTCAGTGCCTACTTCTTTAGGCAAACGGGTAGCTGTGGTTAGAATGACTAAGCTTTTAGCTGTTTTTTCTAATAATTCAACCACCTTTTTTAAAATTTTACATTCCCCATCTTTATCTTCTGCTCCACCTATAATTAGTAATCTTCCTTGTACTTTTTCACCCATGCTATCCCTCCTAACTCTTAAATTATATTTTGAACAGAAGTTTAAAAATTATCAACAATTTTTATTTTTGTCCATATAATACTATAACTAAAGCTTTCCTTTAATCTTTACATAATTTTTGAAGGGTGGTGAATAATATTAATAACAAGATTTTGATTAATACTAAGCAGCATTACTTAGAACTTTATGAAGACGGAAAAGTAATTGGTCATTATCCAGTAGCTGTTGGCAAAAGCTCTACCCCTACTCCTACTGGTGATTTTGAAGTCTTACTTAAACGTATGAACCCTGGTGGAGGATTAGGTACAAGATGGATTCAATTCACTTGGAGAAAACACGGAATTCATGGTACTAATAAGCCTTGGTTAATTGGTCAAGCAGTTTCTCACGGCTGTGTTCGGATGCACAATAAAGATGTAGAAGCGGTTTATAAAAAAGTTAACGTTGGGACTCCAATTAAAATTATCAACAGTAATCAACAGCTTAATCCTAATAATGCACAGAATAATAATAACTCAGAACCTAACTCAAATGTTGACTCTAATTCTAAATATATTCTTTATACAGTGAAACATGGCGATTCATTATATAAAATCGCCAAAAACTATCATACTTCGGTTCAAAAATTAGTCGAATTAAATCAAATTTCAGACCCTGAACGAATTTATCCGGGACAAAAGCTAAAAATACCCAAATAAGAATGTTAAATTATTCACAGAAAGTTGTTAACAGATTTGTGGATTGTTCTGTGGATACTGTGGATAAGTTACTAAAACACTTCTTTTATAGGGATATTGATGTGGATAAGTTTTTGATAAATTAATGTGGATAACTTGTGGATAGTGTGGATAACTAGCAAGAAGGGAGCTTTTCTATGACAAAAAAAGATAGAATTGGAATTATTCAACTAGGTGGTAAAGGAGTTGTTGGGAATAACTTAATTGTCATTGAGTATAAAGAAGATATTCTAATTTTAGACGCAGGTGTGATGTTCCCTACTGATGAAATGCTAGGAATTGACCTAGTGATTCCTGATATGACCTATTTAAAAGAGAATAAAGAAAGAGTAAAAGCATTACTATTAAGCCATGGTCATGAAGACCATATCGGTGGCATACCTTATCTAATTTCAGATATAAACATACCTATTTATGGTACTCAACTAACAATTTCTTTTGTTAAAGATAGACTTAAAGATAGAAATTTGCTTAAGAATACTGAACTAAATATAATTAAGCCAAGAGATAAAGTTGAACTCGGTAGCTTTAAAGCACAATTTATCAATGTTAACCATAGTATTCCTGATGCTGTAGCAATCTCACTTGAAACCGATATCGGTAAGATCCTTTATACTGGTGACTTTAAGATTGACTTTACTCCAATTGATAATAAGCCCACTGATTTTTATAAATTGGCTGAAATAGGAGAAGAAGGTCTATTAGCCCTCCTATCAGATAGTACTAATGCCGAAAGAAATGGTTATACTGGTTCTGAAAGTACAATAGGCAAGACCTTAGAAGATAGATTTACGGAAGCAGAAGGTAGAGTAATTGTTGCTACCTTCTCTTCTCATATTCATCGCATCCAACAGGCCATTACAGCTGCTAAAATGACTAATAGAAAGATAGCCGTTACTGGTAGGAGTATGATTAATTCTGTACAGACTGCCCAAGAGTTGGGATATGTAGATTTAACTTCTGATATGTTAGTAGATATTAGAAGTATCAATAAGTTAGAACCGGAAGAATTGGTCATCTTGATGACCGGTAGTCAAGGAGAACCCATGGCAGCTTTAACTAGAGTTGCTAGAGGAGATCACCATCAAATTCAAGTTAATAATACTGATACTGTCTTTATATCTGCTACTCCTATTCCGGGGAACGAATTATCAGTTAGTAATACCATTAATCAACTCTTGGAAAAAGGAGTTCAAGTAATCTATGGTAATGAATTTGATGTTCATGTGTCTGGACACGCAGCTAAAGAAGAATTAAAATTAATGTTAGCTCTTACTAAGCCTAACTATTTTATTCCGGTTCATGGTGAATATAGACACTTATACCATCATGCTGAAGTAGCTAAAGAGATAGGAATATCTGAAGAGAACATCTTTATTACACCAAATGGTGTTAAACTTGAGATTAATTCTAATGAAGCTAAGATAACCGACAAGGTACCAGCAGGAAAGGTATTTGTAGATGGCTTAGGGGTTGGTGATATAGGTAATGTAGTCCTCAATGACCGTCAAGCTCTTGCTGATGATGGAATGATTATTATTATGATTACTATTGATGGCAAGACCGGCGAAGTAGTAGCCGGTCCTGACATCATTTCTAGGGGATTTATTCATATCCAGACTTCACAAGAACTAATAGCTAAAATTAAAAAGAGAGTTAAGAAAGCTTTAGAAAAGACTGAAGCAGCTAATGTTACTGAATGGTCTAAGCTAAAGTCTAAAATCAAATATGTTGTTAATGATTTTTTATACCACGAACTAAAAAGAAACCCCATGATTCTACCATTAATCATGGAGGTTTAATAATTAATCAGGAATTATTAACTCCTGGCCGACTTCTAGTTGGTCAGGATTAACAATATCATTAACTGCCACTAATTCAGCTATTGTTACTCCAAACCTTTGCGCAATTATAAAGAGAGTATCTCCTTGTTTAACTATATAAATTTCACCTTCATCTGGCGTTGGTCGGGGTGGCTCAAATTCTTCTCTATCCTCCCCTACGCCTATGACCACTGGAACTTCTACTATTGCTGTAACCAAGACTTCAATACTTAATAAGACTCTAATCCTAATTGTATCCCCATCTACTACTTCTCCTTCTGCACTTACAACTCTAACTTCTGGATAAGCTCTAACTCTAAATACGTCTCTAGGAATTGAAACAGAGATAAATTCATCAAAGAACAGTGTATCTCCAACAAAGAAGACCGGTTGATCAGGTTGATTAGCTACATATAATACATTAACATCTACCTCACCAGAAATAAATACTCCTCCGTCGTCTACATCAGCTTCTATCACTTGGTCAGCTACATCAGCTGTAACCCTAACTACTCTACTAGCACCCGGAGGTGGAACATCTATTGTATCTCGTAATAAGACTCGCGTCTGCTTTCTGGCTACAATTCTTTCAACTAAGACAGTCCTTCTTCTAGGGAATAGGTCACCATCTATATCTATTGGGAAATCTATTTGGTCTCTTGTTAAGACTGCTGTATTAATCTCTGTTTCATAATTAATCCGCAAAGTCCTAGGGTCTATTATTCTAAAATCTTGGTCTATAATCTCTAAATCAACGAAAGCCTGCATCCCACTTCTAGCGCCTTCAATTCTGATTCTCTCGGTAAATGGAGTAGTGATATTCAAGCTTCGCGTCCTACCATCTGGGGATTGATATAAAATCTGACTTCTAATCTCTGCTTGCACCTCTACTTGATTCCTACGAACATGAGTATTGATGATCCTAGTTGTACTTTGAATATTTAGTACTCGCTCAATTGGGGCTTGATTATTAGCTAACTCTACTACTCTTTCAACTTGCCTGGTCACTGTCTTTTCAGCAACTACTTGATCAAACTCAAATTCATCCCTAACTATCTGAGCTTGGTCATCAGTAATAAAGTTTATATTTTCTGCTTCAATAAAGTTTAACCTACCTACAATAACGACTGTTAATCTAAGATTATGTGGGTCTACAATTATAACTTCTGCCTCTTGAACAAAGAGAGCAGGATCTATCTCCACTGTTCTCCCTGGTACATTAACGTCAACTACAAAACTAAAGCTTATTCTCTTTTCAATCGTCTCTACTGCTGATGTATTATCTTCTGGAACATATAAGATTGTCGTTCGTAAAATCCCATTAATTCTAACTCCTCCATCTACGACTTCAGTCTCTATATTCTCTAATCTAACATTAGTCTCTAATACTCTAGCTACTCCTGGTCGATTCTGGGCTAAAACAATTCTTCTTTCGACCGTTTCTTCTATCTGCTCACGAAGGATTAAATTGGCGACAGTAATATTATCCATATTCTCCCTCCTTTTAGTTAACCTTAATATATTTTATGTAGAAACTAAGATAGTGTGAAAACTGGAGAAATAATTATGTGTAAATAGAATAAGACTGTAGGTCTCCCCACAGCCTTTAGGTTCAAGTTATCTAAATTTTTAGCCTTTTGCACCTATAATTCCTTTTGGAATACATAATTTCTGACCTACTTCAATTACGTCTGGATTCTCAATATCGTTCTGTTCTACAATAGCATCTACTGTTGTATTAAATCTTTGTGCAATCTTAAATAAGGTATCGCCTGGCTGTACTACATAGACCACAAATGATGGGCGATCTGGACAGTCTTTATCTACAACTGGTGAAACAACAACTATGTCAGTAACAATATCTGTCTGCACAAACTGAACTACTTTTACAAACTTAGTGATAGTAACTATTAATTCAATAGCGCGAGAATCTAATAAATTATATCTCACTCTTTTCACTGTTACATTAGTAAAGGCTCCCATATCTGGCTCTGCCCCTGTAATTTGAACGAAATTTTCGAAATCAAAAACATCCGATACAAAGAAGACCGGTTGTTGAAAACCAGGATCATCTACATCTCCTACATAAAGAGCATTTCCTTCAATCTGACCTTCGACAAGCACTCCACCTTCTTCTACATTAGCCGTCGGATCTAATATGTTGGCATTCACTTCAATTACTTGCTCAATATCTGGATCCCCTGGTAATAGCTCTAACTCATTAGTAATTGTTTCGGAGATAGTATCCTCACCAATTACTTCTTCTACTCTTAATAGTTCTTGTTCAACCTTCACCTTGTCACTCTGAATATCAGTAACAACTGTAACCTGGATTGGTTCAGTAACCTTAACAAAGATCTCAATGACTACCTCTACTTTAACAGTGTCTTCATCTACTCTAGTAGCCGTCACTCTCTTAACAGTAACATCAACAAAGTCTGACATATCATCGTCTATAGCCCCTGGTATATCTATTACTTGTGAGAAATCAATAGCACCTTCTACAAAGTGAACCGGTTGATCACCTGCATCTGTCTCTGCAACATATACTACTCCAACATCAAGCTCTCCATCCACTATAACTGCATCATCTGTAATCTCACTCTCAACACTGTCATCAACTAAATCAGCTTGAGCTCTAAGAATTCTTTCGATTGGTGGCTTTACTTCGGGTACGTCTATTGTTCCTGCTACAATCGTTTGGATTGTATTCTCTCCTACCACATCTTCTAATCTTAGTAATTCTTCTTCTATAATAGCATCATCTAAGCCAGTAACTTCTGTTATTACCGTAACCTGTCTAAACTCTACTACTTTAACAAACTTTCGAATAGTGACTGTTACTCGCACCGTTCTTTCATCAATCATTTCACCGTTTACTCTAACAACTTGCACATCTGTTATTACATGCATTCCTGGCTCAGCATCAGGAATATCAACAAAGTTATCAAAGTTTATTATTCCTTCAAAGAAATGCACAGGCTGTGCAGGCTCAATATAAGGATCAGCTATATCAGCTACATAGAGTATACCTATGTCTATCTCCCCACTTACATCTACACCACCTTCTTCTATCGTTGCATCGGTTGCATTAACTTCAGCTGTAACTTCTAGTACCCTTTCGATATCTGGCTTCTGTTCAGGTACTGTTAAATCATCGGTGATCGACTCTCTAATTATATCTTCGCCAATTACGTACTCCACTCTAACCGTTTCTTCTTTAAAATTAATTGCTCTATTTTCATCCATAACTTTACTCCTCCTTTCTAAAATAAATACTTAAACCTCTCAATTATACTATATGCACCAGAAATCCAAATGTGTACAAATTTTATTATGAAATTATTTCCATAAGATAAATTTCTATCACATTTCTTTTATTAAAGCATAAAATAGAATAGTAAAAGCTATATTTAAAAAATTTGGAGGTGGCTTATATGCCTTTTGGATATTCTGATAAGATATTTCCTTATCCTGCCGTACAGTATATACCTATTAATCTATATGAAGAAAGAATAATTGATGATTGGAGTTATCCCTTTAATGAAGAAGTCAAATTATATATATCCTCTAATCCAGCAGTGATTGCTAAGTTATTAGATAAATATCATTTCCATTCACAAGAAATTAATAATTTAGCCTCAAATGAACTATTAATTATTCTGCTTAATGGTAGTATAAACGAAATTAAATACCGTGGTCATAAAGTAACCATGGTTGGCACTTATAATAAAAATTTATCCCATATCTTTAAGATAAAGAAAGATTATTTCTATAAACAGAAACTTAATTTTGTTATCTACAATGCAGAAGGTGAAGAATTGGCTTCTAAGCGTTTTAATCTGCCACAGAAACCTTTTTAGTTAAGATAGGCAATCGAACTCTTTCTAAGATTTTATACGGACACTTCAATACAACTTTTAATAATAACTTCTCACCTGCATTACTTAACTCATAATCAATATATTTTATTTGGGGGCTTATATCTAAATTAGCCTCCTTAATATTTATTTCAGTAGGAAGTAATTCATTGATATTTTCTATTTTAGTAATTTCTTGTTCAATATCATTATAATCAATAAAATTAATAATAGATTTTAATTGACAACTATACAATAAACTCCCCGTTAACAACTTCCCTTCAGGATTAATAATTTTAATATCAATATCCTGTACCTGTTTAGCATATCTCCCTAAATAAAGCTCATAAGGAAGCAACAGTTCTAATTTATCTACTTTTAATACTCTTTCTACTAAGAAACTATCTAGAACACTTTGGGATATAATTCCATTCTGCTCAGTAACAACTTTAGTTAATACTTCCTCTCTTAAGTTACCTACTAATTTAAGAAAAGTTTTTAATATTAATCTTCCCTGTTTTAATTCTGGTTGGAGCTCTTTTACTTTTAATTGATACTTAAATTCTAAACCTTCCCTCGTTCCCTGACACTTTAGTAGTTTATTGAAATTAAGATTAAAGTTTTTATTCTTCTCTTGACCATGTAAATCTATATAGTATAATTCATAACTTAATTCTCCACTAACAATAATCTTATTGGAGATTAATTCAACCTCAACATTCACCACTTGTCCTTTCATTTCAATTAATTCTTTATAAGAGATGTCCAAGATTAATTCGTCAGTCAGCATCCACTCTTCATGTAAATTATTAATCTCTTGTTTAACCTTAATTTGTTCGCCTCGCTGCCCTGTAGAATTAGTATAAATACTCATCTCTACTTCTTGGTAAGCCGTAAGTACAGCATTAACTACTAACATTACTTCTAAAGTATCCTCTAACTTAACAAATTCTAAATCGCTAATTTGATTCTGGGCTAATAATTGGGCACCAGGATTAGTCTTTTTAAAGTATGTAGTTTCTCTAAATGGCTCTATAATCTCATAATGCTTTACTTGACCTTGATTATTTAAAGCTAATACCTGATAAATAATTTGTCCAGTAATCATAACTTCTTCTTCAATTTTTTCAACCTTGACCTTTTTTAAGTTAGCCTTACATTCGAATATTCTTTCAATATTAGCAGCCAATTTTAATTTCTGTTTAATTAAAAGGTTAGTCTCTTTTTCAGCTAAAAATTTATTCAAAATTAATTTTTTAGTCTCTAAGTTCTTATAGATATTAGAAGCAAGAGAATCTAAGCTGTTTAAAGGAGGAAAGACCGTTATAATTAATTTTAACTTTATATTACTTACTAAAGTTTGTTTCTGATAAGCAGTAGATTTAAATTTATATTGAATCTGCTCTATATCTAAATTTAATTTATATTCAAGTTGGGAACTCTGTTCAGAAAGTGGTAAAAAGTATTTAAAATTTGGTTTCTCCACTTTTGCTTCTTTAGTTCCACCCTCTAATTGATAAATGACAGACTCTATTAATTGACCATGAATAATTAATTCTTCATTATGATAAACAGAGTCAAATTCTTTCAGTTTAACAACATAATCTTCTACATTAAGAGTTTTAGCTGGTAAACTGATCTCTTCTTTAATTTCAAATGTATATTCTTTTTTATTGTGGGTAACTCTAGACTTCCCCCCTCCTTGCTTCATAACTGTTACCTCCAACCTTATTAAAATTTATGCTGTAATAAGAATAAAAATAACCAATAAATAAGAAAACCCTCTAAAATTTCAGAGGGTTTTCTTATAATTCAAGCGAAGAAAAGTTATAAGGCGGCCAAGGACCAGAATAGTAAAAATAAAATCCAAATTCAGAATACTTATCTTCAAATTCTTTTAACTTTAATAGAAAATTAGCTACATATTGCTTATTAATAAGATAAACTGAATTAAGAACCATTGGTTTAGAAATCCCCGTAATTTCTATATCTAATAATTCATTTAAATGTGACTTAGTTGCTATAGATGATAGCTTTTCATATACTTCATCAGCTACACTAAATGCCTTATTTTTTACTTCTTTATCTAATTCCATTTCTAACCTTCGTTCTAAAAACTGCTCCATTCCTTCTTCGCTATTTTCTAAGCATCGTTTTAATTCTTTAATACCATCATGTAAGCCAGATATAGTCCTTCGTAATTGAGAAAAATCACAATATAATTTTAAGCCCCATTCTTCATGTCCCTTTACTATTGCAAATAATTCTTTAATCTTAGGTATTGATTCTTTAAGCAACTCTTTTAATTCAATTTTGCTCTCGAAAACAGTTCCAAAAGTAATTGGAATTACCGTTGTTAACTCCATTGCCTGTTCAATAAGTATTTCATGACGATTAGCCTTATCATGTAACCAATCTAAATCTCTTACTTTCCTTTCTAACTCCTTCTGGCCAAAGTCAATTAATGAAACCTCACTAACTAAAACTCCCACTCCTTGATAACTCATAACATATGGCTTATGTATATTGTCTATTCCTAATAGATCAATTTTGACTTTCTCTGGGGAGTCTAAAATACAATAGAGATATAAACCTTTATTCATATTGATTTTCCTCCCCAGTTTTTTGAATATTAGTTACAGTAGTAATACTAAGCAACAAATAACCACCCCCTACTTGCTGCTAAATTTAAATATTTATCAATGTTTATGGAGGTTAGAAAGATAATCTATTAATTATAATGTTAGATATTCTCAATTTTATGTTTACTTGTAATATTATTATATTAATTTAAATCCTATTTAGAACAATAATTAAAGTGTAAAAATAAAAAGCAGGCATCTGATTAAGACACCTGCTCATTATTCTTTATACTCCATAAGGTGGTACAGAAACTACAGCTATCTGTCGATGGGCTGGTGGTTCACGGAATGCTTTCACAAATAATTCCATGACCACTTTCTGAGTTAGTTCCTCTCCAGTTGGATTTAAAATTGGTTTAACAAATTCTATTTTTGGTTTTACTGTAACTCCAGTCATATTAGGTGCAGCTCCCGGTAAATCAATAAATGTACTAAACGACACATCTTCTGCCTGATGATACTCTACATTATCCTCACCAATGAAATAGATTTGTTTATGAATAATACCTTGAATAATTATCTTATTCGTAATTACTTGTGTTTCGATATCAACTACACTAACATCTATATCTTTAACCTTAATTGCTGGTACATCTAAAGCAAGCGTGCTCTCATTTAATATCTGTTTTGTATTCTCTCCAAGTACTTCTCTTAATCTTACTAATTTATTACCAGAAGCAACATTTAATTGAACCTCTTCTGTTACTTTCACAAAGAAGCTAGCTACTACTTCCTGCGATAAAGTTGTTCCCTCATTTATTAATTCCCGTTTAATATGTTCAATATTAGGATGAACTTGAACATCCATTCCTGGCTCTGCACCAGGTAAATCTACAAAATGACTAAAAGGCACATCCTCTGCCTGGTGATATTCTACATTATCTTCTCCAATGAAGAAGATCTGCTTGTGAAGTATTCCTTGAATAATAACTTTGTTTTTAATAACTTCAGTCTCTAAATCTTGTAATTTAGCTACAATATCAGTAATTTTAATGGCTGGTATATCTAACTCTATAGCACTTTCAATCATAGTCTGGTTCTCATTTTCACCAATGACTCTGTCTACAACTGATAGTGCACCTTCACCAGTCTCTACAAATAATTGTTGAACCTCTTCTACCAAGACATTTACTTTTAAAATAACCTTTTGATGTAGCACTGCCCCACCTTCTAATAACTTAACTTTAATATCTTCAATAATTGGGTCAATATCTACATCCATGCCTGGCTGGACTCCAGGAATATCAACAAAGAGACTAAAAGGCACATCCTCAGCTTGATGCTGAACTATATTATCTTCTGTAACATAGAAGACCTGTTTATGAACTACTCCCTGCACTATTACCTTATCAGCAATAACTTCATAAGTAAGATCACGAATCGATGCATCTATGTTTCTAACTTTTTGAGCTGTAAAATCTAATTCAAGGTCACTAACCAACATCCTTTGAACATCATTCTCGCCAATTAAGACTGGTAATTTAAGTAATTCAATATTAGTCTGAAATAAATCAGTCATATTATCCCCCCTTTTTTTTTCTGGTCTTTCTAAACTTTGCTCCTCTTTGAGTAATCCCCCCCTTGTCGAAGTTTCATCTATACCTTTTTCCATCAAATCTGTCTTATTTTCTTTTACTGGTTCTCCATTTGAAAAGAGATCTAGGTAATCTTCCTCCCAACTTTCAACCTCCTTCTCATCTATATCACCCTTTGAAAGATGATTCGTTTCAAATTCAAAATTTCGATTTCCAGTTAGAAGAGTATATAAACTTTCTATTGAAAGCTCTCCATAGTTCATTAAAAGATAGTAGGTACTCATCATAAAGCCTAAAACCATTCCAGTCAGCAGGAACATTCCAAACATTAAAAAGCCTCCCTTCTGAGAACAACTTCTTTCTATATATCATATGGTGGTAAATTGAAAATGTGAATAAAAATTAACCGAGATAAGTAATATATAACTTATCCCGGTCATATAGATTAATAAAACTAAGTGCCTATAACATCAACAACAACTTCTACAGGTACAGGCTCAGGAATACCATCTCCAACTACATCTAAGAAAACAATCTCTGTAATAAGCTCTTCAATTAAATCTGAAGTCGCATCAGTAACTACTTCTATAATCTCCATCTCAGTTACTTTTACAAATATCTCTAAATCGATCATTTGTAATAATTCTGTACCATCTTCACTTAATTCGAAAGCAATATCTAAAATTTCAGGATGAACCTGAACATTCATTCCTGGCGCTGCCCCTTCAATATCTATTGTAAATTCAAATGGTATCTCTTCAAATGTATTTTGAATTGTATCATCAACATCTAAATATTCTACTTCTTTAAAGACAGTACCATTAACTACAACTTGATCCTCCATTACTTCTGTAGTGATATCTTGTAATTCACCTGTCATATCGATTATTTCATCGGCTGCTGGATCTAATTCAACCGTATTCTCTAAAGTCGGAGTAATTGTATCTTCACCAACTACTACTTGAGCTCTAACTTCTACAGTCTCGACTTCAACTGTACCTCCACCTGTAGCACTGATATTAGTCACTACTTGTACTTGACGGCTTTCTCCAGCTGTTACAGTTATTTGTAATACAACTATCTGTCTTATTGCGGTGCAATTATTAATTAAATTAAAGTTAATATCTTCAATTACTATATCGGCGTTAAGTTCGGCACCTTCTGGTACATCTGGAAATTCTATTAAAGCTTCAAAAGGTACAACTTCTGTCATCTGTCGTACTACATTATCAGAGTCCACAAACTCTATTTCTTTTACTATTTCTCCTTCTACTAAGACTTCACCATCTACAATTTCTACAGTTACATTTCTAATCGTCCCAGTAATTGATCTTACCTTTTGAGCTTGATCTTCTAAGTCAATGACATTATCTACTAAAATTTGTTCTGAAACCTCTTCTGCTACTTCTTCCTTAATCAAGGCTCTATCAATTACAAGCCCTGCTACAGGCGGTGGTACTGGTGGAAAGACAGCAACTTGCTCTACTATTATCTGTCTAACTCCTTCATTTACTACTTGTCGGGCCTTGATTAGGGGGCCATTACCAATTACTATATTGACCTGTTCTTCCTCAGTAACTTTAACAGCTAACTCAGCGACTACCTTCTGATGAAGAGTAGTCTGATCAGTTAAAGTTCCTCTAGCAAGTTCTACCACTCCTTTAATAGTAACATCCATACCTGGGGCTGCTCCTGGTAAATCTACAAAAGTACTAAAGTTCACATCTTCTGCCTGATGATATTCTACATCATCAGTTCCTACATAAAAGATCTGCTTATGAATAGTACCTTGTACGATGACCTTGTCAGTAATTACTACGGCCTGTATATCCCTTAATGTGGCTTCTATATCCCTAATTTTCATTGCTGGTCTTTCTAAAGTAATATCATTAACCTTCATCACTTGAACTATATCTTCACCTATAACACGGTCTAACTTCATTAATGGACCTTCACCTATAGTTAAATTAAGTTGTTGCGTCTCTGTAACCTTAACAAAGAAATCTATAATCACTTCCTGTAAAAGAGTTGTTGAATCGATCAATTCACGTTTAATAAGTTCAATGTCTGGATGAACTTGCACATTCATTCCTGGTTCTGCTCCTGGAATATCTACAAAGAGGCTAAATGGTACGTTTTCTGCTTGATGATACTCTACATTATCTTCTCCAATAAAGAATATTTGCTTATGGAGAACCCCTTGAATAATCACCTTATCTTGAATTACATCAGTCTCTAAGTCTCTAATCTCAGCAGTAATATCTACAATTTTAATTGCTGGAATATCTAGTTCAACCTCATTTTCAACTATCTCCTGTTTATTATTTTCACCTATCACTGTTTCTAATTTATATAATGAACCCTCTGTTGTTTCTTCAATATTTACCTGAACAGTCTCTGTAATCTTGACAAAGATTTCCACAACTACTTTTTGATTTAATTCTGTGCCATCAGGTGAGAGCTCAAAAGCAACATGTTCAATTTCAGGATGAATCTGAGCATCCATTCCTGGTTCTGCGCCTGGTACATCTATAAATGTACTAAATGGCATCTCCTCTGTTTGATGATGAACTACATTATCAGTACCTACAAAAAAGATCTGCTTATGAATTATACCTTGAATAATAATCTTATCATTAATAATCTCAAAAGTAATATCTCTAATTTCAGCATCTATATCCTTGATCTTTTGTGCAGGTATTTCTAACTCTATCTGTTGGACAGTAACTCCCTGTGTCTGGAAGTCTTGACCCTCTATTCTTGACATATTAAATTCCTCCTTTCTTGATAACTTAGTACTTTATTATATGCAAATTATAAAAGGTTGTGTCTAATTTTTAATCTTTAAAATAAAAGCAGGCACTATAAAATAGTACCTGCTTAAGATCTAATTTATTTAACTAATTTTCGCAAATCATGTGGTTAACAGTTGCCATCAAGAGTTGTTCCTGAAAATCTAAAAACACCATCACGACCATTAACAAAAACATTCATCTGCTCAACTCTTGAAACTTTAACTAAAATTCTTGCTAATGCTTTTACTGTTACAGTAGGAGTTATTGCATTGCCATTATTAAGAATAAAGTCAGAATCTAATTCTAAAATAAAGTTTTCTACATCTAAAGTAGTCTCCTCAGCATTTTGAACAGGTACTCTTACTTGACCATTAAACTTAATACCAGGAACTAAACCACCAATCTCTACTTCCTCTTCAAATGGAACATTGGTAGATTCGTGATAAACTATACCATCAGCACCCTTATAAATTACATTAACATGAATAAACCCTTGCTTAACTACCTTATCTCTAAATATGTGGTCAGTTACATCAAATAGGCTTAATTGAACATCTACAATTGAAACAGGGGTGTGGGTTAATGTAAGAGTAGTACCTTCTGTAATCTGCATTATTTCTTCTCCTATAACACGTAATGTTTTTATATTATTAGTAGGCATAAATTTATTCCTCCTTCTCTCTTATAGTTTTGATATATTATATGAAATTGAGTCTAAAGTGTGCATTAACATCATTAATTTGATTTTTTAAATTTAATAATTCTCTTTATTTCTTTAGGACCTAATCTATTCTTATTATCCTTCTTCCTTTTCCCTTTTTCTTTTTTTACCATAATTCCCCCTCCTTGTCTTCCTTGTTCTAATCACTCTTCTTACTTTATAATATCCGAATTAAGTATTTTTGTGATTATAAACTACCTAAGACCAGTTACAACCTCTATAGGCACTAATTTAGAACTTTTATCATCAACTAAATCTAATAATACCGTCTTCTTGATAACTTCATTAATCTCTTCACCTTCTATATCAGTAAGTACTGTCATTTTTAATTTCTCGGTTATAACAACTACAACTTCCATCTCAACTATTTGAACTATTTCGTCTCCTTTATCATTTAATTCAAAATTAGTGTCTATATTCTGAGCATGAATTTGAATATTCATTTCTAAGTCTAATTCTTCAACATTTAAAATGAATTCAAAAGAAATTTCCTTTGCTAGATTATAGTGATTATTATCTAAATCTAAATAATCAACTCTTGTAATTAGCATTCCTGAAATTAGTAATTGATTTAAATTTGCTTCACTATAAAGTTTTATATTTTTAAGATTAGAAGTAACATTAACTATCCTTTGGGCCTTAGGAACTAACCGAATCTTTATTTCTAAGTTCCTATTAACTAGAGTTTCATCAACTACCTCCCAGGCAAATACATCTAAACTCTTAGTCTCAACTTCTTGCCACTCTAAATCAGTAATTACTATTATTTGTTGAAGGTCTTTATCTTCTACTACAAAAGCTTTAATCAACACTCTTTCTATAGTAATAGGTGGCATAAGACCAATTTCAGTCTGTTCTATTATAATTTGTTCATTATTTTCACTAATTACCTCTGCCACCTTAACTAATTTGTTTGTAGAACTACTATCCTTTCTTTCTTTTTCTATACTTCTTATATTTAAATAATTCTCTTTAATAATTTTAATTATAAACTGTAAAACTATTTTTTGGTTTAATTCTAATCCATTGGATGAAAGCTTAAATTTTACCTGTTCAACATGTGGGTAAATTCGAGCTTTCATACCTGGTTCTGCTCTTGGCACATCTATGTAAGTCTTAAAAGGAATACTATCCTCTTGATAGTAAAGTATATTGTCAGTACCTATATAGGAAAGCTCTCTATTAAGCTTTCCTATAATAACTATCTGCCCAACACTAATATCATAATTAATCTCTTCAATTGTTGGATCTATATTTTTTACTTCTCGCATTGGAGCTTTTAAGTTTAAATGCTGAACATCTTTTTGAATATAACCCTCTTTACTCATTAATGCCTCCTTTCTAAATCAGACTATTCTAATA